>Ga0209090_10000631_pt1 | contig 22136 bp, 26 predicted proteins | sample ArcticOcean_MG_C_9_FD_187432 | JGI IMG/M metagenome (GOLD analysis project Ga0209090, IMG submission 187432) | Marine microbial communities from western Arctic Ocean - ArcticOcean_MG_CB2_152 (SPAdes) (version 2) | ecosystem: Environmental > Aquatic > Marine > Oceanic | place: Arctic Ocean... | reverse complement strand
TGCAGGAGATGTATTTGATGTACACGCTAAAACTTTTGATGATCTTGGCTATAATAAAGCAAGAATGAATGCGTGTGGTTATTCATTAGGTACAACCTTTTCTCCAAACTGGATGGACTGGCCAATGCTTTACACTGGTAATCCTTATGTAATCCAACCGGGTAATGTCTTCTTTATGCATATGATACTTATGGATTCAGACAATGAATTAGCCATGAATTTAGGTGAAACGTATTTAGTGACCGAGAATGGTAACAAGAGATTAGGGAAACAAAAGTTGGATTTAGTTGTTCTTTAAATTAAATCATATTGATATTGTCTAGCTTTAACAACATCATCGGGTAGATTTAATTCTACATCTGATAAATTTATAGATTCATCTTTCATAATATTTCTTTTAACTATAGCACCATCAGTTAACCCAAGAGGTAACATATTTTCTTGTTTAGATTTTTTTGAAGTAACTAACTTTCCCCTAGCACAAAAACCACCCTCGCCGTCTAATTTTTCACCAATTTTTAAATCTTTTTTTGCATAAGCCGCGACATCTGCATTATAATTTTTGGTATGACCAGTTGCTTTTTGATCTAATGCAATTGAGTATATTGATTGAGCAAGCTCTAATCCTATGTAATGATATGGTCGCCATATAGCAGAATAACTGCCTGAAGAATCCGTAACCATTCCATAATCTTTAAAGCAATTTTTAACATATTGATTTTGAGCTTTAATTACAATGTATACACCCCACCTTAAATCGTTAAGAATATCTTTTTGATCTAAATCAATACTTGATATTACCTCAACTTGACCTTCGTAATCAATCAAACCACCTTCTTCTTTTGGAATTAATTTTTTTGCAATATCATAAACTCCAACGGGTGGAAAAGTTAATCCATTACTTGGGCATTTTAAATCAGCTGCATTGCTTACCGCGCACATTTCAATTGCTGATTTATCTCCACATAAAAAACTATTAAACATTTTAGGATTCATCCCAGACTCAACTTCAGCACGTTCTTTGCTTAAACCATAATGACCCCAAACAGTATCGGGTGTAGAATACTCAAAACTCGGATGGTATTTTGTACCCTTTCCTGCACAAACAACAGAAAAACCATTTAATCTTGCCCATTCAATCTGTTCCATAATTAATGAGGGTTGATCACCATAAGCCATTGAGCAAATAACATTATTTTCTTTTGCAATATCTGCCAAATATTTTCCACAAGTTACATCAGCCTCAACATTGACTAATATTAAGTGCTTTTTTTGTTTAATAATCTTAATTGCGTGAATAGTTCCAACAATTGGATTACCAGTAGCTTCAATAAAAATTTCTATGTCTCTATCAAGAGCTTCATCAATGGATTTTACAAAGTTAATTGTACTTATAGTTTCCTTTGATAAGCCGCTATTTAGGCAATTTTTTTTTGCCTGCTCTATATTAAGATCAACTATTGTGTCTATTCTTATTTTTTTAAGCTGATTGTATTGGGACAAAAACATGGAAATAAACTTACCACATCCTATAAAAGCTACGTTTATAGTCCCATTATAACCCTCTAATTTTGTGTTTAAATACATAATCTAGATTATTAATTTTTTGTTATTTTATTATTTCCTTAAGTGAAGTTTGATAGGCACTTTCAGGAACACCATCCTTCCAAGGTAAGTTAACTTTGTAATCTTTTACTAAACAATCGTCTGGTAAACATTCAATGGGTGTAAAGTCGCGATGTGCTATATATTCTTTACGCTTAAACCTTCTAATATGATTACTTACAGCGCATAAGCTCAAATAAACACTCACTCTATTAAAGGGAGATAAGTTATTACTAGAGGCATGAACTAAACAGCTATCAAATAAAATCATCGATCCTGCTTTACCTTTTGGACTAACAATGCCTCCCTCTCTACCACCAGCTCTATCTACTAATTCTGAAATAAGATTATTATTAATTGTCCAAAGTGGATAACTTGTAGTTGTTAAATCATGATTGGCTTGAACTACTCCTTTTTTATGACTTCCTGGAATAAATATAAGAGGACCATTAAATTCCGTAACTTCATCTAGAAATATTGCAATATTCATTGCTCGAGAACTTGGCATTAAATCGTCATTTAACCATGTTCCATAATCCTGGTGCCATTGCCACACATCACCTTCAAATGCCATTTTTCCATTAATTTTAAATTGATGCATATATAATTTTTCTTGGAGCAGATCCTCAACTGGCTTTATCATACGTGGGTGTCTAGCAAGTTTTGCAAATGGCGTATTATATAAGTGAGCAGCAAAATTAGTACGAACTAAATCACTATCTTTTTCTCTAAAATTATATTCTTCTCTAATATCGTATATCTTTGGAACTTCTGAAGAAAGATTCTTAATCTCTTCTTGAGAAAATAAACTTGGGAAAAATAAATATCCCTCTTTATGAAATTGTTTTATTTGTTTTTTAGTTAAATTCATTTTTAAGAATTATATTATTTAAACACCAATTTATATCTAGAGCAAGTATTTTAAGTCATGTATAATAATCAATTCTAACAAATAGAAATTAAAGAAAATTTTAATGAAACTGCTTTACTAAATAAAATGCCAAGTCTTTCCATTATAAAAATTTTTTGATTTGGGTGAAGTTCTGATAATTTTCTAGCAGCAGATAAACCTGTATAACCAGCACCTACTATTAACCAGTCACAAGATTTATCTTTATCTAAAGTTTTTATATTGGCTCTTGTATCAAGGTCATTAATCCAACCACAACTAGTATCATTAACTACATTCATGTAGTTAGGTTATGACAGATAAGATATTTTTAAAAGATCTTAAGATACCAAAGAAGGTTGCTTGATCATGTCTTCTTTTTTGATTCCTGCAACTTTAACCGGTTTTTTCATTGCATCTCTTCTGAAAGGCTCACCCAGTTCCTGGTTTAGAATTACTTCAATAAATGTTGTGATTCCTTTTTTTTGATCTTCACAAGACTGTTTAATAGCAGCAGTAGTCTCTTCCATGGTACGAACTGTAACACCCTTTAAACCACAAGCATCAGCAACTTTTGCATAACTTAGTTCAGGGTCCAGTTCTGTTCCAACAAAATTATCATCAAACCATAAGGTAGTGTTTCTTTTTTCAGCTCCCCATTGGTAGTTTCTAAAAATTACCATTGAAATTGCTGGCCATTCTGGTCTTGCTACTGAGCTCATTTCGTTCATGCTAATCCCGAATGCACCATCTCCTGCAAAACCAATTACAGGTGTCTCAGGACATCCAATTTTTGCTCCAAGGATAGCTGGAAAACCATAACCACAAGGACCAAATAACCCTGGTGCTAAATATTTTCTACCTTTTTCAAATGTAGGATAGGCATTTCCAATTGCGCAGTTGTTACCAATATCACTTGAGATAATTACATCATCAGGCATTCCTGCTTGTATTCCTCTCCAAGCTTCTCTAGGTGACATTCTGTCTGCATCTCTTTTTCTAGCCTCTGCATTCCAAACTGTGCCTTCATCGTCATCTTCATGATCTAAGCTTGATAATTCTTGTAACCAAGCAGATTTAGTTTGGTGAATAGTGTTTTTTCTTTCTTCCCTGTTAGTGTCACCAGCTGTTGGAGAAAGCTGAGCTAAAATTTGTTGAGAAACTAATTTCGCATCTCCACAAATTCCAACTGTAACTTTTTTAGTTAAACCAATTCTATCTGAATTCATATCAACTTGGATAATACTTGCATCTTTAGGCCAATAATCCATTCCATAACCTGGTAAAGTTGAGAAAGGATTTAGTCTTGTACCGAGTGCAAGAACTACATCAGCTTTACTAATTAATTCCATTCCAGCTTTTGATCCATTATAGCCTAATGGTCCGGCAGCCAATGGGTGGCTTCCTGGAAAACTATCATTGTGTTGATAACCTGAACAAACTGGTGCATCTAATTTTTCAGCTAATTTTTTACAATCTTCAATAGCTCCACCAATTACAACACCTGCTCCAGACAATATTACTGGAAATTTAGCGTTAGATAATAAATCAGCTGCTTTCTTAATTGCATCAACTCCACCCGCTTGTCTTTCTAACCTAACAATTGGAGGAAGATCAATATCAATAACTTGTGTCCAGTAATCTCTTGGAACATTTATTTGTGCAGGGGCAGATCCTCTAATAGCTTTTTCAATTACTCTATTTAATACTTCTGCCATTCTTGAAGCGTCTCTAACTTCTTCTTGATAGCAAACCATATCTTTAAATAAATTCATTTGTTCTACTTCTTGGAAACCACCTTGACCCATAGTTTTATTAGCAGCTTGAGGTGTTACTAATAATAATGGTGTGTGATTCCAGTATGCAGTTTTAATAGGTGTAACAAGACCAGTAATTCCAGGGCCGTTTTGTGCAATTACCATTGACATTTTACCAGTGGATCTTGTGTAGCCATCAGCAATTAATCCACCGTTAGTTTCATGAGCTACATCCCAAAAAGTTATTCCAGCATCTGGAAAAATATCTGAAATAGGCATAAAGGCAGAACCAATAATTCCAAAAGCATGTTCAATTCCATGCATTTGTAAAACTTTTACAAAAGCTTCTTCTGTTGTCATTTTTGTCATAATAATTGGGCCTTTATGTCTATATTGTTAAAAATTTTATAAATTAATTTGTTAATAGAAAGGATTAATATATAAGAATTTAAAAATTTCAAACAAACAATTTTATTCTTTTATGGCTACAGATATAATTATACACGATGAAAAAGACAACGTAGGTGTTGTTGTTATTGATAAAATTTCTCCAAAACAAGATTGTGATTGCTGGATTATGGAAAATGATAAAACAGTTAAAATTCAATCAGTAGATGAAATTCAATTAGGACATAAAATTGCAATGGTAGACCTTAATGAAGGTGATACTATTTTGAAGTATGGCCATGACATTGGAAAAGTAGTTAAATCAATCAAAAAAGGTGAGCACGTTCACGTTCACAATGTAAAAACTAAAAAGTGGTAAAAAATATGGAAATTCCAAAAAGTTTTTTAGGTTATAAAAGAGAAAATGGCAGAGTTGGTACTAGAAATCACGTAATTATCTTACCAGTAGATGATATTTCAAATGCTTGTGCTGAAGCTGTAGCAAATAATATTAAAGGCACAATGGCTCTTCCTCACTCATATGGAAGACTTCAATTTGGTGCTGACTTAGATTTACATTTTAGAACAATGATTGGGACAGGAAAAAACCCTAACGTTGCTGCTGTAATTGTAATTGGAATTGAGCCTAAATGGACAAAAAGAATTGTTGATGAAATCGCTAAAACTGGAAAACCAGTTGAAGGTTTTCATATTGAAAGAACTGGTGACATTGGAACTATCATGAAGGCTTCTAAAAAAGCTCAAGAATTTGCAATGTGGGCCTCTGAAAAGCAAAGAGAAGAGTGTCCTTTAAGTGATTTATGGATTTCTGTTAAATGTGGTGAATCTGATACAACATCAGGTCTTGCTGCTAACCCTACTGTTGGAAACTTAATGGATAAATTAGAGCCATTAGGAGTTCATTTATGTTTTGGTGAAACATCAGAACTAACTGGAGCTGAAAAAGTTTGTGCAACACGTGGCGCAACACCAGAGGCTTCGAAAAAATTTATGAAAACTTGGAGTGATTATAATGACTTCATTCTTAAAGAGGCAACAGATGATCTTTCAGATAGTCAACCAACAGCAGGAAATATTGCTGGTGGGTTAACAACTATTGAAGAGAAAGCTTTTGGAAACTTCCAAAAAATTGGAAATTGTAAATTTATTGATGTTTTAGAACCAGGTGAAGAACCAACTAAAGGAAAAGGTTTATACTTTATGGATACTTCATCTGCAGCAGCTGAGTGTATTACTCTTCAAGCAGCAGCTGGATTTAATATTCACTTATTCCCAACAGGCCAAGGAAATATCGTAGGTAACCCTATTGAGCCAGTTGTAAAATTAACAGCTAACCCACTAACTGTAAAAGGTATGGGTGAACATATTGATTGTGATGTATCAAAAATCTTATCTCGTGAAATGACTATGTCTCAAGCTGGTGATGAATTAATCAAATCAATGATTAGAGTTGCTAACGGCAGATTAACTTGTGCTGAAGCATTAGGTCATAAAGAGTTTGTTATGACTAAACTATATAGAAGTGCTTAAAAAATTAATTAATAAAAATTAATGCTATTCAAAAAATACTTGGTCTTAGTTCCAGGTATTATTTTAGCTTTTGTTCTCTACACTTTATCTCAGGGTTTAAACAATATTATTGGAATTGAATTATTAGGTTACGCTAAAAGCCCAATATCAACAGCCATGATTGCAATCTTAATGGGGATTGCACTTGGAAACATATTTAAAATCAGGGAGAGTTTTCTGCTTGGAATAGATTTTACTCAAAAATATATTTTAAAACTTGGAATAATTTGCCTTGGTATTCAGCTAAAACCGTTTGAATTTTTAAAATTTGGATCGGTTGCTATTCCACTAATCATTGTCTGCATCATAAGTGTTTTAATCGTAGTTAAGTTACTTATAAAAAAATTAAAAATTTCAACAAGAATGGCTTATCTAATATCAATTGGTAGTACTGTTTGCGGTACCACAGCCATTATGGCAACAGCTCCTATTATCAAAGCAAACAAAAGTGAGGTTGCATATGCAATTGCAAACATGACTGTCTTTGGAATTATCACAATGCTAATCTATCCATATTTTGCAAATATATATTTTAATGGCGACCCTCTTTTTGTGGGATTATTTTTAGGCACAGCTATTCACGAAACATCACAAGTTGCAGCTGCAGGATTAATTTATGACCAGCAATTCAATAGCCCCGAAACATTAAATATTGCAACAGTTACAAAATTAATTCGAAATACCTTTTTAGTTATCATGATCCCTTTATTTGCTTTTCTTTATAATAGAAACACTACCAAGACTAAAAACTACTCTTTATTAGGCATATTCCCATATTTTGTTCTAGGATTTATTGGAATGATTATTTTTAGAAATATAGGAGATCAATTTTTTTTAACCAAGAATTCAATAGAACTTTGGCAAAGCTCCATATTGCATATCAAAGATTCAGCTAAAATATTTTTGAGTATGGCTATGGCAGCTGTTGGATTATCAACTAATTTAAAAGACATAAAGTCAATGGGTTATAAGCCTTTTATTGTAGGTTTTGTTGCAATGGTTACAGTTGGTTTAGTTAGTATTATTGCAATGCAGTCTTTTACAAAGCTGTTCTTATCTTAAACAACTTTTTTAAAATATTTTTTTCTTAAATTTGAGAAAAACTTTCTAATAAATGCTGCCCCAACTCCTAAACTTATAGCAAATATAATTGAAAATAATCCATAAAAAATTGGCATTTCAATAGATAGTTTTTTAATAAACATTGATAGTGGATTTAAATCATTCACATCAATTTTAGTAACATCATTTACCAAATGCTCTGCAAAGAAAGTGTCGTAAGCAATAGCTATACCAACTAACAGTAATAAGACTGCTAAAAGAGTTTTTATACCTGTGCTATCAACAGACTCGCCTAGTTTTTGCCCTACTTGAACACCAACAATTGATCCAAAAACTAACATGCTAACTAAAACTAAATCAATTGAGCCGTAATTAAATGCATGAAGAAAAGTTACAATTATACTTACAAAAATAGTTACAAATAAAGATGTTCCTGGAATTAATCTTGTTGGCATTCCAATTATATAAATCATTGCAGGAACTAAAATAAATGCTCCACCTATACCCATAATTGCCGCAATAAACCCAACCATTAAACCTATAATAATTGGTGTAAAAGCACTTTCATATAGTTTAGATTTTGGAAAACGCATTCTTAAAGGAAGACCATGTATCCAGTAATGAACGTGTAATTTTTTCTTAATTATAATTTTTTTTCTAGCTTTATCTATTTCACCTAAACCTTCTACTAGCATTGCGGTACCAATAATTGCCAAGATATACATGTAAGCTAATGAGATAACGATATCAATTTTTCCAATTCCCTTAAAGTAAGTGAAAGTCCAGATCCCAAGTAAAGTTCCAATTATTCCACCAACAACAATCATCAATCCCATTTTATAATCGAGCGTATTTTTTAAGTAATGTGTGGTTGAGCCAGAAACTGAAGTTGCTAAAATATTATTTGCTTCGTTAGCTACTGCATATGTTGGAGGAACACCTAAAAAAATTAAAAATGGTGTCATTAAAAATCCACCTCCTACTCCAAATAATCCAGAAAGAATTCCAACCACTCCACTTAAGGCAAAAATAGCTATTATGTTTACTGAAACTTCTGCAATTGGTAAAAAAACATCCATAAGATTATATGAACTGAATATGCCTCGAATATATTATTGTCAATAAATAGATGAATCTAAATAGAGGTATAGTTAATTTAATGAGATCTAGCTGAACTGAAGAAAAGTTCCAACAATTATCAATCCCCAATAAGCAAACAGGACCAATGTTAAGGCTTTTTTAACAAGATTTGATGTTAGTTGTTGAGGTAAAGATCTTAATAATTTTTGAGTAATTAAATGCATTATTATTTCTAATTAACATTAGTTTATTAATTGTCAAACAATAGTTAGGCTTTAAGAAATTTTTCTTAAATCTTTTAATAGATGGTTGCTCCAAAGACTTTGATATCTTCACCTTCAACACCAAGTACTAATCTTCCAAGGAATTCGCCCTCTATTTCCTTACTCTTTTGTTTGAATAGTACAGTAATATTTAAACCTCTTCTAAGACATCCAAAAGCTTCATAATCTTCTGCTAAACTGGTCAATAACTTATTGTTAGCCCACTGTTTTCCAAGCTCTACCTCGTTAGCTCCAAACAACATTTGAGTCCCAAAATCTTTAGTGAAACCACCATAATCTTTCATATTTGAAGTTTTAACAAGATTGTCCCAAATAGGTTTAGCTATTGCTATAATCTCATCATCTGATTTCTCTAGAAGATTCATAATTTAAGTTTAAATTTTAAGAAGCTTTTTTCTTCTCGTTCTCATCTACTATGTGGTAAACGGGTACTTTTTCAAGAGAAAATTTACCAGTTTTGGGGTCACGTCTAGAAACCGTCAAGCAATGCCAATTATCATCGTCCAATTTCATATGATCACCTCTATAATAATAACCAGGCCAACGAGTTTCTTCACGGAACATAGTGTGTTCTGTTACACACTGAGAAGTTAAAGCTCTATGTTTTAACTCCCAAGCTCTCATAAGTTGGTGTAAATCTTCAGCTCCAACCTTTTCTAAATCTTCCTCTAACCAAGCAAGTAATTCCAAGCCTCTTTTAAGCATATTACCATTAGTCATGTAGTTAGTTGCAATTCCACCAACGTACTCATCCATAATTCTTTGTAGACGTTGAAGTCCTTGAATAGGAGAGATGTAACTTGGTGAAACTGTTCCACCTGTAATCTCATTTTGAGCTACCTGATATGTCTCAAGCGGTTTAAATATAGCAACTTTAAAGTCTTCACACTGCTTATCTGTAACTTTAATACCTTCTGCTTTCTTATCTTGAATATATTTAACAGCAGCTTTTGCAGCTAAACGTCCTTCTGTAAATGATCCAGATGAAAATTTATGAGCACTTCCACCCACAGTATCACCTGCACCGAAAAGACCATCAATAGTTAGCATTCTGTTGTAACCCCAGAAATATTCTGGTGGAGATAAATCTTCAGGACCACTAACCCAAGCTCCAGAACATGTTGCATGAGAACCCATAACGTATGGCTCAGATGTAGTTAATTCAGGGTTTGTGTATTTAGGATCGATATTTTGTGAAGCCCAAACAACAGCCTGTCCGACTGTCATTCCTAAAAAATTTTCCCAACCAACTGTTTCTAGGTGTGGGTCTTGAAAAGCCTCAGTAGTAACCATGTAAATTGGTCCACCACCCGCTATAGTTTCTTGAATAAACGCATGATTTCTTAAACATGTAGGGGTTGGATGGTGATCAATATATTCACCAACTAATTCTTTAGTTTGATCGTACCATTTCTTCTCATAGTTTTCACCATTAGCATTTTGAGTATATGTTTTAAGGTGTAAGAAGTATGCCCCAACTGGACCATAACCATCTTTAAATCTGCATAACACAATTCTGTTTTCCATTTGTGTCATTTTTGCTCCAACAGCGATAGGTAATGCATAAGCAGAACCATTACTCCAAGGTGCGTACCAAGTTCTTCCCATTCCCTCACCAACAGCTCTTGGTTTAAAAATGTGTGATGCTCCACCTGCTGCAACAATTACAGTTTTCGCTCTAAACACATGGTAGTCACCAGTTCTCATATTAAAACCAACTGCTCCACCCACTCTATTTTCTTGAGCTTCGTCCATTAAAAGATGCGTAATCATTATTCTATTATAAATTTTATCAGCTGATTTTTTTGCAGCTTCTGCAACGATTGGCTTATAACTTTCACCATGAATCATGATCTGCCACTTACCTTCTCTAAGGTAACGACCTGTTTTTTCATTTTTCATCATAGGTAGGCCCCACTCATCAAACATGTGAACTGTTGAATCAACGTGACGAGCCATGTCATAACCTAAATCTTCTCTAACCATTCCCATTAAATCATTACGAGCATATCTCACGTGATCTTCTGGTTGGTTTTCACCCCATTGCATACCCATGTAACAGTTAATAGCATATAGACCTTGGGCAACTGCACCACTTCTATCGATATTAGCTTTCTCAACACAAATAATTTTCATGTCTCTTCCCCAGTGCCTAGCTTCAAAAGTAGCACCAGTACCAGCCATACCACCACCAACAACTAAAACATCACAATCTTCATAATGAGTTTTATGCTTAGTCATTAGTAATAAACTCCCTTTTTAAATGTATCTTTTGGTACAGATGGTAACTTACCATCAATGTTTAAACCATTAGGTTCAGTATAAAGCATTTGAGAATTAATCTCCCCTGCATCAGGTTTTTCACCTTCTGCTAATTTTGGAATAAATTTTCCCCAAGGTTTCGTTGTAATTGGAGATACAAAGTCTTTTGTAGTTCCATTTCTAAATTTAATTTTCCAAGAGATAGTTCCTTTTTCTTCTTCACGTCTAACTCTAACACTGTGACCCATTGGAGCAAAATCTGCATAGCCACGAACATCAATTGCATGGTTAGGACAGGCTTTAACACAAGAATAGCATTCCCAACAAAAATTTGGCTCAATGTTAACTGCTCTTCTAATATTTTCATCAATGTGCATGATATCTGATGGACAAATATCTACGCAGTGACCACATCCATCACATCTCGTCATGTATACAAAAGTTGACATATTATATTACCTTTCCTTTTAATAGTGTTTTGGTTGTTCTCTTTTAATTCCTAATCCAAATTGTTTTGGTGCGTCAGCATATGGTGGAAGATTATCTCTTGAACCATCAGCTTCAGCTAAATTTTTTTGAATAGCTGCACCAGGTTTGTAAATCATGTGTGCAAATTTTGACCAATATACGCCACCAAATAAAGCTATGTTTGATAAGATATATAAAGTTAAAAATACTTTATCATCCCATCTATTTTCTAAATTCAAAGATTGTGTATAAGACCACGCTAAACCAAATGTTGCACAAGCTAGCAAGGTTAATACAAATAAGTCTGCCTTAATAATTCTATACCAAGGGTGAGCTTCTGCTAAAACATCAACTCTTAAAAATAACCAAAACCAATAACCACCAACACATGTCATTATTGCCCCAACATGCCACATCATTGACCAAAAATTAGGTGTTACTGAATCGCTTGATGTGTAACAAAAAATCAAAACAACTGAAGCAACCCAAAATAAAATGGTGCCATACATTCCTAAAACGTGTGCCACTCTTCTTTTACCAGCACCTAGCTCAGAAGTGGTAGCAATATCGTGAACTATTGTTTTAGCAATAATAGCTGTAGTTTCTCCTGCTCCTAGCTCTCTAGTAGCTGATAGTTTTGCTTTTTTTGCATTATTGAAAAAATATGTAATATTTTTATGATGGATCATCTGTATAACCGTCCCTATAACTATCAAAGCAAGCATAGTTATAACAAAACACTGTAAAAATACTGGGGGTAGGGTTTCAGCTAGTACAGCGAATGGATTATTAGTCATCATATTATTACCCTTAGAATCTTAATTAATTTCGATGTTTCTAATATAGTTAAAATGATAGATCAACCGTTATATAGGCTACATTTTTATCATTTAAGAATACAACTTATACTTTACGTTTATAATGTTGTTTTAAAGGAATAACTGATCTTACGCCGCCTTGTGGATTTTCAACATCACCTTCTCTTCTTGGTATTAAATGAATATGGCAATGCAAAAGCGATTGTCCTGCAATTTTACCTGCATTTGTTCCTATATTAAAACCCTTAACTAATGGATCTTTTAATAAAATTTTTTCTTTTATTTTTTTTATAAGATCATTGCAGGCAATAACTTCATCGTTAGTTAATTCAAAATAATCTTTAACATGGCGTTTTGGAATAATTAAACAGTGCAATTCAGAAACAGGATAAGTGTCATAACTTGCGTAAGCCAATGTATTTTCATCAGCTAAGCCACTTTCTTTAATATTACAAAATAAACATGAATTATTAGGATCTCTCATAATTAAGTACTATCTATAAACTGGACAATTTAAAATTTCTTTTTTATAGAAATTAGAAAATATTTTATAATATTTTAAATCTTTTCTTTTCCAGTTAATTTCTTTAATGGTTTCAACGGAAGTAACTGCTTTTCCAGAGCCAATAAGCAAAATTTCATCGTAATCAATTAAAGAATTAACAGGAATTTCTTTATTAATAATTTTATCTATCTTTTTTTTAAAAAAATTATAAGTAACACCTTTATAAATATTTTTAGAAGGAGAATATATTTTTCCACCTTTTATAAAAAGCATATTTGATGTTCCACTTTCAAGTATTTTTTTTTGAAAACATAAACCTACGTCTGAAGTAGTGTTATCCATCTTGGATAAATACTTTAGTATAAATTTGTATTTTAAATTTTTAAGTTCAGGATCAATTCTTTTATGATTTATCAATTTTAAATTAAATTTTAACTTGGGTGTTTTTCTATCCCTTAAAGAAACAGAGATTAATTTCTTATTTACCGCAACTCTAAGAAGGTGATTGTAAAATTTATTTTTATCAATATTTAGCTTAATTAATTTAAGAATATCTTTTTCTATATTAACTCTATCTAATTTATAAATTTTTAATGATTTAACTAAATTTTTAATGTGTTTTTTAAAAAAAAGAATTTTAGCAGGTTTTCCAAAAATCCGCATAGTAGTGAACACACCCTTATCCCCCCAAAGATCCTTAAAATTAATTTCTTTGAGTGTATTATGCTGATAAGATTTTTTTAATAAGTAGGTTACCATTTTCAGTTAAAAAAGATTCTGGGTGAAATTGAAAGCCATAAACTTTTTCTTTATTATTTTCTATTGCCATTGCTGTATTGGAGATAGCACACCTCATTGTAATTTCAAAATTTTTTGCAGTAAATGGCTCTTTTAATTTTAAAGAATGATACCTTCCAACATTAAACTTACGATTTTTTTTAAATAATGAGTTGTCACTTGTAACCGTTATTTGAGATTGATATCCGTGGTATATCTTTTTCTGTTCAACTATTTTTCCTTTTTCACAATATAAAATCTGTTGAAAACCTAGGCATATGCCAATGATTTTCTTTTTTCCCTTAAACTTTTTATAAATACTTGAACTAATTGGGTAATTTTTTGGGGAACCTGGACCAGGTGAAAAAACTATAACCTCAGCTTTATTGAGTTTTTTTTGATTAATCTTATTAAAATTATCACACTCCACATCATCAAAATTTGAAAATTGATGAACCACATTGTGTGTGAACGAGTCCTTATGATCAATTATATAAATCATTTATAAAGATCCATTAAAGCTTTAGCCTTTATATAGTTTTCATTAAACTCATGTTTTGCATTACTATCAATAACAACACCGGATGCGACTGAGATTTCTGATTGATTTTGATAATTCAAAATAGATCTAATGATTATATTAAACCTCATATCACCATTAAATTTTATATAACCAAAACTGCCAGTATAAATATTTCGATTTTCCTTCTCTTGATTGTTAAGCAAATTAAGAGTGCTAATTTTAGGGCAACCTATTACAGATCCACCAGGCATCATCGCCTTTACGATATCTAGTGAAGAAACTTTATCTTTTAATTTACCCCCTATTAAGCTCACATAATGGTAAAGGTCTTTATACTCTTCTACTGTTTTCTTTTTAAGAATCTTAACGGTTCCCGGTTTGCAAATTTTGGATAAATCACTTCTTTCCATATCTACAATCATGTTGTGTTCTTTAGTTTCTTTTATATTTTTCTTAAAGAAAGCTAGGGCTTTTTGCTTATTAAGGTTTTTAGATTTTTTTAGTGTGCCGGCTATTGGCTTGGTGGTTATATAATTACCTTTTTTAGTTATTAAATTCTCTGGTGAGCAGCTAATTATTGAATAATTTTTATCTTTAATCATAAATGCTTCTGGAGCCATATTGCTTTTTACAAGTCTACAAAAAAAATCTAGAGCATCAATTTGAGAACTATTTTTATATTTTGTGCAAATTTTTATTTGATAAGTTTCACCAGTTTTAATTCTTTTTTTAAAATTATTAAAGATTTTTTCATAAGATCTATTATTTAAATTAATCTTAAAAACTTTGTTAGATTTGATAATTTTTAACGGCTTATAATTTAGCTCTTTAGAAAATTTTATTTTAGTTTCGGGTTTGTAAAAAATACCCTTGGGAAATTTTAATACTTTTTGTTTTTTTATTTTAACACCTATTAAATTATTTAAAATTTCATAGCCAAAAAAACCAATAAATAGATCAGTTTCTTTATTTTTAGACTTTAACTTGATGCTTTTATTAATAAATTTTTCAATATTTTTATTTGTTAAAATAATTTTTTTTGAAAAATCTTTATATAAATCAAACCCTTTACCTGACTTATAGATAATAAAAGGTTTGTTTGAGTTGTTTAAATCTTCTAGGTAATTTTTCTTAATCAATTTGTTATTCTGTTTTTAATCTTAAAACTGCCTCTTCTTTTATTGGTAAGTGTATTATTGCCGCAAAAATAGAAAGTGCAATTGCTAAATACCACGCATAGTCATATGAACCATATAAATCGTGGAATAAACCTCCTAGATACGCACCTAAGAAAGAACCTATTTGATGACTTAAAAAAACAATACCGTACAAAAGTCCCAAGTATTTAGTTCCAAACATTTGGGCAACTATTCCACTTGTTGCTGGTACCGTAGCTAACCATAAGAAACCGAATGTAGCACCAAAAATAAATGAGCTAATATTGCTTGGTGGTAAGAATATAAAGAAGCAAATCGAAATTCCTCTTAAAAAATAAAGTGCACTTAAAATAACTTTTTTACTCATCTTTGTTGATAGGTAACCGGATGTTAAAGAACCAAATATATTAAACAAACCAATTAAAGATAAAATTGTAGCTGCAGTCCATCCTTCTAGACCTCTATCAGCAATATAAACCGGTACATGAGTGCCGACCAGAGTAATATGAAAACCACATACAAAAAAACCACCAGTTAAAAATAAGTAGCTTTTATTTTTAAAAGCTTCATTTAGTGCACTCATTGTGCTTTGGTCGTTAGACTTTTCAATAGATTGGATCAATGAAGGAGATCTGACAAAAAAAGACATGACAAGCCCTAGAAATAAAAGCAACATAAATACAAACAAAGTATTAACCCAGCCATTACTTACTAGTGAATAATTGGTGTATAGGGGTGAAATAAAATAACCAAATGAACCGACAGCGGTTACTATACTCATAGCTATAGTTCTATTAGATAGTGGGAAGTGTTTTCCAACAATCGACATTGGAATACTTATAGCGGTACCTCCCAATCCAATACCAACAAGGAGCCCTAAATCAATTTGAAAAAAGAGACCTGTGTTAGGTCCAGAATATAGGAAATAAATACCCAGAATATAAAAAATAAAAGCTAAACCAATTGCTTTATGCCCACCATATTTATCAGCAATTACACCAAATATAGGTCCTGCTAATCCCCACATTAACATTTGAATGCCAATCGCTAACCCAGACTGTGTAATGCTAACATTAAGATCATTTTTAAAATCCATGAAAAATAAACCAAATGTTTGTCTTACACCAAGTGAAATAAGAACAACCCCGCAAGCGGCAATTAAGGTTATTAGAGCAGTGTTATTTTTTATAAATTTTTCTGAACTCACTTGATAAATTTAAGTGATTTTTTTAAATCTTCAATGAGATCTTTTGGATCTTCTAAACCTATGTGCAATCTTACTAAATGTTCGTCATTAGCTAATTTTAAATACTGTCTATTGCCTTGTTCTCTCTTATCTTGATATAAAGCTAGGCTCTCAAAACCTCCCCAACTATAACCGTAACCAAATAACTTCAAAGAGTTGACAAATTTAATTACTGAGTTTTTGTTTTTTGATTTTATCTTAATTCCCATTAATCCTGATGCACCAGAATAGTATTTTTTCCACATTCTAAAATTTAATGAATCTTTTTTATAAGGGTATAAAAGTTTTATGTTTTTATATTTTGATAAAAACTCAGATATTTGTTTTGCATTTTTTTCATGTTTGTCTAATCTAATATCTAAAGTTCTCAGACCTCTTGTAATTAGATAAGCATCATCAGGGCCAAGTCTTAAGCCTGTTACTCTATTAGCTTTCTCAACTTGTTTAAATACTTTCTTGTTAACAGCCAAAGTTCCACCCATAACATCTGAATGACCTGAATAGTATTTGGTTGCTGAAACTATAGACATATCAAAGCCTAATTTAATAGGTTTTAGAAAATATGGAGTTCCCCAAGTATTATCTATTGCTGTTAAAACTTTATTTTTTTTTGCAATCGATACTATCTTTCCTAAATCTTGAAAATCAAAAGTATTACTTCCTGGATTTTCTACAAAGATTAATTTCGTTTTTTTAGTAATACTTTTTTCTAAAGTTTTTAAGTCATGTGGATTGTAAAAAGTAGATTTTATATTAAATTCTTTTAAGAAATCTTGAGTTAAGAATCTGGTTGGTGAATAAGTTGGATCAGATACAATTATTTCATCGCCTGGTCGTAACACACTAAAAATTGATAAAAAAACTGCTCCAAAACCTGTTGGTGTTAAAAAAACATGATAGGCTTCTTCTATTTCCTTTAATATTTGTGAAAGAATATGAGTTGTAGATGTGCCTTGTCTGCCATAATCAAAATGACCACCCGTTGGGTTTTTTTTTGCTTTATCTTGCATTTTTCTAATATCTTGCATTGATTTGAAGATAATAGTTGAGGCTCGCACTATTGGTGGGTTAACTGACTGATTATGGTAATCTTTTGCCGTATGTTTGATGAAAGTCTTGAATGTTTTGCTCATAAAAAATTTGATAAGTTAATAGGACAATGCTATATCACTCCGATAACGTCAATAAAATTAAAAATAGGATACTATGGGTTACCCAAAAAAGCATAGAGGTCGAAGAAAACAGGGCTCTAAAAAAAGAAGAGCTAAAAGAAAAGCTAAGAACAAATAACTTATCAATCTGATCTTCTAGTCCAATTTAATTCTAGTAAATATTAGCTTTTTATCCATCCACCACCAAGTACTTTATAGCCATTACTATTTTTTGAGTAAAAAACACATGCTTGTCCTGGCGCTATTCCATGCTCTTCTTCTAACAAATCTACATTTGCTGTAGTACTGGTAATATCTATTTTAGCCTTAATTAATCTTCCAGTAGATCTTACTTTCACAAATAATTCTTTTTCAAAATCATTTTGATCATTGGTTATAATATTTAAATCTTTTAAATTTATTTTAGTTTTAACTAAGTGTTCTTTAGCGCCAACAATAATTTCATTTTTATCTGCAATTATTTTTACTACATACAATGGATTTTTATCTGAAATTCCAATTCCTTTTCGTTGACCAATTGTATAATTAATAATTCCATCATGAACACCTATCACTTCACCTTCCATGTTCTTTATGTTTCCTTTACTAAAAGAGTTCGGTCTAAATTTTTCTATAACAGAAGCATAATCGCCATTTGGTACAAAGCATATATCTTGACTATCAGGTTTATCAGCAACATTGAGGTCGAGTTCTCTAGCAATATTTCTTGTTTCATCTTTAAGAAGATTACCTAGCGGAAACCTCAAAAAGTTTAATTGATCTTTTGTAGTGTTGAATAAAAAGTAACTTTGATCTCTATTTAAATCTATTCCCCGGTACATATCGGTATTATTTTCTTTAGTAATACTTTTGACATAATGACCTGTAACCAAAGCATCTGCTTTTAATCTTTTTGCTTCTTCAAATAAATCTGTAAATTTAACTGTTTTATTACACTGAACACAAGGTATCGGTGTTTCACCGTTTAAATAACTATCTATAAAATTATCAATGACGCCTTCTTTAAATTTATCTTGGTAATAAAGAATTTTATGTTCTATCTTTAATTTATCAGCTACTCTTTTAGCATCCATAATGTCTTGACCTGCACAACACTGTTTTGAAGATGCTGTTTCTTTATTGTTATTATAAAGTTTTAAAGTTATACCTATAACGTTGTAACCTTCATTCTTCATCATGGCTGCAACAGTTGAGGAATCTACCCCACCAGACATCGCAACAACAATTAATGTATCTTTTGGTTCTTTGGCTATTCCAATTGAATTCAATTTAATCATATTTCATGATATTTATTAGTATATTAGATATAAGTAAATTAAATGATTTTAGATTATGAACCAGGTGACAAAGTCACTAATAAAGAGAATAAAGATTGGGGTATTGGACAAGTTCAATCAATAATTAACGGCAAAGTTACAGTTAATTTTGAAAATGTTGGAAAAAAAGTAATTAACTCAGAAATAATTAGGTTAGAAAAGATTTATAAATGAATATTGAAGAAACTAAAAAGATAACACTGTCTCTAATAGACACCTTTAATAAAGCAAGCCAGGTGGCTTTAGATTTAAGAAAAGTTGGATTAATAAAAGAAATTAAATCAGACAATACCCCAGTAAGTAATGGTGATATTGAAGTTAACAAAATTTTAACAAATAAAATTCAAGAAATAACTCCAAATATACCAATTGTTTCAGAAGAAAGTGTTAATCACAAGGGTGATTCTAATTTAACAAATTTTTGGTTAATTGATCCAATAGATGGAACAAAAGATTATATAAATAATAGAGATGAATTCACATTAAATGCTGCGTTGATATTAGATAAAAAACCAGCAATAGGAATTATTACAGTTCCTGCAAAAGAAAGAATTTTTTATTCTTACGGCATGTCTAATAGTTATGAGCTTATTGATGGTCATGAGATATCTTTAATAGATAAAAAAAAAGATTATGAAGAGTTAACTGCGGTGAGCTATTCAAACGAATTAAAACCAGAAATTTTAGAAATTCATAAAAAAAATAAAATTACCTCTTGCCAAAAAATGAAGAGTTCATTAAAATTTTGTGTGATTGCTGCTGGTGAGTTTGATATGTATGTGGCAGAACCAAGAGCTTGCGAGTGGGATATAGCAGCTGGGCACGCCATATTAGAACATGCTGGTGGGAAAATAACAGATTTTAATGGTGATGAAATTCTATATGGTAAGCCTGAATTTAAAAACCCAAGTTTAATTTTAAAAAATAAAAATATACTCTAATGGATGAGCATCTAAGAATAATCTTAATTATAATAGTTTCAGTTTCAATATTTGGTCTTTTAGTTTTTGTTTTTGTTAAAAACTACATAAAAAACATAGTTACTCATTTAGCAAAAGAAGAAGAGGAAGAAAAAAAATTAAAGTAGTTTAATAATCTTAAAATACTCAGTCTGGTCAATATCCATTATTCTTTTTGAGGTTTCAAAGTCAAAACCATTTCTTGCAAGGAGAGAGATATCTTTTTTATAAAATAAAGGTCTATTATCCTCTGCTCTTGCTGGTCCAATTCTTTTTTTTTTACATACCTTGATACCTGAGAAGAAATCTTGGTCAGAATTATCTTCTTTAATCTTCTCCAATGTCTCTTTAATATAAGTATCATTAATTCCTTTTCCCATTAAATAGTATCTAATCTTATTTATAGAGCTTCCTTTTTGGATTAAACTACGTGACTTACTCTCAGAATAAAATTTGTCACTAATAAATTTACTTTTTTCAAGATCTACCAAAACAATATCAATGAGATCTGTGATGTCTTGTTTTTTAACATTAGGTACATTTGCTTTAAGATATTTCTTTAATAAATAGGTTCTTAATTGTTGTTTAGAGGGTGCATATCTTTCAATATATGCGAAAGAAAAGTTTCGCATCTCTTCCATTGTAACCTCTAATGTTTTTTTTCTATTTCTCATAGGAATCATGTTATCTTGTAATATAATATAACAAAAAATGATCGAGCAAATTTATACATATTTCACTGTAGAGATGATTTTTCTGTGGTTAAACCTTGGTGTTTTACCTTTTTGGTTGGTATTAATAATCTTTCCGCAGTCACAAATATGTAGAGTTTTTATAACATCAATTTTTCCAATTTTTATTTTAAGTCTATCTTATGGGTATTTACTTCATTTATTTTTTAATGAAGGTTATGATTTTATTCAAAATTTTGAACTCTATCTTGGTTTGGATGCTGTTAGTAATCTATTTACATACAAAGCTTTCGTAATTTTATTTTGGACACATTTTTTGGCAATGAATCTATTTTGTGGTGGATGGATTGTTAAAGACTCTCAAAAATTTGGTATAAATAAAATTTTAATGTCTTTACCACTTTTAGTAACATATTTTATTGGACCTATTGGTCTAACCCTTTATTGGATGGTAAGAATTTTTTATGCTAAGAGAATTAGTTTATATGACTAATGAAATAGATTTCTATTTTGACTTTATAAGTCCATACTCATATTTAGCTCACAAAAAAATTCAATCCTTACCAAAAAATATTAAGATAAATTACAAGCCTATTTTACTAGGTGGTCTTCATAATTTGGAAGGTATAACACCGCCAGCATTTATCAAACATAAATTAAATAATATGATAAATGACTGTAATTTAATTGCCAAAAAAAATAAATTTGATTTTACTTGGAATTCAAAATTTCCTTTAAACTCTTTATATATAATGCGTGGTTACCTTTGTATTAATTCAGATATTAGAAATTTATTCAGCAGTATTATATTTGAAGCATACTGGAAAGATAACTTGGATATTTCTAATGAACAAATTCTTACTGATCTTCTTAAAAAATGTAAAATTGATGTAATTAATTTCTTTCATACTATTAAGGATCAAAAAATTAAAAATGAGCTAAAAAATGTAACAAGGGAAGCTCATGATAAAGGTGTTTTTGGTGCACCCACATTTATTGTTAATAATAAAATATTTTGGGGACAAGATAGATTGGATTATGTGCTTGAAGAATATAACAATAAATTAAAATAGATTACAAAAACCATCCAAAAAAAGATGATTTTATTTTAAGATTTAAAGATTAGTTTAAACTATCTTAAAGTCACTTTGACTTATTGATGCAAATCCACCGTCAATATGTGAAACTTTTTCAAAACCCATTTCTTTTAATGATTTTGCTGCAAGAGCAGATCTTAATCCACCAGCACAAAATAAAACAAATTCTTTATTCATATCCAATTTTCCATCTTTAAAATATGGGCTGCCAGGGTCTAGCCAAAATTCTAACATGCCTCTAGGTATATGATTTGAATTTTCAATTCTTCCCATTTTATCAAGTTCGTCTTTTTCCCTAATATCAATTAAGTTACATTTTCCTTCGTTATATAGTTTTAAAGCTTCATTTGCAGTTATGGTTTTTATTTTGTTTAAAGCTTCAAGAACTAGTGTTTGTGATGATTTTATATTCATATGATGTCAATAATATATATAAATAATAAAAATACAAAAAAAAAGTGATTAAGAATTTAAATAAAAAAAAAAAATA
>Ga0209090_10000626_pt1 | contig 22165 bp, 25 predicted proteins | sample ArcticOcean_MG_C_9_FD_187432 | JGI IMG/M metagenome (GOLD analysis project Ga0209090, IMG submission 187432) | Marine microbial communities from western Arctic Ocean - ArcticOcean_MG_CB2_152 (SPAdes) (version 2) | ecosystem: Environmental > Aquatic > Marine > Oceanic | place: Arctic Ocean... | reverse complement strand
TAGAGCCCATCAAGGCGCCAGAGCCCATCAAGGCGCCAGAGCCCATCAAGGCACCAGAGCCCATCAAGGCGCCAGAGACCACAGCACTATCAATAATTGATCCGCTACCGTCACTTCCGATGGTTAAATCTAGCGATAGTATAAGTTTCTCAGATACCGACAGTGCGTTAGATTCTACCGGAACAGAAACAATGGTCCAGGCTCCAAAAGATATTCAGCATTTAGAGGAATTGAGACGACGACGCGAAGAGGAAGAGGAGGAGGAGGAGGACGAAGATAAACTCAAAATTGGAGGCAACATAGATTTGGAAATAAGCGATGTCAATGACCTGAGTAAAACATTAAAATTAGAATCTATACCCGTTTTAGATAATATTGAAATTTTAGAGCCGTTATAATTTATTTTAATTCGTAAAAAATTAAAATCAATTATAGTTTAATAAATAAATGGAGCAATATATTTTTTACGCATTGTTCATATCTGCAGTATATATCTTAATTAAATTTATTGAGATGAAAGTAATTTTAAAAGAATTTAAACCGTTAAAAGACGTTATTAGAGATACGATTGTTGTTTTTATTAGTGTAATCATCGGTATGTTCTTATATTCACAAGTATCCGGAACTATTAATATCAAGGGTTCTCCTACTGCGTTTATTGGAGCCGCCGATTTCTAAAATATCATATATAACTATCATATTTTACCTACAACATAATCGGTTCAAATTTGTTCCTTCATCGTGTCTATATTAATTAACTTAGATTTATTATTTTTCTTTTTTGTAATGATGAACCGATTGAAATGTGAATATTGTAAAACTTTAGACGGGACATGATTATTTACGGTTCTGGCAATCATTTTGTATAGCTTAAAGTCTGGGTATCGCTCGTCTCCGTTTGTTTTGTATAAAATATTACGATTTTTATCATCGTAACACCATTTTATAATAATATTAATAATTTCAGATTTATCTTGTGTAACATTTTCCAAATCATCTACATAATAATCAAACAATGAGCATCCTAGTCTACATAAATCAAAACTATTGTTAGGTTCAAGGCGTGGCTTGTTATCATTAAAATATGGTTCGCAATTATATTGGGTTGCTGCATCTCCTTCGGGGTGGTAGCTATCGCTACAAATTGTATTTCCGCGAAATTTATATATTGCTCTTCCAAAATCTATAAGTTTAAAAATTTTTCCAAATGTAGGAACCTTGTAGTATTTGTCATTATACTTATAGTATAAATATTGTTTTTCGGTTTTAATATACATAATATTATTTGTATGTAGGTCATTATGTGTGAATGAAAAAATCTTTTGATATGTAATTAGCATCATCAATATCTGAACAACAATCGCACTAAGTTCATCATCTGTTAACACATCGCTAGCAATTAATGCGTCTAATGTATCATTACATCTCTCAAGAGCTATTAGTTGAACGGGAAAAGCTTTAATATTAACATTAATTACTTCATCTGATAATGTAGAATCCATACTATCATCGTCGCTACAATCGTCGCTACAATCGTCATTATCACCATTATCGGAATTTGATGATCTCGAGGAACACGATTCACTAGAATTATCATCATTACATTCTTCAATCTTACCTTCATAAAATAATTCTGGACCATGGTTGTTACCCGATACATCTACTTCATTATTTACATTATCAAATAGATCATTAATATCATCTAACATTTCAGTCTCTGTTAGTATTATTTCATCCACACCTATATCGCCTCCAATTGTAATGTTGTTCTTGTAATTTCTAGTGTTCTTATTTAAAAGATCATTATGAAAAGAATTTTCAACTGTGAAAAGGGTTGACTTATTTTTATGAAAGTAATCAGAATCATACAGGTATTCAACTTCGTCATTTATATCATATATAAAATCGTGTTTAATTCCTAAGAATGAGCCATAAAAGTCTATACCGTGAATAAACTCATTATCGTTTAGTAATTGGCTTGTTAAATATGAAAAGAAACTGTCAACATATGCAGAATTGTTAGTGTCGCATAGTTTGGAATGTGCGACGTCATTTTCAAATCTAGGCAATTTTATTAAATCGTTATGAGAAGTATCATATTTACCGGTGATGTATTTGGTTGGGTCTAATAATGGACTGTATTTGAAAAACATTTGCTTTTCGTGAATAACATTGCTAATATCAGATACCTCTCCGACAAATTTATTTTCAGTTTCTCTACTTTTAATATTTTTGATGTGAAATTTATGATTAAGACCAATCGTGTTATAATTATTTTCATTAAGATTAAAAAATTTCTTGTAAATAGGGACATAATTCTGAATATCAGATAGATTTGTTAGCTCAATATTTTCAAAATTGCTAAATAAATTAGTGTTATCATATTTTTTATAAAAGAATTCCATTATTTAGAAAGCTATATTATAATAAACTAATATTTAACTCATATATTCGGATAAAAGAGTGCTTTTTTTTCTTAAATCCCTATAAATGACTTTAGAATTAAGAAAATTCGACATGTCTCAAATCAGTTTCAGACCAGACGAAAATAAGGGACCTGTCGTAGTGTTAATTGGACGTCGTGACACTGGTAAATCATATTTAGTTCGCGATCTTCTTTATTATCATCAAGATATTCCCATTGGCACTGTAATCTCTGGAACAGAGGCAGGAAATGGATTTTATGGTGGTCACGTTCCAAAATTATTCATACACGATGAATATAACACTGCTATCATTGAAAATATTTTGAAACGTCAGAAAACTGTATTGAAACAGGTAAAAAAAGAACTTTTGAATTATAATAAATCGTCTATTGACCCCAGAGCATTTGTAATACTTGATGATTGTCTTTTTGATAATAGCTGGACAAAAGATAAGATGATGAGACTACTTTTTATGAACGGTCGTCACTGGAAAATTATGCTCGTAATCACTATGCAATACCCTTTAGGTATTCCTCCTAATCTCAGAACCAATATTGACTATGTGTTTATATTAAGAGAACCCTATATATCAAATAGAAAACGTATTTGGGAGAACTATGCCGGTATGTTTCCTACGTTCGAGAGTTTTGCACAAGTAATGGATCAATGTACGGAAAATTTTGAGTGTTTAGTAATAGACAATAACTCAAAATCTAATAAATTACACGACCAGATATTCTGGTATAAAGCGGAACCAAGAGGCGATTTCAAATTAGGCTCAAAAGAGTTCTGGGAGATATCAAAAGACCTAGAATCAGACGAAGAAGAGGACGTGTATAATCCAAATACTCCCAAAAAGGGAGTCACAAAAATTAATGTTCGGAAGAACAAATGGTAAATTTAAGCTTTGATTCAACACATTTATTACCGGCTATAAATACCTCTTTGTCAATAGTAAATACGAAACTACAATCATGTGTCTCGGGTAAACGATGTTTCATACAATAGATTTGATTGCACCTACACTTCCCTGCGTGTTCCTCGACCACTTTAATTTTTTTATCGCACTTGGCGTGAGAACACACTAGTTTTGTCATTATTATACTTAAATATTCTAGATAATATATTTAAGTATCAATTTTTTTTGATTATGGCTTGTAAATGCTTATTTTGAAATTTCAATCTTCTTATCATCCACCTCATTATCATCGACACTTGCCTTGGTATCGGTTTCAGTAATAGCATTAACAGTTGTTTCTGAAGGCTTATTAATGGTGAGTTCGCTAAGCCCGTGGTCGTTGTTCTTATCAATCACAACATTATCATCTTCGAATAACTCCTTGCGAATATCAGATACGGTAGTCTCGTTATTAAACTTATTCTCAATACTATTCACATTATTAATAGATACCAGATTTCCATTCTCATCAATCGTCTGGGTTAACGCATTACCGCTCTCGAGCGCCTTCTCCTTATTGTCATCAATCGCCTTCTTCTTGCTCTCCTTAACGCGCTTATCAAAATCTTCCTTTGCCGATTTCTCATTCTTATCCTTCTCGCTCATTAGCTGATTGAGTTCGTCCTCAAGATACTCCACCCGCCCAGTCTTATATGCCTCTGGGTGAAACGGAATCCACATTCCAACCGGACCAACATAGACATCATGGTTTGGGTCAATCTCACGAAGCATCTTACATCTCAGTTCTGCCTCCTGTTGCGACGGAAAACATCCACGCACCTTTAATCCACGCACACTCGTTTTAAAGCTGTGTTGCTCGTCAAACGTCTTGTCTAGTGCCTCTTCGTTGTTATCTACGTAGGTCTTATACTCGTCGTCGAGTGTGCTTGTGAATAACTTATCCCGCTGGTCCTTCACAAAATCCTCCATATCTTTTGTTAACTCGTCAAATTCTAGCGCATCGTATTTATAGGCAAGAAAACTCAAAAACTGTGTGTATTTTTCTAGCGATTTAGACATTTCCCATTGCTTTAGGAATTCATTAAAATAAAACAGATTTTTTTCCTTAATAATCTTTTCAGGGGACAGGAAAGAAACGCACGCGAACCTTTGACCTGCAACAGGCTTATCCTCGTCCAACAAGTCCACATATTTAGAGTTTAATGAACCATCCAAATTTATTTTTGTGGTAACGCCATCCGGTTTATTTTCCATATTAATAATACATTCGTTAATTATTTAAGCATTTTATTGACGATATATATATTTTTTTCTTATTATTATTTATAATATGGACTTAATAAACGGACTTAACATTAGTGAGTTGATTAAAAGAGCGATTAAATATTTAGTGGAGGGTATTATGGTGGCTCTTGCCGCCTTTTTGGTTCCGGACAAGAAGCGCACTCTCAATCTTGACGAAGTTGCCCTAATTGCGCTATGTGCGGCTGCCACATTTAGCATCCTTGACACATACGTCCCCGCTATCGCGGTCAGCGCCCGTTCGGGTGCCGGTTTCGGTATTGGTGCCAATCTCGTTGGCTTCCCCCGCTAAGCACGAGAAAGCAATTTAATCTAGTCAATTACCCAAAATAATATCTATAACAAATTTAGGTATTATTTAAATGGTTGGCACGAACTCCCAGTCAAGCTCATAGCATATTTTTTTCCAAATCTCATCTTGTTCTATTCGTTTCTCTCTGTCCTTTAACATAGGAAAAAACTCTAGAAATTGAACTTGATTTAGGAGTTCACATAATTTATAGACGGTGTAGTAATAATTTAAAAAATTAACTCTATCGTCTGGGCAATATTTAGCATATGGTGCCTGTATATCCATAAATAAATTACACAATGTCTCCTCTAATTCGGGGGACATTATGGGTGGCTTTATTCCCAATTTGTCTTTGATAAATGGGATATGCTCATAATATTTATTGTATCCCAGTTTTTTAAGAATCTCCTTTGCCTTTTTGTTTGTTATTTGATGGAGTCCGATTCGCTCCTTTTTAATTTGAAGCTTTATATTTAGCAATACTTCATCCGGAATCTGTGTGGTCTCCTTCGCCTGAAACTGGGCTAATATTTCGCGAAAGTGATTTATTCTTTTATAAGCATAGAAGCAGAGCTCTTTGGGTGGCTCTTTATACGATGACTTTTCATTGTCAACTAGATATTTCAAGGTTACGTGACAATTATTACATATTAAAATTCCCTCATGGTCAACCGGAATCAGTTCTCCATTATTACACGAACTACAAACATCCGTATGCTTTATGAAGCTGTCAATATTCAGAAAAGTATCGTCCACGTTTACCAGATATTTTTGAACATTATTCTTGTTCTCAGTCGTACAATTCTTCTTTTTTTCAATATTAAAAAACTTGTCTAACCTGGTCAATTTATTAGTTCCTTCTGATATTTTCTTCTTGTCTTCAAAATAATCAAAAATGATGTTTGAATTTGTTAATAAATAATCCTTTTCCTTTCGTTTTGAATCTCTAATTTGGATTCTGATGGATTTGATACGCTCCTTTATGTCTAGAATATTCTCTACGGATAACCGAGGCGTCTCTTTATTATCATTCAGCTTCTGTTTTAGGCCTTCTTTTTCGTTTTCTAATGTTGGAAATAAATTATTATTATTATTGCTGAATTCCTCAAGCATATCGCTGTGCTTTCCATCAAGAGTAGTTGTATGTTTTGAATTAACCACAATTTTTTTTGTATTTTTGTGTTTAAATCCAACCATTTTTAGATATATTAAAGAAATTTATTTAAATAAAAATATTTTCGTGTATATTAATTATACATTATCTAATGTGTTTTTAATGGAACGGGAGAATGTGTGTATATCTACCTCTCCTGAAATTGAAATAGATACTATTAAATTACAAAAAATGACATTCATCTATAACGCACTTGAGTCTGGATGGGCTGTTAAAAAACGCAAGGACGCATACGTTTTTACGAAAAAACACGAGGGTAAGAAGGAGATATATTTAGACACTTATTTAAGGAGGTTTATTGAGACAAATATAGATATTAATAAACTTCTTTAGAAAAATGTGTTGAACTAATAAATCAGATAATAAATTAATGTGAAAATCATAAATTTATTTTCTTTAGCATATATATAAAATGGGAGGTGGATTAATGCAACTCGTCGCTTACGGTGCCCAAGATGTCTATCTTACCGGCAACCCGCAAATTACTTTCTGGAAGGTGACCTACCGTCGCCACACCAACTTCGCCATGGAGTCGATTGAGCAGACTTTCAACGGCCAGGCCGATTTCGGTCGCCGTGTCACCTGCACCATCAGCCGCAACGGTGATCTTGCCTACCGCACTTACCTTCAGGTCACTCTCCCGGAGATTGGCCAGAGCCTTGAGAATGCTGACGGTCAGGATGTATTCGCTCGCTGGTTAGATTTCCCCGGAGAGCAGCTTATCCAGTCCGTCGAGGTTGAGATTGGTGGCCAGCGCATCGACCGCCAGTATGGCGACTGGATGCACATCTGGAACCAGCTCACTCTCTCCAAGGAGCAGGAGCGTGGCTACTACAAGATGGTTGGCAACACCACCCAGCTTACCTACCTCACCGACCCCGGCTTCGCTGCTGTCGACGGTCCGTGCGACACCACTGCCCCGAAGCAGGTCTGCGCCCCGCGCAACGCCCTCCCGGAGACCACTCTCTACGTGCCGCTCCAGTTCTGGTACTGCCGCAACCCGGGCCTTGCGCTTCCGCTCATCGCCCTCCAGTACCACGAGGTCAAGATTAACCTCGACCTCCGCCCGATTGACGAGTGCCTCTGGGCTGTCAACAGTCTTGACTCGGCCACTGGCGTCAAGGTTAACAAGGCCTACAACCAGTCGCTCGTTGCCGCCTCGCTCTACGTCGACTACGTCTTCCTTGACACCGACGAGCGCCGCCGCATGGCCCAGAACCCGCACGAGTACCTCATCGAGCAGCTCCAGTTCACTGGCGATGAGTCGGTCGGTTCGTCGTCGAACAAGATCAAGCTCAACTTCAACCACCCGTGCAAGGAGCTTGTCTGGGTCGTCCAGCCGGACGAGAATGTTGACTACTGCGCCTCGCTCGAGAAGGGCAAGATGCTCTTCAAGACCCTTGGCGCCCAGCCATTCAATTACACTGACGCCGTCGATGCTCTCCCGAACTCCATCATGGCGTTCGGTGGTGACATGGCGACCTCGCACACCACCAACTCGTTCATCAACGCTTCGGGTCTCTTCCAGGACGCCGGCGCCGTTGATGTTACTGCCTCTGACGGCTTCTACACTGCGGCCTCTGCCGGTGAATTCGGCGCCACGGCGGGCCTTGGTGTTGGTGGCTCGTCGGTTTCGGATGCGGGCACCTTCGTCCTCGCCGAGACCGCTCTCGACATGCACTGCTGGGGCGAGAACCCGGTCGTCACTGCCAAGCTCCAGCTTAACGGCCAGGACCGCTTCTCGGAGCGTGAGGGCACCTACTTCGACCTCGTCCAGCCGTTCCAGTCGCACACCCGCGCCCCGGACTCGGGCATCAACGTCTACTCGTTCGCCCTTCGCCCGGAGGAGCACCAGCCGTCGGGCTCGTGCAATTTCTCGCGCATTGACAACGCCACCCTCCAGCTTGTCCTCTCGAACGCCACCGTCTCGGGCACCAAGACCGCCAAGGTCCGTGTCTACGCGACCAACTACAACGTCCTCCGTGTCATGTCGGGCATGGGCGGCCTTGCCTACTCGAACTAGATCCATCTAGTATCAGTAAATCAAATCAAATATAAAAATATCATAAATAATATGTTATTTTTAAAATACTTACAGAACAATAGTGTTTATAATTTAAATAATATATCCAATATATTATTATATAATGCAAATCTTTGTAAAAACATTGACAGGCAAAACAATCACACTAGACGTAGAACCGAGTGATACTATTGAAAATGTAAAACAGAAGGTCCAAGACAAGGAGGGGATTCCACCCGACCAACAGCGACTTATTTTCGCAGGAAAACAACTCGAGGATGGTCGCACACTGAGTGATTACAATATCCAAAAGGAATCCACCATCCACCTAGTTCTCCGACTGCGTTAAACCATAAAGTTAATATTATTTTAAAAATAATATTAATTACATAAAAAATAGAAAACTTACTCAAAATACTCCTCCGATTGCTCATAGTCAACATATTCCACATAATCACCAATTTTCTTATATCTGTTTTCAGGAATTATAACAGTTAGATTAGAGTAAACCATATCGTCAAGATTACATATGAAGAGCTCTTCAGAGGAAACTGGCGTGTATTTGGAGGAAACATCACCAGACTGGATACGATTCGGTGGCTCTTTAACCGAACTATCCATATCATAAGTGCCGTCAGTTGAGTCCTCTTCATATAATGTTTCGTCGTGGTAATTATCAATGTCGTATCCATCAAATCCGTGACCGTCCCTCTTTCGTTTAGACTTATTAAAAAAATACATCATCATCCCTATCGAGCTGCCTGTTACCGCACCCAATGATAGGTTTCCTAGAAATGAGGACTTCATTATATATTAAGATATTTTATTATTTATATTATTTAACTATTGAAAAGACGAGCCATATTAGAGACCTCGGGTTTATTTTCGTCTTCGTTAAAGAGTTTGATAATAAGTCCGTCGTCACGAAATCGAATACTATATTTATGTTGTAGCTTATTTCGTCCAATTCGCCCCATTGCCTGAATACATTTCTCCTGCGACATCAATGCCATATCCTTGCTGATATAACCATTACAAAACTGATAGTTTGTCCCGTAAATATAGTCGGAAGATGCTATAATCATGTATAGTTTCTGTTCCTGTGCGAGGTTCTTCATAATTTCAATATAGCTATCGCTGTTGTGGAGCATAAACGCACCGACGCCCATCATAAGAAGGATTTTCCATATGTCTTCAACGTCGTCAATCAGCATGATGTCTTCGATAATGTCATCGGTAATATCACACGTAAACGGGAATTGGCTACCGTTAACTGTTGCGCTGTATTTTCTTAGATGTGCCTCACTATTCGGGATATATTGTCTATCCAGCTCGACAGTCTTTATACATTGTTCTAGCTCTTTGATATTCGTAATCAGGCGCTGCATATCGGCGCTCACACGCCCATCCGTCATTTTTTTCTCCTTATTCTCGTCCTCCTTCGTACCGTCCTCGTACAACTTTTGCATAACGTTAATTTTGCTTTTAATGTTATTATTATAGCTAATAACGCCCAGAATGTTCTGTATGATTTGTTCGGGTATGCGCGCCTCTTGTAAACAGAACCGCGCTATTTTATTTACATCGTCGGCGAGAAATATCGTCGGGCCGTTTGTTAGTGTATGCGCATCGCTCGTAACCATATGAATCGTTGAACGATGATACAATTTCTGCCGAAGAGATGAAATAAGTCCGTCCCACTTATCGGGGTTGATATTTCCAAGCAACTTCAAATAATATAATTTGATGCTCGCCATTGTGATATCATTTACCTCGTGGAAATTATGCGATATTGAAAACTGACGCGAGTCATACGCCTCCATTTCATTTGCCTTTTGTATGAAGACAATCGCCTCTTCGAAATCAATGTATCGCAAGAGGGTTTTGTATTTATTACAGTGATTGACGATTGTTTGAACCTCCTCATATTTCGGGCTCATAAAGTGTGGCATCTCGATGTATCCCGCCTTATTAATGATTGGGATGCTTTTATTACAGTCGTGACTGACAATTGTATGAATATTCGCATCCGTAAATCTCGACTTGAAATCACCAATGGTTTCCTGCATATCTTCGTATTGCGGGAGTGTCGCAGATGACAACACTACATTTTCTATAAGGTTATCCGTCCAGTTTTTATGAATAATACTGTGAAATTCGTGGTCATCGTAATCCATAGTAATAGTTGGCTCGTCCCAATAGAGAATGATATCCTGTTTACTATTGAAAGCAAGCATATAATACATCGCCGGCAAATAGGACTTGATGTCTGTAATCATTATTTCAACCTTATTACCAACAGTATTATCCACCTTTCCGATACCGCCGCTTCTCCAGTTTGTGGTATAGTCTTTGGCTGCGTAATAGTGTAGGCGAATATCCTCTGCGTCACTACACCCGAACGCAAACGCCACTTTCTTGCCTACCGAAATGGCGGCCTTGGCTAGCGACAAACCGACGTGGCGAGCAGCACATACGAATATAACACGTGAGTGTTCTGAAAGACCTAGCGGAGACATCGTTTTTCCAGTACCAGTAGGTGCAATATATTGAACCAGTTTTGGGTTCTTATCCTTACAGAATGTGAATAGCTGTTTTTGATGCTCATATAATTTGTCATCGGCATAATCAAATAGATAGGTATTATTCTCTATATAATCAGTTCCTCTGGATATAATTGTGTTATATTGACACTCAGAATTAAATATCTCAACAACCTTCATAGCATTCTCTTTAAGAATACGATTGAATGATTCAAAATTAAACTGCATCATTTTAGATAGGGTATAGTAATAGAATACCCACTTATCATTTTTCTTGTTGTAATATTTACAAAGCTTGTCAATAATATGGACCACCACAAATTCAACAATAGTTTTTTTATGCTGTGATAGCTGTTTATCTGTGTTGCCGAATCGTATTGCGTCTGCTTTTTTAATGGCTATGTTATTAGATTTAATAGATATAAATAGACATCTTTGTTTTACGGTCTCGGATAATGTATTCAGGACATTATTCATGTCGCTCTGTATGTATTTACAGTAAACATAACTATCTAATGTTTCGCTTGATGTAATCTTCAGAAACGACATTAGTGATGTGCTTTTATTAATAGTGATGTTGACATTATTAAATCCGCGAATAATAAGATTACTTATATATTTCTCATTTTCCGTTACGGGAATTTCAATGCTGTTCCATTCGGTTTTGGTTAGTTTACACTGATTAAAATCCATTTGTAACATTAATATTTGGTATATTATTAATTCAATTTTAAAATTGATTTAATTATAAATAATAGTAATACACGTATCAAAATGACTCAACACATCTATTCAATCGAAGGCAACATTGGTTCGGGTAAATCAACTATAATTAAAGAACTAAAACAGCGTTTCTTTAGAAACAAAAACGTTCACTTCCTTCTAGAGCCGGTAACTGAATGGGAGACGATATGTGATGAAAATGGTAGCACTATTATTGAAAAATACTATGAGGATCAGGAAAAATATGCGTTCTCATTTCAGATGATGGCATATATAACACGACTATCTCAACTACAAAAGGCAATCAAAAAAGGGTACAAGTATATTATTACGGAGCGCAGTCTACTAACCGACAAGATGGTCTTTGCCAAGATGTTGTATGATGAGGATAAGATAGACACCATTAATTACGAGATATACAACAGATGGTTTAATGAATTTATTGGTGATATTCCCGATATTAATTACATATATATTAGAACCACCCCAGAAATCGCACATCAGCGTGTAATGAAGCGCGGGCGAGTGGGAGAGAATATTCCAATCGAATATCTTACGAAGTGTCACAGCTATCACGAAGCGTGGTTGAGACAAGATAAGAGCGAAACAACTATTGTGCTTGACGGATGCGGTGATAATAAGAATAAGGATTATAACGATATATTGATTGAAACGATTGAGAATTGTATAAACATTGAGACGGTTGATAACTATGTTATGATGTTTGATGGAGGGAGTCGCGGAAACCCTGGACCTTCGGGGTGTGGATATGTCATTTACGACAGCGCATATAGAATTGTTTACGAAGGTTCATTGTCACTTGGCACACAGACCAACAATTACGCAGAATATATGGGACTCATACTGGGTGTTAAAAAATCGTGCGAGCTTGACATTAAACATTTAATAATCAAGGGGGACTCTCTTCTTGTAATAAACCAACTTAATGGGACATATACCGTTAAGTCTGATAATCTAAAACCGCTTTACAACGAGGCAAAAAAAGCGTTGCTTAATTTTGAAAACGTCCAATATATCCATGTGAAGCGGAACAATAATGCCGCGGCCGACGAGCTTGCCAATCGCGCAATGGATGAGGTGTCCGATTAATACAACGTGTAAATATCCCAAATATCTCATTAAACAACTCATTCTATCATTTTAACGTCTATTTTTTTTGCTCCTTTATATTGAAGGTGGTTTGGTTCTCTTTTTGAGGTTGGAAATAAATCGGCACCATATATATCCTGTAAAAGCAACCACTCAAATAGTCCACCAAGATATACAGAAATATTATCAAATCCAAGGTCGGACAACTGTTTGTATTTGGAGTATACGCTGTTATCTGTAGAGTTCTCTCCATATAATATTATTTTATCTCCTAATTTACCAGAGGTTATCGCTCGATTGACAACCGATACTTCGTCTGTAGCAGAGAGAGTTTTATCTATAAGACAATTCTGTTTGTTAATAGTAAGCGTATTTACTATTACATAATCTTTTCGGATTGCTTCCTGAACATCCTCGAAATTTATTTTATTAATAGTTAAAGAGTTCCCCATTAATAAAAACGAATTGTAATTTTTATATTGTATTCACATTAATCAATCAAATTTAATTGTTACTGATACATTTTCCTGTTTAATTGTTTTGGATGCGGATATAGATAGCTCCTCGCGTTTTTTTCTTGTCTTGCTATTGTTAAGCACTAGTTTGCGTTTCGAAGTGCTGTTTCTATTGTTCATATCCTTTTCTATATCTGCGTAATTATTCTTGATGTACGAGATTATTTCATTTTCAAGCGCCCACTTGAAAAAATTTAACTGGCCAATTGTTGTCTGGATCAGCTTGTCTTCCTTGTATGGAATCGTTATTCTATCCCACCTACAAAATGGATCAAAACGTTTCTTTGAATACGCCTTTAATTTTAATTTATAATCATTGTATACCTTGAACCGACCACCACCTTCCTCCAAATTATATACAGTAAATTTCTGTTTCGCATAGTTAGTTACAAACCAATCCACAATTCGCAGAGAGATTGGCGACTCCCCATTAATGATATTCAACATCACCTCAAGATTATCATCCTTGTCGTAAAATTGTAATAAATTATTAAGTAATAAACTATTTTGGGTTGTATATGATGTCATCTAATATTTAATTGTCTATCATTTTAAATACTAATACTCAAATAATATTATTTGGTATTTATTAATATTATTTCAATTGTAGTTGTTTCCGTTTCGTCTTCCGTCGTGTCTTTCCGCGCCCTTCTTCAGTTTAATTAATTTAATTTATTTTTAATATTTTATTCGTTATTCGAGTTTTTAGGTATAAGAAATTGCTCTTGTTTAGCTATGATATCTGTATAATTATCTTTTTTGAAAAACGGATTGTCGCAAACTTGCTTAACCAACTCTCTCTCACTCATCTTATTATTAGCGTGTTCGCGCTTATTGATGGAGGTGTCATATACAGTTTCTGTAATAACCTTGTTTTCGTTATTTGTCTTATTTTCTGGGTTATCCTCCTTTTTTGAACGTTCATATTTGCTTCCGTCACTCCATGTAATTTCGTCCATTTAAATAGACCGACAATATTATATTTAATATTAAATGTATAAATAATATTAAATGTTTCAATAGATAGAATAGTAATGAAAATAATGCGGTCCTTTTATATATCGTGTGATACATTTGGTGGATTTAAACGGGAAATAGACATAAACCTATATAACAGTATTCAGGATATAATTGACAGAATACTTTGTTTATTAGAACAATTTCTCCGTCGAGAGGAAATGTATCAGCTTATAACTAAATTACAAACAACAAAACAACTATATCATATACACGATTACCAGTTCGGAACAATATTATTAACCGAGCAAGAATATTATATATGCAATCATGGGTGTTCTGGTTAGACCCTCGTAATTTTCAATTGCTTTGTAAAAATAAAATCTCCAGAACTCTTCACTCGGCGTTGTAAATTACATTTTAAACAACATATTACGGTATTTGAATTGGAGTGGCATATGTCATTGTCTATGCGGTCGAGCGTCCACTGCTCATCGTCACGAACCTTTGTAAAAAGCACCTTTACTTGATTACGACAATAATGACATTTAAGCTTACATGCGACTAACTTCTCAAGAACATTATCAATGTTTACCAGTTTTTTATCATCATATTTTTTTTTTTTTACGTCTTGTGATTTGTAACCACTTATTTTCCGTGTTATCTCTCCTTTAAGATGTGGAGTATTTTCATCTATGATATTCATATAATATTTATTAACAATCGATAGTTGTTCAGTTATAGACGGTTCCTTGTAACTCGCTACATTCCTAAACTCGTTATGTTTATTACCATTAATAAGGTTAATATTATGTTTTCCAGTTATAGATATCTTCTTCATAAGTATATAATCCGTCTATTTTTTAAAGTAAATATTAGCATATAAAAAAAGTAGTTAAACTCATTTTAATATTATAATAAAATGAATAAAGATGAAACGTGTCAAGAGCTTAAAGATATTAGGTATAAAACTATGTTTATTACTGGTAATAAACAGACAAATACAAACATAACCGACACAAGTGAGGCAGATATCGGAATTATGTTGGATAAAGAGCTAAAGCAAAATAAGTCAGAACCGTGGAGTAAACTCAATAAGACTGCGAAAATAACTAAAATCAAAAATTATACATCAGACTATTCTATTGTAAAGGATATTACAAGTGACGAGAAAAAAGAGCTTGAAAAATATCTCATTAATGCGATGGACCGAAAACGCCTAACAAGTATAAAGGATGTTACGTATGACAAGGAAACCGGAGTGATTAAAACCATTCCGTCACTATCATTTAATCATGCCACACGTAAATTCACACTAAAACGCAATGATAAGCGCACATCTACCATCAAACATCTTACCCCTGATAGTAAGAAAAAAAAAGATTCGTCAAAGGATAAAAAGGTTCGATTAAAGAAGGAAAATGTAAAAGAACAATAATTGTTCGTTTTATATAAAATTGAAGAATTTTAAAATCTTATTAAAGCTATATAATAACAATATATATGACTGACGTATCTTCAGAAGATTACGACGACCTACTTGAAGGAATAATTATTCTGGTTGACGAATTAATCACGTCGGACCCAATGCTTTATACAAAGCCAAAATTCCACGATATTATTGTAGATGAGGTTACCAATTTAATAAATATTCAATTAGATGATGCGATTAAATCGGATGCTGTTAAAATTGGTTCGGTAAACTCGGATGCGCTTATTCTGCGCGCAATTAACGAAGCAATGAGACATTATTATACCGTGCATAAACCAAGACGTTCTTACGCCAGCAGTATAATAATTAAACCACCGAACATTAATATAATAACGGAAAAACTTATATATTTAAAGAATATACCACAACCCGAGCAACGAACGAATGAATGGTATTTATTTCGCCAAAAAGTGCTTACAGCGAGTAGCATATGGAAGGCGTATGGTAGTGAAAAATCAAAAAATCAAATCATATATGACAAATGCGAACCAGTTAACCTTGATAAATACAACCGGGTTAATATGGACTCACCTATGCATTGGGGGCAAAAATATGAGGATGTCTCTATTGAATGGTATGAGAAACATTACAATACGACCGTTTCCGAGTTTGGTTGCATTCCACATAAGGACATTCATTATTTGGCTGCCTCACCAGATGGTATTAACACGGACAAACAATCTAAACGATATGGTAGGATGGTAGAAGTTAAGAACATTTATAATAGAGAAATTACAGGAATTCCTAAATTGGATTACTGGATACAGATGCAGGTTCAAATGGAGGTATGTGACCTCAACGAATGTGATTTTCTAGAAACCCGTTTCCTCGAATACGAGACATATAATGAGTTTATGGTAGATGGATGTTTTAATTTTACCGAAACCGAAAACATAAAGGGAATCATTATTTGTTTCATAAAGGACGAAAAACCTATATATGAATACGCTCCATTATATATATCGCGCGCTGAATATGACATTTGGGAGGAGGCGACCATGGAGAAAAATAAGGATCGTGTGTGGCTTAAAAATATATACTGGCGACTGGATGAAATAAGCTGTGTTCTCGTATTGCGAAATAAATTTTGGTTTAATTCCACAAAATACGTTCTGAAAGAGGTCTGGGAATCAATTGTAGAGGAAAGAGTATCCGGACATAAACACAGAGCACCCACGTCACGTATTAAACCTAATATTGTAAAGCCAAGAATATGTAACATAATATTACGCGAAAAACAGAGCGTGTCAACGCCTATATTAGAAGCAGCACCAGTAGAAGCAGCACCAGTAGAAGCACCAGTAGAAACAGCACCGGCAGCAGTACCAGTAGAAGCAGCACCAGTAGAAACACCAGTAGAAACAGCACCAGTAGAAGCAGCACCAGTAGAAGCAGCACCAGTAGAAGCAGCACCAGTAGAAGCAGCACCTACATTAGAACGCGAAAACGTTAAACTAAATCAGTCTTTTATATCTATAGAAGTAAAGCCGTCTATCACCATAGACATCTAAGACAATTATAGAATAATTAAGAAGAACTATTTAAAATTATAACTATAGTATAGTTATATGACTGAACAGGAAATGCGTGTTATGAAAAGAGATGGCAAGTTCGAGGATATTTCTTTTGATAAAATCCTTAACCGTGTTAAAAATTTAGGTAATAATATGGAACCAAAGCTGAAACTAAATTATAGTCAATTTGTTATGGACGTAATTGAGCAGCTTTATCCAGATATTTCTACTACAAAAATCGATGAACTAACCGCTGAACAGTGCGCCTCTATGTGTACGAAGCATCCAGACTATGGAAGTCTTGCGCGCAGAATCATTGTATCAAACAACCATAAAAACACCCTCGATTCTTTTTCTGATACGATGAAAGTTCTTTACGAGTTCAAGGATATTCATGGCAAGAATATTCCCATTATAGATACCTCGGTCTGGGAAATCATTAAAAAGAATAAGGATTTTTTTGATAATATGATTGATTACACTCGTGACTACGAGATTGATTATTTCGGGTTTAAAACTCTTGAGCGCGCTTATTTGATGCGTGTTGATAAAAAGGTAGTAGAGCGCCCACAGCATATGTGGCTTCGCGTATCCATTGGAATTCATTTTGATGATTTGGATGCGGTGAAGGAGACCTACGACCTAATGTCACAAAAATATTTTACACACGCCACTCCAACACTATATAACGCGGGGACGCCTCGCCCCCAACTAAGCTCATGCTATCTGCTGTCAATGGAAGACGACAGCATTGATGGAATTTATAACACTTTGAAGGAGTGTGCGAAAATTTCAAAGTGGGCGGGTGGAATAGGTCTACATATCCACAATGTTCGCGCAACAGGAAGTCATATTCGCGGAACGAATGGAACCTCAAACGGAATCGTCCCAATGTTACAAGTGTTCAACAAGACAGCACGTTATGTTGACCAAGGAGGTGGAAAGCGTAATGGCTCGTTTGCTATTTATATGGAACCTTGGCACAGCGATATTGAGGACTTCTTGGATCTGAAGAAAAATCATGGAGACGAGGAAATGCGAGCACGCGATTTATTTTATGCGCTCTGGATTCCATCATTGTTTATGGAAAAGGTTGAGAATGACCTAGAGTGGTGTCTGTTTTGTCCGGATAAATGTCCTGGACTATCAGATTGCTACGGAGAGGCATTTAACACGCTATACGCAAAGTATGAGTCCGAAGGGAAAATGAACAAGCGTGTCAGAGCGCGCGACCTATGGTACAAGGTGTTGGATTCGCAGATGGAAACAGGAACACCATACCTCCTTTACAAGGATGCCGCGAACGAGAAAAGCAATCAGAAAAACCTCGGGGTAATCAAGTCAAGCAACCTTTGCACCGAAATCATCGAATACAGTAATGATGAAGAAACCGCCGTATGTAATTTGGCAAGTATCGGCTTGAGTAAGTTTGTAAACAAGGACAAAACCTTTAATTACACAAAACTTCACGAGGTAACCAAGGTAATTACATCGAATCTCAATAAAATTATTGATGTTAATTTTTACCCAACAGACAAAACCATGCGAAGCAATTTTTTACACCGACCGATCGGTATTGGTGTCCAGGGTCTTGCCGATGTATTTGCGCAAATGGACATTCCTTTCCACAGCGCAACCGCGGTAGGCGTTAACAAGTTGATTTTTGAAACGATTTACCACGCGGCACTAGAACGTTCAAATGAGCTTGCTATTTCGCGAAAAGACGATATGATTAAATTGCGAAATCTAAATAAATACGACGAAAAATATCATGTAGATATTTTTGAATCTGATGCGCGCGAGTGTCGCACATACAAAGAAAATCTATCCGATGAAATCAAGGCAATACTTCAACGAGTTTCTCCTGTAAGAGCGGAGATTGGTATTACCGACGATAAGGTGGCGGGCGCATACTCATCGTTCGTTGGTTCCCCCGCATCAAAAGGATTTCTCCAATTCGATATGTGGAATGTGACACCCAGCGACCGATATGATTGGGGGGTTCTTAAGAACAGCGTCAAAGAACATGGCATACGTAATTCGCTTCTACTCGCACCAATGCCCACCGCTTCTACGTCGCAGATTCTAGGAAACAATGAGTGTTTTGAACCATTTACGAGCAACATTTACACCAGAAGAACCTTGGCTGGTGATTATGTAGTGGCTAACAAGCACCTGATGAAGGAGCTTGTCGAGCTTAATCTGTGGACCGAAGAGTTGAAGGACAATATTATCCTCAATAAGGGAAGTGTCCAACACATTGAAGGGATTCCGGATCATATCAAAGAAAAATACAAGATTGTTTGGGAGATTCCTATGAAACATCTGATTGACATGTCTGTTGACCGTGGAGCATACATTTGCCAATCTCAAAGTCTCAATCTCTGGCAGGAGGAGCCAAGTTATAAATCTCTAACATCAATGCATTTCTATGGTTGGAAGAAGGGTCTCAAGACCGGTATTTATTATCTGAGAAGAAAACCCCGCCATCAACCACAACAATTCACAATCGACCCTACCAAAATTCAACATGAAGAAGAGGTATGTGAGACGTGTTCGGCATAAAAAATAATAATATAAATTTTATCTATTTATCTTAATTTAATCTTACATTTAATTACAATACAAATTATAGAGATTCTTAATTATAGAGCAGCCATTATTAACAACATCCTCATCATTAACAATATCATAATAGCATCTAAAACAAATAAGCACGTCAGACATTGAATCATGTGTATTGTTTGGTGTAAATCCGAAAAGGTATTCGTGTAATTCTGAAAGAGTGGGGAATTTATGGTATTTGTTTCCAGACGCGCTTTGCTTCTCGATTTTACATATATTTACCGAATTCTTCATCGTACAATACTCTTTAATTCCATATCCATTACCATATGTAAAATATTGTTTACTTTTCAACCGATTACACTCTACCATAATCATTTGTTTATCAAATGATATATTGTGTGCTATAACGGTATCCGCTTCTTGTAGAACGTTATTGAAATTGTCAATCGCTTCTTTAATATCAATACCTTTGCGCAAACTTACCGAGCGCGTAATTCCATGCATCTCAATGCTCTTCTCGGAGATATATACACTTGCGTCTAGTTTGATAATATCATCAACACACGTATCTGTTTTATTTTGTTCAGTGTCATATAGAATGTAGCTAAGCTGAATGATATGTGGCCACTTTCCTACGTCTCTAACAGACAAATTACGTCCGGTGGGAAGACCAGTTGTCTCGGTATCAAATACAAGAACCTTCATATTGTTATTGTTTTTATCAATAAAAATAATAACAATATCAATTTTTTATTGATTTACTAAACAATTATAAATACAATACTCTATTGACTTAGTCACAGACATTAAGCAATATTCAATGTAAATTGTGGACAAGTAATATAGAATTTAACATCGTCATTGGATAAACTATGTCGGTATGAATTCCACGACCCGTCATTTCTTATTAGTTGTGGAGGATTAGTAATATCCTGTACAATGTTAGATTGTGTGTCTTCGGAACGCACAACTTCAAAAGTCATGTTAATATTCGAGTAATTGGGAGCACTAAATATTGTGCTGTCTGTAATAACACTTCTGGTTTCTCCATTAACGAGTTGATCATTAAGAATGTTACATGTATATTTGGTGATATCGCTGCGATAATGTTTATGTATAACAACAAAGTCTAATATATCATAATTAATGTCCCCACTCACATGACTACATTCATCCAACTCACTTAAGCGCTCTTTTAATATATCGATTGTTACCTGTTCGTCGGGATGAAATTGTGTGTCACGTCGAGGCAATCGAATAACCAATAAATCAAACTCGTCATCTATACTAATATGTTTTTTGAACCACATAGACGAAAGAAATTGTCCATACAACTTACCATCATTCGTATGTAATATAAAAGATTTATTAATAATACAATCCCAATCATTACCCTTTATTTTACACATCAAATAATAGTTACATCCATCATATACATTTTTCGCACTTGTTTCAATCGCCGCCATTTGTAATATTGCGGTTATAGTTTTATATTATTTTAACTATTTCATTTTTAATATCATCGTCTAGAAATGTCGACATATTCCAAACGTTTTTCGATGATACTCTGTTATTCCATATTTATTAATACCGTCAATGTGAATCTTAGTCCCATACCCCTTGTTTTTAGAAATACAATATCGCTCGTCTAGCGTAGGGTTCTCCATACACAGGTTCTCGATATATAGATCGCGCTCTGTTTTAGCCAGGATAGAGGCAGCCGCAATAGACGTATACTTATTGTCTCCACCAGTAATACATGTGTGTGATATATTAGCAATACCTGTTTGGTCACTATACTCTGTATATCTCTTAAAATTGCTACCGTCAACAAGTAAACGATGTGTTTTGAAATTTGTTATGTCTAACCCGTCGATACCTCTAATGGCCGCGTGCATCGCCTTGTATGTAGCTTGTAATATGTTAATCTTATCAATCTCCTCTTCCGTAGAATAAGCAACACTCCACGCAATTGCGTTCTCTTTTATATACTCTGCTACCTCGGTTATTTTCTTTTTAGAAGTGAATTTTTTACTATCCTTCATTAAATGATGTTTAAAATCTTCTGTTTTTGGCAATATGACTGCGGCAGCATAGACACGCCCAAGCATTGGTCCACGTCCAGCCTCGTCTATACCAATTTCTAAAATATCATCTTCATTATAATACTTATCCAATACGTTTACTGTTTTTTTTATACCAGTCATTGTTTATATATAATATATTTATACGACAATTATACTTCAATTTTAATAGAACAGACTTATTAATTTTTTCCACATATACTCTATATGAAGAAGTTTAACAAATTATTAATGTTATTTATAATTTTAGGGGCATTGCTGTTGTGTAATTGTTTAGGAACTTATACCCGCGAGGGTATGGATGATTCAATTGAAACATCCACAAATCAACCACACGAAGACCACATAGCAAAACACAACCCCTCATTACATTCATCCTCTGGTGGCGCAGGTAATGGTCCAGGTAATGGTGTCGGTAATGGTGCAGGTAATGTTTTCGGAAACGATGTTGAATATGGGACGTTGCTTCAAACAGGAACCAAAGAGGAGGATTTGAAGAATGATGTCCCTGAAGGCGATGAGG
>Ga0209090_10000625_pt1 | contig 22192 bp, 10 predicted proteins | sample ArcticOcean_MG_C_9_FD_187432 | JGI IMG/M metagenome (GOLD analysis project Ga0209090, IMG submission 187432) | Marine microbial communities from western Arctic Ocean - ArcticOcean_MG_CB2_152 (SPAdes) (version 2) | ecosystem: Environmental > Aquatic > Marine > Oceanic | place: Arctic Ocean... | reverse complement strand
CAATTCTGCGCAAAAACTCCAAGTGACCATCCGCTCTGGATTCTTGACCACTCGTTCGATAGTACTTGATTTGTCGCAACCATTGTAACTCTGCGGTGACAATCTCGGAGTTGGCGCCGTTTTGTTGTTGCAGTAAAAACTCCTCCTCCGGGATGGTGGACACGTCCACGCCGGCGGAAATCAACTCTTTCTTCGTCGCCTCGATCTTCTCCTTCAAAGCTTTCTCGGAGTTTAACAACGCTTGCGGAACGGGTAAAATCATCTCTTTCGTAGTAGCAGGAGACAACGAGTCGTCGACGAAAAACTCCATCCGCGCCTTCGGCGAAAGGGAGTAGACGTTCCAAGATCCGTACGCACCTTTCACGTTCTTCTCGGTAACATAATTCGCTCGCACTAAACTACCGAGAACTTCCTTGTAAAAGTGTTGGTTAGTCGAGTTTTTATCCGCTCTCTTCTTCGCCTCATCAATCTGAAACCGTTGCCATTGGTGATTTAAAACACTCCCCTTCTTAGAATTTTTGCCGAGAACAGCGTCGACTAAATCTGTCGTCGATAAGCTTCCTTTCGCGCTATGCTTCAACGTCAATAAGATAGGCATGACCTCGTTCAATAAATTTCTCTGCAAATCGTCCGCTTTGATCGTTTTACACCGGATGCAGTTATCGCAAGTTCCGCATTGAGAGCCAAATAGAGGCGTCTCCTCAAAGTGATCGAGAATCATCGCTCGACGGCATTTTTCTCGTTCAATCGCGTATTGTTTCAACTTTTCCGTCGAGTTTAATTGCGTTTGCAACGATTCTTTAGTTAGTCCTTTGGTGTAAAAGTCTCCAGAAAACTTGGAAAAGTCACTATCGGAAAACAACATGGAGACGTTGGATGCGATGCCGTCTCTTCCAGCTCTCCCGATTTGCTGGTAATATTCCTCTATCGTTTTCGGTGCGCCCATATGAATGACCGTTCGAACGTCGGCTTTATCAATACCCATGCCAAAAGCAGTCGTTGCAACGACAACTTTGCACTCGGAGGATAAGAAGCGCATATGCGCATCGTGTCTGTCTTGAGGCGTCATCGAGCCGTGGTACATGGCGACGTTTTCCAAACCAATTCTGTGCTGCAAGGCGCCGGTCAATTGCACAACTTCCTTAATCGTCGCACAATAGATAATCGAGGAATCGTATTTCGGTTTCGCCAAAGAAGCTGGTAAAGCTCTTTTTTGTTGATGTTGCTGTTTTTCTTGAATCGATGCGGCTGCTGTAATTTGAGACACGATGTAGTTCAAATCGCTGCTAAAATCAACTTTTCGTTGACACTGAATCCGTAGGTTTGGCCTATCCACCGAGTTTGTGGCGATGTAAGGATTGCTCAACTTCAAAGTTTTCGAAATATCCTCGCGAACGTGTTTTACCGCCGTCGCCGTCAACGCCATGATTGGAATCCCAGGAAGTTGGTCTCTCAACACCGCGAGCTTTTTGTAACTCACGCGGAAATCGTGCCCCCATTGGGAAATGCAATGCGCTTCGTCGATGGCGATCAATCCGATTTTGTTCATAGCTTTTAACGATTGCAATCTTTGCATAAACACGGAAGAAGAAGAAGACGAGCCAAAACCGCCATCGTCGCTAACGAACGAAATCTTCTCCGGCGTCACGAACACAATCTTATAGTCGCCTCGAAACACGCGTTCTTCCACCGTCGTATCGGTTTGCCCGGACCCAAGAAAACAGGCGATATCGTTGTTTCCACCACTTCCGTCCGCAATATTTCCAACCGTATTATTCAACGCCGTCACTTGATCTTGCATCAACGAAATCAACGGCGAAACGACGATGGACATTTTCCCGCCTTCGTGCAACGCCGGGAGTTGGTACGCGAGCGACTTTCCGCTTCCGGTGGACCAAAATACGCACGTGTCTCTCCCTTCCATCGCGGCTTTGATGACTTCTTCCTGGGCTGGACGGAAATTCGAGTACCCGTAATATTTTTCCAGCGTTTCTTTCAGAGTTGTTGTTGTTGTTTTTGTTTGACTGGTTGTCGGTTGCGAGGCAAAATCCATCGCTCGTTTCGTTTTATAAAGAGGAGAAGACGACGACAAATGCACGGCATCCTCTTTTCGTCCATCCCCCCCCTCGTCGGTAGCACACTTTTTTATCGTCGTCGTCGTCGTCTTCAAAATCGCGTCCGTGTAGTCTCTCTTTCTGTTGTTGTTGTTGCTTATATTCCTCTCCGCTAATTTCTTCTCCGCGGTAGTGAATACACACGCTACGGTGCCATCGAAGAGTTCATCCTCCCACTCGTCGTCTCCGATGTTCATCTTCTCTAATAAACTCTCTTTTGAGTGAAGATGATGAGAAGATTTGATAGTATCACGACAGCAGAAAAAGCACACCACTAAGAAGAAGAAGAAGTTTACTAACAACAGCAACGACGGAGTAGTAGTAGTAGTAGTCGTGTGTTATTAGATCACGTGTGTGTGTGTGTGTTGGTGTATATATCCTCAAACGTTTTTAGACTCGCGAGAGTAGTAGATGAAAGAAAATGAAGAAAATTTGAAAGAGAAGAGAAGAGAAGAATTATTCAAAAAGGTGCTCACAATTTTCATTCCAAGAAAAGAAGAAGACAAAAAAAAGAAGAGAGAGAAAATTTAGGTTTTACGAGAAGAAAGACTTGGTGTTTGAAAAGGGGAACAAACAAAAATCAAAAAAAAAAGAGAGCTAGAAGAGAATTGTATCTTTACTCTTTATCGCGCGCGTTTGTGTATATATCTATACACACACACACACACACACAAAGTCTCCTGGAAAAAGAAGAAGAGATATGGTGAGAACAACGCCAGCTCGGTCGCCGTCATCCGGGGTGGAAGCGCTGTTAACGCCGAACAGATTAGCAGTAAATAATGCGACGCATCATCATCACGACGGGGAAAACACGCCGACGAGAATGACGACGAACAACAGACAACAAAGCGGAGGGAGGAAAGCGAAAACGCCGTTGAAATCCCCTTTAGCCGTGGTGGGATTGTTATCTCCGAACGACGACACTTTGGAAAGACAGCAGTCGATGAAGAAGCGACAAACGGTCTCCGCGTTTCGGAGAGAGTTGAGTAAGAACGTGGAGAAGCAGTTGGAGAATATCGATGTCGCTCATTTATCCTCCTCTTCCTCAGACGAGGAAGAAGACGACGGTGAAGAAAACGCCGACGGCCACGAAAACGTGGAAAAAGCAGGCGGACGAGACAAGCAACAACAAAAGAGAAAACCGGCAGCAACCGCGGCAACGACGAACAAACCAAAGTTGACGCAAGATGCGGTCATGAATTTGTACGCCAACTGTATCAAATTGGCCTCGGAGAACAAAATCAACGCGAAGAACACGTGGTCGTTGGCGTTGATCGATCACATTTCAGATATCGTCAAGAATGAGAAAGACGAGGATGATAACACAAACTTTCAAAAAGCGTCGTGTACTTTAGAGGCTGGGGTAAAGATTTATGCCTCGAGAGTTGATTCGTTTCACTCGGAGACGTTTCGTATGCTCGGCGGGATATCAAACGCCTCCGGGAATAACGGTGAAGACGAAGAGAACATGGATGATCCGAGACGAGGTTCCGGTGATGGTGCGGAAGAATTTGACGAGGATGGGAATCCGATTCCGAAGCAAAAGAAACAATCCACGCGATCGTCGAACGTGGTCACGTTGGAAAATCCGGAAAATCACACGATGAAAGTCATGGACGACGTCGTGCACGTGGATCCTTTGTTCAAGAAGACCTCGTCTATGTTTGACGAAGGTGGAGCGAGTGGTTTGTTGTTGAACAACTTGGCCGTGCACAAAGGGTGCAATATTTGCTTTGATTCCGAGGAAGTTCCGGATTACACGCGAGGCGACGATTTGGAAGGCGGGGCCGGGACGTTCGATTTGTCGCAGATGTCCAGAGAGATTGCCAATGCGTTTGCTGTTGGACAAACGCGAACAAGGATCACGCCGTCGATCGATATCGTGCATGAAATGCTTGCCGAAGTGACTGGTATTCCGTACAACAAGCCTGGAAGTGAGAATATGGGTGGCGGGGCGACGACTTCCTCGAATGCGACTGCCGCGGAAGGTGGTGATGACTTCTTTGGCGGAGCGTCCGACCAAGGCGCGATCACGTTCGCGGAATACGACGAGGACGACGAAGATAATGTTCCCAGTGGTGGTGATGGAGACGACGTTTTCAACGTCGACGTCGAAGAGGAAGATTGGGGACTCGGCGACGGAGCCGGCGGGTTTGGCGACAACGACGACGAGAACGATTGGGGACGTCTCGGTAACGATGAAGAAGACGATTACGAGAACAACCTCACCGTAGATACCGGGTCTTTGGATTGGGTCGCGAACGTGGCTATTGGTGGGAAGCACGCGTGGGCGGGCCCGTCGCATTGGCATTTCAAGAAGACGAGCGCGGCGTCAACCTCTCAAGTCACAAAATACGACGAAAATGGTGAACCGATCAAAGCTTCCGCTGCTGGTGATAAAGAGAAGAAGAAAAGAGGAGAAAGAGACTTGACGTACGATTTCGAAAACTTACCGGAGTTGGACGATAAGCGTTTCGATATGGCGGAAGACCCGAATGATTTACTTTTGAAATCTGAATTGACAACGAGCGATACGTTGTTACCTCCAGATTTGGGCTACGAGGCTGAAGATTTGATCAAGTTGTTCTTGAAACCGCAATTTGTGAACACGGTGATGGCACCAAAACGAGCTGCCGTGCGTTCGGAGATTAACTTCCACGACAACGACAACAATCTTTTCATTCCGAACAACGACGACGGGTTCGACGGTGGCGACTTTGGTGGCGGTTTTGACGACGACGACATTCAAAGAGATGAGGATGGAAATGAACTCGTCGGCGCTGCTGGTGGATGGAACGACGACGGTGATAATGGTTTGGTTGATGCGCCTCGAAAGGTTGAGAAAATAGAAGTGAACTACGCGAGAACGACGAAAGTTGTCGACATCCGCGCGTTGAAGCAAACAATCTGGAAAGACTTAGAGGAAGAAAACGAAACGGTGGAGCAGAAACATTCATTTCACGAAATCTTGAGCCAATTTCCAGAAGAGAACCCGGCCGGACGACTGGAAGATATTTCGGTACACATGGCGTTTATTTGCGCGTTGCATTTGGCGAACGAGCACGGGTTGGTCATCAAGAGCGTACCAGAAATGAACGATTTGGTGATTTCAAACGTACCAACGGAGGCGTAAGGAGAAGAATACTTAATTTATGTGTGCGTGTTTATGTGTGAGTGTGTGTTCGTGTGAGCAGGTATACTGCCGTTGTAATTCTACGTAAAGATTATATTTGATTATTATAATTTCAAGGTTGTTGTTTGCAATGCAACACTAGTTTCGCTTAGATCTAATTTCGTTATTACTTTTTTACGCCACGCCAGCTTCTTTCTTTGCTTTCTCTTCATCCTCCCACTCCTTGGAAGCGTGATTCTGAAGCGCTCTGACGATGTCTCCTTTCGCACACGCGGCTTCGTTAAACTTGGCCACGGAGCTTTGCGTGTCTTTCTTCCAGCTCTTATCGTTCCGGAGGAACTTTACGCTCGATCGCTCGTACAAAACGTTGCCCCAGAGAACTAAAATCTGAGCCTTGACGCCGCTGGTTTCCTCGGATCCTTCGACTAAAACAACGTCTCGCTGTTCCGGACTGAGCATCTTCATGGATTCGTCAAACTTTTGAAGAGCCAAATCGAACATCTTGTCCGCTTCTTTCTCCAACTTTTGCTTTTCCTTTTTGTCAGATTCCAATTTGGCAAGGTTCGAATGAATCTTCGCTCTCTCAAAGGCTTGCTGACCCCACGCGATGGACGCTTCAAAAAAGTCACCCTTAATGTTGAGCGCTTTTTGGAACAAAGCGATTGCTTTGTTGAACTCTGCGTCGAGTTCCGGCAAGTCTTGCTTAATGTTGGCGTATTCGTCTTCCACGTTTTCGTTTTCTTCTTTTTTCGTTTCTCCATCTCTCTCCGCTTTCTTCTTCAAAGCCGCGACGTCGATGATTTTACGAGCCGCGCAGACGTGCGCGTTACCCCAGTTAAACATAGCTGCCGTCGCTGCCTCTTGAAACTTGTCCGCGGCGGCACCCAACAACGTCTTTGCCTCGGGCGAACCAACCGCCTTCTCCAACGTTTCGCAGCACTTTTCCAAGCCAATCTCTCTCAAGTCTAACGGTCCTTTCGGGGGCGCAGCTTCGCCCAATGTCTTCCTGAACAATGCCGCGAACGACAACAACCATTCGTCGATTTCAATGACATCCTCGGCCGGTTCATCTTCGGTCGCCAACTCTTCCGGTTGTACGTTCTCCTTGGTCTCGGACACCGTTCCCTCCGAGTCGTGAACACGAAGCTCAATTACTGGAAGTTCCTGGTTTGCTCCGTCCTTAACTTTGGCTTCTTGGGCTTTCTTATACTCTGGCTCGTTCACAAACGTCTGCAACGCAAATCTCAAGTCCGCTCTAGAGGTCAAGGTCATCATTTCGTCTTCTAAATCCAACCATTTCAAGATGATATTCTTGTCCTCTTCCAAGCTGAACGACTTCTTTGCATGGTTCACCAAGTCAACGTACGTCACGGTAACCGGTACTTTCACTTCCGCGGAATCCTTGCCTTCTCTCATGAATCTAATCGTCAAGTCTGGGATTTGCTGCTGCGCTTGCGCTTGCAACGCTCTTTGTCTTTGCTGCTGCGCCTGCGCTGCTGCGATTTGCTCGCGAGTGTACTGCTGCGGTCGCTTTTCCAAGCTCGATCCGCCCAATCCACTCACTGCCGTCTTTTTCTTCGCCGCCGCTTTTGCTTTGCCGCGAACTTTGTCCAGCATGGTCTTGACCGACTCGTCCGTATCGTCTTGCTTCCACGCAACTTCCAAATCGTGTTGCGCCTCTTTGAACTGACCCAACTGTTCATACGCCGTAGCTCTGCGCTTCAACGCAACCTTCCCATTCGGAATATCCTGCAAAGCAGCCGTGCAGCACTCGATGGCTTCCCGAAAGCGCTTCTCACGGATAAAGCACGCAGCTTGAGAGGTCAAGAGGGCAGATCTTTCCGGACTCCCTGCTAACGCTAAACTCAAAGCTCTCCCGTACGCATGAATGGCGTTCATGTGGTCTTGCTTCATGAAAAGTTGATCGCCTTCTTTCTTCAACGACGCGCACTTTTTGTGGAAGCCAGCTAATTCTTGCTTGTTGTTGTTTTGCGTGACGGCCATCGTGATTGTTTTTGCTTTTGTATATTCTTGTTCCAGAGCTTGTTTGTTCTAGTACGTTTTATTAGATATTTTTTATTTCTTCGAGTTCGTGTCGTTCAATCTCGCCAGTGCTTCCTTAGCTTCTTCTAACGATGCGATGACGGTTTCGAGTTCTGATTTATCAAGTTCGAGGACTTGAGACTTCTCCTGTTCGTTGTTTGTCTGTGTGGTGGTGCGAAAGTGCAGTTGTACTACCGGCGTGTTGATGCGCTGAACCTTATCACTCGAGAGCACTTGATGAATCTGGTTTTGGTCATACGGGATAAAGGGGAAGAGAAAAGGAGGTTGAAAATGGTCAGTTTCAATCGTATAAATACAACCCGTTAGCTGACGATACATTACTATCTTGAATTCGGGCCGTGGGCCGATGCGGTGAGGTCAAGCGATCCTCGTCACAAAACTTCCGGAACGCATCGTTCACCATATGAATTGGTGACGGCGGCACGAGAGAGGGAAGATTCCAAGAAAAATTTACGCTCTCAATCACGCGCGAGAGAGACGGACGCGAGAAGCACATTTCAAAACTTTCTCCAGAATTACGCTCGCGAGATATATATCTTCCTAATTCTCGAGTTTGATTCCAATTATCGTCTTCGCTCTTTCCTTTTTTGCCCGTAACGACTTCACTTCCGAATTTACAATAAGTACGGTAAAAGAAAATACAGGTTTTCTACAGTCCTCCGAGAAAAGAGGATGACGAAAAATGCGCGCGCGCTCAGGTGCGCGACGCGACGGATATCATCGCTCCCACGCATCGAATTCGAATTGAAAAATTATGTTTACCTTCCAATCTATGTCCGAGAATTTCTCGTCTGACATGCACTGAGATGATATCCCCGCGTGGTTGTTTTACCAAAGTGAGGACGATGACGCTTATAAATTTCTTTCTCTGCTTTTTTTCGTCCGACTTCTTTTATTATTCCTGAGCCCATACTTGTTGCGAACGAAAGAAACACGAAAAACAGAAGAGACTAAAGTAACTATGATGATGAGCGACTCTTTCCTCGTCTACTCGCGTCTATCGTGCGTTCTATTCTATTCTTATTCTACATTCTGTTACTACTAATTTAATCTATTTTAATCGTCTCAACAATTCCTGCCACTCTCTGCTGCTATTCTTCCTCGGCGCTTCGGCGAACCAACTGCTTTTTAAGGCCTCCGTAGACGAGAGTCGCCGCTCCGGATCAAAAACTAATAAGCCGTTCAAAAGATCAAAGCCAGCGTCGGAGATTCCAGGACCAATTTCAATTTCGTCTTCACGTTCGCGATATTTCGGAAAGCGTTGGCGCAAGGAGTTGTGCGGGTGGACGGCGAAGTTCACTTTGGTGGCGTGCGGCAAGGATTTGAATTTTGGCCATATCTGTTCGTTCGGCGTGCCGAGCATGCGAAAGTGCTTATCGATTTGATCGATTTCAGTTCGCCCGGGGAATAACGGTTTGCCTTGTAATAATTCAGCGATTATGCACCCCAAGCTCCAATTATCGACCGCGTAGGAATACTTCTTTTCGCCTAAAAGTAACTCGGGCGGTCGATACCAGAGCGTACACACTAACGGCGTGTAATTGTTCAAAGGCGACCCGTATTCTCGGGCTAAACCGAAATCGCAAATCTTCAACTCGCCTAAATCGTTAAACAACACGTTCGTTGTCTTCAAATCTCTGTGCAAGACCCAGTTTTCGTGTAAATAGCTCACGCCTGATAACAGTTGCCAGGCTAAACATTTGCACTCGGGGAGCGTAAATCCCCGATTCATGTCATCCATCATGCGATTCAAGTCCCGTCCGCAATATTCCATGACCATGAAAACTTGATCAATCGATCGACCAACAACAACTTCACTCACGTACACGATGTTCTTGTGTTGTAACTGCAACAAAGTGTTAATTTCTCTCAAAGCGGTTACCGGGAAGCCTTCTTTTTCCTTGTCCATTTTTACTTTTTTCAACGCGGCGATTTCTCCCGTTTCCTTATCTCTGGCTTTGAAAACGACCCCGTACGTACCTTCATCGATGTGTCCAAGCTTTTGGAAACATTCGACCGACCTGCACGCTTTTTTATGGTTGTGAGGTTTCGGCAGAAGAGGCACGTATTCCATTTTTTTGCCATCTTCTTCGTCTTCTTCCGATTCAGAAAATTCATTCGTGTTGATATTCTTATTATTCGCCACGGCGCCGTCCAGTAACGCTCTTCGTTCTTCAACCATACCTCTGTTTGCGTTTACAATTTGTTCTCGCACCGATGCCGGTGGCAACATAGGACCGGCTTCTTTTCTGTCGTCATATTCAACTTCTCCTCCCATCGGAGGGGTATCCATCGTTTTATGACCATCTTCCAGATCCTCCATTTCCGGCGTCGCATCTATTCTAGGTTGTTGTCTTCTTCCGATTTCCGCGTGTTTTCTACCATGCATATTCTTGTCATTATCGTCGTCGTCGTCAGAATCATCGCTCGGGGGTGTCAATAACTTCGCCACGTCAACCGCCTCTCGCTTGGTCCTTTTTCGTTTCGCGTCGTCTTCGCGAACGCTCCCATCCTCTCCTCCTTCTCCATCTTCTTGCATTTGCTGCGCCGTAAAGTTCGCAAACTCTGCTTGTTCGTTCATCATTTTTTCCAAATACGATTCTTTCTGCTTGTTTTTATTATTATTATCATTCGCCATGGTCGTCGTCGGTTCTTCTTCTTCTTCTTCTTCTTCTTTTTCCTCGTCGTCCGAGGAATCATCGTCTCCCCACCGTCCTTTCTTCTTCTCTGTTGTCGTCGTTGGCGGTGGCATGGTCGGACCAGCTTCTGCTTCATCCAAATCGAGCTCCTCTTCTTCTTCTTCTTTTTTCTTCACATCTTCTGATGCTGTCGCCGGTGGTGGTCGCATCATCGGTCCGCACATATCTCCTTCCAAATCTTCTTCGTCTTTCATCTTCTTCTCTTTCTTCAATTTCGCCGCCGCTTCTCGAGCTTTCTTCAGGACAGACGCCGACGGCGGTGCCATATTTCGAGAGAAAAGAAGAGAGAGAAAAGAAGAGCGCAGAAAAGTGATGAGTTCTCTTTTCTCCGTTTCTCTGTCTGTCTGTCTGATTTTTCAATGCGATGGTATGTAATAATATACTCGCAAAGGAAGGAAAAGTGAATTGAATTCGTCTCGCGAATCGAATCGTCGTCAGACGGAAGAAAGATTTTCTCTAAAAAAAAACAACTCTCTTCTTTGTGCTTTTTGTCGACGACACGGAGCACACCACAAAACTTGTGTGTGTTGCAGAATGGATATTCTTCTTCCGATTCGGCAACACGAAAACGAAATCGTCCGCGCGGTGCGAGAGAATCCAGTGGTGGTCATTTTGGGCGAAACCGGGTCCGGGAAGACGACACAAATCGCGCAGATATTGTACGAACACATCGATGAGATTTTATCAGAACAGAAACAACAACAAGACGACGGTGATGGTGAAAATGGAAACGAGAGTTGGAATAAAAGATGGAAAAGTATACGAGGAAAAAGATTAAAAAGATTAAACGGTATCGCCGTCACGCAGCCGAGACGAGTGGCGGCGATTTCAGTCGCCAGACGCGTGCACAAGGAGATGTGCGACAACGAGAGAAAGAACACAAATAACGAGAATCCGAATAACGAAGAGGAAAGTAGAAATAACATGAAGAAAAGGTTTGGCCAAGGCGTGGTTGGATATTCCGTCCGATTTGACGAGAACACGTCTAAGAATACCAAGATTAAATACTTAACCGACGGGATGCTGTTGAGAGAAGTGTTGTCGGATCCGGAGTTGCGAAGATACGGCGTCGTAGTCCTGGACGAAGCGCACGAGAGGTCCGTAAACACGGACGTGTTGTTTGGGATATTGAAAAAGTTAACATCATCGAATAATAATAATAACATCTTGAATGGTTTGAAAGTAGTCGTCACGAGCGCGACGCTCGATTCGGAGAAATTTAGCGCGTATTTTAACAACTGTCCGGTGTTCAACGTTCCCGGGAGAGCGTTTCCGGTGAAAATTTCGCACGCTTTGGAAAGACCCCCGACGGTTTCGAATAACGGGAAGAGTAGCGTTGCTTATTTCGATGCCGCCATCGATACGGTCTTACAAATACACGAATCTGCGAAAATTCCCGGAGATATTTTGTGTTTCTTGACGGGTAAGAGTGAAATCGACCGAGCGTGTAAGATTCTCGACGAACGTGTCAAGGAGATGGATTCGGAAAGTATGCGAGGTAAATTGGCTCAAATTATACCTTTGTATGCCGCGCTGACGCCGGAAATGCAAGCGAGAGTCTTTTCGAAAAAACCAGAAAGTTTAGAATCTACGTGCAGAAGAATAGTAATCGCCACAAACATAGCCGAAACGTCGTTGACGGTACCTGGAATCGTCTACGTCGTCGATCCCGGGGTTGTCAAATTGAAGCGATACGACGCGGCGACTGGCATCGAAACTTTAGACGTCGAACAAATCTCTAAAGTTCAGGCAACGCAGAGAGCCGGGAGAGCTGGACGAACGCAAGCCGGGAAGTGCTATCGTTTATACACGAAAGAAAATTTCCAGCTCGATTTCGCTGACGCCACCGAACCGGAAATCCAAAGAACGTCTCTCGTGAACGTCGTTTTATACTTGAAATCCTTAGAGTTGGAGGATATGGACGTTTTACGGTTTGATTTCCTCGATCGCCCTAAAGAATCCGCGTTGAAAGACGCCTTGAAACAGTTATACGTGTTAGATGCGATTGATGAGAACGGAAAAATTACAAAGATTGGTAAAGAAATGGCCCCTTTACCTTTGGAACCAAACTTAGCGCGGGCGATGCTCGAGGCGAAGAAATTGGGGTGCGTCGAAGAGTGCGCGACGATAGCGGCTATGTTATCGGTGGACAGATTGGAAGTTGCGGATCCCTCTTCGCATAGTAAGAGCAGAGAATACCGAGGGAACCCTTTACAGAAGATTATCTCCGAGGATGCTTTCGCGCTCGGAGATCACGTCGTGTTTCTAAGAACGTTCGAGCGTTGGCAGAGAGAACGGTATCGCAGAGATTTTGCGAGAGAGTATTCGTTATCTGAACGGGGCTTGGAGTTTGCAAAAGACGTGAGAAGACAGTTACTAGACTCCCTGCGGTCTCTGGAGGACGATAATGACGTCGGGTCGTCCAAGAGATCTCGAGGAAAAGAAGAAAAAAGAGAAGAAGAAGAAGAAGAACAACAACGACATAGCAAAAATAAAAGCGAACGTTCGAGAACGAAGAATGTCCGGAAAGCGCTTGCCAAAGGATTCATCTCTAAAATAGCAAGAAGAGGTACCGCAAGTAATTGCTTCAAAACGTTCGCGTTCGAAACGAAAACGTTGACGGAGGTGCATCCGTCTTGTGCGCGAGCGTTGGCGGACGAAGACGGATTGTTGCCAGATTGGATTGTCTATCACGAGATGGTCATGACATCTCGTCCATTTCTGAGACACGTGTGCAAAGTGGAATACGAATGGATTGAAGACGCATTGCCGAGGTTGGAAAGTCCAATCGACGTGAAGAAGCTCAGCGGTGGATTTTATGAAAACGAGAGAGATTTCTCGTGTGGTGGCGGTCCTGAAAATGGGGATACAGCCGCGAATGCGACGAACGCGCAAGAGGACAAGACGCAACAGAAAGTCAAGCAAGAGGAGAAAGTGAACGAAGCGAGAGCGCGCTTTTTAGCTCGGAAGAAAATGAAAGCAGGAGCGAAGTAGTAGTAGTAGCGGTAGATATAGATAGTTTTGTGTTGAAAATGAGAGCGTTCACTTTGTGCATCTTCATGCAAGAATATAATACATACGGGTACTTTCGTTTCCTTCAATCTCTCTCTCTCTTCTTCACTCCTCTCGCAAGCTTTACTTACCCGCGGCTAACATTACTGATTTAATCGTCGAGTACACCTTCACCCACGCGTTCGTTTGCGCCTCGGACAACCCGTTCAACGCAGACCCGATAACATTAACTACGGCTTGCCCGACAACGTCATAGTGCGCCCCGACGATATTCCTTTTGTTGTGAAATTGGCCGAGTTCTTCCAAAATCGGGACTAACTTCGATACGTCGTCCAGTAAGTGTACGGCGGCATCGACGGCGCCAACCACTGCTTTCCCGTGCGCTTTCAACATCTGCGATTCGTACACATCCTCCACGTCTTTAAACGAAAACAATTCCAACGCTCCCGGCGCTAACGAGAAAATCTCTCTGAAGAGTAAAACGCCGACCGCAGTTTTCTTCGCGTCCAAATCTTCAGAGGACAGTTTATTCGGACCGGACATTGGGAAAATTTGTTGCCACGTGCTTTGCACGTAATCGATCTCTTCCCGTGACGCGGCGGCTTGTTTCCCTGGTTGCTCCGAGGCGAGTTTTTCTGCTTTTCTTGCTTTGTCGTCGTCGCCACTCGGCCCCGCGGGCGCTTTGTCTGAAGACGACGGCTGTTCTTTCTTCGTCTTAAACTTGGAAAAGAATCCCATGACGATGAGTAATGATTCTCTCTCAACTACTTCAAGCTGCTAACACGCGCGTTGTTGTGATTGATGAGAGAGATAGAATAGATTCTGTTGATATGTGAATTGAATTTTTGTTACACGTGGAATCGGAAGAAGTTTTAGGTTTGGTCCCTCTTTTGGAAAGATGTCAGTGCAAGAGGAATAATTTCTCGACGAGAGACTCGGTGTTTGGTGGGGGTCAATGCAGCGTTTCGGGCAAAGCGAAATTGCCCAACGTGTTGATGAAAGTAAAAAAGAAAAGAAGAAGGAGAGGCTAAAGAGGCACAACAACAACAAAATCTTCGAACAGCAAAGAAGCGAACGACGATGATGAGAACTCCGTGAGCAACGACGAGAGATTATCGGAATCGGAAAGCATAAATACGGAAGATGAAGCGTCGACGACGTCTGGGGATACCGAAACGACTTCGAAGGTGAAACATGAGTTCCTGACTTTCAAAACGATCGATTTGGAAAATTCAAAGTTAGATCATTCGAAGAGTAGCAAGAAATGGAAGGAGCGTTTGAAGAAAGCCGGCTACGGATCGAGTAATAAGATTCGGAAACTTATTTTAAGGCAATTTACGTTAGCCGCGTTTGCCTTACTGGTGGCCTTCGTATTGAAAGAAATAGAAAACAACGAAAGAAAAGAAGAAGAGGAGTTATCTGCCACAGATGTGGTGTATTTCGTAGGGACGGTGATGACGACAATCGGGTACGGGAACATTACGCCGATTACAGACGGAGGCAAACTCTTAGTCACGTTTACGTGCTTACCGTTGATTGCCAAATTTGCCTATACTTTGACAGCGTTGACTGACCCGTTGCTGCAAGTGGCGAGAATTGTCAGTTCTTACGCTCTGAGAGTGTTGAAAATTAAGGAACCGTTGGATTTAGAGGTGAACGTGCCACAGATGATGAAAACTTTAGCGATTCAAACCACCGCGAGTTACGGAACGATAAATTTATCGGCAAGTATTCCAATAAAGGATTTGCCGACATTTTTCAATACCCTCAGTTCGGGTTGGGAAAACGTACCCACCAGAGACGTGAACAAATACATAGACGAACTCGCCGGCGAGAGTTACGCGGAGAGTTTCGGAGTGAGCATATCTGTGAGTGAAATTGTCACGCTTTTGAACCTCATCAAAGCCAAAACCGACGTTAGAAGCGAAAGATTGAACATGCTCGCGTCTGCTTTCATATCCTCCGTCGTTTTTTGGCTCGGGTTCGCCTACTTCACCTCTGTCAAAAACGACGGGTGGTCGCGGATTGACTCGTTTTACTTTTCCACCATCTCCTTGAGTACGGTTGGATTCGGCGATTTTGCTCCCGAAAACACGCGCCAAATCGCTTTTTGGTACGTCTGGGTTACCTTAGGCTGCGGTATTTTCGGTAGCATGATTGGTTCCTTCTCAAACATTCTCGGCGCGAAACAAGACGAACAACTCGCCAAGAAACAGTTATCGAAGACCTTTCGTAGAAAAGACATCGTGCGCAAAACGAGAATATCCTTGGATGAAATGAGCGTGGGGCGTGCAGCAAACGCAGATTTAAAAGCGGAGAAGAAGGAGAGATACGAAGCGTTCACGGACATGATTAGCGGTTTGTAATATTATTTGCCTTTTCTGATTCCCACTCCTCTGTCAGTCTGTCTGTTTTTGGAGAGAAGAGAAGAAAAAAAACTCTTCCTCCAAAATTTAGGTTTTATCCCTTTTTGCTTGGTCAGGACTTCCTTGAAAAAACGCTTTGTTTTTTTTTTCGAGTCAAACATGCGCAATGTAAGCGCGACAAAAAAAGAATATCTATCAACCTCGACCACGAACGCGCGATATATTGACACACACACACACACATATATATATTTTAGACATGAGTGAGTACGACCAATCGTGTTATAACCCATCGCTGGATCGGGTTTCGGACGGCGCGCAGCATTCGAAAGCGTGGGAGGAATACAAGACGTACGGGACAGCCGGGAGAAACGAGGACGAGATCGAGGAGAAGAATTCCTCAGATCGTCGGTTTGCGGAAGAAGAAGAAGAGGAGGAAGACACAGAAGAAGAGGGTCGAACGAATAAGAATAAGATGATAATACCGAAAGAACAACTCATCAAACAGAAATCGTACGGTAAAATCGGTAAAACCGTATGGGATAAGAAAGCGCACGGCGGGAAGTATTACATCTCCACCGGAGAGAAAAAGAAAGGCTACGACGCTTTAGAGCAAACGCCGGACGGTGCGATTATTAAGCGAGAACCCGGGTACGAAAAACCGCAGAGCGGGCACACGACAAATTTCGTGGGAAATCACATGACGCAAGGCGCGATAGATTTAGTCCAGCACGAATTGACAAGAGTCGATCCAAAGATGAAGGAAGAGCGGATGCACCGGTTCGAAGAGGCGAAAGGTATCAAACGAGAACCGCCAAAGTTGTTGAAAGTTGAAAAGAATAAGAAAAAAGTTTTGATGATTGGAGATAGAGAAAAGGGTGACACTGATGACGGCGAGGAAGAGGAAGGCCGCTCCTCCGAAACTCGCGTCATTAACGTCGATCGGTACACGTGGGAAGATAGAGATGGCGAAATCATCGTGCGCTTGCAACACGACGAGAAATTGATGGATCTGAAATCCGCGCAGTTGGAAATACAAAACGAACGAAGTTTTACGGTTTCGATTAAATCGAAAGAGGACAGAGATAAAGTCTATGTGCTCACGGTTCCGTGCTTGTTTGATGCAATCGTGAGGGAGAAGAGTTGCATGCTTACGACGGCAAAGTCCCTTCGCGTCACGCTCGTGAAAACAGAAGTAGGCAAAGCGTGGAAGCGTTTGTCATCGTCAGAATCTTCCGAGAGCTCTATGTTACGCCTGAATAACGCTCCAGATGGCAAAGTAAAAGAGAAAGGAATTGTTATCATTAACAACAACAACAGCAACAATATAAATTTGCGCGATTTACGCGCGGAAGTAATTAAATTCCGCGACGGAAACTTAGCGCCAAAATTCACTCCTTCAAAGACGCCGGAGGAGATTGAAAACGAGCTTGACGCTCAAATCAACGACGTGTCGACTCCGATGGAGTTTGCGTCTCTCAAAGAAGCGATGCAATCGTGCGATCATTTTGAATCCTCTGGTGATCACGCAAACGCGATTAAATCGTTCTCATCGGCACTATTTTTTCTTCGCTTCTTCACTTCTTCTTCTTCGCCGCCAGCTTCGGAGGACGGCAGTGAAGACACCACGACATTAGAAGAAGGTGGTAAATCGACGACGACGACAACAATGGAAGTGAAAATCATGGATTGTTTACGACGACGCGCGAAAGCAAACGTTTTACTCGGTAAAACCAGAAATGCGACGAAAGATTACGCTGAAGCCATTCAAGAAGGTAAAAAGCTACTCTCTTCGTTATCATCGTCATCGAATGCGACATCCTCTGCGATCAACGACAAAGATGCAGACGCGACGAAAAAAATACTCTCCGACTTATACCTCGAACGGGGCAACGCCTACGAGCAGGTTGAGAAATACGCCGATGCCGTGGATGATTACAAAAGAGCGTTGAAAACTGGCGGAAACGATACGAAAGTTTCCATGGCGTTGACTCGCGCGTCTAAGTTACACTTTCAAAGAGACATCGAACGCAAAGAAATCGAAAAGAAGAGACCGAAAAACAACAACGAAAACTCGTTACCGTCTTTACCTCGCCCGGGAATGAAACAATTTGAGAACAGAGGGAAGGCTGGCGCGTGCTTTTAATGATTGCTTCTGTAAATGTACTACTTTTTTTTATCGTGATCAATACTATCAATACTAATTTAATACATATTTTTCTCAACGCTTCTTCAGATGTAAATGAATCGATGCGCCTGATTTGATGTTGTAATATGCCAACGAGTTTGCATCTTTCAAGAAACCCATCTTCTTGACTTCCAATTTCATTTTCCCTTGCGCTAAGTTCCCTAGCAAAGGTTTCAACTCTTGCTTGATTTTCAACACCGTTTCTTTACCGCTTTCGAATTCCAGATCAATCGTTTGGCCGTTCAAATTTTTGTCCTTCGCTTCGTCAGGGCATAAGATTTTGAGTTTAATCGTACCTGGATTCGCATCGAGCCAATTATCCTCGTCTTCCAACTCCAACTCTCCGATCCGTAATTTTTGTTTCACCGGTTCTGCATCTAAGTCATCGCCTCCATCTTCCCGACCTCGTTTTTGTCCAACTCCCGCATTCGTCGCGATAGTCGCCGGTGGTGGCGGCGGCGGCGGCATCGGCTGCTGCGCCATCATGGGCGGTGGTTGAATCATAGTGGGAATGACAGGTGCCGCCGGTTGCGGCGTAGGAGCTGCTATTGACGCAAGCGCAGGCGGTTGTTGTTGTTGTTGATGATGATGCTTCTTCATTTGTTCGTTCAAGGCGGTCGAGACGTCTTTATCGTTCCCGCTGGCGAAAATGTCTGGTCTCGATTTCGCTAAACTTAAAATGTTCTTCGCGAACTGGTCGTCGTCGACTTTGTTGCTTCCTTGTAACTTTTTCAACATCGCGTCTTTTTGTTCCTTCCACTTTGGGTCGATCAAAGAGATGCGCATGTGCTCGGCCATTTCGTCCACCGGAACGAGTTCGCCGGTGATTGGCGAGACCGCAAACTTGGTCGCTTTATCGCCTTTGGAAGCTGCCGCTCTTTCTTCTGGTTTCTTATAGTTTCGAACAATTTTCATACCAGGTTCGGGTAAGTTCTCATTAATACCCGACGCATGCTTCTCATCGGACGCATTTGGCGCTAACGGTCTCGACGCTGCTTTCACTCTCTTCTCCGCCTCTTGCGCTTGTCGCATGATTTGTCGCTCTTCGTCGTCCATGGTTGCTACTGCAGAGGCTCCTCTTGTTCCTCCTACGTCTATTTCTTCTTCTACTAAAGTCGTCGATTTCGTTGTCGGCTGCGTTTCAACCTTCGACGCATCCTCCAACGCTTGTCTCTTCAAGTACCCAACAATTTCTCTCATCGGGATTGGCTCTGGTAACGTTTCGTCTTCGCCATCGTCGAAATCGATTGTCTCTACCACCACGAAATCGTGCCAATCGATCGCCTCCATCGCTTCTCGTTCCATGCGTTTTTTCTCCTCGATATCTTTTCTATTCTTCGTTTGCGTGGCATCCCATTCGGACCTTTTTAACGATCGTTCTAACGCCTTCTTATAATCCTCCTCCACGTCTAAAATCTCCTCCATCTCTTGCTTATTCTCCGGCATTAAAACCTCCGAGTACGAATCCGCTAAACTGGTGAAATACGTAAACAAAGGATGTGCCGGTTTCAAAAACGCAAACTCTGGGTTTTGATATTCCCTAGAAGCTAACCCGGAGAGAAACTTTGCGCCGTTTCTCGCCACAAACTGCGCGGAGAGTTTAATCACCTCAATCTCGCTCCTCTTCAAGCCTTGCGGCGGCTGCGTCCCGACGGAATGTTTGAACTCTCTCGGACGTTCTAAAACTTCCGGTTTCGATGATGACAATCCGGTAGTCGTACTTTTAGCCATAAACTTGCTCTGACTTTGCGCTTGCTCCGCTACTTCCATCCCTTTCTTGTTCTGATCCTCGATCGTCTTTCCTTCCAATTCCAGTTTATTCGATTCGATCTTCCCTCGATAGTAGGAGTAAAACGGAGAATTCTCTCTCAAAAACGAAAACTTTTGATTGTTCTTCTCCGAGGATAAGATTCTGCTTTCAAACTCTGGGCCATTTTTCGCGACAAACTGCGCGGTTTTATCCACGATCGCTCTCACGTCCGGCGGAGGAATGATCACCCCAACCGAGTGTGTTTGCGTGTTTAACGTGTTTAACGACACCGGTTTCAAGCCGTCTTCTTTGGAAATTTTTATGGAATTGTTCTGCAAACGTTCGTCGATGACGGCGACTTCATTCATGTCGTTGCTGTTCGTTCCACCCATGACGACGACGACGAGGATGTATTCGCGACGACGAGCTCTTTCTTTTTCTTTTTCTTTGGGTAATGCGTAAAATGCCGCGATGACGAAGAGAGATTCTTGATTTATTCTGTGGGTAATGGTTTTGTGTCAAAACGCGGCGGAATCGCAGAAGACAAAAAGAGAAAAAAGTGAAGAAGCAAAAAAACAGAAGCAAAAGGGGGTAAAAGGCTCAAAAATACCCCTCCCCTGTGTGGCGTAAAAGAGTATTTCTACTTTCATCAGATTGTATATTACACGCTTCTATATGTGTTTCTCTCTCTCTCTCTCTAGCTGTACTGCTATGTATATATTATAAGACCATCTTTAACAAGACGTCGCGTTCGGACCAATATTGCGTGGCGAGGCGGAATTTGACTCGCACTGTTTCTTCTTCTTCCTCTTTGTCGTCGTGGTTTTTAAGCACCTCGAGTTTAGTCTCGAGTGAAACCAACGAACTCATCGAGAGAGGCGTTTGCTTCGCATCAAAGATGACGTGATATCGGTGGTACTTTTTACACGGCGATTGTTCGAGTTTAGAGACGATGCCGAAGAGTTCTTCTTCTTCTTCATCCTCTTTCGCGTTGACCATACGGACGTGTCGTTGGACTATGGTCTCGCCGCCGGGCAGTTTTAAACGCTGCGCGTCTTCGTCTTCGTACTTTACGACGCGATCGTCTTTGAGTTCGGTTTCGGAGGAGAAATAAGGGTGATGCAACGCTTCGTGCGCGGTTATTCTTCTCGAAGGGTCGAGCGTTAACATTCTTCGCAACAAATCGGCCTGGAAAACGGTGATTTCGTTCGCGCGAGTTAGTTTCAAGAAGGAGACTCTCGGTAACCATTTCGGGAACATATCCTCGTGCCAACCGGGGATGCTTTTAACATCCGGCCACGACTTTTCGTTTGGTGTTCCAAGAAGTTTAAAAATGCACAAAATTTGATCCAACTGTTCGGCACCTTCGTAATACGCGAATTTGTTGAAGAGCGAGGAACCGAGGATAAATTCTGCAAAGACGCAACCGCACGACCACACGTCCACGGCGTTTGTGTACTGTTTCGGAAGCACTGGTTTCTTTTTCTTCTTTTTCTTGCTCTCTTCTTCTTCTTTTTCTTCCTCTATAGTAGATTCATCTCCGTTATCTGTTCCGTCGAACGTTCCGATATCATCGTAAGCGGTTTCGTCGATGGAATCGGGATCGATTTGTTGCACAGGAGGTATGATTAGTCCTTCAGGCGCGATGTAATATGGCACGGTGCACGAACGCAGAGGAGAGCGCTTTCCAACGTCGCGAAATCCTCTCGATGCTGCCCACGAGGCAATTACGAGTTGTCCGTTGCCATTATTCTTCTGATCGTCGACTAAAAGATGTCCGCAATGCAAATTTCTATGCGCAATCCCACGCGAATGCGCAAATCGAACGCCTTCAATCAATTGCTGCGTGAGCATGCGCACTTTAGATCTTTTCAATCGAAAGGTGCCGTCGTCGTCATAGCACCACTCTTGCGGCGGTTGTTTTTTCGCGACGGCTGGATCCTCGCACACTCTCGACCGCTGCGCGCGTAAACTTATCGGAAAATGCTCGTGAATCATGAGCATTTTACCGCTGAGTCGCGGAAGAATTCGCCTTCTGCCAACTGAATTCGCTTCCATCTCGTCTTCTTCTTCCGCCGCTTGCAACTCTGGCGGAAGTTCTCCTACTAACCACGGGACCTCAAACGGCATGTCTTCGTCAATCGTAACTAAACGTTCTAATCGCGCGATAGAATTCGCTCCGTTCAAGTATTCTCTCGCGCCTAAGTGGTCTTCTTCTCCCATCCTCGTCGTCGCTCGAACGACTGTTTGCGCCGATAGCGCCTTCATGTTCGCCGCTTCGCGTAATTTCCTACTTCGCAAACCTTCTTCAGGTTTTTCGAGGAATCCTACGAGTTTAACCGCTTTTAATGTCCCCGAGCATACGTCTAAACATTCCCACATGCGCTGTCGATGACTGTTCCTCACCTCCACTCTTTCTTGAACGTTAAAACTCGCGTAGTCTGAGATGATTTTCTTTTTCCTTTTTCTATTCGTCCCTCCATTCAAATCTACGACGTCTTGCTCTATGTATCGTTCTCGGTTCGATTGCATCTCTTTCAACGCGCCGTCCGAGGTTCGTTTCTTGTTCTTGTTATTCTCGTCCTCGTCTCTAAATTTTTTCGATACGTTTTCCTTCCCGTCGTCGTCAACCAGTTCCATCGTAGCATCTTCCTTTTCTTCTTCTTCTTCTTCTTCTTCTCCCTCCTCCTCGTCGTATCCTTCCACGGCGTTGAAGCTAAACCCACCGAAAACCATATTCTTTCTCTTACTTTTTCCACGACGCAATTCTCGCACATTCAAGCCGAGCGTCGGTATCATCTTCAAAAATCGATACCGCATCAACGGGTTCTTTTGCATCTCAATGAAAACTTTCCTGTAATACTCC
>Ga0209090_10000609_pt1 | contig 22380 bp, 23 predicted proteins | sample ArcticOcean_MG_C_9_FD_187432 | JGI IMG/M metagenome (GOLD analysis project Ga0209090, IMG submission 187432) | Marine microbial communities from western Arctic Ocean - ArcticOcean_MG_CB2_152 (SPAdes) (version 2) | ecosystem: Environmental > Aquatic > Marine > Oceanic | place: Arctic Ocean... | reverse complement strand
ATAATGGTTAAGTAACCCAGATAATAGATATGAATAAAGTAAATGATAGAGAGTCAATGGATTTTGATGTCGTGATTGTGGGCGGAGGCCCGTCGGGCCTTTCTGCGGCTTGCCGATTAATGCAGCTTTCGACAGAAAATAACATGGATCTGTCAATAGTGGTTGTAGAGAAAGGCTCTGAAATTGGTGCGCATATTCTTTCTGGGAATGTTTTTGAGACTACTGCGCTGGATGAGTTATTTCCCAATTGGAAATCTGAGGGGGCGCCGGTAAATACGGCTGTCACAAAAGATGTGATTCACTATCTTTCGGGCAAAAAAAATGCCCTGAGAATCCCAAATTTATTTGTTCCAAAGACGATGCATAATAAAGGTAATTACATAATCAGTCTTGGACGGCTATGTCAGTGGTTAGCAGAAAGGGCAGAGGATCTTGGAGTAAATTTATTTCCAGGTTTTGCTGCATCTGAGATCCTTTTCGACGAAAATAATACTGTTGTTGGTGTAGCCACCAGTGATATGGGGATTAGTGCTGACGGTAAAAAGAAAGATTCATTCCAAGCTGGTTATGAGCTTAGGGGGAAATATACAATTCTTGCGGAAGGATGCAGAGGGAATCTTGGTGAAGAAATTATTGAACATTTCAGCTTAAGGTCCGATGCCGATCCTCAGCATTATGGGCTAGGTTTAAAAGAGGTATGGGAAGTAGATCCATCACTGCATGAAGAGGGTCTTGTAGTCCACACTACTGGATGGCCACTTGATAATCATACTGAGGGTGGTGGTTTTCTTTATCATGCGGCGAATAACCAAATCTTCTTAGGCTTGATTGTTGCTCTAAACTATAAGAATCCGAGCTTGTCTCCATTCGATGAATTTCAGCGCTGGAAACATCATCCAAAGATCGCGAAATACCTGATTAAAGGGAAAAGAATATCTTACGGTGCTCGGGCTGTTAATAAAGGTGGGCTGCAATCTTTGCCTAAGCTGTCATTTCCCGGTGGAGCTTTGATTGGCTGCGATGCTGGTTTTTTGAATGGCGCAAAAATAAAAGGTGCCCATACTGCAATAAAAAGTGGCACATTAGTTGCGGAAAGTATTTTTGAGATTTTATCTAAAGAGGCCACTGAATCTATAGATTTAATCAACTATGAAAATAAATATAAATCATCATGGTTATATGATGAGCTTTATCAATCTAGAAATTTTGGACCTGCGTTAAATAAATTTGGAACTTTATTGGGCGGTGCATTTGCATTTATAGATCAAAATATTATGCAGGGTAAATTCCCATTTACTTGGCACAATAGTTTTCCTGATCATGAGACACTTAGTCTAAAAAAAGAGACTAGTACAATAGAATATCCAAAACCGGATGGAAAAATCAGTTTTGACCGGCTTTCGTCGGTATTTTTATCGAGTACAAATCACGAAGAGGATCAACCTTCTCATTTGAGGTTAAAAGATTCTGAGATTCCAATAAAATACAATCTTCCCAAATTTGATGAACCTGCTCAACGGTATTGTCCAGCAGGTGTCTATGAAGTATTGATTGAGAACGATACGCCAAAATTTCAAATAAATGCACAAAACTGCGTGCATTGTAAAACATGTGATATTAAGGATCCTTTGCAAAATATTGTTTGGTCTGTCCCGGAGGGCGGTGGTGGCCCAAATTATTCAGGAATGTAAATGTATTTTTATTTGGGCTGCATTCTTATTGCGCCATCTAGGCGAATCGTCTCACCATTGATCATGGCATTACGATAAATGGATTCAACCAGATCTGCATATTCCTCTGGACGTCCAAGGCGAGGCGGAAAAGGTACTTGCTTGCCGAGTGAATCCTGAAGTTCCTCCGTCATTCCAGCTACCATAGGGGTCATAAAAATACCTGGTGCTATAGTATTTACTCGAACTCCTATTCTTGCAAACTCACGCGCTAAAGGCAGTGTCATTCCAACGATACCACCTTTTGAGGCCGAATAAGCTGCTTGACCAATCTGACCCTCAAATGCAGCAATAGATGCTGTATTGATGATTACACCTCTTTCTCCATCTGTGTTTGGAGTGTTATTTTGCATAATATTTGCTGCTTCTTTAGAAATTAGAAAAGAACCAATAAGATTAACTTTTATAGTCTGAGAAAAAAATTCTACAGGCATAGGTTTTTCTCTTCCTAGAGCTCTAGCAGCACCAACAATACCGGCACAACTTACTGCTAATGTAATTCCTTCCATAAAATTATTAGCTTCACCGATAGCAGTTTGTACCTCATTTTCAGAGGTTACATCGGTTTTTACGAATAAAGCTCGATTGCCTAATTTTTTTGCATTTGCATTCCCTTGTTCGGAATTTAAATCCATTAAAACAGCCATTCCACCGGAATTAATTATCTTTTCAGCAGTTTTTAGACCAAGTCCAGATGCGCCACCAGAAATGATTGCTTTTGAGCTTATTATATCCATAATTTATACATCCCTAAGGATCGATTAATTTTTTTAATTATAACTTATTAATGTTTATTTTCGTTAATTTTAAGCGTTAAATCAGGTTCATTTAAGATTTCTAAAATTTTAAGTCTGGATAAATCCGCTAATTCCCTGCTTGAATTAAAGGCAATATCTCCAGGAGATATTGCATCAAGTATATGAATATTTAAATCTCCCGAGCTTGGGAGAAGTTGGTTTGCAGGTAAAATTTTTCGAGATCCAATTATCACAACTGGAACTAACGGTATATTTGATTTAATTGCGGAGGCAAAAGCACCCGCCCGAAATTTATCAAGCCCAGGTAACTCGGTAAAAGTACCTTCTGGAAATATAGCTAATGACTCTCCATTAGATGCTGCCCTAATTAACTTTCTCGCATCTCTAAAACTACCTTGCGGCTTGAAACGCTCCACGAATCTTGAACCGACGCGTTTAAATAAATAGCTAGCAACAGGTACAGATTGCATTTCACTCTTGATTACAAATGTAAATTTTGTGGGCAGAACGGCATGTAAGATAGCTCCATCAAGATAGCTGGCATGGTTTGCAACAATTAGAACTCGGCCTTTGGGTATATTATTCAATCCATGAAGATCTATTTTTATTCCACATAAGATGAAGATTAAACTAGCGGTTTTTTTTACCCAGTGGACGCCTCAAGTTCAATGTAGGGATTAGACTGACACCAATCAAAGCAAGAATCACACAAAGAAAGAATATCAACCAAGCGTAAACACCATAGATTAGTGAGAAGAGATTTAATTTAGGCATTATTTTTTTTTTGAATTTGATAGTGAGTTTCAATTGGTTGATTTTTAATAAAATAACATTTACTCATTCTTTATATTATATTTTTTTAAGTAAATTGTGTGAATTTAAGTAGTATTAATTATCTGTATAAATAATGTTTATAATGAATGATGGATACTAAAAATCAAAAAATAGTCGCTAATACAAGATTATTTAATGGATCAAATGCCAGTATTGATAAATTTTTAGATTCAATATGGACGGAACGAGGATTATCAGCCAATACTTTAAGTGCTTATAGGGTAGATTTGAGATTACTTGCTCATGAACTAGCGCGTTACGATATGGAAATTAATCAAGCAAGAAAATCTGATGTCCTGAGCTTTGTATCAAAAAGAGTCGCGTCAGGTATTAAAGCAAGAACAACCGCCAGACAAATATCGAGTTATCGTGCTTTTTTTCAATTCTTGCTTAGGACCAATCAAATCAAAATTGACCCAACGCTTGATATTGATATGCCTCGTATTGGGAGAACTCTGCCAAGAACTTTGACTGAGGATGAGGTGAATGACCTTTTGCAAGCACCTAATATTAATGATGTGATTGGGCATCGTGACAGAGCAATGCTAGAACTTATGTATGCTACTGGCTTAAGAGTTTCTGAGTTAATTTCATTGAAGTTATCACAAGTAAATTTCAATCAAGGTGTTCTTAGGGTTATTGGAAAGGGAAATCGAGAACGTTTAGTTCCTTTGGGCGAAGAGTCAGCAAATTGGCTGCAAGATTTTATCAATACATCACGAAAAATAATCTTACGTAAACAGCAAATTGATTATTTGTTTCCAACGAAAAGAGGGCAATGTATGTCCAGGCAGGCTTTTTGGTATGCGATCAAGCGATACTCAAAAATAGCTGGCATCAAAAAGACCATATCTCCACACGGTTTGAGGCATGCTTTTGCTACACATTTATTAAATCATGGCGCAGATTTGAGAGTAGTCCAATTGCTATTAGGGCATAGCGATTTATCTACAACGCAGATATATACCCACGTGGCCAGAGAGAGGTTGAAGGATTTACATAGCGAGCATCATCCTCGAGGATAGCTAATTTTAAACCAAAGAATGGATTATTCTTTTAATTGCTTTTATCAAAAATAAAGTTGATGATTATTGTATAAAAGGAGTAAGACTAAGATGCAATGGCTTAAGCATAAAATTTTACATGCATTTTTATTGATTTTACTGTCAACGTTTCTACCGATAATGACTTTTGGTGATGACATTGGATTACAGGAGATCCGTAAAATTGTAGCTAACATGAGTACCGATATTAAAACCGATCAGGTATTAAAAAGTCCAGTCGAGGGCTGGTACGTTATTAAAAAAGGTGCTTATATCGCTTATATTTCTGAGGATGGCCGTCATTTGATACAGGGCGATATGTATAATTTAGAGACTCAAATCAATCTTTCAGAAGGAATCAGGAATGATTCAAGGAGAGAGGTTGTATCTGCCTACCCGCTGGACAGAATGATCATTTTTGAATCGGATAAAAAATCCCATGCTGTAACGATATTTACAGATGTAGATTGTACATTTTGCCGACGTTTGCACAGTCAGATCGATGATTATTTAAATGCTGGAATTGAGGTTAGATATTTACTGTACCCTAGAAATGGGCCACAAAGTGAATCGTGGGTAATTGCTGAGCAAGTTTGGTGCTCTGATGATAGAAATAAGGCTTTAACATTAGCTAAAATAGATCAAAAATTCGATTCTAGAAATTGTGACCCATCTCCCATAAGTGAGCACTATATGTTAGGTCAGGATGTTGGACTTCAAGGAACACCAGCAATCGTTTTGGAAGATGGGACGATGGTAAATGGCTACGTTTCTGCGACGGAATTATCGAGAATAATATCGTTAAATAATTAACTTGATTTTGAATTTTTGTGATCAATTTTTAGAGAGTGAACTCCATTATTCACTCCTTGATCTTCGTAATATTTATTAAGAGCAAATATACCACTTTCAAACGCCATTTCATTCCATGGGATCTCATCTTTACTAAATAGCTTAACATCCAAACTTTCCTCGCCTGCAGCAAAAGAACTTTTTAGTGAGGCTGTAAAAAAAATATGAACTTGCCCAACCCGAACTACATCAACTGAAGCGAATAGATGGCCAATTTCAACATCCGCACAAGCTTCCTCTTTGGTTTCCCTAACGGCGCCTTCTTGCATTGTTTCTTCTAATTCCATGAATCCGGCCGGGATAGTCCAATATCCATATCTGGGCTCTATCGCTCTTTTGCATAGCAATATTTTATCCTCAATTTCAGGAATACATCCAACTACAATTTTAGGATTTTGGTAATGAATTATTTTGCATTCTGAGCAAACTATACGTTCCCGATTATCGCCTTTCGGAATTGTTATTAGGGTCGTTGACCCACAATCAGCACAATAGTTCATCATAGTTAATTACATTTTTAAGTGGTGCCGGGAGCGAGAATCGAACTCGCACTCTGTTTCCAGAACCGGATTTTGAATCCGGCGCGTCTACCAGTTCCGCCATCCCGGCAATTTTTATATAATATAAGAAGTTATTTTTTCAGTGTCTATTTTGACGTAAATTGATTTTGGATTCTACTGTTGCTTTTTTTTGTTCATCACAAGTTAAACATATGCATTAGATTCATGTTCTGAATTATAATTAATGTTTATAGAGGTTTTAGAGAAAAATGAGATTAGAAAATGCAATTATCTGATTTTGATTATCACTTGCCTGATAATCTAATTGCTAAATATCCACCAAAAAGGCGCCGTGACAGTCGCTTACTTGTGCTTGATTGCGCGTCAGGTGAAATAATTGAATCTCAATTTTCATGCTTATCACAATTTTTACGACCGCATGACTTAATGATTTTTAATAATACGAAGGTAATGAAAGCGCGTTTATTCGGCAAAAAATTAACCGGCGGTAAAGTTGAAATTTTAATTGAAAGAATGATTAATAAATATGATGCTATTGCGCATATTCGTGCAAACAAAAATCCAAAAATAGGTACTTTGATTTTACTGGAAGGGGACTGCAAGGCTGAGGTGATTAATAGTGAAAGCGGAATGTATGAATTACATTTTTCTTTGGAGGTAGATAGTTTCATTGATAAATATGGGGCACTTCCAATCCCACCGTACCTAAGTCGATCTGCTGGAGTAATTGATGAAGAAAGATATCAGACTGTATATGCGAAAGAAAGAGGTGCAGTTGCAGCACCTACGGCTGGATTGCATTTTGATAATTGCATGCTGAAGGAGTTAAAAGATAATAGGATTGATTCTTCTCATATAACATTGCATGTGGGTGCAGGTACATTTCAATCCTTAAGACAAGAGGACATCGAAAAAAATTTACTTCACAGTGAATTTGCAAAACTAGATAAAAAAGTTTGTTTAGCAATTGAGAGTGCAAAATCACAAAATGGTAGGGTGATACCAGTTGGGACTACTAGTATGAGGACAATAGAGACAGCCTCTAGTAATATTGGGATTAAGCCTTGGTGTGGAGAAACAAATATTTTTATTAAGCCTGGCTATAGTTTTAAAATAGCGGATGGTTTGTTAACAAACTTTCATCTACCAAAATCATCCCTTTTAATGTTAGTAGCTGCCATGGCTGGAAAAGAATTAATATTTGAAGCCTATCACTATGCCATAGAGCATAAATTTCGCTTCTTTAGTTACGGTGACGCTATGTTGATTTTACCTAAAGGGTTGTAATGAAGTATTCCATTGAGTTGACAAATAATCTTGCCAGAGTTGGGTCGATTTTATTGAAAAGAGGAAAGATAAATACGCCCGCATTTATGCCTGTAGGCACTTATGGGGCAGTAAAAAGCGTGACCCCTGAAGAGGTGGCTGGGTCGGCTGCTGATATTATTCTTGGAAATACCTTCCATCTCATGCTTAGACCGGGATCAGATATTATAAAACAGCATGGTGGATTGCATGAATTTATGAATTGGAAGGGCCCTATACTCACTGATTCTGGTGGTTTTCAGGTATTTTCATTGGCCTCATTAAGAACAATTTCTGAGGAGGGTGTAACTTTTCGTTCCCCGATTGATGGTAAAGAGATATTTCTGTCACCGGAGATATCGATGAACATACAACATGACCTGAATTCTGACATAACCATGATTTTTGACGAATGCACGAAATATCCAGCTAGTGAAAGAGCAGCAAAAAAATCCATGGAACTCTCCTTAAGATGGGCAGAGCGATCCAAGCAACGCTTTGAGGAATTGCGTAAAAAAGACCCTGATCGTGGTGAAGCAATTTTTGGTATCATTCAAGGTGGTATGTATGAAAAGCTTAGAGTCGAATCATTGCAAGGCTTGCAGAAATTAAATTTTGATGGTTATGCTGTCGGTGGATTGGCTGTAGGTGAAACTGAGTCCGAAAGACTTAAGGTACTGAGAAATATCATTCCGTATATGCAAGAGAATAAACCTCGATATCTAATGGGTGTTGGTACCCCTGTTGATATTGCAGAATCTGTTAAATTAGGGATTGATATGTTTGATTGTGTAATTCCTACCAGGCACGCAAGAAATGGTCATTTATTTACCCATCGAGGGGTAATTAAGATCAGAAATGCTGCTTATGCGAAAAAAACGGAAGCTCTTGATCCTGAGTGTAATTGCTATACTTGTGAAAATTATAGTTTGGCTTATTTGAGGCATCTTGAAAAATCAAATGAAATGCTTGGCTCAAGATTATCCACTATCCATAATTTACATTATTACCAATCGGTTATGGATAAAATTAGAGAGCACATTAAGGCAGACAGCTTAGAGATTTATATTGATCATTTGCGTTCAATTTACCCAAAGAAAAACTGTTGAGGATTATTGCAATAAAAAAATATTGACCACACTTGATGGTAGATCTTGTTGTATAATATTGTCCTGATAAATTAACTTATAAAAAGATTTAAATTATGAACTTTCTAATTAGTAATGCATATGGTCAAGGTGCTGCTGGTGCCGCTGATACGTTTGGTTTCTTGTTGCCAATGGCTGCAATTTTTATTGTCTTTTACTTTTTACTTATACGACCACAACAAAAGCGGCAAAAAGCTCATGTCGAACTTGTTCAGGCATTATCTGCTGGTGATGAGGTGATGACTACAGGTGGATTATTATCCAAAGTGACTGCGGTCAGTGAGCATTATGCTACGCTCGAAATAGCAAAAGATGTTGAGATTAAAATTCAAAAATCATCCATTTCTGCGATTGTCCCCAAAGGGACAATCGATGCTGCCTAGACAAGCAAACCAATGAATCGTTATCCATCATGGTTGAATTTTCTGGTATTGTTTATTTTTGTTTTAGGCGGCGTACTTGCCTTACCGAACATATATAGCAGTGTTCCCTCTGTTCAAGTGGTAAATGCAGATGGATCAGATTTCGATGAAGTGCAACTACAAGAAATTATGGAGTCTCTTGGCGATATTAAGTTACCGCCCATTGCTAGTTATATTGAAGATGGAAGAGCAATTGTTCTTTTTGAGGACCCCGTGGATCAAGCGATTGCGGGAAAGCGTCTTAGAAATAGATATAATGAGCAAAAAAGTATCGCCTATACATTGACCCCCAACTTGCCTGATTGGCTGCGTAATCTGGGTATTAGGCCAATGAGCTTAGGACTAGATTTAAGAGGTGGTGTTTATTTTCTTTTAGAAGTTGATATGGAAACAGCTATCGAAACTAGATTGACTTTGTATCAACAAAGCTTTTCTGACTTACTCCGAGAAGCAAAGTTGAGGAGTCGGGTAGATTTGGTCGATTCTGATATTCTGGTGCGCGTTAGGAATCAAGCTGATCTAGATAAAGCACGAACTATTATTTCTGAAATTGATCCTGACTTGTTGGTTTTGGATGGTTCTGATGAGAATTCATTTCGTCTAAGAATGACTGAAACTCAAATTAAAGCTCGTCAGGATTTTGCTATCGAACAAAATATTACAACATTAAGAAATAGGGTGAATCAATTAGGTGTTGCTGAGCCATTAGTTCAAAGACAGGGCGTGGATCGCATAGTTGTTCAATTACCTGGAGTACAAGACCCTAACCGTCTAGATGATATTCTAACCGCTACAGCCACGCTTGAATTTCATCTAGCCGATAATGGTGGAAACTTTCCCGGTTCTCGAAGATATACAGGGAGACCAGGGGTCCCGTCGCAAAATTTAAGAAGAGAGATTATTGCTTCTGGCGACCAAATTATAGATGCCGAATCTGGATTTAGTCAGGGGCAACCAGCCGTATTTATAACATTGGATGCTGCTGGCGGTCAGAGCATGCTAAAAACTACTCGTGACAATCTCAACAAACCAATGTCCACTGTATTTATAGAAACACGACGAGTTTCTGAAATGGAAAATGGCGTCGTTAATACAAGAATAATAAAAACAGAAGAAATAATCAGCACTGCTACGATTCGAGGTATCTTTAAAGATCGTTTTCAAATCACTGGATTAACTCCCGTAGAAGCTAGAGAGCTAGCGCTGCTGTTGAGAGCTGGGGCATTAGCGGCACCTGTCTTTAAGATTGAAGAAAGGACTATAGGTCCAAGTCTAGGTCAAGATAATATTGATCGCGGTTTTAGTGCGGTTACGATCGGATTTTTGGCTGTCGTATTATTTATGGCCTTTTATTATAGGTGGTTCGGAATGATCGCCAATATTGCATTGTTTTCTAATTTAATTTTCATAGTTGCATTGTTATCCTTACTTCAGGCATCACTGACGTTACCAGGAATTGCTGGTATTGTGTTGACGGTTGGTATGGCTGTAGATGCAAATGTACTTATCTTTGAGAGAATTAGAGAAGAACTTGCTGCCGGAGGGACTGCACAAAATAGTATCAGTGCGGGTTATGATAAAGCCCTATCCTCAATATCTGATGCAAATATAACGACATTAATAGCAGCTATAGTTTTATTCGCTTTTGGTACAGGCCCAATCAAGGGATTTGCGATTACATTATCCTTAGGCATCATTACATCTATGTTCACATCAATTATTGGGACACGGACCATTGTGAATCTTGTCTTTGGTAATAGACGCTTCAAGAAACTTCCAATATAGGATCGTAAATGCAATTTATAACCAAAAAAACCACTATAAATTTTCTTGGTACGACTAGAAGAAAAATGGCGATTGGTCTATCAGTAATAATGGTATTGATTTCTTTGGTTTCTCTGAGTACTCGCGGTTTAGATTTGGGTATAGATTTCACTGGTGGTGTCTTACTTGAAGTTGGCTATCCGAATGATGCTAACTTACCAAAGATACGATCGCTTTTAATCAATGATGGATTCAAAGATGTCCAAGTTCAAAGTTTTGGCTCTGATAAAGACGTATTATTGAGATTACCACCACAACTAGAAGGTAACCCAAATGATATTCGAGATCGTTTACGGAATTTATTAGCTACGGATGAACCCGATGTAGATTTGAGGCGAGTTGAATTTGTTGGCCCACAAGTAGGCAAGGACTTAACGGAGCAAGGCGGTTTAGCCATGATCTTTGCTCTTCTTATGATTTTTGCTTATGTGATGTTTCGTTTTCAATGGAAATTTGCAGCAGGCGCAGTTTGTGCATTAGGTCATGATGTGATTATAACGGTTGGCTTCTTTTCTTTATTTGGCTTTGAGTTTGATTTAACCGTTGTGGCTGCAGTACTTGCAGTTATTGGTTATTCGTTAAATGACACGGTGGTGGCCTTCGATCGAATTCGGGAAAATTTTATCAAATTACGAGGTGTTGCTTCAGATGAAGCGATGAATATTTCAATCAATGAGATGTTGGCACGAACTATTATTACTGGTGTAACGACACTGGTGGTTTTGACTGCTTTGCTATTACTTGGCGGTGAATCTGTTAGACCATTTTCTATTGCCTTAATCGTAGGCATTATAATAGGTACATATTCTTCTATATATACCGCTGGTGCAGTTGCTTTAATGCTAGACGTGAATACTAAGGATTTATTACCCGCAGAGAAAAATCCTGAATTAATAGATGATCTTCCTTAATTCAGGATAATCTTTATTTAAACATAACGTCAATTTCTTTAGCAAAGAGATCTGTTAGCGCAGAATGAATCCTAGGCGAACCAGTCAATACATGACCTTGCTCTAGAAAATGATTGGATCCATCTAAACCACATATGATACCTCCTGCTTCTTGAATAATTAATGCACCGCCAGCTATATCCCAGATACTTAGACCTGTTTCCCAAAAAGCATCGAGTCGTCCGGCAGCCACGTAACACAAATCCAGAGCTGCCGAGCCTGGACGACGTACTCCAGCAGTTTCTTCAATCGCAATTTGCAGCATATTCATATAAGGTTTTGTGGCTTTATTGGAATCTCGGTAAGGAAAACCTGTACCAATTAGTGCTCTATTTAAATTTCTTTCACCACTTACTCGTATTTTACGCCCATCCAATTGTGCTCCTTGCCCCTCTGAAGCCGTAAAAAGTTCTTGACGAATTGGATCATAAACCGCGGCATGGATGAGTTTTTTTTCATGCATAAGTGCAATAGAGACACAAAAATTTGGGAATCCATGTAAGAAATTAGTTGTCCCATCAAGTGGATCTATTATCCATAAATAATCAGACTCACCTTGTTGACCACTTTCTTCAGCAAGAATAGCATGATCAGGATAATGCCGAAGAATTGTTTCAATGGCTATTTTTTCCGCCACGACATCTGCTTCACTAACAAAATCATTGCGCCCTTTTAAGGTTACTTTGGATTTAATCTTTTCGAGTTTGTTAAGATTGCGAATTAATGAGTCACCAGCGCGATGGGCAGCTATAACAGCAACATTGAGTAATGCATGCATTTTTTTGATTCCAGTAGATTTAAAAAGAACTTTTTTCTGTGGCTTTTATTGTTTCACCCAGACCGTATAGAATAACAGACCTTATTGAACGATATAACGATATAATGAAATTATATATTTATATGAGCATTAACCAGTGAATTTAAAAATAAAAATAATCTTAATAGAAACATCTCATCCTGGAAATATAGGTGCGGTTGCAAGGGCTATGAAAAATATGGGTCTCTACGAACTTGTTTTGGTTAACCCTGTATGTTTTCCACATGAAGACGCAGTCTCTAGAGCTTCAGGTGCCGAAGATATATTAGAATCCGCAACAGTTGTAAATACCCTTGTTGAGGCGATTGAAGATTGCAGTCTGGTGGTGGGAGCTAGTGCTAGATCAAGGTCAATTAATTGGCCAAGTGTTGAGCCAAGACAATGCGTAAAAAAAATACTTACCGATCACAAAGATAATTACACCGCGATTGTATTTGGCCCGGAGAAATCCGGTCTTAAAAACGAGAGTCTTGATCATTGTAATTATTTGTTAAGCATCCCGACTAATCCAGATTTTAGCTCCTTAAATCTAGCAATGGCCGTACAAATTTTTTGTTATGAATTACGTATGCAAGTTGTTGGAAGTGAAATACCCATTTTTGATTCAGGTACACCGTCGGCTACGGTAAATGAGATGGAAAATTTCTATGCTCACCTAGAGTCACATCTAATTAAAAATGAATTTTTAAATCCAGATGAGCCAAGGCATTTGATGCGCCGTATTCGTCGACTTTTTATGAAAGCATCTCCCGATCAAAACGAAGTTAATATTCTACGCGGTATACTTTCCTCATTTGAATCTGATCAAAGAAAAGAGCTGAAGAATGAAAAGAACGACTGATAATCTTATCTATCTGGATAGTGCAGCCACAATGCCAATTGATCAAAAAGTTGTCAGTGCGATGACAGCTTGCCTAAATAATACTGAAGTAATTGGTAATCCCTCATCATTAAACAATGCAGGCCGAAATGCTATGCATGATATCGAAATTGCCAGACAAAAACTTGCAAATTTATTGCATACAAATAAAGATAATTTGACCTGGACCTCGGGCGCTACTGAATCTAATAATTTAGCTATTATTGGTGCAGCCAGATTTCGATCTCATTTGGGACGTCATATCATTACTATGGCAACTGAGCATAAAGCTGTTTTAGGTGCTTTTGATTACTTAGAAAAAGAAGGGTTTCAAGTAACTAGACTAATACCAGATTCTAACGGCCTTTTGAAATTAGCTGATTTAAAAGAAGCGATAAAAAAAGAAACCCAACTTGTTTCAATTATGCATGTCAATAATGAAACTGGAGTTACTCAGGATATTGTTAAAATTGGCTCAATATGTCGTGAAAAGGATATACTTTTTCATACGGATGCCGCTCAATCTATCGGAAAAATCTCGTTAAATTTGGATCAATTACCTATTGATTTACTGTCTATTTCAGCGCATAAATTTTATGGACCACAAGGTATTGGTGCGCTATACATGCGTAAGGCTGCTGGTTGCGGTGTTATTCCTTTGCACTATGGTGGTGAGCAAGAGAAATGGATTCGTCCCGGAACGCTTCCTGTCCATCAAATTATTGGTTTTGGTGTGGCCGCGGAATTGGCTTTAGAAAGAAGCGAAGATGATTATTTAATTATGCAAGATTTGCATAAACGATTATGGGATGGATTAAAAAATATTCCTGGTATTGAAATTAATGGCACAATTAAATCAAAATATCCCGGTATTCTTAATGTTTCAATATCAGGTGTTGATGGTGAAAGCTTAATATTATTGTTAGAGCCACTCTGCGTTGCAAATGGATCAGCCTGCAATTCAAAAAATAATGAACCATCGTTTGTTCTTAAAGCGTTGGGGCGATCTGATCTTCAAGCACAAAGTGCAATTAGATTCAGTTTTAATAGAAATACAACACATGAAGAAATTGATATCACTATTGAGAAATACCATGAAGCTGTTCGATATTTGAGAGAAATTGCACCGGATGAGTTGGTATGAATGAGTTTATATCAAAGCAAATAGAACCTTATAATGATTTGACACGAGAACTATTTACTCGAGGTGCTTATAAAGATAATTCTGTTTATCCAAAAGGAGGAGTCATAAAGGCTAGAAAAGGCTCTCTTGATGATGGCTTGGTAGCTGAGATTGTCACTATAGTGGACGATGAAAAGATAGTAGCTGCTAAATATCGAATATATGGATGCCCTCACTCGATCGCATCAATCGAATGGATCTGCGAAGAAATAGATGGATTGATGATTGATGATTTAAATAAAATTGATATAAGTAGTCTAAAGAATTTATTATTGATTCCAATTGAAAAAACGTCACTGATATTATTATTAGAAGACGTTTTGGATGAGATTAGGTTACAATTAGAGCTCAAATAATTAAATATATAAAGATTATGGCAATTTCACTTACAAGTGCAGCGGTAGATAGAATAAAAAACTATTCGGATACAGTTTCCGGTAATGGTGTAAATCTTCGTATTGGAGTAAAGAAAACAGGGTGTAACGGCTATGCTTACGTGATTAATTATTCAGATAAAATAGAAGAAGATGATCAGGTATTCATAGATCATGATATTAAAATCATCGTTGATAAGACGAGTTTAGCGTTAATAGATGGTACTGAGGTTGATTTCTATAAAGAAGGTTTGAATGAAGCATTTCGTTTTCGCAATCCTAATATTTCTGGAGAATGCGGGTGCGGAGAAAGTTTCAGTATTTAGCGGCATTGATTCGCCTTAAAGTACTGCTAATTTATAAGATTTAATTAATTCTTAAATAAATTTATATTATTTTTTTAACTATATTTAAAGGTGGTTATTATGTCGGTTGAGCAAACACTCTCAATTATCAAGCCAGATGGAGTACAGAAAAATCTCATAGGCGAGATATACAATCGTTTTGAAAAAGCTGGACTTGTAATAGTTGCTTCTAAAATGATGCGCCTAACAAAAGAACAAGCAGAGGGATTCTATTCCGTTCACAGTGAGCGTCCATTTTTTAATGACTTGGTTAGCTATATGACCTCTGGTCCAGTCATGGTTCAAGCTCTTGAAGGGGAATCAGCCATAGATGCAAATCGGAAGATCATGGGTGCTACTAATCCCTCGGATGCCGCAGTTGGATCAATTAGAGCCGACTTTGCTGATAGTATTGAAGAAAATATCGTGCATGGTTCAGATGGACCTGAGACTGCCATTCAAGAAATCGAATACTTTTTTGACGATAAAGAGATATGTGAGCGAACCAGAACATAATCCAATGAAGATAGATAACCATGCAAGCGCTGAAGAAAAATTTATTAGGATTAACACAAGATGAGCTAGAGGCTTTCTTTTTAGATCTTGGCTATAAAAAATTTCGTGCAAAGCAGCTTCTCCAGTGGATGCATCAAAAATATGTAGTGGATTTCGATTTGATGTCGGATCTCTCAATGACGTTGAGGAATGATTTAAAATCAATTGCATCTATAGGTCTTCCTGAGATTATTTCAGAAACTTTATCTAATGATGGCACAGTTAAATGGTTGTTTAATTCTGGTGTAGGTCAAGCCATTGAAACTGTGTTTATTCCTGAAGCTGACCGTGGAACATTGTGTATTTCATCTCAAGTCGGATGCGCATTAGATTGCTCATTTTGCGCTACTGGCTTTCAAGGTTTTAATAGAAATCTTACATCCTCTGAAATAATTGCTCAGGTGTGTTTTGCAAACAGTCTTTTGCCAAAAAGAAAAAATGGATTGTCAGCTATTACAAATGTGGTATTTATGGGCATGGGCGAGCCATTAGCAAACTATAAAAATGTGCTTAAAGCATTACGAATTCTATTATCAGATAACGCTTATGGCTTATCGAGAAGACGAGTTACACTAAGTACATCAGGTATCGTTCCTAACCTTAATTCTCTCGGTGATGACTGCAATGTTTCTTTGGCAGTTTCCTTGCACGCACCCGAAGACGAGTTAAGAGATAATCTTGTACCTATCAATAAGATGCATCCAATTGCTGAATTACTTGAAGCATGTTGGGCTTATGCTAAAAAACACTCAAATCGTTATATTACTTTTGAATATGTGATGTTAAGAGATATTAATGACTCTGTTTTGCAAGCAAGAAAATTGGCTAAGTTATTAAAAAATAAACCCGCCAAAGTTAATTTGATTCCTTTTAATCCCTTCTCCGAGAGCGATTATCAGTGTTCATCATCCGAGCAGATTAGGAGATTTCAATCTAAATTGCGAGAGTCGGGGATAATAGTTACAACGAGAAAAACTCGCGGTGATGATATTGATGCTGCTTGTGGTCAGTTAGCTGGCAAAGTAAACAATAAAGTATTAACTAGATTAAGTGAGAAAAAACGGAGGGCAGTGGTATTATAAAATTAAAATAATGCTATTGAGTGTTGAATGATTAAAGATTCAGATGAAATTAAAAATAAAGGACATCTCGATGATGAGGTTAGTTGTGGCGAATTATTAGCAAAAACTAGGCTAATAAAGGGTCTTAGCACAAAAGATATAGCCAAAGAGTTGCGTATTTCCGCTTCGATAATTGAAATGATTGAGCGCGATGATTTCGAAAAGATTGGCGTCCCTGTTTTCGTAAAGGGTTATCTTCGTCAGTATGCAAATATATTGGATTTACCAGTAGACCAATTACTGGAAAGTTATAACCAGTTAAACCCTGAGAAAAGCTCAGCCCCAATAGTTAATGCAGCAATAGAAAAAACCAGTAAATTTGTTCTTACTCCGAAATTAATTTTAGTAAGTGTTTTCGCTCTTATTGCTCTATTTTTAATTTGGTTTTTAGTATCTATGTTAACTAAAAAAGAGCCATTGTTAGATCAAGTGACAGGTATTCAAGATATCCAAGATTTTGAAGTGATGGATTTTAAGTCCGTCATGAACGAGGTTAATTTAATTGAAATCGAAGAAACAATAACAGAGAAATCAGAACTTTTAATTAACCAAGATCTTGAACCCGTCATGAACGAGGTTAATTTAATTGAAATCGAAGAAACAATAACAGAGAAATCAGAACTTTTAATTAACCAAGATCTTGAACCCGTTATGAACGAGGTTAATTTAATTGAAATCGAAGAAACTGAGATTGAGACTTCAGAGTTTCTTTATAAGGAACCAGAAGGATTAACCTTAACAATAGAATACAGTGGATTATGCTGGACAGAAATATATGACGTAAATGGCAAGCTACTTTTTTATGAATTGGGTGACCTTGGTAAAGATGTGGTTGTTAGTGGAGCCGGCCCTATGGATGTATTATTTGGTGCAGCAACAGAAGTACTTAGTTTAAGTGTTGATAGTCAGAATTACCCGCTTCCAGGTTTATCACGACAAGATGAAGTACTTAGACTTAAAGTATCAAAGTTGTGAGAGAAGCTATGAAACCAAAAACAATAAGAGGAATGAATGATCTATTACCCGAGGTTATTGGAACTTGGCGCTATCTTGAGAGAATAGTAATTCAAATAGCTGAGTCTTATGGGTTTAATGAAATTCGTTTACCACTTATAGAGCGAACTGAATTATTTAAAAGATCCATCGGTGCGGATACCGATATTGTGGAAAAGGAAATGTATACGTTCAAAGATAGGAATGATGAAAGTATCACACTAAGACCAGAGGCAACAGCTAGCATGGTTCGCGCTGGTATTACTAATGGTTTATTACATAATCAACAACAAAAATTATGGACGATGGGTCCTATGTTTCGTTATGAGAAGCCACAAAAAGGGCGGTATCGTCAATTCCATCAATTTAATCTAGAGGCAATGGGTTATAAAGGCCCAGATATCGATGCTGAATTGATAATAATGTGCGCTAGGATCTGGAAAGTCCTCAATTTAAAGAATCTAAGATTAGAAATTAATTCGTTAGGCAATCAGGAATCAAGAGCAATTTATAGAAATAAGTTGATAGCGTATTTCTCTGAGCATAAAAACGAGTTAGATCAGAATAGCCTTGATCGACTTCAGTCTAATCCTCTAAGAATACTTGATAGCAAGAATCCCGATATGCTCTCTATTATAAAGACAGCACCGATTATGCTTGATTATCTTGATGATGAATCAAAAAGAGATTTTGATATGCTGAGACTTCTTCTGGATAATGCGAATATTAAATATATAGTGAACCCTAGGTTGGTTCGTGGCCTGGATTATTATAATAAGACTGTATTTGAATGGGTAACCGATGACCTAGGCGCTCAAGGTGCAGTCTGTTCTGGCGGCAGATATGATGGCTTGGTGGAAAAATTGGGTGGTCGTGCCACACCAGCTATAGGATGGGCCATGGGAATTGAGAGGCTGGTTAGTTTGTATGAAATTTCTAACGAGCGTGTCGCTAATACAGTTCCGCATATTTATATTGTTACTGATGGTGATATGGCGCTTCATAAGGGCTTTGATTTAGCAGAAGAATTACGCGAGAATTTTCCTACCTTAAGATTTAAACTAAATATGGGTGGAGGTAGTTTTAAATCTCAATTAAAACGGGCTGATAAAAGTCAGGCATTTTATGCGATAATTATCGGGACGGAAGAAATGGAAAATAATCAAGTGGGTTTTAAACCTCTTCGTAATAATGAAGCTCAGGTAAATGTTTCATTTGAAGATATTGTGACCGAAGTTAAGAAAATCTTCAAATGATGTTATTTTCATCCAAGTATCAATATAATTAATCATAATTTTCAATTAAAAAGGCTTTAATCGTGGACGAATTTCTCTCAGAAAAAGAACAAATTCAGTATATACGTGAATGGTGGCGTGAGAATCGTCTCTATATATTTATTTTCGGTGCATTAGTTATAGGGGGCGTAACTGGGACAAATACATGGAAGTCCAGTGTGCTGAATAATCAATTGGCGGCTTCTTCGCTTTATGAGTCTCTTGCAATTGAAATCTCAGAGAACAATTTAGAGTCAGGATCAATGATTGCAGAAGAAATTTATACCGATCATGCCGATTCTATTTATGCTGATCAGGCAAGATTAGCAATGGCTTATTTTTATATGAATCAAAGTCGTGATGAAGATGCAGCAAACGAATTACGACGATTGATAAACGACCCTGATAATCCTGAAATAGCGCTAATTGGGCGAATGCGACTTGCAAAAGTTTTGTTATATCAAAGTAAATATCAGGAAGTTTTGGATTTACTTGAAGGAAGTGTTGGGCATGCTTTCGAAACAAAATTCAGTGAACTTATTGGTGATGCTTATTATGGTCTGGAAGAATATTCAAATGCAGAGTTTGCTTATATGAGTGCACTTAAAAATACAAATTCACCACAAGTAGTTGATGCTGCATTAGTGCAAATGAAAATTAATGATTTACCAGAAAATTCGATATCTGATGTTGCTGATATTGAGGTAAATGCTCAATGAGACCTGTTATAAGATTTATAATCATTTTAACTGGCAGCATAATGATTGGTGGATGCTCTTTCTTTCAAGATAAAGATGAAGAGATTCTACCCGCAGAGTTAATTCGTTTTGATGAGCAATTAAAAATCCAACAAATATGGAAAACGAAAATTGGAAAGGGTTCAGAGTTCCTTCATTTGTCGCTACTTCCTAGTGGAGACAAGCAACGAGTCTTTTTGGCCAGCCATGATGGAAGAATCGCTGCATTTCAATCTAAAAATGGAGAGCGAGAGTGGGATGTCGAACTTGAAACAGAATTAACCAGTGGCCCCTCATATGGAAGCAATAGAGTAATTGTTGTCAGTAAGAATGGTGAATTAATTTGCTTGAGAGACGATGATGGTTCTGAGGTATGGCGAGTAAAAATTAAAGGCGAGTCAATTGCTATACCATTGATTAGAAATGATTCCATTACAGTTTTAACTATTGACGGGCAATTAAGAAATTTTTCAATTTTTGATGGATCTGAGCGCTGGATGATAAATCAAGACATGCCCTCATTAACTCTAAGAGGTGCTTCTTCGCCAATAGGAATTGGAAATAATGCTATAGCTGGATTTGACAATGGTCGACTAATTTCAGTGAATATTGATTCAGGGATTGTGCAATGGGAGTCCATGCTTTCGCCAGCGTCCGGCAAAACTGATTTAGAGAGACTAACAGATATAGACGGTGTTATTAAATCCATAGGACAGGATATATATGCGGCTGGTTATCAAAGCCAAATAGCCAGCATCGCTGCTGAATCGGGCCAGACATTATGGACCAAAGAATTATCAAGCAATGCTGGAGTTGCTATTGATGAGGAAATGCTTTTCGCGGTTACAGATACAGGCGATTTAGTTGGTATGAATCGTTCAGATGGCAGTGAGGTTTGGCGAAAAACAATTTTACTGAGAAGAGAAGTAACCGCCCCAACGAAATTTAAATCAACCGTAGTGGTGGGTGATTTTGAAGGATACTTGCATTTTTTCGATCATAAAACTGGGGAGTTAGTTTCAAGAAAAAGAGTGGGTAAAGGTGCAATTTCTGGATCACCAGTGGTTATTGATGACTATTTATATGTTCAAAATGAATCCAGTGAGATGGCGGTATTCTCTATTTCAGAAGAAAGTAAATCAAATATATCTGACGTTGAAATAACGGGAGGAACCTGAGCCGTTATGGCAAAGGTTATGGATTATGCTGCCTGTTATAGCATTAATTGGTCGTCCCAATGTGGGGAAATCGACTCTTTTTAACCGTCTTACCAAATCTCGTGATGCCCTAGTTGCTGACTACCCTGGCCTTACAAGGGACCGTCAGTATGGTTATGGAAAAATGGGCGCTATTCCCTATCTTGTTGTCGATACGGGTGGTATTACGGGTGGTGAAGAAGGTATTCACGAGTTAATGGCACAACAATCTAAGCAGGCACTTCAAGAGGCAGATGTAGCCATCATCATGGTAGATGGAAGAGCTGGTCTAACATCTGTAGATGAATATATCGTGCAGTTAACAAGAGAAAATGCAAAAAAGATTTGGCTTGTTGCCAATAAAACAGAAGGTTTAGATGCAGATATTTCAACTTCCGAGTTTCATGGTCTTGGAATTCCTGATCCAATAGCGATTTCTGCTGCTCATGGCGATCGTGTATCAGCATTGATGGATGAGATATTAGCGCCATTTGAAAATGATCTAGTCGAGGTAGAGAATGACAATGAAGGCCTCATCAATACTGATAATGACGCCCTAAATATTGCTTTTATTGGTAGACCTAATGTTGGTAAATCAACCTTGATTAATCGATTGATTGGCGAGGATAGACTGGTAGTTTATGACCAACCAGGGACCACCAGAGACAGTGTTTCTGTGCCCCTAGAGCGAGATGAAAAAAAATATTTATTTGTTGATACTGCAGGAGTGCGTCGCAAAGGAAAGGTAAAGGAAGTCATTGAAAAGTTCAGTATCATTAAGTCACTACAAGCAATAGAACAATCCAATGTGGTATTTGCAATGATGGATGCAAAAGAGGGCATCACAGAACAAGATATTAGTTTGATGGGGTTAATTGTTCAGCGAGGTCGTGCCCTAGTAGTAATAATTAATAAATGGGATGGACTCACTAATGAACAAAAAAAATACTTAAGAGGGCAACTTGAACGACGTTTACCATTTCTTGATTTTGCTGAACAACATACAATCTCAGCCTTGCATGGAACCGGAGTTGGGGATCTATTAGCCGCATCTCAACGGGCATATCTTGCTGCAACACGAGATTTACCAACTAATAATTTAACTAAAGAACTCGAAGAGGCGTTAATCGAACATGCTCCGCCATTAGCCGGAGGTCGACGAATTCGATTAAGATACGCTCATCAAGGCGGTCGAAATCCACCAACTATTGTTATCCACGGCAATCAAACTGAGCGACTCCCGTTAACTTATAAGCGTTATTTAACAAAGCGTTTTAGAAAGAAATTCCGTTTAAAAGGAACTCCTGTTCGACTTGTATTTAAAACAGGCGATAATCCTTATAAAGGACGACGAAATAAATTAACACCACGGCAAGATAGAAAAAGAAAACGCTTGATGAGTTTCGTTAAGAAGAAGTAGTTATACAAATGGTGGTATTTAGTTATATTTCTTCAGGTAAGTTGTGTTATCGATCTCTAAACATAGGGCATCTTATTGAAAAATTCTCTAATGCAAAGAAGTATTCATCATTGCTCAAAC
>Ga0209090_10000603_pt1 | contig 22490 bp, 19 predicted proteins | sample ArcticOcean_MG_C_9_FD_187432 | JGI IMG/M metagenome (GOLD analysis project Ga0209090, IMG submission 187432) | Marine microbial communities from western Arctic Ocean - ArcticOcean_MG_CB2_152 (SPAdes) (version 2) | ecosystem: Environmental > Aquatic > Marine > Oceanic | place: Arctic Ocean... | reverse complement strand
AAGAAAACGAAACTCTACAAAAATCTGCCGAAGAAACTTCTGTACTTCAAAAACGACTGTTAACTGTACACACTGGATTAACTAACCAAACTAATCAGAAGAATTTCCTGGATGAACGCCTGGAAAACCTTACAGAACGACAACAACGTCTTCAAGACCAGCAACTATCTCACAAAAATCTGCTTCAGGAAGTAACTCTCCAGGTTTCAGATAGAGAAGAACAAATGGTGACCATGCGCTTGCAGAAAGAAAAATTTTCAGGAAAATTGGCTGAACTTGAAAGTAGCATAGAAGATCAGCACTTAAAACTAATTGGAGAGGAGAAAAAACTTGAGGATCTGCGTTATCAGCAAAGCACTGCAGAATCTCGTATTGAGTCCCTGCAGCAAATCCAAACTCACTATGAAGGATTTAGTGACAGTGTAAAAATTTTCATGCAGTTGATGCAGGATAATCCGGTAACTAAGAAGCAACTGGGAGTGTCGGGGCTGCTTGCTGATTTTATTACTGTACCTGCGGATACATTAGATATTGTATCTCCTGTAATGGCTGAAGTGCTGGACTGGGTGGTTATTGAACGGGCAGAAATGCTTCCACAAATAGAAATATTTTGTACTGAACACGAATTGGGGCAACTCGGGTTTGTAGCTTTAGATCGTCCTGCATCTGTTCCAAAATCGGCAGGAACCAAAGGTATTCCTCTTCCAGAATTTCTAAAGTTTAAGGAACCATTACAAGAGTGGGGAGAAAAGTTTTTTTCACGATTTGCACTGCTGAAAGATGAAAATTATTTTTGGAATGAAGCTGATAAAAAGTGGCCGGACTCTCCTGAAGAGTGGCTCTCCTCATCCGGAATTTGTCTTTCAAATTCTTCTGCCAGCATGGGAAAAGTACAATCCGGATCACTGGGTTTTTTGCAGCGTCAGCAGCAAATCATTGATGTAGAAACATATGTTGATGATTTGCAAAAAAAGATAAATGAATTTGAGAGTGAACTACTAACTCTCAGGGAAAGACATGAATTTTTGAAAGAGGAACAGGAGACTCGAGAAGAAGAATCACGAAAATTGGAATTTGCCCTGCTGAGCGGTAACAAGGAACTAGAGCACCAACAGCTTGAGGAACGCCGAATGCAGCAGACAGTTTCACAACTTTCTAAAGATTCTGAGGGCATATTTGAGGAGATGGACTCTTCGCGATTGAAAGAAAATACTGCAGCAGAAACTATTATTTCTCTGGAAAAAGAACGTGCTGAACTGGAAGATAAAACAAATCAACTGCAGGAACGCATACAACTACAGCAAAGTCGTAACGATGTAATTGCTGAGGAACTGCTTGCCCATCGAGTTTCTTTGACTGAGACAACTGAGCAACAAAAAAACACAGAGGAAAAAGAAAGCCGCTTGAACAAAGAATATGAAGAAACATCTCTGCGACTTGAACAGCTCAAAACTGCACTTAATGAGGGTGAACTGAGACTCGAACAAAGCCGTAACCGAATTGCTGAAATTGATGGTTCTTTTGAAGAAATGCTCAAAAATCGTACTAGCATGAAGCAGGAGTTGGTAGAAGATATTCAACTACACGAACAGAAAAATGAAGAGCAGACTCTGCTCTCTCAAAAATTACAGGAACGTCAGGGTCATCTTGAAAATTCAGTGAGCGTTTCACATCAGGAATCAATCAGGTTGACTGAATTCAGACTACAAAGGGAACAGCTTGAAGATCAATTGCGAAAAATTACCGAGCACACTCCTGAAGCTATCCTTTCAGAAATGGATGTTGAGGCTTCCGATCATAAAAAAATGGGTCTAGAATTACGTTCATTAAATGAAAGTTTGAATGCAATGGGGGCAGTAAATCTTGCTGCTCCTGAAGAATATGTAGCACTAACAGAGAGGATTGATTATTTGAAATTACAGTCGGAAGATTTGCAAAAAGCAGTAGATGATTTGAAAGAAACCATCAAAGATATAAACAATGAGTCACGACGACGATTTAGAGAAATGTTTGATCGAGTAAATGAAAATTTCATGAATGTTTTCAGTTCTTTGTTTGAAGGAGGTGAAGCTAAGCTAGTACTGACAGAATCTGAAGATTTATTGAATGCAGGAGTTGATATAGTGGCGCAACCTCCCGGTAAAAAATTACAAAACATTAATTTGCTCTCCGGAGGAGAAAAAGCCCTGACTGCCATTTCACTGATATTTGCAATTTTTTTGGTTAAACCAAGTCCATTCTGTTTATTGGATGAAGTTGACGCACCTTTGGATGATGTAAATGTAGTGCGCTTTAACAATCTTATTACAGGTTTATCATACGATTCTCAGTTCATAATTATCACACACAATAAAAAAACTATGGAAATTGGAGACCTTTTGTATGGTGTTACAATGGAAGAGCCGGGGATTTCCAAAACTGTCTCCGTTGAATTTAAAGAAGCAGAGAGCTTAATTGCCTAAATAGAACGACATAAATCAAGTGCTGTTTCTGAATTAAAATTGTTTCTTTCCGTGATATATACAGAAAACGAGCCGTCACAAAATTGAACTTACTACAGAGAAAAAATGCAGGTTAAAATATTTGAAGGATTTGATCTCTTTTCAAAATCCTTTAATGCTAAAGAACATAAAGACGTTTCCGTTACAGTTCAGGAAATATTGGAAACCGTCAGGGAAAAAGGGGATTCGGCTTTGCGTGAATATACTGAACGGTTCGATAACGTGACTCCTGAATCGTGGCTAGTACCAAAACCTTTACTGACAGAAGCGCTCGAAAACCTGGATCACGAGCTTTTTCACATTTTGGAAGAAGCTGCAGACAATATCATGTTTTTTCACGAGCGTCAAAAAACAGGAAGCCAACTGGATTTCAGTCCAGACGGCACAGTGCTGGGTTGGAAAGTCACACCAGTGGATAGTGTCGGAATTTATATCCCCGGAGGTCGTGCAGTTTATCCTTCAACTTTGCTTATGAACGTGATCCCAGCCCAGGTTGCAGGAGTACCCCGAATTGCAATGGTGTCTCCACCTGGACCTTCCGGACATCCACACCAATTAGTGATGGCAAGTGCAGCATTGATGGGTCTCGAAGAACTTTATTCAGTAGGCGGTGCACAATCTATTGGAGCATTGGCCTATGGTACAGAATCGATTCAGAAAGTTGTCAAAATTACCGGACCGGGAAATGCGTATGTTACAGAAGCAAAACGACAGGTTTTCGGAACTGTCGGTATAGACTCATTTGCTGGACCAAGTGAAATTATGGTAGTTTGTGACCGTGACGATATTCCCGTTGAATACATTGCCTGGGACATGCTGTCCCAGGCCGAACACGATCCTGATGCTGGAGCGATTCTCGTTACAACATCAGCAAAACAGGCAAAAGATGTATCTAAACTTCTTAAAAATTTGGTACCTACACTTCCGCGCCGTGAAATCATAGAAGCATCTTTTGCAAACCGCTCGGCAATAATTGTGGCAGAAGATTTAGAAGAAATTTTTGAAGTGATTAATGAGCTTGCCCCGGAACATTTGGAAGTTTTGACAAAACAACCTTTTGAAGATTTGCACCGTATTCGCAATGCAGGAGCAATATTTCTTGGACCAAATTCTCCCGAACCAGTCGGAGATTATTTTGCTGGCCCAAATCACACCTTGCCCACTTCTGGTAGTGCAAAATTTTCATCACCACTTGGAGTACAGGACTTTGTAAAAACCAGTTCTGTCATCAGCTATTCTCCTGAGCGTCTTGAGCGTCAGGGAGAGCAAATAATTCGTTTTGCAGAGGAAGAACAATTGTTTGCCCATGCTGAAGCAATTAAAGTGCGTTTGAAAAAACAACAAGCTGCAAAAAAACTCTGATATAAATTCTATTAGGATTCGATTTTTGATACTTCTTTTTTTAGTTCCTTATCCTCGTGCTCTTTGCGAGTGACCCGGAGACCTTCTTTTTTACCCATAGAATAAGCAAAGTTTGCAGTTACACCAATTACGGCTCCAATGGCGACTATATGTATTGTTAAAAGTATCATCTAATAAATGCAGATAGAAACCGGATTTGAAAGCGTGCTTCCGTAAAATCCTATTGGTGAAATTATGCTTGAACTGATTAGATAAAATAACAGTACACTAACCAATGGTGACCAATCGGTACTGGTTCTTGGAAGATAACTTTGAACAGGAGTAATCAGAGGATCGGCAAGTACGTGGATGATGCGTACCAACGGATTACTTAAAGACGGATTTACCAAAGTCAGTACAAACCAGGCAATCAATACGAATATGCAAAAAAACAAAAGGCTTTGAACTACAATACTGATACCCTGCAGCAAGTGCCCTCCACTCTGAAGCACTAAACCAGCAAAATCCGTCTGCCCCTGAAAAAACAAATTCAGTGAGCGTATTTCAGCCGGTAATACAATCTGGGCAAAGATAACAACAAGAATTGAGGCATAGGCACTGAAATGTGCCATCATCACCGGCATTCGTTGTTCACACCAGACCCATAATGGACGAGTTACACGTCCGATCCACCGAACAATCTGATTATGCGGATCAGCGCTGACCCAGGTCATTACCACTGCTGCAATGATAATCCACTTGTAAATAAACAGCCCGAAGCAGGTTGCCCCAGCCAGCCATTCAAGAAACTGAAACATTTTATTTTACGGTATTCAAATCTTTTACGGGAGTGAAAGATTCTCCGCATCCGCACTGGTGTCCGGTTGTCAGTTGTTCAAAGACGAACCCCTGTTCAACCATATTTTTGTCTGAAAAATCAATCTTTAGTGGCCCTAAGATTTCAGTTAGTGCTTCCCTGTCTACAATTACAGAAACTTCTCTTGACAGAATTTGCACATCATTTGGCCCAATATCTTCCGAGGTATTTGATTCAAGCTCATATTTCCATCCGGAACACCCACCCGGACGTGCTCCAATGCGTAAAAAGGTATCCTTTAAAGTTGAGCCTTCTGCTTCACAAGATTCTTTAAAAACTTGTGAAGCACGCTCTGTTAGAACGACTGATGGAAGTGATTTTTCTGTTTTCATAACCCTGGAGCTTTCTAAGTAAAAAATTATGAATCCTAGTATTGAGGAATTGAGGAGTCCACATTGCTTGACCAGCCCTTTATTCCGTCAGAGATGTTGTACACCTGTTGAAAACCCTGTGAGGTAAAATATTGAGATGCTTGTCTGCTGCGTTCTCCCATGTGGCAAAAAAACATCAGTGGTGTGTTTTGATCCCACGAACCAAGGATCTCCTCCACTAATTCCTGATCCAGCAACACAGAATTATCCAGAGATGCAGTCTCCCGCTCATGCTGCGTGCGCACATCCAAAAGACGAATTTCAGGATTTTCTTTCAGAATTGAAGCAGCTTCAATGGCTGCTACTTCCTGTACTTCTACCGGAGGAGGGGGTGGTGTGATGTCTCGTCCAGGAAACGCTTCTTTCAATAAATCACCCAGCTCACCGTTATTAGACATTTCTTCAACTACATCTGATCCACCGACAAATTCTTTGTTGATGTAAAGTTGGGGGATGGTCTGCCAGTTTGCAAAGTCCTTGACTCCCTGCCGAATATTTTCGTCAGAAAGTACATTAAATGACTGATAAGGGACTTCCCAAGCCTTTAAAATTTCTGCTACTTTGGAAGAAAATCCGCATTGAGGTGATTCGGGCGTACCCTTCATAAATAAAAATACAGGACTGCCCGAAAGCATTTGCTCAATCTGAGCCTGCTGATCAGTTTCGGAATTCCCTGAACTTTCTACATTTGGAGAAACAACTTTAAATTTCATAACCTAACCCTTTTAAATAATTTGAAAATTAAATATGAATGCATAGTGATTCAAAGTGCAATATTCAAGTAACGGCATGATTCAACTAAGTAATTAGAGAAACAGCACCAAATTGGTACTGATTAAGGTATTCTACTGTAATTTAATTTGTAAGTCAAACATAACTTATTGCCTGATCGACCACGGTTTTGATAGTGGATTACACTAAAGTACGAGTTTTGCAATGCTAAACACATTATATTCGTTGGAACAAATTTCGTCTATATAAAAAACATGACCAAATCAGACATTACTCCCATCTCAGGTGACCATTTTGAGGATTTTATACTCCTCACAAATCCGGATCACAAATCCACCAAAACAAAGCAAGCCTGGCATGCATTGCAACAGCAAACTCATACACATGTCCCAAGTACCACATCGATCGATCTGAATCGAATTTGTGTAGATACAATCAGAATGGAATTGCTTATTTTTCCAGTTGTTGAACATTGGAAACGCCCATTGACAAATACTGAATGGAATCATATCGACAAAGAGTCCGTGCTACTGGAGAGGCAAATGGAAAAGATGCGGAAATTGTCAATTCTCGTCCGCAAAAAAGATCCACTTTCATTTCCAGATATTGCACCACTTTTTAATAAATTAATTAAGCATAATAAAGAGTTACGCAATAATTGGGATGAGTTTAAGCAGGCATGGTCAAATTACAAAAAAGACTGGCAAATATTCCAAATGGAAAAGAGTCAGGTACGTAAAAGTAAGCATAAATCTGCAAATACACTATCTGTAGACCCTGCAAATAATAGTTCAAATGAAGAAAATATAACACCGCCGGTTTCGCCGCCTATGTTTCCACGGGACCGCTGGCATGCGTTGCGTGTAGGTTCAAAAGCACTTGAAGTAGAAGTCCTTCATCAATGCCAACGATTTAGGAATGGAACAAAGCAAGATCGGGAAGAAATTAAAGAAGCTACCCATCCTGGTGTAAAATTTCTTGTGGAAGAGCTTCGGAAAATCTACCTCAAAACACACGGTTTTGAGTTAATTAAAAGAGTAAAACTGGTTCAGGAACGAAATGATCAACTAATGCAGGAGTTACAACCATACTTCCCTGAGCCAATAATTACTGCAAAAATGCTCGAAAAAACCAAACACTCTTTTAAACAAAGGGAAAGATCTGCCGCTGGGAGTAAAAAAGAAAATAAATCTTCAGGAAAATTTTTACGGAAAATTATTCTGATTATATTGTTTATTTTCTTGGGCACCTTTCTAATATTTTTTTTCCAGAATCAGGGACAGTCACCGGGGAAAAGTTTAATGAAACATTTAAAATTTGTGCCAAAAAATAAAACTTTGACTGCAAAGAGTCCTACTGCAAATAAATTATCTGAGTTTGATTTGGAAGATATGATGCAGTCATTTGGTTCTAACATCCCCGTTCAAGAATCCAGTGAGCGCCTGAAAAAAATGATCACTGCATCGCCAGAAATTTTGGAAAATATTGCGAATAATATCCTCCTGGAAATAGGTAAAAATACAGTATTTGTTTTTTCTGAAGCAAAATCATTGTTCCTCTTTTGGAAAGGCAAACTGGAAAAATTTGCTTCGCCCCAGGATTTGCAAAAAAAGCTCCGGCAGTTAGACCAGCAATACAAGGATGTAGAATCACTTTGGAGAAAAATAGGCGACAACGCCCCGGAAAATGTAAGATTGATCCCAGATTTTCTGGATGGTAAATCGACATATGCCTTGGAAATGCTGAATGAAAACGGTGACCCTATGCAAGTTTACATGACTGAAGAAGGAGTTTTATTGCGGCTGAGTAACGGCCAGCTTTTAGACAAACCGCTTACTCCGACAGAAACCGCTCAGAAAATAGCTGATTTTTGAAAAATGTTAGCAAAATTAGATTCAGAATGTGGTTTTACAAAAAGTAATCTCCGGGCATAATAGCTTAACTATTTAATGCCTAAATTATTAAAATGTTATTATTTTAACCTGAAAAAATGGAATTCCTCAAATATCATGCTCTTGGCAATGATTACCTGGTATCAACCAGTGAACATCCGGACTTTTCGGAGAATGAACTGACATCAGAGCTAGTTCGTAAAATATGCCACCGCAACTTTGGACTTGGTTCAGATGGTATATTAGTGGGAGTAAAAGACGTTTCCAGAAACTGCTTCACACTTAAAATATATAACCCGGACGGCAGCACGGCTGAAAAAAGTGGAAACGGTTTACGAATTTTTGCTCGTTCGCTCTGGGACCGAAAACTAGTTAATCAGTCAAAATTTAAAATCGTTACATCTGGAGGTATTGTCAGCGCACAGGTAGACAGTTCCGGTCAGTCCGTAACTGTCGAAATGGGCTCTGTAAGTTTTCAAAGCAACATTATTCCGGGCACGGGAAAAGGTCGGGAAGTGTTGAATGAAACATTGGAAATAAACGGTGAAAAATTAACATTTTGTTCAGCCAACATCGGTAACCCTCACTGTGTGGTGCTGCAGCGAAAAATATCGGCAGACGAGACAAGACGGCTCGGGCCTTTGATTGAAACGCATCCGAGCTTTCCAAACCGTACAAATGTACAGTTTTTGGAAGTACTGAACCGCAACACGATCAGGATCGAAATCTGGGAACGTGGTGCAGGTTACACTTTGGCATCAGGAAGCAGCAGTTGTGCGGCTGCATCAGTGGCTCATCGGCTGGGCTTGTGCGATACAAAAATCGCGGTCTTAATGCCGGGAGGGCAAATTGACATCACAATCAGCAATAATTATAATATCATTATGAAGGGCTCGGTCACTAAAATCGGCAAAATGACCCTTGATTTAGAGTGTCTGGATTTTGAGATTCCTGCATGATCGATAGTATTTGGGGAATCTTTACTATTGGATTGCTTCTGGGTGCTCCTTCAGGAATTGCTCCCGGGCCAATGTTAATATTGATTATTTCTGAAACACTACGTCACGGCATCCGTGCAGGTGCAAAAGTGGCTTGCACTCCATTATTGACAGATATACCTGTTGTTTTAACTTCTGGGTTTATTTTTACTCAAATTTCAAATATGAATATCCTGCTGGGTGCAATTTCTCTGTTTGGATCAGTTTTTCTACTATATTTGGGCACAAAAAGTATTAGAACCGCCAATGCAGATATTACAGATTTTACACCCCGCCCGCTACTCCTGAAAGAATTAATGATTGCAAATTTAGTTAATCCAAATCCATACCTTTTTTGGTTTACTGTGGGAGCACCTCTGATGGTTCGCTCATTTCAACAGACAAGGGTTTCCGGAATAACTTTCCTTTTCAGTTTTTATTTAGGATTGTGTGGAGTCAAACTTTTGCTCGCAATTGCAGCAGGAAAATCAAGAAATTTCCTGCACGGCATATTGTATCGGCGCATCATGCAATTCCTGGGAATGGCATTAATTGGATTTGCAATGCTACTGTTTCGAGATAGTCTGGTATTCCTCGACATATTACAGCAAGGATAATTAAACTCGCAAAAAAGACAAATATATTTACTCGATATACTTACTGTGGGGTTATAGAATTCAATGAAGAAGAGCATCTGAATTTATAAATCCCAAAGTCAAATTTCTTCCATGCAAATGAACATTACTTATTTATCTGAATCCAGATCTGCTTGTGAAAAAGAGGATGTAACAGATCCTTTACGCAACTGGCAGGATGCGTTTAATTTACCCCAAGACCTTATTTATCTGGATGGTAACTCCTTGGGAGCGATGCCAAAAAAAGCCTTAGAACAACTGGAGCAAACCATCCGTAACGAATGGGCTGAAGATCTAATAACAAGTTGGAACAAGGCCGGCTGGTGGAAGTTACCGGAAACTCTTGGCGAATTAATTGCTCCTGTTGTCGGTGCTGCTTCCGGGCAAGTTATTATTTCTGACTCTACTTCACTTAACATTTATAAGTCAATTCATGCTGCTTTGGGCTTGCGTCAGAAACGCACCGTGGTGATCTCTGAAGCCGACAGTTTCCCTACAAATCTATATATCATGGACGGTGTCGCAACAACTCGGAAAAACATTCAAAGACGTTTATTGGGCAAAGACGGAAACACACTGGATGAATTACTTGACGATCAGGTCGCGGTTGTTTCTTTTTCTCATATAAATTACCGAACAGGAGAGATCTTACCAATTGCAGAACTTGTACAACAAACACACGACGCAGGTGCTTTGTTTGTGCTAGATACCTGTCACAGTGCAGGAGTTTTGCCGGTAGAACTTGACCAATGGGGCGTGGATTTTGCGGTTGGCTGCACTTACAAATATCTGAATGGTGGTCCGGGATCGCCCGCCTTTATCTATGTGGCAAAGCGGCACCAGAAAGAAGCCGTGAATCCTCTTTCCGGATGGTGGGGACACGCACGCCCTTTTGAGTTTGAAGAAAATTTCCATGCTGCAGAAGGCATTCGTCGTTTCCAGACAGGAACACAACCTATTTTATCTCTGAGGGGACTGCAGGCCGGACTTGAAATTGCGCAGGAAGTCGATCTTCCGCAAGTGCGAAAAAAAAGTCAGCGTCTGACTCAACTATTTATAAAACTTATTGAAAGTGGATGTCGTAATTATGGTGTAACTCTGCAGAGTCCAACTGATCATGATAAACGAGGCTCTCAAGTCACTCTTCATTTTGAAAATGGTTTTGCTGTCATTCAGGCTCTTATTGCCAGAAAAATAATCGCCGATTTCAGAGAGCCGGGAAGTATGCGTTTTGGTTTTGCTCCCCTTTATTTGCGATACACGGATGTGTGGGATGCGGCAGAAGCTTTGGAAGACGTACTCAAAACAGAAGAATGGAAGGAAGACCGTTTCAGGCAAAAACACGAAGTCACCTAATTATTTAATCCCTTTAGAATTTTTTCTCCAACACTTTACATACTCACCGAATATCACATGAATTTTAGTGATAATTTTTATTTAAAATACTTATATTGCAACTAATTTAATTTATTTTGCAATCTACGTAAATTTACTAATATGAATCATAATTATCCCTTGGCATAGTATAACAAACTGGACACAGATATTAGTTTATGGTTGCAGGAGATTGACCGAAAAGCAAAAGGTCCCCTCGTGCTTTCCTAAATTTTAACGCATCCCTGTTAATAATCTGACCAGAAGTTCAAAGGAAACGGCAGGCAGCTGGGTCATTTGTTTTTAAGCCCCTTAACAAGAAATTTACAGTTTCCCGTTTCCAATGATCATAGCCGTGGTTTTATCTCCTGTTTCTGAAATCATTTACTTACTTTTCAATTGAAGATTGTCTTATTGATATTGATATTGTTATCATGTCGTGATTACAAATCTCCATCAAAGGGTCATAGATGATTGAATCACTGTTTGCCAGAATCGACTCCAAACGTGAAGAATTAGTTTCATTTACACAGGAATTAGTACGTATTCCAACTATCAATCCACCGGGAGAGGATTATTTACTATGCGTGGAACTACTGGGAAACCGTTTGGCGAAAAGCGGTTTTTCACTGCTTTATGAACGTGCCAATAATACCCCCGGAGACACAGAGCGTTACCCACGTCATAATGTCATAGCACGTATTGAAGGCAAACATTCCGGACCATGTGTTCATTTCAACGGACACCTGGATGTAGTTGTTGCAGGAAGTGGTTGGACGGTTGACCCCTTTGAGGGACTGGTGCGTGACGGAAAAATTTATGGACGCGGCACCTGCGACATGAAAGGCGGAATCTCTGCTGCAGTAATTGCTATGGAAGCTATCCTGGAAGAAAACATTAACTTTCCGGGCGTAATCGAAATTTCCGGAACTGTTGATGAAGAAACCGGAGGTTACGGTGGAGTTGCCTTTTTGGCGGAAAAAGGATTTTTTTCAAAACCACGCGTTGATCATGTGATTATTCCGGAACCTTTAAATGTGGACCGAGTCTGTCTCGGACACCGTGGTGCATGGTGGGCGGAAGTTGAAACATTCGGTCGAATCGCACACGGCTCAATGCCTTTTCTAGGAGATTCCGCCATTCGACACATGAGTGCATTCCTGGAGCTGATTGAGTCACGACTTTTTCCTGCACTGGACAAAAAACAAACACGAATGCCGGTTGTTCCAGAAGGAGCAAGGCGATCCACTTTGAATCTGCAGGCAGTTCACGGAGGTGAAGCCGAATCTTTTGAAGGCTTGCCAAGTCCTTGTGTGGCTGATTCTTGCCGGCTTATCATGGATCGACGCTTTTTGATTGAAGAAGATATCACTGAGGTCAAAGCAGAAGTCACAGACTTGTTGAAGGAGCTAGCTGATTCACGTCCTAATTTTCGTTACCAAATCAAGGACATTATGGAGTTTTTACCAACCATGACAGATGCGAATGCACCGGTTGTCCAAGCCGTCAGTTCTGCAATTCAGAGCATCCTTGGCAAAACTCCTGAACATGTCATTTCTCCCGGTACCTATGATCAAAAACACATTGCCCGCATCGGACATCTGCATGACTGTATTGCCTATGGTCCAGGAATCCTTGATCTTGCTCACCAGCCGGACGAATACATAGTGATTGATGATATGGTTACGGCAGCCAAAGTGATGGCGGCATCAACGCTGGAATTATTAGGTGTTAATTTGTAGAATATGGTTTTTCAATCTCAGCACTTGCTCTTCCCTGAAAACTAAAAGCAATAATCCGTAAAGCAAAGCTGAACCAAACAGTATTCCACCAAAATTTACCCAGTTGTAAACAAGAAAAGGTCCGTTTTCCCATGATCCATATCCTCTGGAATACCAGGCAAAACCTCCCATTCCTGCTGAAGCTAGCATATAAAGCAAAGACGACCGCAGGGGCCACCAATTTTTACGTAATTCGGATTGCTTGAGCAAAAAGAACGACAACAGCATCCACTGAAACCAGGTTCCTGCAGAAAGCCCCAGGGCCAAGCCAAATATTTCCAGGCTTTGACTCCACCACCAACCCAGAAGCCCTGTCAGCAAAATACTGAACAATGAAACTTTGACCGGAGTCCGGGTATCTTTAAGTGAAAAAAACACTGAAGTCTGCAACCGAATCATTGCTACTGCAGGAATACTCAATGCAAAAGCCTGCAGCGTGAGTGCCGTATTTTGAACGTCGCTCCATGAATATGCACCATGCAGATATAGCATTGATACAATCGGTTCTGCAACAACCGCCAAACCAACGCTGGCCGGAAAGATGACCAGTAAAGTTGTGGACATGGTAAAGCGCAGGGTGTTGCGGATTTTATCCCAGTTTTTGGCAGCAGTGTGCTGACTTAATTCCGGAAAGCCGGCTGAAGTGATTGCAAAAGCAAATACACCCAAAGTCAGTTCCGAGAGTCGGCTGGCATTGTAATAATGCGTGACTTGCCCTGTGGGCATGAAACTGGCGAGGTTGCGCAGCACAATGATATTGATTTGATAGGCCGCTACTCCCAGCAAAGACGGACCAAGCAGTTTCAGCAGGCGCTGAATATTCTCATCATTGAGAAAATTTTGCGGTTTGAAGGATTGCCCAACTTTTCTCAGAGAGGGTATTTGAATTAATATTTGCGCGATTCCACCCAGAAGAACACCAATGCCGATGCCGATAATCGGTTCTTCCAGCAATGGAGAAATACCGAATGATGCCCCGATAATTCCGATATTTAATAAGATCGGTGCTGCAGCCGGAGCTGCAAAACGGCCTTCGGCATTGAGTACCCCCATTGCCCAGGCAACGAGCGAAACAAAAATCAAATATGGAAACATCACTCTGGTCAGCAGCACCGTCAAGTCGTATTTTTCCGGACTTGAAGCAAAACCTGCCGCAAACAGATAAACCAACTGAGGACTGAAAAGAATTCCCAAGCCGGTCAGAATAGTTGTTACTGCCAGGACGAGCCCTAAAGTTTTTGCCGCAAATTTCTTTGCAGCTTCAGGATCCTTGCGTTCCCGGATTTCTGTGTAGAGAGGAAGAAAAGCAAGAGTCATCGAACCTTCTGCAGTCATGCGGCGCAGGACATTCGGAATTGTAAAAGCCTGTACAAAAGCATCCGTCACCCAACCAGCACCAAAGACATGCGCAATCACTAAATCCCTTGCTGCACCTAGGATTCGTGAAAAAAGGGTAAAGATTGTAACCGTCCGCGCATTTTTCAGAATGCGTCCGGATTCCTCAGGATTGTTTTTCAAAGGAATGAATGTCAAGTGGTTCAATGTTGACAGATTGGGTTCAGAATCATGAGCCCGGCAGACTTGCGGTCAACTACCGAAAATTGCAGACTTACCGAGTTCTGATTCGATTTCAAGTAAGCGGTTATATTTTGCAATGCGCTCGCTGCGTGAAGCCGAGCCAGTTTTAATTTGCCCTCCGGCCATTCCAACTGCAAAGTCTGCCATAAACGTATCTTCAGTTTCACCGCTGCGGTGCGAAATAATATAATTCCAGCCTACTTTTTGGCAGAGCTGAATGGTGGCAACAGTTTCAGAAACTGTCCCAATTTGATTGAGTTTTATCAGAACCGCATTGGCCGCATTTTTAATGATCCCTTTTTTGACAAAATCTGTGTTTGTCACAAACAAATCATCTCCAACAATTTGAACTTTTTTACCAAGTTTTTTGGTAATGGCTGAAAAACCTTCCCAATCATGCTCATCCATTGGATCTTCAATTGAAACAACCGGATAATTTTCAACCATACTACTGTAAAATCCCAGCATCTCCGTTGAATTTTTTGTGCCCTGTCCAGACTTAAAAAAGTCATACTCACCCTTTTTATAAAAAGATGACGCTGCGGCATCCATGGCCAGTGAAATGTCTTTTCCGGGTTCATATCCGGCAGCCTTAATTGCTTCAATAATTACTTCGCATGCCTCTTCATTGCTTTTAAGATTTGGCGCAAAACCGCCTTCGTCACCTACACTTGTTGCATAGCCTTTTTTAAGCAGGATTTTTTTCAGCGCATGAAATGTTTCCGTACCATAACGCAGGGCTTCCCGGAATGTTGGTGCGCCAATCGGCATGACCATGAATTCCTGCAAATCTACACTATTGTCAGCATGTTCTCCGCCATTAATGATGTTCATCATCGGCATCGGTAAACGGAATCCGCCCACACCTCCAAGATAAGCATAAAGTGGAAGGTTGTGTGAATTTGCCGCAGTTACTGCAACGGCCATGGAAACACTGAGAATTGCGTTTGCGCCCAAATTACTTTTGGTCGCAGTGCCGTCCAGTTTAAGCATCATTCTGTCAATTTCTGCCTGCCGATCCGGAGTCATTCCCAGCAGTTCAGATGCCAGTTCCTGATTCACATTTTCTACAGCTTTGAGTACTCCCTTTCCAGAATAACGGGCTTTGTCACCATCCCTGAGTTCAAGGACTTCATTTTCACCAGTTGATGCTCCGGACGGAACAGACGCAGTTCCGGTTACTCCGTTTTCAAGGGTAACTGTGGAGCGAATTGTTGGATTTCCGCGTGAATCCAAGATTTCAATGGCTTTAATAGATATTATTCGATCTCTCATAATGGCCCTTTTGGGATGGTGATTTCATGTGCAAAATATTTTAGCTTCCATAAAAGTATCACTCATCTTAATCCGCTTCAATCTAAAACATAGTTCCCCTTTTGTCCTTCACCTTAAGACAGTAATTCTAAACTTGCTGTGGTTTTAATAATCCCTGTATATTGGAATTCAATTCCATATTAAACGGGAAATTGGAACAGGATGAAAATGAATAAACAACTCTCCAACAAAATAAAGGTTATTCCGGATTGGTATTCAGGAATCCTTAAATAATGGATCAATATCCGTATTTAATAGATGAATAAGGGTTATCTGACTTTGTAAATTTGCCTCCATCGTTCCTATTCAGTTTTACGAAAGGATGAATCCGGCTCACCAATTTTTCAAGCAGTATCAGTTCTTGATCTGAATGGTTGATCCCCGTGGCTTGTTCAATCCGTTTTTCTAGAGAGTAAATGAAACGTGGCTGGTCATGATGACTGGTGGTGACGGTTTCGCTGATTTAGGGGGCATCCTTAACCTGCAAATTGGAAGTCCCTTAACAGGCACACACGTAGGTTTTTTTCAGAATGAGCATCAAGATAGACTCCAGTTCCGTTGATCACAATAACGACTGTAACTGTACTCAATGTATGCTTTTTACCGGCAAAGACTGAAAGTATTGCTCCTGATCTAAGACTGAATTCGGAAATTTAGTTTTGTTTCCTGTCTAGTGTCGGGTTAAGTTCCAATCTGCTGTTTCCCCAGATAAGAAATGCATCTCTACCAATAACAAAGACAGCAGATCCGGCTGATCCTGTACTGATAGAAGCATCATTTTCTACAAGTACACCATCAATTCCTTTCAACTCATAGGACCGGATTCTACGTCCGTTAATGAAAACTTAACCAGTAATTTATCTCATGCCGGCAGGCAGAGTACAACTGTTCATAAGAAACACGATTGTGCCCATCACTCCCGCGGATGAAATAAATTTCAGCATCTCACGCCTGCTGTACTGATTAATTTTTTCAAATGATTTTTTTCAAATGAATCTTTATCCACTAAATAGAAACCTAAATTTGGTGGTTTTAGTTGAAACCAATTTATAATTTAATGTTGTATCTTTTACAAGTAATTGGGAATTCAATGAAATAGATTTACATCTTAATTCTCCTCTCAAATCCACAAATTGTTTTGCTCTTTGAGCAACGCAATTGTAAATTATGAAAATTATTCTATAATTTTTTAATTTAATCTAATAATAAATTAGTGTGTATTAACAACATATTAGCTAAGTATTTAATAGATTAATCAACTTTTACTATCCCGATTATATTTTCAGGCAACAATATTGCTACATAGAGTATAAGGCCGTTAAAACTTTCGGCAGCATTGAAGATAAATTCTAAATTCCCAGATTAGTTTTCTGGAACAGCGAGTTTGGAAATATTATAAACAGAGTTTTCGAGAAAGTAGTATGAGCAAGGTTTTTTACCCATTTACTGAACGGCCCAAAACAGAGCAGAAGTTGCAGAATGATGATTGGCAAATAGAGGAGAACTACCTAAACCTCTGGGGCTATTTAAGAAGGAGGTATCCAAATGTTGATTTGGAAGATAAAAAGTTTTTGGATTTAGTCGAACTTAAAACTACACTCGAAGGCCCGCATAAACTGAGAGAATGGAACGAAGATATAGCTTCTGTCAGGAAGCATTGATCCCCGGTCCTGAGCCAGGCCATTCAAGGGTACAATTTCATGAAGTCCTTTGACAGCAACGACAAATCTTTTGAAGAGCGTTTTGATCCTGAGCTCCGTACAATTGGAGATTCCCAACTCCAAAATCATGATCAGGAAAAAGAACAAACTCCCACCTCAAAATTTTTTCGGTTAGAATTTTCTAAATCGATTGCGCTTGAGACAAAAACATTTTTGAGCGAAAAACTTCCTGACATGCTTGATTTTCCAGGCAGATTAGGTTTGAAAATAAATTACGCCAGCCATCTGCTGCGTTTTATTGATCAGACAACATACGAGACTGAAAACGGCTCTCCTCTTCCCAAAAATGTTACACTTCCTGCCTCACGAATAGATTCCTTCATTGATTCAAGATCATTCAAGGTGACAATCATTCTGCCAAAAAAACTGGAAACTACAGAAGTTATTGTAAACATTACTCGCAATGTATTTTCAAAATTATTTGGAAATATATTCTTCAATGAGCAAATCCTCCCTCTTGAGTTTTACCAGCATAGTGTGAAAGGACAAAAACAAATTACTGCCGCAATTCCTGAAATACTGGACCTGGTCAAAGAATTTAATTTTCATTCAGATAGTTTGGAAGGACATTGTGAAAGTGTTGCAAAGTCATACCGTCTTTCCATGGAAAAAGAGGGAGATCAAATTCGGAAGCAATTAATAGATGAGTGGCGCGAAAAGTGGAAAGACCAGTCACTCTCAACCGAAGAACAACATACACTTTCCACAATTTTTACCGAATTTAAGGAATTGTTCCGGACAAATCACGAGCAATTTAATCAGAAGGTGAGTGAACGAGTCAAGCAGTTGAATTCACATTTGCATTTCATTCTGCCCCATGAGATTCAGGTTTATGAAAATTTTAAACAAGAACGATTCTCACATTACATCCGCTCTGTGCTTCACAAGCTGGAAGAAATTTCTGCTCTTGCCGGATTTATTGAAGAACTGTACGAACAATTGAAACAACCTACGGAAACTGTAGAATTAGACGGAGTCGGTACACAAATTCGATCCAGAATGCGACAGTTGAGAAAAGAGAAAAAAGTGATTCTCTTTTATGTTCCTGAGATTCCGCAAAATTCGGAATTGAACCATATACGGCAAAAATTTCCATTGCGTCTGATAAAAATGCTTCCTTCCGGAACCCCTTTGAAAGAATGGTCTAAAGAAATAAAAAAGATGGAAAAGCACTATGCCGAGTCAATTTATTCTAAACTGTATTCTGCACTTCACAATTTAAGTACGTGGACACAGTCGCTGGAGGAATCAAGGGTAGCAGGTTTTTTGGAAAGTACTGATGGTCTGCACCTGAAAAGGCTTATGTCAGTTTTGAAATTTAGATTGCCGGCAATCAAGTCAATACAGAGTTCCCTTGGAGTGTTACTAGACACCAACGAGGAGGCAATACTGCAGTCAGGACAAGACACGGTTCCTCAAAGACAGTTGATACCTCTGGACGATTTTAGAAAAGCATGGAGCTATTTTTGCTCTTCGGTGCTGACTTTGCTTTATTATCAGGAGTTCACTGAATCAGCAGGACTACCCCAAGGTTTCAGGACCGATAATTACCTAAAATCAATCCTGGAATTTGTGGACCGGCAATGTTCACGCGGAATCAATCATTTTCACATAGTTAGGCTGTTGTGGCTCATTTACGAAAAAAAACCGGAAACCGATGCTTTGACATTCATTCTTTACTGTATTCAAAATCCCCAGGATATTTTGCGTTACACTTTACATCAGGTAATGCGCCCGCAAACGGACAAAAAACCGGTAAAACGCCGCCTGGAAAAGCTACCCCATTATGGCGAAGCTTTGATCACTGCATACCAAAACCGGATGCTGGAAGCACTTGTCTAATCTGCAACACTTCTTAGTGAGGTATCAGCTTTATTCTTGGACTTCTTGATTTAGGCAGGGATTTTCTGGGCTAATGCCAGTGGAAGAAGATAAGTCTTCAATTCGAGAGATTTCAGTGGGAAATCTGGATAAGATTAGAGGCGGAGATAAGAATGAAGAACAACTCCATTGCCACAATAAATGCCAGTACTTTGGCTCCTCTTTGCAGAAATCTAAACAACAAAGCTAGAAAACAAACAAAAGTAACGGAGGCCAAAATGGTAACCCCTATAAACGGTATTACATCACCATAACCTAACATTGCTGTCCATCGCCAGCCGGTAGGGGCTCCGGTTTTTTCCAGAAACTGCGTTAAAGATAATGACCAGTACTTAGGCAATTCTTCCAACGGAACGAGCGGAGTCAGTACTCCAAAAATATACAAAATGAATCCCATAATCATAGTAAGCAAACCCAAATTACTTATGTGATATATAATTTTTGCATATATATGCTGCTCTGGAGCATTTTCAAAAACGATATATTTTTCCATTAGTTCTCCAAGTTTGTGATTAAATACCAAAAGCTTTCAACAGGGAACGTACTCCTGCCAAAAGAAGAACTGTGATGACGATGTAACGAATTACAGTTGGTTTGACTTTTGGCAACAACTTTGAACCTATTCTTGCCCCCAGCATGATACCGACCATTGATGGAACAACTATTATTGGCAAAACTGCTCCTTTATTCATGTAAATCCAGGCCGCTGTGCTGTCCGTAATTGAAAGCGCAAAACTGCTTGTAGCAACTGCGACTTTTACAGGTGCTCCCATCAACAAATTCAAAATGGGGACATTAGCCCAGCCTGCACCCAATCCAAAAAAACCTGCCAGCAAACCGACGACCACAAAACCGAACATACCTCTCTTTGTGTGGTGAACAGTCCAACTAACTTCTTTGCCCGTAGTTTCTTCGGTGTAAATACCATTGATTTGCAAAAGCTCGGTCAATTTGTTTCCCCTGCTCACTTCGAGGTTCTCCGTGTTTTTTGCAAACAGCATGATGAAAACAATAGCGATAATGGTTAGACCCAGGCTCCCGTGAATATATACCGGATTCAGTGCAGAAAGCCAAAGTCCCAGAAATGCCCCTACAATTGCAAAGAGTGAAGCAATCAACGCAGTCGGTAGCGCAAGCTTCAAACTAGCTAGGTTTTTTTCCAGTAAATGTGGAGCAGCAGCAAGTGAACTGCCGAGGGCAATAAACAAGCCTGCACCACGGACAAAGTCGATGTGAAACGGGAAAAAACCACTAACCAGAGGGACAAACAAAACACCGCCGCCAATTCCGGCCATTACACCGAAAACACCCATGAAAAAGGTTGTGAAAAATAAGGCTGTCGGCCAGCCCCACCAGGGCATTCCAGATATTTCAGTAGAAGCGGCCCAAAGTATAGTTGGGATAAGTAGCAAAGAGGGAATTAAACTGAATTTGACCAGGATACTCTTTTTCATTGAGGGTGCTCCCTTACCGTTCCACAGGAAAGTCTGCTATCGTCCAGTCTGCCATTCCGGAACTGTTGATACAGACACCATTTTCCAAACCCTGCATTCCAAGCATTGAGTAAACAGTTTGTGCCCTGCGTCCATCGTGGCAATGTACAAATATTTTTTGATAACTACTGAGCTCTTCAAGAAACGACTGTTCGTTACCCATGGGAATATTTAAACTACCGGGGACATGACCTTGTGAATACTCGTTGGGTGGCCGTACATCAATTACCCTCTCTGTAGATTTTAGATTATACAGCAACTGATAAAAATCATGCATAGTAAAATTATCTTCATTTACATGGCCAAGTTCCAGTGAAAAACCACATTGAAGATCCTGAGGATCAGTCGAATCAATGCGTTTAGGCTTTGGTAAATCGAATAATTGTATAATTTGATCTTTGGATAAACTGTAAAAAGAGTAGGTTGTTTCACGTCGTAAAACTAAAACGACTCGACTTTTCAACAAAGCTAAGTGCAGTGACAGAGTCGACTGTTTAATTCCAGTGTAGTATTCCAGGTTCTGGACTGTTTGTTCTCCCTCGCGTAAGGCACACAAAATACGCAGGCGGGCAGGATGAGACATAACCTTTAAACACTGTGCTGCAGTTTCAATATTTGCATCCTGCTGGCCAAATAGTTGTTCGAGCTCACGTTTTAATATTCCGTTTATACTTGCTGAAGTTTTCATGGTCTCCCCTTTTCATTAGTAAATATCTTAATATACAAATATAAATAAATCAGATTTATTCTCTGAATACCAGAAAGCAATATCCAATTCCTGTTAGGTGAACTTGATTAAGAAAAATTGTATAAACCGTTATTACTAAATATATATAACTGTAATTATTAATGATATTTTAACATTAATCCGCGGATCCACATCCTGCTAAGTTTTTCAATATTCCTGAGTATAATGTTCTAATAATCCACAGTGAATGGCATGTTTTTCGCAGTATTTATTCAATGATTTAACAATATTTAAGTTATTAGGAGGCAAATATGAAATGGTTAAAATTTGAAACTCATGAGGAAGAGGAAGTGTCAGATCCTGAAAACTCCTGTATTTTAGTTTATTTGGGTCCTGAAGCTCTAAAACACGCAGTCATAGTAGACGATTTTGGGACATTCCAAGACAGTCCGGAGTGCATTCCCGGCGGACGTCTTTTAGAGGTTAGTCGTCAATATAGTTATCGTTTGCGGCAAGTTGCAGATTTGGTTGAAGAGCCGCTGGAAGAACAAAAAATCCTTATGAAAGCACAGTCAAAGCGTAACTTTCAAGCAGAAATACGACCAGAAAAGCGCCTTGAGAAAAAAGAGGATGACTTGATGATTGGTGGACCCAATGATTCTTATACAGAATCTGCAATAGGCGACGCCGGTAAAACGGGAAATACCAATGAACCGCAGCAAAATGTGAAGCCTGAACAAGTTCCATTTAAGGACCTTGAATCACTTTTTGTAAAATAGTCAGGACTTAATCAGGCAGTGAAATCTGCTGCCTGGACATATTCAGACTCATAATACTATTAATTCAAAGGGTGAATTTTTCCCCTCCGCAAAGTCAACAGCTGCATTTTACGTTCAACTTTACCCTTTTCATCGAAACTTAAATTGCCGGTAACACCGGGATACATCTGCATATTTAACAAGGCATCCCGCAGATCGCGGTGGCTTTGATTTTGCTCGTCTTCAAGCAACCGCATCAAGATTATCAGTGTATCATAGGCAAAAGCAGTATAAGCTGTAGGACCAATATAATTTTGATGCCGATATAAAATCCGTTCATGCAACCTTAACAGTTGCTGCATGACCGGTGTTTTACTTTGCGGAAAAAAACTGTCCACAAATACGGGGTTTTTCACTCCTCGAAATCCCAGAGCATACGGCAGGGCTGGATCATTCCAACCACTATCTCCAAGAAAAGTCGTTTTTCTCATTTTGTACACTTCACTGTATGGAAAGATGAGACTTAAATTTTTTACACCACCCGAACCAACTGCTACAAAAACGGCATCAAAGTTG
>Ga0209090_10000599_pt1 | contig 22589 bp, 19 predicted proteins | sample ArcticOcean_MG_C_9_FD_187432 | JGI IMG/M metagenome (GOLD analysis project Ga0209090, IMG submission 187432) | Marine microbial communities from western Arctic Ocean - ArcticOcean_MG_CB2_152 (SPAdes) (version 2) | ecosystem: Environmental > Aquatic > Marine > Oceanic | place: Arctic Ocean... | reverse complement strand
TGGATAAAAGAAAATGACTAACTGTAAACGGAAGTTAAATCTTTCCTTGATATTAATGATATCGCTTTTTCTGAGTGGCTGTGGAGGGGGTGGTAAAAACTCTAATATCTCTAACACACCTCTAGAGGAAAGCAGCAATCCTTCATCCGTTGGTAGTTTTGTGTATACCCCTAAGGAGCAATTTGAGACATTAGAATACCAAACACATTGGGGTCTCAATACAATAAATGCTTCAGGATCTTATGCGCTTGGTGCCTCAGGTAAAAATGTAGTTGTTGGTGTGGTCGATGAGGCCATTGATTGGTCTCATCACGAGTTTCTTGAAAAAGATAAATTTCATCCGGATAGCAAGTTTGTTTACTCTGGAAATAGGGAGCCAACACCGCTACAAAAGTTCCATGGGTCAGCAACTTCTTCAATTATAGCAGCACGTAAAGATAATTCCAATATAAGAGGGAACCTCCATGGCGTTGCCTATGATGCGCAAATATACTTTTTATCTGTTGAGCTAGGATCGCCTCCCGCTGAAGGTGAATACGAACCACTTGCGATAGAAAGTTTTACTTGGGAATATTTTGATAGCTCAGAATCTAAGGCCTATAGATCGTTATCATCAAAGACCTCTGTAATTAATAATAGCTTTGGATTTACAGGACAAATTACTGATCAAAGTAAAGAGGCGCTTGAAAAAAACTTTCCTAAAATGATCAAGGTTTTTTCAGAAGAACAAGAAACTTTATTTGTTTGGGCTGCTGGGAATTATAATGGAATTACTGATACTTCGGGAAAGAAGGTTGAGGCACTTAACCCTGGTTGGTTAGCTGGCCTTGGTTATTATTTTCCTGAGCTAAGAAGTAATAATGTGGCTGTTGTTGCGGTTGATAAAGAAGGTACGATTGCTGATTTTTCTAATAGGTGTGGTGTAGCCCAGGATTTTTGTATTGCAGCTCCAGGTGTTGGTATTCCTGTAGCAATTCCTAATAATATATACGACTCTTTATCAGAGCAGGAAAAAGCGTCGTCTAATCCTAATGTTTTGAGTTATTTAAAGGAAAACCCTAATGATGGCTACCTTTTAGCGAATGGAACCTCTTTTGCCGCACCTTACGTGACAGGTTCGTTAGCTGTTTTAACAGAATTATTTCGCGATAACTTATCGCCGAATCAAATCCTACAAAGACTTTTTAATACTGCAAATAAAAATGGCAAATACTCTGATAAGGAAATATATGGACAAGGCTTATTGGATTTAGGTGCGGCAGCCTCTCCAGTTGGAATATCATCTCTTTATGCAAGAGGAAGCGTCAATGGGGAAGGAATACCTGTTTCTATTTCCAATGTAACATTAGAAAAATCTTTTGGAGACAGCATTGATATTGCCTTAAGAGGTAAACTAATTTCTATGTTCGATGCTTTCGATGCTCCTTTCTTTGTGAACGCTAATAATTTTTTCAAAAAAGAAATTCCCCGGCTCGGTCTCTCTGAAAGATTATTTCATTTCAATGAAAGAAAGTATAATTACAAAACTACGGATGGCTTAAACTCAAAATCGTCATGGCAAAGGATCTCGGGTTCCGAAGATTTATTCGGTTATAGACTCCATGATGCAGCAATAGATTATTCTCATGGTAAAAAAACGTATTCTCTGTCTTATGGTATTAATCCGTCAAACAATCTTATATCTGAAAAATTCTCTTCATTGGCTCAAAAAGCCTTTAATGATAAAGACGCTTTTTTGATTCCCTGGACAAAAGCTTCATCAGAGGGATTTAATCTAGGATTTTCTCAGAACTTTAAATCTAAATTGTTACAATTTAATATATTCTCTGGATCCTATAGAAATAGTGATTGGTTTTTAAAGCCAATCCATGTGGTGCAGCGCGATGGAAAAAGCGATGGTTTTTTAGTTACCCTTAAAAATCATAGGTCAAAAAAATATCAGATAAGCTACTCTATTGGTCTAATGAATCACGAGAGTGGATTTTCTAATAATAAGTTTAGAGGTGCTTTTGATGGGGTAAAAGATTCGAAGAGTATATATTCTGCATTTAATTTACAGGTAGATTTGAAAAAAAAGTGGAAGTTAATTAGCACCTTGAGTTTAGCTAAGGTAGGCCAAATGGAAGCAGATCAGTTGATTCAAAACATTTCCGAAATATTGGAAAGCAATTTTGATATAGGGATTTTTAAAGAAGGTCTCATTTTCAAAAATGATATTTTAGCATTTAGGATAAAGCAAGAACCAAGAATTGAAGGCGGTAATATAACAATAAATCTTCCAATAGGAAGAACTCCTGATGGAATAGTTAATTTTGATCTAATTGAAATCGCAGCGAACCCATCTGGGAGGGAGGTTTTCTTTGAATCATCATGGTCTTATCAAAAAGACTTTATAAAAACATCAATAGCTCTTTCGATTATTAAAGATAAAGGTCATATCAAAAGTAAAAATATTGATACAAATTTATTCATAGCAACAAAAATATCCTTCTAAACTAAAGTCCAAAATCTTTTTTTAATGGATAAAGGTCTTCAAACTCAGGGTCTTTGTTTTCTGCTTGAGAGCTTAACGCTTCCATCATATCGACTTGCGGATTATACATTCCGCTTTGCCACAAGGCTATTTGATTTAATCCTTCCTCTATTGTTCTTCCTCGCGTGAAATTAATGGCTTCTTTTGAACCCCATATAGCTAGAGGAGATTTTTTAGCAATTTCCTTTGCAATCAACATGACTTCTTTGAGCATTTCTTCAGAGGAGGAGAAAATATTATTGACTAGGCCAATCTCTTTTGCCTCCTTTGAAAACATTCTCCGTCCCGTAAATGCTAATTCTTTTACAATACCGATAGGTATAAGGTGAGGTAATCTTGGGAATGTGCCGACATCTGCTGTCATCCCTATATTAATTTCCTGAATACAGAAAAAGGCATCTTCAGTACAATAACGAATATCACAGGCTGAGGCAAAATCAACTGCACCGCCAATACATCCTCCCTGGATTGCCATTAAGACTGGTATTCTTGAATTATCAATGCAATTAAATGTCTCCTGAAGGCTTAGAAGGTTTTTATAAAAACTTGCCTTTTGCCTTCCTGTTTCAGCCTCTTTTTTTTGAGCAGAATCAGCTTTACCGAATACAGATAAATCCATCCCCGCACTAAAATGTTTTCCTGTAGACGAGATAACAATAACCCTAGCAAGTGCCTCATGATCAATCTCATTAATAATTTTTGGTAGATCTGACCAAAAAGAGGGTGGCATACTGTTCATTTTTTCTGGCCGATTTAGAAGAATGTGAGCAATTTTATCTTTAATGCTTATCTTGAAACATTCAAATTTCTTTTCTGTTAATTTACTATCCATAAATTCATCTCTTTTATTAAGTTTTAAATATTCTACCTTGATACTTACTAATTAGCATGTTTTTCTATATTTTTTTAGGAGAAAATCATGGCAATTGATTATGATAAAATTATGTTGTTAAAAAGTAATGACGTTGAGTACTCTTATACCGATAACGATACAATGCTTTATGCTCTTGGTGTTGGATTTGGAAGAGATCCATTAAATCGAAACGAATTGAACTTTGTTTATGAAAAGAGTTTAAAAACGATGCCTTCAATGGCGACTGTGGTAGCTTGGGGCGCAGGTCATATGCGAGATAGTGGAATAAATTACTTAATGGTTGTTCATGGGGAGCAAAGATTGAAGATTTTTGAACCGCTTCCTGTTGCAGCAGAAATCTTAGTAGATTCAAGGGTAACGCATGTTATTGATAAGGGTGCCGATAAAGGTGCTCTTCTTGTTACCGAAGTAGATATTAAAGAAAAAAAAACTGGCAAACTTTTATGTACACTCGGCGGTACTACTTTCGCTAGAGGCGATGGTGGTTTTGGAGGCCCAAAAAGTGGAGCACCTAAACCTCACCCAATTCCAGACAGAGAGCCAGATATTATTAGTGAGTTAGAGACTAATCCCGATCAGGCCCTTCTTTACAGATTATCTGGTGACAGAAACCCGCTTCATTCAGATCCAGATGTAGCAGAGGCTGCAGGTTTTCCAGCCCCTATCTTACATGGGTTATGTACCTATGGAACAGCATGCCGGTCAATTGTTCAGGAAGTTTGTGAATATGATAGTTCTTTAATCACTCAGTTTGATGTTAGGTTTTCTTCACCTGTATTTCCTGGTGAAAAAATCTCTACTGAAATATGGGTCGACGGGAAAGAAATATCTTTTCGTTCTTGGGTTAAAGAAAGAAATGTGATGGTTATAAATAATGGTAAATGTATTCTGAAGGGCTAACTCTTCTTAAAAAGTCTTGAGATTCCAAAGGCAATCATACATATAAGAATCAGAACAATAAATCCTTGAAGGCCTGAAATATAGTCAACACTATCCGCAGTGGTTTTTTTCTCAAAAACTTCATTCGACCTAGATACTGTCGCAGGAATTTCTTTCCCTTGTTTAACCTTGGGTGTTTCGACTATTTTATTTTCTAAAATTATTTCAGGTAAAGCATTATCTTCTGAGATAAAAGTTTCTAGCAGAACCTCTTCAGTGCTTGTGTTAGTTTCTGGTAGATTTGGTACTATTGGTTTTTCTGTTACCAACTCTTTTACTGCGTTATTTTGTTCAGCCATAATATCCCTCTTGAATTACCATATCTTAAGAAGTGGAAATTAAGAATTTTTTTTTAATTTTATTATTAAGTTAATTGAATTCTTAATTTTATTTTTAATATTTCTTTTTGAACCTCCTCTGGATACTCCATCGGAAGGAAGTGTGAAGAATGTTTTATGGTCTTAAATACTCCATATGGATCTTGCTCTTTTAAAAGCCTTAGCCCGCTTTCTTTGGTAGTGGATCCTATCTCCCCTCTGAGCAAAGTGATTGGGCAGGAAATTTTCTTTATTGAATCGGTTGCATTATGTCTCCAAGAAGAAAAGGTTGCAGCCTCCCAGCTTGGATCGCAAGTCAATTCAATATTACCATTAATTTCTTTTGTTCCGCCGTTAATATAGTCCTTTAAAAAATCATCACTCCAGGTTGAAAAAGCACCTCGACCAGAGTAAGATTTAAAAATCATCTCCTTGCTGGGAAATTTTCTTCTTCTTTTTAATGTACTCTCTGCTCTCGAAGTCATTTCTTTGAAAACAGGAAATGATTTTATAAAAGGAAATGCTTTAGCAAGTCTTAGGACACTAAGATTTAAATTTGATATTAACACTGGCTCAAGAAGAACAATTCCCGATACTAAGTCAGGTCTCTTGGCAGCAACTTGCATAATTGAGGCTCCTCCCATGGAGTGTCCTCCAAGGAGGATTGGGCCTCCTTTATTTTCAGCAAAACTTTCTACGGAACGAATTAAGTCATCACAGTAGATTTTCCAATCAAACATATGATCTGGAATTGCCTTAGTCTCGGTAAAACCATGACCTCTAGCATCTTCTGCTCGTATATGAAAAAATTCTGATAGTGGGTCCAGTAGTTTCCTGTAGGTAAGGGAGTTAAAACCTGTCGCATGACAAAATTGAAATCCAGGCTGCGATTTATCCCTATCCCATTCTATATAAGATACATTTCCTTCGCCCCAGTTGTGGTGTTTTTTCTTTAAAGTCATTAGGATTCTCTAAATTTCTTTATACCAGCTTGATATTATTTTGCCTATCTCATGAGGCGAGTCCTCTTGTATAAAATGAACTCCTCGAACAGTTTTTTCCGTTTGATTTTTCCACTTTCTACAAAATTCTCTTTGTTTTCCAGTCAATATTGAGCCTGGATCTGCATTAATAAAAAGTTTAGGTAGGGTATTTTTAGACATCCACTCTGAATAATCATTAACCAAGGAGCAGATATTTTTGGGCTCCCCATCAATTGGTATTTGTCTTGGCCAATCAAGAGTTGGTTGCCTAGAGTCTTTTTTTATAAATGGTTCGCGATATATATTCATTTCCTCTTCTTCAAGATCTCTTATTATTGCACCAGGAAGAACACCCTCAACAAAGATATTTTTATTTAATATTAAATTTTCTCCAGCATCAGATCTAAAGCCTTGAAAAATTGATTTAGCATTTTTATCCCAATCACTCCAAGATAATTCTTTAACAATGGCCTCCATGTAGGCAATACCTTTAATTTTCTCTGAATTTTCGCTTGCCCATAAGAATCCTAGCGCTGAACCCCAGTCATGTATAACTAAAGTAACATTATTATTAACATTTAATTTCTTTAAGCATTCATCAAAGTATTTTTTATGAGTTTTGAAATCATAAGAATCTTTCTGAGGGCTAGAGAGTTTATCGCTATCGCCCATGCCAATAAGGTCTATAGCAATACACCTTCCTTGTTTAGAGAGATGGGGGATTATATTTCGCCATAAATATGATGATGTAGGATTCCCATGCTGGAAGATGATTGGGTCGCCCTCACCAGCTTCATGGTATGCAATTTTTTTATCAAATACCTTTATAAATTTTTTTGATAGCTTCTCAGATGAAATTTTATTCAATTTATTTTCCTTTGTAGAAAGGCCTTCTTTTTTCTGTAAATGCTTTGATTCCCTCAGGCCCATCTTCACCCTTTAATTGTTCTGAAAAAATTTGAGACTCAAGCTCCATTTGCGTTTCAAGACCGTTTGAAAAGCTCTGCCTTATCATTTCCTTTACACCACCGAAAGCTTTTGTTGGTCCAAGTGCAATTCTTCCTGCCAGCTTATTGGCTTCTTTTATAACATCATCATCATCTACTACTGAATTAATTAAGCCCCAGTCCAGAGCTTCATCAGCAGATAAGACACGGTTTGTTAACATAAGCTCCATTGTTCTTTTTTTACCTATAGATCTTGGTAGGTGAAATGTTGAGCTTCCATCGGGCGTAAGTCCGGCCGCAGTGTATGCTGAGGTGAATTTTACACTCTTTCCAGCTATAACCATATCGCAAGCTGAGACAAGAGATAATCCAGCTCCGGCAGCTGTACCAGTTATTGCCCCTATTAAAGGTGCATCAAGATGGTCGATTTTTGAAAGGGCAACATGAAGAATACCAATCATTTCAGAAATTGATTCCCGCAAGTTATCCTGTTCTGTCATGAACTTTAGATCACCACCCGCACAAAAAATAGAACCTTTGCCCTGAAGTATTAATGCTCGTATAGGTTTTCCAGCCTCACATTTGATGGCTACATCCAATAACTCTTTTACTAAAGGCACGGTGATTGCATTAGCTGCCTCAGGCCTGTTTAAAATTATTCTTCCAATATTACTCTCAACTTCAAATTTCAGGTTTTTATATTCCATTTTTATTTCCCCTTATTTACTTTCAGCTTCGTTGATTAGCGGTAAAATTAATTTAGCGGCATACCAAAAACAAAGTCCTGCAATTGGATATGCTATAATACCAAGAGTTAGCAAGGAATAACGAATACCTTCGTCATAATTAAAAAAATTGTCATTTAAGAAACCTAAGGCAAAAGGTCCCAAGGCAAAACCAACAACATTTGCACTAATATAATAAAAAGAAGCCGTTCTCGCTCTTAAATTTACGGGAGAAGCATTTTGGACTGCTGAGGCATAAAGACCTGGCCCGGCCGACATAAAAAATATCAATCCAATAAGACCAATTTGAGCAAGTGTTGAACTATTTGAGAGTGAAAATAGCAACAAGGACAGCCAGCAGAAAAAAAGAGTTATAGGTGCTATTAGTAAATTTGCATTTTTTATTCCCTTAGACATGTAGGAGCTTGCAAGTATTCCAAAGCCCAAGCTACCTCCGATACCAAAAATTATATTAAAGAGACCAAAGTTTTGGCCGGCGTAGCTTTTAGGAAGATCATGCACTCTTACTAACATTTCAACTCCCCAAGCTAGGACGGAATAACCAATAATTCCTGTCATTGTTACGCCAACAAAGAGTAATGTAAAAAATTTCCAAGCCTTTTTTATGAATGGTAATACAGGAGTATTATCTTTATTTATCTTTATTTCCTCTTTTGGCATAGGGAGGAATCTGATTAATAAGGCAAGCATTAAACTCAATAAGGCAAAAACAATAAAGGTTAGGCGCCAATTAGCTAGATGAGATAGGGGTCCAAGAAATGGCTTTGCAATTGATATATTTGTAATAACAGCTGCACCACCCCACGCCGCTAATGCAGACCCTAGAAATGGTCCAGATCCAAAAATACCTAAAGCAATGGGAAGTTTTTCTTTGGTAAAAAATCCTGCAAGGATTGCAAGGGCAATAGGCCCTAGAGCTGCTTCACCAACTCCGACACCAATTCGAAATATTATAAGGTCCCAGAATTGTTGAGCAAATCCACAGAGTCCAGTTAATATACCCCATAGAAGAATTGTCCAAAATAAGATTCTTTTTTTATTCCCTTTATCAGCAAGTATACCAAATACAAGTGATGCCAAGCCAAAGAAGATAGCAAAGACAGTCCCAAAGAGAAAGCCAATCTGGGTGTCGTTTAGCAGAAGATCTGCTTTTAATTCAGGTATCATTATTGATGGCAACTGTCTGTCTGCAAAAGAAAGAGTATTGACTGTAGTTATAAAAAAAACAGCTATCCAAGCCATCTTTGACGAATCTTTTGATTCAGTGCGCATGAGTTTTCTCTAGGATTTTTGGTTTATAAATTTAATGCTTGTAGATAGAGCTCTTGGGTTTACTTAATACTTTATGAACCATTGGTTCAAATTCTTTTAGAGGTATTGATTCATATTCTGGATCAAAAGCGCACTGATCGTACAAGTGACAGAATTGAGCTGTGTATTCGAAATACTCGTGACCCTTATATTTGTCACGCATCTTATTATCCAATCCAAGATGCTCAAAAAAATAGTACCCTTGAAATATTCCATGATTATACAACATCCAATGATTTTTTTCAGACACAAAAGGTTTTAAAATTGCAGCGCCAATTTCAGCGTGATTGTGGGAACCAAGCATATCGCCAACATCATGAAGGAGGGCACACACAATATACTCTTCATCTCTTCCGTCCTTATGAGCTCTAGTAGCTGTTTGTAGGCTATGTTCTAATCTGTCTACAGCAAATCCACCATGATCGTCCTTAAGAAGTTTAAGATGATCTAAAATCCTATACGAAAGATTTTTATTAAAATCCTTGGCGTATCCTGAGATTATTTTCCAATCTTCTTTGGTTGATGCAGCCATGGTTTTATATGTTGCGCGATCTTTATTAATTATTTCTGACATTATTAATCCCCTTGCACAACTATTCTAGTTTAATTTTTTACTAATACAAAATATTTTTCAAATAACTTAAAAAGTTTTGATTATTGTTTTATTGTAGTAAGCATTAGTCAATGAAAAATATAATAAAAATAAGCTGTCTATTTTTTATAATTCTTTTTTTAAATGGATGTGAGTCAATTAGCCTTTTAAAGGTTGATGCTCCAAAAAAATTATTATCAGAGGAAACTCATCTGATAACAGGTAATGGACCAGTTGTTGGTTATATTGATAAACTAGGTATTCATAAATGGTTAGGAATTCCTTACGCAGAACCGCCTACTATTGATTTACGGTGGAAGGCACCAAGAGAAATAAATAGCTGGGAATTCGTAAAAGAGGCTAATTCTTTTTCAGATCCCTGCGTTCAATTCCAATCATCGCTTACGGCAGACGGGCTTGTTAAGGCGGGCGAAATTGTGGGTAGTGAGGACTGTCTATACTTAAACATTTACGCTCCATCACCTAAAAAAGGTGTAAAAAATAATAATAATAATAATAAATTACTCCCTGTGATGGTTTGGATTCATGGGGGAGGAAATACTACTGGCATGCCTTCTGAGTACCACCCAGAGGTATTTGTTCAGTCAGAGGATATTATATTTATTAGTATATCCTATCGATTAGGAATTTTTGGGTGGCTTTCTCATCCATTAATTCGCCAACAAGACGGGTTTGACGCCACCTCTAATTTTGGTCTTTTAGATCAAATAATGGCCCTTAAATGGATAAATAAAAATATTGAATTTTTTGGAGGAAACCCTAATAACGTTACAATATTTGGTGAAAGCGCAGGCGGCCAAAATGTCATAGCTTTATATTCCTCGAGTCTAGCGAAGGGGCTGTTTAATAAAGCTATATCACAATCTGGAGGAACAAGTACAACCAGCATTAAAGATGCTGAAAAAATTAATCGTAGTGATATGAGTCTACAAAATAATTATAAATATAATCACGTAACAACGGAAGAATGGATAGACGTTCTTTATAGAAAGGGTTTAATTAGATCAACGTTTAATGGGGGTACGGTTCTGTCGGAACTTATGTCTTTAAGCCCAGCTCAATTAATGAGCGGGATAGATAAAGGCGAGTTTTGGAGTAAACAAAGAGATTTAGCAAGAATGATAGGTGATGATATTGCGATATCAAAAAAAGGTATTCTGGACAATCTTGCGGATGTAAACAAACATGCTGATGTTCCAATCATTTTTGGTATTAATAAAGATGAAAATAAACTATTCAACTTTTTTAATAAAGAGTATGTGAGTAATTTTTTTAATATTTTTTTTAGAGTAAAGGATGCTTTTTATTATGATATCTTATCTGATTATCAGAGTTTGGCTTGGCGTTCAAATGGCCTCGACACTCCGGCTGATTTAGTTTTGAACAGTGGTCAAGATAATGTTTTTTCTTATAGATTTGATTGGGATGAAGAGCCTAAGGTATTTGGGATGGATTTCTCTCTTCTGCTAGGGGCGGCGCACGCATTCGAAATCCCTTTTATAATGGGGGATTTTAATTTTGGTGATCAAACATCATTTTTGTACGATAAAAAAAGATTAATTGAGAGAGATAAACTGTCATTATCAATGATGAGCTATTGGGCAGAATTTGCAAGATCTGGGCAACCATCAACAATTAACAATACTCAGCTGCCCGTTTGGGAGAATTGGAAAATGAAAGGCCAAAATTCTTCTCGCATAATGATTCTGGATACATTATCCTCTGGTGGCCCAAGAATGAGTAATAGTTATGCTCCTATTAAACATCTTGTTGAGATATTTGATAAGGATCCTAGGTCAAAAATGGTTGCCGATAAGTGTAAATTTCTTAATATTGCTTATGCTTGGGTTGACGACTGGAAAGAAAAAACTAATTCATGTTTGGGTGATTAATAAAATGAAAAAATACGATTGTTTATTTATAGGTAATGCAATTGTCGATGTTGTATCAAACGTTTCCTTTGAATTTCTAAAGAAACAAAAAATAGATGTTGGTTCTTGGAGACCTACATCAGTAGATGTAATATCGCAATTACAGAATAATATGGAAAATACTTTAATAGCCTCTGGTGGATCAGCGGCTAACTCAGCTGTTGGATTTTCTCTCCTGGGAGGAAGTTGCAGCTATATAGGTAGAGTTAAGGATGATAAATTTGGTCAGCTCTATATTAAAGATTTAGAGGAGGCTAATGTTGACTTTGTATCATCAGCTGTCCAGTCAGGTGATGAAACCGGTCGGTGTCTAGTTTATGTTACACCTGATGCAGAGCGTTCAATGAGAACTTATCTTGGCGCAGCCTCAAACCTCTCTCCACAGGATATAAATTATAAGGCTATCGGAGATTCAGAGTTCGTTTATGTGGAGGGATATTTATGGGATGAACCGATTGCTAAAGAATCCTGTAAAAAAGCATATGAGGTGTCAAAAGAGGCTGGAACAAAATCTGTACTAAGCTTATCAGATTCTTTTTGTGTTGAAAAATGGCGATCTGAAATAAGAGAGTTAACAAAAATATCTGATATTGTTTTTGGAAATGAAGAAGAGGTTATGTCGCTCTATGAAACAAGTATACTTTCAGATGCTATATCTGCTGCAAATAATGAGATGAATTTGTGTGTTATTACTCGTGGATCACAGGGCTCGATAATAGTTTCCTCTGAAGGGGTTGAAGAAGTTGCAGCCTATCCTTGTGAAAAAGTTCTAGATACTACAGGGGCGGGTGATTTATATGCTGCTGGATTTCTTTATGGGCTTAAGAATAACTTAAGGCTATATGAGTGTGCTCAGCTTGGATCTTTTAGCTCTTCTCAGGTTATTGGACGCTTAGGCCCTAGGCCTTCAGATAATTTGGCATTATTAGCAAAAAACGAAGGTTTCTCTGTTTAATTTTTAGGTACTATTAATTATGGATATACGATCACTTTTAGTTCAACCCGATAGAGCTTTACCTGGAAGAGATGAAGCGATATTTACTAGCCAAAATCACTTTGTTAATAACAATAAGATTATTCCACCATTTTTAGATCACTTGGAGGTAGCTGATTTTGGTTTAGGTTGTTTTTGGGGTGCTGAAAGAATTTTTTGGTCTCTGGGTGGTGTTGATGCAACAGCCGTTGGTTATATGGGTGGATATACACCAAACCCAACTTATGAAGAAGTATGTTCAGGAATGACAGGACATACAGAGGCTGTGCGTATTATTTTTGATTCAAGACAAATATCATATGAAGAGCTACTCAAGGTTTTTTGGGAATCTCATAATCCAACGCAAGGAATGCGTCAAGGTAATGATATGGGATCTCAGTATCGATCTGCTATATATACCCATGATGATATTCAAAATAGCTTAGCTCTCTCTTCAGAGAAAACCTACCAATCAAACCTTAATAAAAAATCTATTGGCTCGATTACTACTGAAATAAATAATGCAGGTGATTTTTATTATGCGGAAGAATACCACCAGCAATATTTGGCTAAGAATCCAAATGGCTATTGTGGAATAGGTGGTATTGGAATTAAGTTTAAATCTTAATTTTTATGATGATGGGACTTTAAGTCTTTTTCAACATCTTCGTGATCCCCAACAACAACATGGTGTTTACTTTTAACAACAACCCTTTCAAGAATTGGAACAAGAAGAAGAGGTAAAAGGCCACCAAGGACTATGCCAAGCGTCGCAGGCCTCATTGTGGAGTCAAGTAAGGCCGCAATTAAGTCAGCCACAACATGGGCAAGCCCTGCTCCGATAATCCCTGCAACATAGCCATTGGATGCTATTTTCAATAATCTATTAATACTAAATCCCGAATAATAACCTAATAGCATAATACTCACGTGAACGAGGCCAAAAATAAATCCTCTTGATAATTGGTTATCTACCCCAAAAATATTTATTATTAAGTCGTCCATTAATCTCTCCCAAGAAATAGATTTAAAATGTTTTATTTAATGAAAAATGAAACTCTCTCTCATGTCCAGCAAAATATCTATAGCTACCAAAAGCAAAATCCGCCCTATTAGCATATCTTTCATTAGTTAAATTGGCAACTTTAAAGGCAATTGTAGTTGTTTCGCCTAAAGATCCTTGGACCCTTAAGTTAAATATATTATGCCCATCATAGAAATGAGAATTTTTCCCATCTAAAGGATATCCACCAACCTTTACCCACTCAGCTTCAACCTTTCCAGCTTTTGAAAATAAATAAGAAAGCCTTGTGTTTGCAAGATTTTTTGGAGCTGAGTCTATGATATTGCCATTTTTTATTCCATTAGGAGTATGGTCAAAATTATATTTATGTTTAGAAAAACTGGCAGAGCCTGAGATTTCAAAATTTCTTCCTAAATCTATAAAGTAACTTAATTCAACACCCTGATGATCTGTTTCACCATTTTCAACATTAAAACCTTGGGAATCCCTAAAGAAATAATTCTCCTTTTCCATTGTATATCCAACTAATTCGTACTCAAGGTTACTAATCGATCCTCGAAGGCCGATTTCAAAACTATCAAGTTTTTCAGAATCTGCACCACCTGGAATTTGATTACTTTGTATTCTATATAAATCAGTGACTTGGGGAGCTCTATTTCCTCTTGAGAAATTTGCAAAAAGGGCATTACTATCATTCAGCATATAAGAAATAGCCGTTTTAATTGAGATATCAGTATAATCATCTGATCGATTGGGAGTAACTTGTATCCTTCCCCTTGTTCCATCTTTAATATTTGTTTTATAATCATATCCAACATTTTCTGCTCGAATACCAGCAGTTATTATAGTCCTTAGATTTATTTGCCATTCAGTATTTAAGTAAACAGACAAGACTCTGCTATCCACAGTATAGTCATAGTGTGAGCCATTAGGATAAGCTAGCCTTGGACCAAATGATACATCGGGACTGTCTTGGTATTCACTTAATTTTCCTTCCGTAAACTCTATGTCACCTCCTAAGTATAAGTTTAAATTATTAATTTCTTTAATGTAGAGCGTTTGCACTCCGATACTTTGATGACTATTTTCTTCTAGAGGTTTTCCAGGAAGAAAATGCATTTTAAAGTTCATATCGTTATAACGTATGAAGGGAGTAATGCTCAAAGTGGCATTTTGAAGATTTTTTATAATCTTTAAAGCCGATCTTATACTGTATGTGTCTCGATATGCTTCTGGATCTGGATTAGTTTCACTAATCTCTTCATCGTTATATACTTCAAACCCCTTAACATACCCCATGGTCTCTTGATTTAAATTAGTTCCAGATAGTGTAAAGATATAATCAGTTAGGTTCTTAGTATGATCCCATCGAAAAAGGAATTTTTGTTGACCATAGTGAGGTTGATCAGCCTCAGACTCACTTTCATCTTCATGCCCATGCTTATGACTGTGGCCATTATCCTCACGCCAATAAAAACTAAGAAGAATTCCTCCGTTTTCTGTTGGTTGGGAATAATCACCATCTATAATAAATTCAGATTTTGAAAAATGGGTTCCAATACTTCCGCTCTTAATATTTGATGGAGCAGGGGTTATAACATTCATAAGACCATGTATTGCATTTGAACCATAGAGAGTGGACCCAGGACCTCTTACAATCTCGGCTCTTTCACCAATCTCTATTATAGATTCCATTAATCCATTTACATTTCCAAATCCCGGCGACCTAAGAGGAATTCCATCTTCAAGGAATAAAAAACTTCCAGCACCAGCACCGCCCGATAGAATGGGTGATCGAATAGATGTTAAGTGTTCTTGGCCACTTCCTTGACTAATATAAATACCTGGAAGTCTGTTTATTATTTCACCTGGGTTATGCGAGCCTAAAAATTTTATTTCTTCAGCATCTATTGAAGCGATATTCCCTTGAGTAGTTAATATATTACTCTCAGTTTTTGATGCAGTGACAACAATTTCATCGATTAAATTGGCTTTAACATCAAGGCAAGAAAGCGATGATAAGGTTATGGCAAACAAAAAAGTTAAGCAGATTTTATTAGAATATTTCATGTGATTCTCTTCAGATTTTATTATTATTTGATTACAGTAGGGTTTAATTTTATTAAAGATATAATTTTAGCACAGCCGTCAATACTTAGCCCTTCATAATTCGAATTAAATCATGAAAATGAACAAACCCAAGTGGCTTATTGTTATTGTTGGATACAAAAAGACCTTGAATTCCAAGTTGATTAATTAAATTTAGAGCGTCTGAAACAAGAACTTTAGAAGTAACAGTCTGTGGATCTTTTGTCATAATTGAATCCACTGTATTATTTAATATTTTAGGCCCCATATGTCTTCTCAGATCCCCATCAGTAATTATGCCCTTTAAATGATTATTTGAAACGATGCCAATACAGCCGAAACCTTTTTCAGAAATTCTAATTAATGCCTCTGACATTAAGCTCCCCGCCTCTATTGTGGGCAAAGAATCTCCCGAATGCATTACATCCTCAACAATTGCTAAAGCAGCACCTAATTGCCCTCCAGGATGAAGGGATCTAAAGTTATCTTTATTAAAATCCCTAACATTTAGCAAGGAAATTGCAAGAGCATCACCAACAACTAATTGCATAGTTGTGGAGGTTGTTGGAGCCAGTCCATTCGGACATGCCTCTTCAACAAAAGGAAGGGTAAGGGCAATATCTGAAGATTTTGCTAAGTGACTGTCTTTGTTGGATGAAAGGCCAATAAGTTTAATTTTATTTTCAAGAGCATACTTAACTATATTTCCTAATTCTGTTGTTTCTCCAGACCAAGAAATAGCAAAAATAATATCATTATTTTCTATGATTCCCATATCACCATGGCTTGCCTCAGTCGGATGGACAAAATAAGAAGGCGTACCTGTAGAGGAGAGTGTTGCTGAAATTTTTCTTCCTATATGACCTGATTTTCCAACACCAGTTACAACAACCTTTCCTTTTGTTTGAAAGATTGCATTTACTGCATTTTCAAAATCAGAATTAAAAAATTCTTTCAAAAGAGATAAACCCTTTATTTCATCGTTAAGAGCTTTTTGAGCTGATTCAATAATTTTCATATTTATTACCTATTTGGTATTAATTGTGCATCTGCCTACTGAGTGATATTCAAAATTTAAATCTTTCATTTTATTGAGAGAGAATATATTCCTGAAATCAACTATAATAGGTTGAGACATAATATCCTTTATTTTTTTTAAATCTAGTTCTTTAAATTCATCCCATTCTGTAAGAATGACTAAACAATCTGAATTTTCTGCAACAGAGTAAGGGTCTGACTTCCATTCTGCTCCATAAAACTCTTCTATTTCTTGCTGGCCAGCTTCTGGATCGTAGATAGAAACACTAATACCATTATCAAGTAATTTTGGAATGATAGAAAGGCTAGGTGCCTCACGCATATCATCAGTATTAGCTTTGAAGGTAACCCCTAAAATACCAACCCTCTTCTTCGCTCCCACTATATTAATAATCCTGTCTGCCAAGTTTGATTTTCGTCTTTCATTACCATCTACAACAGCCTTGAGGAGATTTTGGGGGGCTTTGTATTCTTTTCCCGATTCAATTAAAGCCCTTGCATCTTTTGGGAAACAAGAGCCGCCAAAACCTGGTCCAGCACTAAGAAAGTGAGGGCCTATTCTTTTATCCAATCCTATACCATGAGCTATATCTCCTACATCAGCTCCAACTTTTTCACATAAATCAGCAATTTCATTAATAAAAATTATCCGCATAGCAAGCATAGAATTGCCTGCATATTTTATTAATTCAGAAGACTTTCTTGAGGTGAAGATAATTGGATATTTTTTATCTATTTGTCGTTTATATATATCTTTAATTAAATCAATCGATTTCTTGTTTGTAGTTCCTACAATAATTCTATCAGGGTTCTCAAAATCGTTAATTGCAGACCCCTCTCTTAAAAATTCTGGATTAGAAACTACATCAAAATTTTTATTAGAGTTTTTTGATGAAATAATTTCTTCAACTTTATCGCAAGTTCCAACAGGAACAGTTGATTTAATTATTATAGTACAATCATCCTGGAGGTTATTAGAAATTTCTTCAGCGCAAGAATAAATTTGTGATAAATCCGCATGATCACTATCAGGACTTGTCGGTGTTCCAACGGCAATAAATATAACTTTTGATTCTTTGAGAGAGGACTTTATTTCAGAAGAAAAAAATAGATTTTTTTTTCCTATATTCTTTTGTATAAGCGATCCTAAACCTGGTTCAAAAATTGGAATCTCACCATTATTAAGCTTGGCTATCTTCCCCTTATCTTTATCAAGGCACATCACTGTATGACCAGCATCTGATAAACAAACCCCCGTCACTAAACCTACATAGCCAGATCCTATTATGCTAATATTCATATATGTCCCTCAAAGAAATTAATTATAAGAAAATAAAATAATTATGAAATTAGATATATTAATATCTGAATCATTAATTAAATATATTTAATTTTTCTTCAACAACTTTTTCTAAATAAGGCGATGGTGTAAAATCACTACCATGCTCTTTTTCCATCTTTCTCAACCACTCAAGAATTTTTTCAAACCCTATTGTATTTCCGTAGAACATTGGACCACCTTCATATACTGGCCATCCATAACCATTTATCCATATTATGTCGATATCACTGGCTCTGATGGCCATTCCCTCTTCAAGAATTTTAAATCCCTCATTAATCATAGGATATAAGCACCTTTCTAAAATCTCTTCATTTCCAATGATGCGCCTTTTGATTTGTTTATTTTTTGAAAAGTCTATTATTAATTTTTCTACTTCAGGATCAGAAGATTTATTCCTACTTTCATCATATATATAGAATCCTTTTCCTGATTTCTGTCCTAACCTTCCATCCTCACAAAGCTTTTCTCTTATTGTTTCCCCTCGGGATGTTTCTTTATTCCACCCTATATCTAATCCAGCTAAATCGGACATTGCAAAAGGCCCCATTGGAAAACCGAAATCAAAAAGTGCATTATCAATATCCGACGGCAACGCTCCTTCAAGTATTAGTTTATTCGCCTCTCTTTGCCTTTGAGAAAGAATTCTATTACCAACAAATCCAGGGCAAACTCCAACAAGGGCAGCGGTTTTCCCAATAGTTTTTGCCATTAACATTGATGTAGAAATAACCTTTTTAGATGTTTTTTGACCTCGTACAATTTCTAGTAGCTTCATAACGTTAGCTGGACTAAAGAAATGTAATCCAATGACATTTTCTGGTCGATCGGTAATTGAGGCAATTTCATTAATATCTAATCCAGAGGTATTAGTTGCTAAAATTGCACCTTCTTTTGCTACAGTATTTAATTGTGAGAATATTTCTTTTTTTAGATCCATATTTTCAAATACAGCTTCAATTATTAAATCTTTAGTAGAGAGAGATTCCATTGAAACTTGACCGTTAATTAAGTTCATTCTATTTTCTACATCTTCAATTGAAATCCTTCCCTTAGTAGCAGTATTCTCATAATTTTTTCTTATAATTCCAATGCCTTTGTCTAAAAGTTCTTGATTTCTTTCAACTAGAGTTACAGGAAGACCTGCATTTGCGAAATTCATTGCAATGCCACCCCCCATCGTGCCAGCACCAATAATTCCAATCTCCTTAATTGAATACACTTCAGTTTCCTTCGGGACATCTGGGATTTTTGCTACCTGTCGTTGTGAGAAGAAGAAATATCTTTGGGCGGCAGATTGATTTCCGTTTATTAGCTTTAAGAATAAATCTCTTTCAATTTTAATACCCTCATCAAAGGTTTGATTAACTGCAGCTTCAATACATTGAATATTATACTCCGGCGCTAAAAATCCCCTTGTTTTTCTTGCAATAGATTTTCTATAATTACTAAAGAGATCGGTGTTCCCTCTTGCGGCTATAACTTTTTCATTAAGCTCTCGAACTTTTTTTAAAGGTCTTTTTTCGGATATAATTTTTTTTGCAAAAGTAACTGAGTCCTCCAATAGCCTCCCTTCATCGGCAATTTCATCCACCAGACCACTTTTTAAGCATTTATCAGACGGAAGGTGAATTCCAGTTGTAACCATTTTCAAAGCTTGCTCGACGCCAACAAGTCTTGGAAGCCTTTGTGTTCCCCCCGCACCTGGTAGTAAACCAAGACTAACTTCCGGAAGCCCACATTTTGCAGAAGGTACAGCTATACGGTAATGACAAGTTAGCGCGACTTCTAGCCCTCCACCCAGAGCTGTTCCATGAATGGCTGCAATAATAGGTTTTGGTGAATTTTCTATGCCCTCTTGAACCTCAAAAAGAGATGGACCTTTTGGTATTTTCCCGAACTCAGAAATATCTGCGCCGGCTATAAACGTTCTCCCTTCACATATAAGAACTATGGCTTCAACATTATTATCCTGTATCGCATCTTTTATTCCCAGGCTTAACCCTTCTCTAACAGATGAAGATAATGCATTCACAGGAGGTGAGTTTAGAGTTAATATAGCTATATTGTCTTTAATATCTAATTTTGTAACATCATTAATACCGGGCATACTTTTTCCTTTCACGTTGAACAAATAAGTATATTCTACCTTACATTCAAAAAAAACTTAATTAAGGAGATTTTATTGTCAGATAGTAAATCGGTGTCCAACACTTTTGCAAAAGACTCTATAGAGGCTATCCAGGTAAGCTTTGAGGATAAGGGTTATATTTGTAATACGCATATAGCAACAGCTATATTCCTTAGTCAATCCCTGGGAAAGCCGATATTAGTAGAGGGCCCCCCAGGGGTGGGAAAGACTGAACTAGCCAAAGCAACTTCAGAATGGATGGAAAAACCCCTAATAAGACTTCAGTGTTATGAAGGTCTCGACGAATCTAAGGCCCTGTATGAATGGAAGTATGGAAAGCAATTACTTTACACGCAAGTTTTAAAAGATAAGCTAAATAGTGTTGTTTCGAAAGCTGATACCTTAGAATCTTCAATAGAAAAGCTAGATAATTTTGATGACATATTTTTTTCTGAAAAATTTTTAGAACCAAGACCTTTATTAAAAGCCATTAACAGTGAAGAAGGTGCAGTATTACTTATTGATGAAATCGATAAGTCTGACGATGAATTTGAGGCTTTTCTTCTTGAGATACTCTCTGATTATCAGGTTTCTATTCCTGAAATTGGAACGATAAAAGGAAAAGTAAAACCTATGGTTTTTTTAACGTCAAACAATACAAGAGAAATTGGTGACGCTTTAAAAAGAAGATGTCTTCATCTTTATATACCGTTCCCTGATTCTGCATTAGAAGAAAAAATTATTATTTCACGAGTTCCGGATATCGATAATACTCTAAGAAAGCAGTTGGTATCATTTGTTCAAGATTTGAGAAAGCTTGATTTAAAAAAAGTGCCTTCAGTTTCTGAAACAATTGATTGGGCAAAAGCATTGGTTTTATTAAATATTAAAGTTTTGGAACCAAACTTAGTTCGAGAAACTCTGAATGTTTTATTAAAGTTTCAATCTGATATTGATGCCTCTGACCCTGAAATTGATAGTTTAATAAAAACTCCAAATAAATAATGGTTGATTTTTTACGAGACTTTATACACATCCTTAGGGCTTCTGACTTAAGAATCTCAACTGCTGAATCTATTGACGCTATGCATGTTGTGTCTTTTACAGGACTAAATGATAAATCATTATTAAAAAATTCACTATCTCAAACTCTTGCAAAAAACTTAAGAGAGAAAGAAATATTTGAGGATTGTTTTAATAAATTTTTTAAAGAAGGGTATATGGATATTGAAAATATGTCCGGAAAAGAAAAAAATATTGAAGAGATATCTGATGCTCAGGAGGGAATTGATTCACTTAATAACTCTTCACCTGATGACTTAGAAATATTATATAAAAAATCGGATAAAAATTCATTAATGACCTTAATGGCCATGGCTGCAAGGGAAGTAAATTTATCAGAAATAAGGCTTTTTACTCAAACAGGTATGTTTACGCGTAAGATATTTGATTCAATGGGGCTTGAAAAACTTAATAATGATATTTTTTTGGCCGCACGAACTGGGGATTCTGAAAGAGAGAAGGAGTTAAAGGAGATTAGAGAGCGCCTTAGATTAGAAATTAGAGACTATGTTGAAAATCAAGTTAAATTAAGAACCACTAATGCCGGACGACAATTACGAGAAGATGCTCTATCACAAATTCGGCTTACTCAAGCCGATAGGTCTGATTATAAACTGATGTCAAAAATAATTAAAAAAATGGCAAAAAAATTAATATCTGTTCATTCAAGAAGAAAAAGAAAATCAAGGAGAGGCATTCTCGATGTTAGATCGACAATCAGAGCCAATCAAGAATATGATGGTATATTATTTAAGACTATTTGGAAGAAGACAAAAGTAGACAGACCTAAGATTGTTGCGCTTTGCGATGTTTCTGGTTCAGTCGCAAATGTTTCCAGATTCTTCCTTATGTTTTTACACAGTCTTACTGAAGTACTTCCGCATGTTCGTACTTTTGCTTTTTCAAACAAGGCTGGGGAAGTTACAGATCTTTTTGAGGCAAAGGAAATTGAGGTTGCCGCAACTGAAACCTTACTAATTAACGGAGGTGGGTCAACTGATTATGGCCAAGCTTTTTCTGATCTAGAGGGGTTTTTAGAAAATGATATTGATCGAAAGACCACCGTTATTATCCTTGGTGATGCAAGATCAAATTATGGAGACCCTAGGTGTGATATACTTAAGAGTATTCAAGAAAAATCAAAAAGAATAATTTTTTTAAATCCGGAACCTAAATCATTGTGGGGAACAGGTGATTCTGAGATGCTACGATTTGTACCTTATTCTTCGAAAAATAAAGTCTGCAGTTCTCTTGTTGATTTAGAGAGAGTCGTTGATGAAATGCTCAGATCAAATATCTAAACTGGAAGATTTCTTTCGCCGGTTAAGAATAAGTCAACGGAACTTGCACACTGTCTTCCTTCTCTAATAGCCCAAACGACCAATGACTGTCCTCTCCTCATATCTCCTGCGGTAAAAATTTTATCTTCAGAGGTTTTATAGTCAAATGTATTAGCTTCAACATTGCCTCTTTTATCGAGCTTTGTATTAGCATTTTTTAGCATTCCTTCGTGTACAGGATGAACAAATCCCATCGCTAATAAAATTAGATCCGCCTTTAAACTAAACTCGGATTTTGGAATGGGTTTCATTTTGTGATCAACCTTTATACAATTTATTTGAGTCAATCTTCCGTTCTTACCTGAAACGCTGGTGGTCATAACTGAGAAATCTCTTAGCGCACCCTCTGATTGACTAGAGGATGTTCTTAATTTTAGAGGCCAATTAGGCCAAGTAAGAG
>Ga0209090_10000595_pt1 | contig 22624 bp, 17 predicted proteins | sample ArcticOcean_MG_C_9_FD_187432 | JGI IMG/M metagenome (GOLD analysis project Ga0209090, IMG submission 187432) | Marine microbial communities from western Arctic Ocean - ArcticOcean_MG_CB2_152 (SPAdes) (version 2) | ecosystem: Environmental > Aquatic > Marine > Oceanic | place: Arctic Ocean... | reverse complement strand
AAAGCGCGTTCGTTTTCCCCGGACGATTTCGTCAGTCTCTCGAATCGGTCGAGTATTTCCGAGAGAGACGAAGAAGATACAGATACAGATGAAGATGAATGCATGATATCTTCTTCTTTTATCTCGCATTTCTTCCGTGTTTTCGTTTCATCGCTGCTCGTATATCTAAGAAGAACAACTGTCGTCTTTTTGCTTTGTGCTTTACGAGTAGGTGAAATTTTTGATGATTTTGTCGCGAAAAATTCAAAAAATTTCTCACTTTTTTTCTCTCTTCTATCTAGAACGGGGGAAGACGTTCTTTCGGGTCTTCTCGTGCTCTTCTTGTCTCCAAAACTACTACTATTACACGTTTCACCACCCGGAGGGTGAGAGAGAGAGAGAAAGAGAGAGAGAGAGAGAAGAAGAAGAAGAGAAAAAAGAGATAATGATGTTCGCCACTCCGCCTAAAAAAAACAAGAAGAGCCTCCCGCAAATTTTGGTCGTTCCAGATACCGATGATGATGATGATGACAACGATGACAACGATGATGACGATGGAGGAGGTCCCGTTGTTGTTCATCACAAAAAACCACAGAAGGAGGATGGAAAAGTTTATAATTATAAACCGTTGCACGACCCGTGCGCCCCGAACGCGTTAGTTTTGGTCACCTCTGAAGAGGCAAGAAAGAAATTAGAGGATGAGAGTGGTTTTGGGAGGGAGAAAAACAAAGTGCCTTGCGTGGCGGTCGTTATGGACCCGAACATTGCGAGAAAGTTACGAAAGCACCAAAAAGAAGGCGTTCGATGGATGTATCGGAAGTTGTTCGGGTTTGATGATGAAAATAACAACAACAACAACAGCGAGATTAGCAGTAGGAATAGTAATAGTAATAACAATATTATTGAGAACTCTGGAGTGTTACTCGCGGACGATATGGGATTGGGCAAGACGTTGCAAGTGCTCGCGCTGGCGTGGACAGTGTTGAAACAGACGCCGTTTCCAACGTTGAAGAAACCGTTTAAACGAATCTTAGTCACTTGTCCAGCGACGTTAGTTGGGAATTGGGGGAATGAGAGTAAGAAATGGATCGGTAACGTTCGAGCGCAGTGCGTGACTGCGGACGGCGGCGCAGAGAACGTCGAACGGGCGTTTCAGAAATGGATCGAGACGAACGAAAACGTGGAAGAGAAACCAATGCAATCATCGTTTGATAGGTTTCCGATTTTGATCGCTTCTTACGAAACTATGAGGAAAATGGCTCTCAGAATACCGAATCACGCCAGACCAGATTTATTGTGTTGCGACGAGGCACACAGATTGAAATCCGATTCGAATCAAACCGTAGACGCGTTGAAAGCGGTAAACGCGAAGCATCGCGTGTTGATGACGGGAACACCGATTCAGAACAACTTGATGGAATTTGCGGCAATTTTAGACGTCGTACAACCGCGCGCGAAAGCAATTTTTGGTTGGAACTCGTTGGAAGAGTTCAAGGAAATGTACGAGAGACCAATCATGGAAGCGAGAGCGAGCGAGGCGAACGCGGAGCAAAAGAAGAGAGGGAAAGAGTTGGAGGCTCAGTTGAGGAAAGTGACGAAAGAAAGAATCCTGAGGAGGAAAGCAGAGCTCGTATTAAAAGAGTATTTGGTGCCGAAAACGGAGTATTTGATGTTGTGCAACATGTCCGGGAAGCAGAAGAGATGTTACGAAGCTGGCTCAAACTATTTTAAAAAGAATACGAACAAGAATAACAACGCGTTGAGTGCGATTGGCATTTTGAGGCAGTGCGCGAATTCTGCAAAACACTGTTTAGATGCCATCGGTCGATCAACCGTGCTCGATAAGACGTTTTCGAATACCATTCGCGATGCAGCAGAGAAGAAAGAAGAAGAAGATGACGAAGGAGAAGAAGAATGCAGCGGCAAATTAAGCGCTCTTCGTTTGCTTTTGCAATCTTTGAAAGGTATAAACGAGAAAAATAGAAGCGTAAATAATGGCAATTACCAGCGCGTAGTGATTGTTTCTGGGTATTCCGATCAGTTAGACGACGCCGATAAGCTGTGCAAGCGCGAAGGATTAACGACGACTAGATTGGACGGTTCCGTTGACAAGGACAAGCGTTCCGAGATGGTTCGAAATTTCAACACCGGCAACGTAGATGTCATGTTACTTTCCGTCCGCGCCGGCGGCGCTGGTTTGAACTTGATTGGTGCAAATTGTTTGATATTGATGGATGCGAGTTGGAACCCCGCAGACGATAGACAAGCTATGGCGAGAGTATGGCGAGACGGACAACAGAAACCGGTGTTTGTGTATCGATTGGCGAGTTTAGGAACCGTGGAAGAACGCGTATTGTTGAGACAACTTGGCAAGGAATCACTGTTGATGGACGAAAAAAAAGAACAAGAAGAAAAAGAAGAAGAAGAGGAAGAAGAAGAGTTTAGTTTAGAAAAGGAGGAAGTTGGAAAACTCGTGGAGTTTAAAAGATACGGCCACAACGAGCAGTGGAAAGATATGCGATTGAGGAAACAAAAGCACGAAGCGTTGATTACGAACTCTTTGGCGTTGATGGATTGCCAGAGTGAAACGCGTCTCGTTCAGTGCGTCGTAAGAGCGAGTTGTACCGTACATGATGATGATGATACTGATGATGATGATACTGATGATGGTAAACGCGAAGGAGAGAATGTTGAAAAGAAGAAGAAGAAGAAGAAGAAGAACTTTTACGTTCCACCGAAAAAAGAAACCACTGGGAACTCCGCGGCGACCAAACGCGTCGCGTTCGAAGACTTGATGAGAGCGACAACGACGACGGTAAAAAAGAAGAAGAATAGTACTTGTAGATGATGAAATAGACACACCCACACCCACACCCACACATACGTTACGTTACGCAAAAAAGGAAAGAAAAAGCACGTCGGCCGCGTGTGTACGAGTAAACGAGGCTCGAACAGAAAAAAAGCCGAAATTGTTTCATTAATACAGTCGCATTTAGGGGAACCGTTTTCTAATCTCGCATGTCTGATGTGTGTTTGTATACACCACAAAGACACGCACAGAAAAAGAGAGAGAAGAGAGAGAAGAATAAACCTTGTTGGGGAGGAGAGGATATACTTTCGCGATGGAGGGGAAGAGCAGTTGTTGTCCTTTTTCTCCGAAACTGCTGTGGGATGTGATCGTGAAGAACGATGATATTTGTTTCACTCATATTCTTCCGAGATTGAATCGAACGGATCTTAAATTCTTGTATGGAGTGAATACGGAGACGAGAAAGTTGGTGAAGAGATCGTCTCGCGCGGGTGATTTGAAATGAAGGTTTAATATTGGAGAGATGTCGTCGATATCGACTTTGGAAGTTGCGTGGGAGAATAAATCGTTGTGGCCGAGTTGGTTGATATATAAAGAAATAGCTTTCTGCTATCGAGTTGCTCGAACGAATAAACTCGAGTTGCTCAAGTGGGCGCGAGAGGAGAAAAAGTGTGAGTGGTGTGTAGGGCCGATTAATGCGGCCGCAGGACAAGGTAATCTGGAAATGGTCAAGTATTGCGTTGCAAATGAGTGTCCTATGAGGACGCGTGTGCATGTGCTGCCGAAAACGGTCATCTCGAGGTACTCAAATACTTACGCGAAGAAGCCAAAGCTCCTTGGGATTTGAGAATTGCCGAATGGGCGGCTTTAAATGGTCATCTTCATGTACTCGAATATCTTGTTGAGCGTAAGTTTGATCAATATAACGTATTTGCGTGTAAGTATGCGGCCGAGAACGGCCACTTGGACTGTTTGAAGTACTTGCGCGAAACCGCCAAATGGCCTTGGGACTATTGGGCCGTACGAAAAGCGCACAAGAACAAACACCCCGAGTGTTTACAATACCTCCTCGACAACGACTGTCCTTTACCAGATGGTTGGTCTATCGAAGATGGAGAGTTACACACGTCGTAAGCACGTGCTCGGATACACAAAGAGAGAGAGAGAGAGAGAGAGAAATAATACTACACAAAAAACAAGAAGTTGTTGTGAGAGAGACACACCCAAACAATATTCATACGAACAACCAAAATACATCTCTAAACGATGCCAATCGCCGCGCACGTGCATATACAACGCGGAAATGCAAAAAAAAAGGTCATTTAGCGAACGGATGTTTCTAGATATGTTATGTAAGAGAAAGTTTCGTTTCGAAAGTGAGTCTCGTACCGATCATCCGACCTTTGGGTTATGGGCCCAACGCGCTTCCGCTGCGCCAGTTCGCTTTTGTGTGCGTATCTCCAGTAGGGTTTAGTTGTGTATATAAATAACACAGTACAAGCCCTAAACACATTTTTTTCCTAAAATTGCTTATTACAGTTACTCGTTTTTTTCCGATTTAACCCGCATTGTATTCTAACATTAACAACACACGAAGAGTTAGTTGTTCTCTCTCGTCGTTGTTATTGCGTGTCGCAAAAAGAACGAACTTACTTACCGAGAGACAGAGAAAGAGAGAAAGAGAGAAGAAGTCAAGAAGGAACTTATGATGGATACTAATACTAATAATAAGAAGAAAAAAAGAAGAATCGTGATTAAAGTCGGCACGTCCTCTTTAATCAAAGCGGATACTGGAGTCATTCATCTCTCGCAACTGGCGAAAATATGCGAGCAGATAACCGAATTGCAGAAATCGAGCGAGTTCCAATGCGCGATCGTGACCTCGGGAGCAGTCGGCGCGGGGATGCTCCAGCTCGGCATCAAAGAAAAACCGAAAGAGTTACAAAAACGACAGGCGTTAGCGGCAATCGGTCAGGCGCATTTGATGCATTATTACGAAGACATGTTTGCCACTCTGGGAGTGAAAACCGCGCAAGTGTTATTGACGTTGGAAAATCTCTCGCAGAAATCGCAATATAACAGAGCGATGAATACGTTTTCCTCCTTATTCGATTACGACGTAGTACCAATCGTGAATGAGAACGATACCGTCGCGGTCGAGGAGTTACGATTTGGCGATAACGATACGTTATCCGCGCACGTCGCTTCCTTGATATCTGCCGAGTATTTGTTTTTATTCACAGACGTGGACGGTTTATACACCTCGAATCCGATGAAAGATCCAAACGCGAAACGAATTCAGGTGGTAGATGATATAAACAAGTTGATGAGTGAAGTGGACGTGGCCAGCGGCGCTGGATCCGCGGGTGGGACCGGCGGGATGGTGACTAAACTTACAGCCGCGAGAATCGCGAGCGCAGCCGGGTGCAAAACGGTCATCGGGAAAAGCACAGACATGGAAAAGATTGTCGAGTGTGCATTAGGTTTAAACGGAGGAAAAGGAGGAGGAGAAGTGACCCCTTCTCTTAACAGTAAAGAATACACGTTATTTTTAGCCGCCGCGGATGCCGCTAAAGGTAAGAAACGATGGATGCTTTCCGTGCCGGTGAAAGATCGCGTGAGAGTGAACAAAGAATGTGAGGAGGATATAAAATCAGGAGAACCGCTGTTGGTGAAAAACGTCTTAGTCAGTGATAGCAATGGTACTAAGAGTAGCAGCAACAGCTATAAAGTTCAAGATTGCATAATCGTCGAGGATGAAGAAGGGAGAGAAATCGCGAGAGCGATTGTAAATTATAGCGCGGAGGATTTGGCCCATCATAATTTACGAGTTTCAGACGCCGAGGAAGAGTTTGTGCATTCGAGCAACTTGTGCGTCACGCATTTCAACGAAGAGTATAGATCAGTCTCCAGAAACAATTGAAAGCATAGATAGTAGTTTAGTAGTATAGCCGCCGAGGACAAAGTACTCTTTCGAGGACCCGCCGCATGCTTCACGTATTTGTGTATTTATTATAGTACAGAAGGTAAATTTTTAACTAAAATTTTCTCTCTCGGGCGGCGTTACTCGAAGTCTCTCTCCATGTATTTCTCTCTGTCTATAATCTCAATCGCTTTCCTTCGACAAACCAAGCGTATTCTTCGTCCGTTGGTTGCTGGCACTCTTTTTCGAGCAAGTAGTTTAGGCAGTCGTGGCGCTCGTGGTAACGAGCGTACGCGACGTATCGCCAGCGGTTAAGAGGCACTTTTGCCTCTTCGACTAAGTATTTGAGGCAATCGAGTCGGCCATACATTTAAGCGTTGTACACGCAGCAGTCACTCTTCACCTCATCAGATATCTTTCTTTCTTCAACGAAATATTTCAAGATGCCTAGGTGACCATATCTTGCCGCGCCCCTTGCCGCACCTTCTTCCGTATTTCGCGAAGGTTTCACTTTGTCGACAAGAAATCGAAGACAGTCGAGATGTCCTGCACCAGAAGCTTGAGCGCACGCCTCTTCTTCATCACACGGGCAATCATTAGAGAAACAGTACTTCAGCATCTCGAGATTACCTTCAAATACTGCCGCATTAATCGTCCATTTATCCCACTCGCAATGTTTCACTTCTCTCGCCCACTTGAGGAACTCGAGTTTGTTCTGAGCAACTTGCCAGCAAAACCAGGCTTGATCCATCACTCTTCCACTTTGACTTTTCTTTCCCCAGGACATGTTATTCCACGCCAATTCCAACGTCGAAATGGATGAACATTCGTAAACAGTCAAACCTAATTTCAATACGTTTACCCCGGCATACTTAAGCACACCCCGGCTCTCTCTATTCACCTTTGAAAAGAACATCCGATCCGTCTCGTTCAATTTCGACAAGACATGCGATACAAACACATCCTTGTGATGCAACACCAATCCCGTCCATATCTTGGTCGGTCCAAGCTTCAACCGCTCCATTTCCGCCGCAGCTTCCTTCACGGCTTCTTCTTTCTCCTTCTTCTTCTTCCTCTTCTGCGCGCCGGACATCTTTTTCCCCATTATTCTTCTTCTTCTTCAAGTCAACTCGTGCTGTTGTGTGCGGTTCTTTTTCTTCTCCTTTTTAATTAAAACGTTTAAAAAATTAAAGTGTCGTTTTCCTCACAACAAAATGTTTACTCTTCTTACTTCCAATACTAAGTGTTGTCCCCGTGAGGGGGTTGTTGATTCTTCGAGAAAAGGACGAACTTTGTCGCCGCATCAGCAGCAGCAGCAGCAGCGACGACGACGACGAGAGAGACGTACTACTGTTACTGCTAATACGAGTGCTAATGTAAATGTTGATGGTGTTGTTGCTGTGAATAATCGTAACAGAAGAAAAAGAAGTGAAAGAAGAAGAGGAGAGGAAGCGTTGAAGTTGGAATGCAGTCGGTGTGTTTTTAACCACCACCACCACCGGATGGGTGGAGTCTTTGCCGGTGCTTCGTCTTCTTCTTCTTCTTCTCTCACTTCTTCGTCTGGGAGAAACGAGGACGATGAATCAGGTGAAAAAAAAGAAGAAGAAGAAGAAGAAGAAGGTAATATTAGTAGTAGTAGTAGTGATAGTGATAGTGATAAGAGTAGTAAGGAGGAGAATAAACAGGAGAAGAAGGATATCCTGGTACAACTCTCCCTCTCTCTGATTGATTTCTATCGCAACGAACTGTCTCCGTTTATGCCGAAAAGCTGTCGTTTTATACCGTCGTGTTCGAATTACGCGTTCGAGGCGTATACAAAGTACGGGGCAGGGAAAGGATTTATATTAACCGCGTGGAGGATAGCGAGGTGTAATCCGTTTGGGGGGAGAGGGTATGATCCACCGAGATGGCCTCCGAGTTTTACGCGAGGCGGTGACGGCGAGTAAGGTGAATTAGGTGATGTGTATGCTAAAATCATCTATACTACAAAACTATTGCGCTTCTATCTAAAATCATTTCTAGTATTATTATTCTAAAGAAGCTGGGAGCGAAGCGTGCTCGGGATCGAAATTCGCGCTCAACAAGATCCCCCAGGTCAAATCTGAAATCGGTTCGTCTTTCGTCCGCTTCAGGCTACCTTGCCAGAAAACAGGCTTCGCCGTCGTCGTCTTTGTTGCGGTTTCTTCCTCTCCTTCTTCTTTTTCTATTTTCTTCATTTCCGCGACTTTTGAAGCCGCAGAATAGTTCATTGCTACACTCTTTAACATTTTCATGGCGATGTTTTCGTTCAATCCTTCGTTACGGTCAGGAAGTGTTTCCGGCGTCCTCGTCGTTGTCGTCTCATCCATGTTGTTGTTGTTCTTCTTCTTAGCGATGATGCGTTTTTGTTGTCTTTCCATCGTTTCTAAAGCCAAGGCGTGAAACACACCCGTCTCTCCGTACAGAGATACGTCGTCTCGAACTGACGGAGAATACGTCGCAGCCGCGCAGAGCAAATGCAGAGCTCCTTCTGCGTTTCCGTGATGTGCTGATGAGTTTGCGATATCCCCTAAAAGAGCAATCGCACACTCGGCGCAATCGTTTGGAACCAAAAAACCATCGAACAAAGGCTGCGCCAAGAGCTCACACGCCTGCTCGAGCGTTGTGACGCCACTAAACTCGTTCAAAAATTTATACATGCCCTTAAAATCACCAAAAGCATCATCGTCGTCGTCACCATCGCCATGTTTTTCAAAACCGTTTGAAGATTGCCCGAAAGCGCGCCTGACACTTTTTTGCATTCCCGTGAGGCGATGATACTCGTCTTTATTTTCGTCATTACCGTTCTGCTCTAGAGAATCGCGCGAGACAATAATGCAGTGTAAGGTGTCCTCAAGCACTGGTGAAACTAGTCGACAACCCTCGGCGAGCAACTGAAGCGCCACCGTGGCTTCCTTTTTGCCGAAAGTACTTTTCTTCCTCTTTCGCTTAAGTTGCTCATCGTCTCTTCGTTTGTGCTCAGGAGTCTCTCCATCTCTTCTGCCGTAGTCTTCATAACTTCCATTATCTTCTTCTTCTTCCTCTCCGTAGAATGCGTACAAGGCAATAGGTAATAATCCACAAAGCACGCACGCTAATGTTTTTTTGCCGCCCCATATTTCAGAAGCGCAGTATGGAGCTATTGATGCTAACGCAGTCGCTGCTGATCCTCTCGTCGCTGCTGCATTTTTCAGCGTCCCTTTAAGAAGCAAGGGCACAACATCTTGAAGAGATATTGCAGGTTTCGCCTGGTAACCGGCGCTTTTTCCAACGTTTGAGTTTGAGTCAGCATAGCGAGTTCGCAACGGTAGTGGTGCAGACGCCGCGTAGGTTGAAAAAGAAGCCGAAGAACCGAACGTATTCAATGGTGCAGACATCAGAGAAACAGTCACCAGTCGCACGGCAGCTTCGTAGATTTGTTCGTTAGTCGAGCGCAAACACGCGACGCCAAACCAGAATGTCTGAGGTGCGATGCGAACATACACAAACGGCGACTTCCTCAAAGCAACGAGTATAGACAAGGTAAACTTCATACCGAGTTGCATACGATGGGTGACCGTTCCGTCCTCAGATCCTCGGGGAGAAGATGATGGGGAATGAACATTCGGCTTTTTCGGCGGGACCGTCGATCCAGACAAAAATTTCCCTTCCGACATAGCCGCCGAAGTACACATGATTCCCAGAAACGTTCTGAACTCTTCGTTATCGAGCGGGTGACGCAAAGCCCCGAGAATATCCATTGATGCTAACGCTAAAGTAAACGATTTTGCCTTCGATACCCAACGCAAAGCCTCACTCGACCATCTTTCCCTCGGCGAAGCCTCAAATACCATACAGTCTGGAAAGCGATGACAGAAGAGATCCAAATTTGAGTCATTCCAAGAACACCCGGCCTCAAGCCCTCGACTTCCGACGAGCTTTTGCAACTTTTGAACTGTGACTAGAGCGCGTTGATCTTTGGCAGGAATTTTCGAGAGACTCTGATCATCATTCTCATAATTTTCGATGCGTCTTACCAGAGGTTGCCCAGCCAGCTTGTGCAGTAAATTAGCCAAAAGCTGCTGACAATGTGCACATACTAGAGCATTTCTCGAGGTTGCTATCGTAGCTACAACTGCGTGAACGAGCACAATTAACTGAGAGCGAAAATATTCGTCGTGTTCGGCAGCTATTTCAGCAAGAAGAATAGTTGCCAAATCTGGCTCTTCGATGTGTGAGTGGTAAAAAGCGTCTGTGTTTGAGTAAATTTCGCCTTCTGGCTCCAAAGCGCGAAAAGAAACAGCCCGAACAAGTCTATCAATACATTCTTGTGGCGCAACTCGCGCTAAATACAAACACGCTCGTTTCGGAGTCAGGAAAAGGTTGCCTTCAAAAGATTCGATCGTTTCATTTTCCTCGTTCTTCTTCTTCGTTACATCTCCAGAAATCATCATGTTGGAGATCTTTACATTTTCCGTCTTCACGCCGTTGAAAAGCAAAAAGTCCAGAGCGATTTCGAGATTACGTGGTGTAAGAAGTTGAGAGCTCTCTCTCATCGCTAAACAACCCCAGAGAGACTCGATTTCTGCTCCGAACTTTCTGCTCAAAATCTTCGTGATATCGTAGAATTCAAGAAGAAGGCGGTTGCAGACTTGGCGTTTCCCAGCTTTCGTAAGCTCTTCAAGTTTTAAAGACCGAACCCATGGTTTTAGTGCAATTAAAACTTGGCGGATTGTATTGTTCAGTTGCAAATCATTACTCCTACTACTACCATCATCATTCATGAGAAAGCAGCATCTTGAAAATGTTTGTATGAGTAATTCAGGTGCCAACTTTGAAGCGTCTTTAGTCTGTACCATTATTTCTGAAGCATTTTGCAAGAGATTGTAGTGCACTTCCGGAAGCTCAGGCTGTGATGACGAATCTTGGAACAAAGCCAGAAGTCTACTTGCATGCATACTACCATTGCCATCCTCGAAGACGCTACTACTTTTGTCTTTATCGTCCTCGGTATTCTCAGATACAATGAAGATGGCTTTGATGAGCTTTCTCGCATTCTCCCTATTTCGAGCATCGAGGCTGATCAGATTAAAGTACGACAACGTCACAAGGTGTGCTGGCACCATAAATCTAACAACTGGTGCTCTACTTTTGACGGTAGTATTGAACGCATCCGAAGCAATGATCGCGAGTGCGGAAAAATAAATCGTCGAAACACTTGTTTTGGCAGAGTAACACTTCTCGATAACTATCCGTAACACTTGAGGATTATTCGAGCAGAATCCTACTATTGCATTTCGCGCAACACGTTCTAATTCACCATCACCCGCCTCAAGTAAAGAATCAATCCAATCGAAAACTGGACCATCTTCTCTCAACATAGATTCATCGAAAGCAGGTGCACCTAGAATCGAAGCCAATGCACTTTGAAAATTCCTCGTTTCCGCAAGTTTATAGCTTTCAGCGAGAGCTTCTTCTACCCATCCCGAGACAAGTGTCCAAAGCTTCATTCGTGACTGCTTTTGTAGCACAGTAGCACAGTACGTTGGTATATCTTCGACAGTTGCGCATATGATGAGTGCGACAGAACTTTTCAACTCTTCTGCAAGTGGCTTCATGTCATTATCCTTCATATCCTTCGCGCCTGGTACCATTTTCGCTGCAATAGTTGCGATGAAAGTTGCCTCTTCCACAAACTTCGCAATATTCTCGCACATAGTTTGTTTCGTATCATTACCATCCGCCGTTGATTCGATAAACGGTGAATATCGTATTACGAGTAACTTGTAAAGTTTTGCCAATGTCATCCAAGCATATAGGACAGAAGTGACGGAATTCATATTGGACTGAGGACTCATCATGTTACCACCCGAGATCGTGACACTCGTAGCATCTACCGCGCTTGAATCAAATATACTCGTAATAGAAGATTGAGTGGTGTTTGTATTTAGTATCTGAAGTTTCGGAATCGATTTAAATACATCCGCGCACGCATCCAATAGCTTCGGAACCACGAAAGGCGGCACTCTTTCCAAAACGTTCAGAATTGCCTCCAATTGGCCACCTTTACCCGTGAGAATGGATGGAACTGTCAATTGAAAGAGCGTCTGGAGCGAACCGCGAGATCCTATAGTCACGAATTTAGGGCCAGATCCATTCTCATCGGGGTTTTCATTTTTCTTAGAGTTACGTATTTCGAGGTCCTCCTTATCTGTTGCCGAGCATACAAAACATGCGTAGTTTCGCCATAACTCAAAGATGTACGAGCCTGGTTCTGTAGGAGCTTGCATCATAGAACCTTTTCCTTCTAACACCATAATGGCTTGCACTCGCTGCAAAGCCTGTGCTCTGGCCGTGACTGAAGCAGCTTTGCATGATGTGGCCACAGATCTCGCTAATACGCCAATCGCTGAACACAACGCGTTGCTCTGAAGCGCTTCGTTTCCAAGTATCTCCTCAGCAGTAATAGAGCGGTGCGACTTAGCACTGCGTGATGTATGTGTAAAGCTATCAGCTTCTTCATACATACGAAAGCGACACTTGTCGATGACGCTCGCTACAGATCGTGGCAAATCGCTTTGATTAACTGTGTCAATGCTTCTGCGCTTGCGGGGAGATGAAGTGGTGAATTGCCGAGGCGAATTTCTTTTACTCGCACTATTTTGCCCCTTTCTATACCTGTTGTCCATGAACTGAAAGTGTGAAACTTCCCGAAGTAACGCTAAAGCAGCCAGACGAACCGATGGGACGGGATCGCAGAGTAAAACTAAACCCGCAGCTTCCGGTCGCGTTGATTCTATTATTCCACCATGATCTAAATGCCCAAGGGTGGGGTCATTTTCATTCATATCATCATTAAGTGCTGCACGACGTCGATTGAGAGCGAAGGTCAGAGCTTTCGCCGCGGACTCTCTCAACGAGTGATCAGATGTATCTCTCAAATTCAACAAACTCGAACTCGCTGCCTGGACTAAACGATTACACGCATCTGTAGAGGGTAAGGTACCATCTACTTCACTGAACAACATAAGTCTACTCAGTGCACCAGCAGCAGCTACGCGAATCTCAGAGTTTGTATGCGTGATAAAGTGCGGAACGAAGTTGATGGGATCTACATTCGGCACCTCGACGTTCGGGATGCACCGCAAAACAGCCGCTAAAGTGGGATAGCTGCCACGAATCTGATTCAACTGTTCATTACCAAGGTTTCGTGAGACCGTATATCCAGAATCCGAATACATGGATTGATTGATTTCCATCGCGCGAGCTACTACTCGTTGCAAATGCTCCATGAGTTCAATAGTATCGAATGATGATTTCATTTTAAGCTGCATGCTAGCGGCAACATTTACAGCGACTGCGACAGCATCCGAAGGGTCTGTTTTAGAGAGCATCCTCAACGCAATTTTAATGGCGCGCGTTTTATCGACGCGATATGCGGCTGAAAGTGCGATAGCACTCATGAAACGAACATGGGATAGTTGCTCATGGTCGGATGCAAACGCGGTGTACGTTACAAAATCCTTAGGCTGCACCGACGCAAGCGCATCCATACCAGCTTCCAAGACGCTAAATATTTTGTCTGTAATTACTTTATCGTTCAAATTACTTCCATTTAGCCGCCTCTTGGCAACTCTGAATAATCGGCGAGCAACATCCACAGCTTCGGCAGATTTTCCTTTGAATTTCTTCGCGCGTTTGCTTACGTTGTCACAAAATTCTATCAGATCCGGATGTTTCCCGGAGTTATCTGCAACCATGATGGCATTATCTTCCCGTAAAGTTCCCGCAAGTTCCCACGCGAAAAGCGTAGCAAGCAAAGGTGTCGCATCTTCTAAATGCTTTTCTTTCGTCTTTGCCCACTCTGTGATGAAAACTCTGGCTTGAATACACGTCTTCGTCCACTCCAGCGGGATTTCGAAATTTGACTCTTCGCCGCTCCTATCGAGTGCTCGAATATCAATACACTTTGAGAGCAACACGCATAACCCGTGACGAAAATTGCTCGGCTTCGCTCTAGATGGAGGTATCCATTCTGTTGGATTAAACGCTTTCAAAAATTTTACTGCGTTTTGGATTTTCTCCACGTCGTGTTCTATATTCACCCCAAAATTGTGCGTTTCCGCACCAGCTACCAAGCTAAGCTTTGCCCCAGAAACGGCAAACATGGTCCAGTTTGCTTCTGTTCTTTGATTTTCTGTCAGCCGACTTTTGAGCGCGCCTACGAAATAATCAAGCGCTTCATCGAATGAGATTGAGAACAAAGAAGCGATTACCCGCGATATTGCGAGTCCAACATCATCTTCCTCCCGAAATATCCTCAGCGCAGCCTCCTGGTCAATCTCTATATCGAGTTTCTTCATCGATCGCTGTTGTTGGAGCATAAACGATCCGGATGGTGTTGTTAGCTTCTCGGGGGAGTATTGCAGTGAACGATCTTTATCCCTCGAAGGAGTACGCATCAAAATATCTCTCATGTTCGAGCCTCCTCTTACCCTTTCGTCTGGCGTCAGAAGATCTTTCGCTCTCGATTCTTTCTTGACCGTTTCGTCCAAGGAAATACCATCTCTTGCTCTATCACTCAATCTCGCGTCGACGCGATGCTCCTCCACAGTCTTTTCTATGCTTGCTCTCACAAAGTCTTCTTTCAACCAAAATTTTCTCTTTGGCGCTAAATGGTGTCTCGCGCGTTCGCACAAGTGGCCGAGCGCGAGCGGCGCGAGAAACTCTACGAACATTTTATTCGTCGTCGTTGCCGCCGTTGTCCTCCTCGTCGATTTATCCAATAACGTCGTTCCTTCCTCATTTACGACAACTGCATTCACTATTGCTTCGACTGCCAGCCATAGCGCGCACAAAGCGTTCTCTTTTTGTTGTTCTCCCCTTACATTAATAGTATTCAGGGGTTCGCCCGCGTTCGCGTGTTGCGAAATTTCCTTTTCCCAATTGACTAAGTTTTCGACTAAAACTATCGCATGCGTTGGCGCTATCGCGGCTAAAGCATCCAACAAAGTCCCATACTTGCGCCGAATATCCTCCATTCGCGCCGATGATGCAGAGGTACTCGCACTCGCAGCAGCACTCGTACCACCACCGACATCATTACTGTCGTTACCTCCGTGTGCTCCTACCGACGACGACGCGTTCAAAAACGACGGCGACAATCCCTCCAAAGATGTTGAAGAATTTGCAAAACTTGAACAAGTCGACGACGATGAAGACAATTCCAAACACGCGGACGTGTATCGTCGAATCAACGCTTCCGCGATTGAGTAGTTCATACCCACCGCCGCGTCCTCCTCCTCGCCATTTCTAGCATCGGGAGAGGATGGCGCGCTCATCGTGGTTAAGACGGAAGAGTGTTGTTGTTCCTCAGAACCATTTCTTCAAATGCTTCTCTCTCTTGTGTGTGATGTGTTGTGAGGTGAAAAGAGCAATTTCGAATTGTTAATAAATAACCAAACGCGAAAGAAGAGACAAAATAATCTAATACACACCGCAAATCGCAGCAACTACGCAAAACACACACACATAAAACGAACGCTAGAATTACTAATACCGCTTTTTCTTCGGTTCAAAACCGGACAAGATCAACGCGCGATTAAAAAAATCAAACGCGACATCTTTCGTCGACTTTTTCTTCGACGCGGTCCGTCTCCCTTTTCTCGCTTTCAAATCGGAGCCGCTCGCGCGGCGGTTGATGGAAGGCGCGAGAACGAAGAGGAGATAGAATATAAATCCAAGGAATGTGAAAAGGGTGGATATAATGAGGAAAGATGATGAAGATGATGATGATGAGGAAGATGATGCGGAAGCGTCGATGTTCGTATTCGCGTTGCGAACGTGTCCTCGTTGATGTTGACCGGATGGATACTTATACTCCTGTTTGCGTATATGCGCGAATGCATTCCGTCCATCTTGGTGCAAGCCAACGAAAGTGTCGCAAAATATGCTCTCAAACCGCCTCGCGTTCTTCTCTTGCACCGCAGACTCTGAACGTTCAGGAAAGCACGTTTTCGTCAACGCGTAACAGTGGGCTCCGGCTCTCGTTTTCGCGGCGTAGTCCTTCTCTCCGGAGGATGTTGAGGATGACGACGTTTCTAAAGACTCGTAATACTCGTCGCACTGTAAAACGTCGCAATAATCCGCGAGACAGACATCTCCTCCCGTGCTCTTCAAAAAGCGTCCACTCAGGTACGCGTCGATATCCGCTTCAGATTTAAACACCTAATGATGTAAAAAAAGAGATTCACTCGCGTTGTTAGACGACAGGAGATATTTACGAGAAAAAAGAAGAGGAAGAAACACCTACCTTTCCGTCCACACCCTTCCACTCTTCCTCCTTTTTCCTTTTGTTATACCGACGCGTTTTTCTGCTCTCGATTTCTCGATATAAATCTCTGCTTTTCTTGAACGGACATCGTTCCGAGACCTCTTCTTTCTCGTTCATAAACAGCGGGAAGAAAAACTATATATAAGTAGGGGAATGCATTTGGTGAGCGAATATAATGTTAAATATCGTGAAGAATAATCACGAACCTCTTCTAACGCCTGTCTGGCTGTTCTCGATTTCCTCTGGTCGCAGATTTCTTCTTCATCGTCGTCGTGAATGTGATGATCCTTCTCCATTATTATTTCTTCTTCTTCTTTTCCTCTTCTGTCACGAAAGAAGTGTGGTGTTCTTCGTGCGCGAAAGTTTCAGCGTGACCTTCCCTAAAAAGTCTCTCGCAGAGTCAACACTCATGAAATGGAAAGACATGAAAGAAAGTTGATTCGTTTGATTAGTCAACAAAAAGAGGACGAAAAGTCATTCCACACTTTCATCAGAGGCGCATAACGCACACACACACACACGCGCGCGCGCGCACACAAACACAACAACAAACGAAAGAGAATAATGGGCACGATCAAAGCACCGCTGGAACAACCACCCCCGCTCGTCCCTGAATTTACCAACGAACAAGACGTTCTGCAACACTACAACAACCTCATGAGCGTTTGCGAGGAGGCTCGATCGAAAATCAACGAGCTTTCCAATCAAGCGAAAGAACACGAGTTAGTCGTGGATGCGATCAAGGATTTAGACCCGGAGAGGAAGTGTTTTCGATTAGTCGGAGGCGTGCTGGTGGAGAGAAAAGTGAAGGAGGTTTTACCAGCCGTGAAAGGGAATAAAGAAAAGTTGGACGGCGTGGTCGAGAGAATCAACGAGCAGTTGAACGCGAAAGAGATGGAGCTTTTGGAGTTGAAGAGAAAGTATCAGATTAGAGAGAGAGGAGAACAGCCGCCGCCGGACGAGTAGAAGGACGCATAGCTTTTGTTGTATTCTATGGATTATTAGGTACCACTAGTAGTAATTTATCATCATTATTATTATTATTCTTCTTCTCCCTGTCGTTGTTCTTTTCCTTCTTTGTCTTCTTCTTCGTCGTCGACGTTCGCCGCCATCGCTTCCAACTCTTCCTTCAACATTTGTTTCGTCGTGTCTCTTTTCTTCTCTTTTATGGTTTTGTGTTGCGCACCGAACCCGGCTTCGAACGATTCGTCGTGTCTCGGACCGTGTTGCTTGTTCATTCGATGAGCTTCGTTGGCGTCGTTAGTGTAATATCTAGACATACCGTTGGCGTCAGTGACCCATCGTCCGCTAAGTTTCGACGGCGGAGGGACTAACAAGTTTCTCGAACTGTGCGATTTGGCGTTATGCGCCGCGGCGTGTTCGTTCGCGGCGTGCGCGTGCGATGCCGCACCTTGCGCGTTCGCCGCTCTGTTCAACGCGCGTTTCTGTCGGTCCTTATCAGCGGTAGCTTTCGCCGCTTTCGTCGCCTCTTCTGCCTCTTCCGCTTCTCTCGCTTTCCTCTCGTCTTCGATTTCTTTCTCTCGGGCGAATTTCACCGCCTCCGCTATCGTCTTCTCTCTCTCCGCGGCTTCGCGCTTATCTATCTCTGCTTGCTGCTGCTTCTTCAACGTTTCTAATCGTGCGGCCACTTTCATCTCCACCTCCCGCTTCTCCGCCGCCGCTTTGGCCACGAGAGGATCTTGCAACGTCGCCGCTCTCAATTTCTCCTCCGCCAACGCTTGCTGTTGCCTGAGCTCGTCGATTTCTTTTTGTATCCGCTCTTCTTCACGTCTCTTCGCGGCATCTTTTGCCGCCGCCGCCTTTTCTCTCGCCTCCGATCGCATCTGCGCTCTCTTTTGGATTTTTTCCGACTCTTTGTGGTGCTGTTCGGCGTCTAGTCTCGCCAACTCTACTCTCGCCGTCGCCTCTCGTCTCGCCGCTTCCAATTTTTGCATCTCCAATCGAACTTCCTCCGCTCTCGCTTCCTCCAACTCCAACTGTCTATTAATCCTTTCCGTCTCTCTTTGCTCCGCCTCGAACGCCTCCTTGGCTTTTTGCTCCGCCGCAATAATCTGTGCCTGCGTGTGCGGCTTTTGCGGTTTCGGTTTGTTCAGCTTATGCGCCGCCGCGTTCGCCGCTGCCTCTTTCGCTCTTCGCGCTTCCTCTCTCTTCTTTCTCTCTCGCTCTCTCTCCCTTCTCGCTAATGCTTGTTGCCTCTGCGCTTCAAACCTGGCATTCAACGCCGCTCTCACGGCATCCCATTTAATTACTTTCCCGCTGTCGTCGTCGCCATCGTCCACCTCCACTTCTCTATCACTCTCCGCTCGATCCAACACCAACTTCATCAACATTGCCGACGCAATATCTCGATCGTTCCCACTTTGCGCCGCGCGCTCCAACTCTTTCTCGTTCTTCACTCGCTGCTCTTTAATGTTATTGTTGCTGTTATTGTCTCGTAAATCACTCCCTTTTCGATTGATGTCTTTAGCGTATCTCTTTCGTAAAGCCACGGACAACTCTTCTAACCTTTGCTCCGAGGAGTCCAAGTCATCTTGCGTTTGTTGTTCCTTTTCGTTGTCGTCGGCGTTGGTCTCCTCCTCCTCATCTCCTCCGGATAAATCTAAGCTCTCGTTGTCGTCTGTCTCGTTCCCTTCTTCTTCTTCTTCTTCTTCTTCATCTTCTTCTCCTCCTTTGTTGTTGTTGTTGGTCGCGCGATGATGATGGTGATTACTCTGACGGTGGTTTCCGCTCGCCCCCAAAGTCGTCGAGATACGACTCTCACTCCTCCTCTCCCCTCCTCCACTAAAGACGACGGAAAACAAAACCAGAAACCCAACCAACGCCAATAAAATCAGTTTCATCCTCCCTAACTTCATCGGAACGTTTAGCATGTACCGCACGTATCGATGCTTCTTCCCGTCTCCGAATAAATATTTTTTGTTTTCCTTTGTCTCGTCGTTTTCGAAATCATCGCGATGAGGATGTTTTCGATTCGATTCTGCGTCCCAGTTGTTTTCGATGGGAACGTTCCGCGATCGCGCCGAACGCATGATAGAGTTCTTTTATATATATCTCTCTCTTTCTCTTCTTATTATAGCTGCTTTTTGCGCGCGATAGATATATAGCACGTATGTAATAAATAAGAGAGAGAGAGGAGAAAATTTGTGTGGTCTCGTTCCGTCTGTTTATTCTCCATTTTGCTTCATTCCATCGAAAAAATGAAGAGAGCTTCTTCTTCTTCTTCTTTGGCGGCGGCGGCGACGAGAACGAGAACGATGGTATCCGAAGCCCCTCTGTTGGAACTTCCAAAAAGAATAAAAAGGATAAAAGGGAAAGAGATTTGGCAAAAAACGTCCGCGGTGGTGTGCGTTTTGCGAAGGCCTGGATGAGTGTTCTGTCGCGCAGAAATCCGTCGTCTGAAAGAGATCGAGAAGAAATTAAACGATATGAACTGCGAGTTACACTGCGTTCTGAAAGAATCCATCGAAGAGGAAGTGATGGAGTTTAGCAGGGACTTCTGGAAGAGCGAGGAAAGGTTGCATTTGGACGAGACGAAGGCGTTTTTTCGCGCCGTCGGCGGAGGCGTCCTGAAAAAATCGAGCTTGTTTTTCACTCTAATCAATCCAGTGAAGATGTACAAAATCGTGCAAAACTTCATGAGTATTGGGGAGAGAACGCCGAGGAATAATTTGACGGGAGAGGGGTTGATTATGGGCGGGTTGATGGTTTTTAAAGAGGGGGGTGAAATCGTATATTCGCATCGCGAGAAGGAGTGGGGCGATTGCGCGCCGATTGAAGAGGTTTTAGAAGCGGCGAAAGCGGCTAACAAAACCACCGCGAATTAAGAGAAAGAAGCGTTTGAATGCACGCACGAAAATTTATTCCGTGAAGCTTTTCTCGCTAAATCTCTTCATATGAGAAAGAGAAGCGGGTTGAGTTGATACAATTTGAGTGCAGGCGTTCATCGACGTGAATAATTTCAACGCGGGAGCTTTGTTCTCTCCGAGTAAACGCGAGTTTGAAAATGTACTAGACAACGAGTAGAATGTATGTAGCTGTAGCGTTATTGTGTAGTTTTACCAGCCATAGTAAAAGATTAGACGCGAGATGTTATTCACTCCAAGTCTTCGGTTTCTTTCTTTTTCTCTTCCTTCTTGTACAACATCACCGGCTTTGAAGTGCGATGTAAGACGTAATTTGCGCACGAGCCGAGAAAAAATTCGTGCACTCTCGACTTGTGATGCGCCAACATGAAAACGCAACACACGTCGTGTTCTTCGCTTTTTCGAACAATAACTTCACCAATAGATCGTTCGCTCGGGTCGTAACTCACCATTTCCAAGCGGTTGTGCTTCACGTCCTTCTCTTTCAGAATTGGAACGAGGGCTCTCTCGACAAAGTCTGAGCACTTCTCTCGCCACTCAAACTCGTTCTCCGGTTTCAATTGCACAACCATTGTATCGTGGTAAACTCTTCGATAACTCGTCGGAACGACGTGCAAGAAAATAATCTCGTCCCCTTCGCCGCGATAGATGTGTTTCAAAAAGTACCTCAAAGCTTCCTGCGAGTCCTCTTCGTTCTCTTCGAACGGGAACAAGAACCTTCTCTCCTCTTTCCCTTGAAAGGAGCACGAGCACGCGCCTTTTTTACAGTTCAAACAGACGGACACGATCGTCGGTTGCTGTCGATTCACAACCACTTGCTCTTCCACTGATTTCATTCTTGGAGAAGTGCGTCGCGAGCAGCAGCAAAAGCGTAACTTTTGTGGCGTGTTGACAAAACGTGTCGTTTTTTTTAGGATTTGATCGGCTCTCGCGTATTTTTGAACGAGATACAAAAATAGTAGCACAACAAAAAGAAAAGGAGGATGGAGTCATCCACGACGACGACGACGACGACGACGTTGAAATGCGTGGATTGCAAACTAGTCGATTGCGAATGTAAAGACAAGTGTTTCGACTCGCTGGTAGAGAGGAAGTTTTTGATACCAATTTCGGAAGCGGACGATGAAAGGAGCCACGGAACGTTGCTGTTCAAGTGGTCTTTACCTTTAGTCAGGGTGAAAGAAAACGACGAGATCCGGCTCGTTCACGTATCGATGAACAAGAAAGAAAGCGTTTCCGAAGAAGATTACGTCTACGACGTGATAGTTCCGATCGTTAACTTTCACGGCGTGAAGAGAATAAAGTTGCTCGTCGAACAAACTGAAGGGACGGAGGAGAGTGAGATTGCAAAGAAAATATGCGAGGCTGCAAAGGACTGCGATATGATTGTGATGAGTGCATCCCAACAGCGAGGAAGGTCGAACAAGCACATCGGACGAGTGTCCGAGGCCGTGGTTCATAACGCTACGACACCATTGTTGCTGTGGAGAGATACGGAAGGCATGAGAGAAGAAGGAATGAACGACCGTTCGTTTAGCGAAGTATAAAAAAGAAAGTAACACAGTTTAATAAAACTCACCTCTCGTTGTGAGAGTAAAGATCTTAACATTTTATTAAAAGCGTCTCTCTCTCTCTCTCTTTGTCTCTCTCGTTCGTCTTCTTTCAGCGTCGTCTTTTACTAACCCTCTTGGAGAGTCGCCTTTTCAAAATCAATAGACGGCGTTTTGCCTTCCTTGTGCTGCGACGACGAAGTTTCTTTCTCCTTCGAGATATCGACGAAATACTTTGTATTTATATCGGTCTCTTTCGGCCCTTTATACACAAGAAGAGGAACTTTCGAGTGATGAAGACAATAGTTTGTCACTGAGCCGACAAAAAACTCTTGAAGTCGTCCCTTGCGATGACTCGCCATGACGACAAGATCTGCGTCGATGATCTTCGCTTTTTCGCACACGACTTCTCCGATGGACGTGTTGTTCATTTCGTACGCGATGATATCGAGCTTATACGTCACGTTACCACGTTGATCCAAGATTGGTAAAAGCGTCTCCGCGACGTACTTTGCGCAATCCTCGCGCCACTTCTTTTCTTCTTCAGGATCGGGAACTTCCACGAACGAATCGTCGTACATCCCCCAGGCGTACTGCGGGAAGCGCGCGGGAATCCTGTGTGTTTTTTGCGCGCGTGGTGAAGAAAGAGGGTGAGAGAGAAAAGACAGAGAGAGAGAGACAGAGAGAGAGAAAATTTTCATCATCGTCACGTCCAAGAAGAAAGAGAGGGAGAGAGCGCGAAACAAGAAAAGACAAAACAACGCACACGTGTAAAAGGACGATTTGATCCCCAGCTCTGTGGACGTTTTCGAGCACCCACTTCAAAACCTCGACGTCCTCGCCGGTTGAATCGATGGGCAACAAAATCCTACGCGTCATCGAGAGAGTCTTGTGCGTCAGCGTTTGTTGTTGTAAAAAGTGAAGCAAAAGAGCCTTGTTTGAGAGGAAGAAGAAGAAGAAGAATATTTTTGTATCTTGAAAAGCTTCTCAAAAATACGACCCCCCCACACACAAAAAGGGAAGAAAAAAAACAAACGAGTTCGTCTTCGTTTTACCTACCGTCTCAAAACCTTACACTCGCACTTTTCGCACTTGCAGTTTTTACACATGCACTTCTGCGGAGGCGATTCGATCGTGATCATGATTTCT
>Ga0209090_10000592_pt1 | contig 22674 bp, 11 predicted proteins | sample ArcticOcean_MG_C_9_FD_187432 | JGI IMG/M metagenome (GOLD analysis project Ga0209090, IMG submission 187432) | Marine microbial communities from western Arctic Ocean - ArcticOcean_MG_CB2_152 (SPAdes) (version 2) | ecosystem: Environmental > Aquatic > Marine > Oceanic | place: Arctic Ocean... | reverse complement strand
TCAAAGAATACACGAACAAATAGTTATTTCTGAAATTCAAGAAGGACGAAGGCATTTGCGTCTTTTCTTTTTGGGTGAACTTTTGGAACTCCATCAGAGCGCAAAAAACAGCCAGGATGCTAAACTGCGTCCAGTAATACGCTTCCATTTTCTAAGAATGAATGGTGTAATTAAGCAACTTTGGTTATTGATATTTTGAGATTGTTCTTCTTCTTCGGCACGACGAAAAGCACGACGAAAAGAGAGAAGAAGAAGAGAGCTTTAGTAGTTATCTTTCTTTTTTCTTAGGATGAACGAATTTTGGGTTTTAGCAGGACGAGCGAAGAGCAGAAATTTCTGCCAGAGAAGGGAGCAAAAAAAGCAGACTTTTTGAAAATTCAAAAGTCTGGGCTTCACAAAAAATCATTATATACCATGATGGACGAGATGGAAGACGACTTGGACGCCCTCATCGACGATGAGAACGAGATGGAGGAGACGCACATCGACGAAGACGAGGAAGACATGGCGTTTTTAGCGGAACAAGACTTAGACGACGATGAAGAAAACGCAGGAGGTGCAACGCAAAATCCGCCCGGGACGCAAGATTTGGATTGGTTAGAGAACGAAGCAAATGGTGGTGCAACGCAAAATTCAAATAAACGGGGCCCTTCAGATTTCGAAAAGAACAACACTGAAAATGATGACGATGATGATGGTGACGATGCCGGAAAAGCGGCGGCAAAGAAAAAGCGTTCGATAAACCCGACGCAGTCTTTAACCGAGGAAGAACTGGCGAAAGAATTGGCGGAGAAGAAACGAAAGCAGCAAGAGTTGGAAAGGAAAGAACGAGAGTTGGAGTTGGAACTTTTGAGATACAAATCCGTGGCGAGAAACGCTCCGCCTTTGTTGACTTCGGCCGAGGCCGTTTCGGCGGGATTTAGAGTCATCAGCGTGACTGATCCGAAAGATTCAACGCATAGAGTGTATTTGAAAGTCGAGGAGCGTCCGTTTGGGGAGTTGGATGGCGATTCGAACGATGAAAATGATGTTTTGTTGAGCGAAAACCAGCTGGCGCGAAAGAAAGGAAAGAGAGGTTACGACCACGCTCGGGCGACGATCAATCGCATTCACTTGTTAAATGAACCCATTAACGACATGTTGATGGAAATTGAAGAGAAGAAATCAGCCGCGTTGGCTGCAAGCTTGGAAGAGCAAGCGAACAGAGAGAACACGATGCCGACGGAGGAAGAGTTGCGAAGCGCAGAGGAAGAAGAGACGATGAGCGTGGAAGACTTCGCTGAGATGCAAAGAAAGAAGATGAGAATTATAGAGCTGAAAGCAAAGATTGCCAGTGCATCGTGGTTGACGAAATATGCGCCGAGAAAGTTTACGGATTTGATTTCCGACGAACGATCGAATAGAGAGTTGTTGAGATGGTTAAAAATGTGGGACAAAATCGTGTTCAACAAAAATACGCCGGATCAAATGATGAATCATTCAATTATTAATCCGTCGGTTATGAAGGCAAGCAACGGCCAGAATAGAAATAACAATTACAACAACAACAGCAGCAAGTATCAACAAAAAACGGAAGAACTTTACGATGCGTCGGGAAGACCGATGAAGAAAATAGCTTTGGTTTCTGGCGGTCCTGGCGCTGGCAAAACTACGCTCGCGCACATCGCAGCGAAACACGCAGGATACAGAGTCGTAGAAATCAACGCTGCGAGTACGCAGAAATCCACCAATGGTCTCGTGGAAGCCGTAAAACAAGCCGTAGAAATGCGCTCGGTGTTGGAATCGATGAAGGGAATCTCCGTTTCAACAAAGAGTGATAGCCAAAATGCAAGGCCAAACTGTTTAGTTATCGATGAAATTGATGCCATATTTGGCGGAAACGAAGGCAAAGGTGCCATGAGTGCTCTTCTGAAACTTGCAAACGGAACTTTAGGCGGCAAGAAGAACTCGAATGGTCCTCTGAATCGTCCGATTATCCTCATTTGCAACGACCTGTATTCGGCAGCATTGCGACAGTTGAGAGATGCATCGAAGCTCGTCAGGCTGCGTCCGCCATTGGCGGCGAGAGTCACCGGTAGATTAAGAGAAATTAGTTCGAAGGAGAAAATTTCATCCGATCCAAGAGCGCTCAGTCAGTTGGCAGAGACGTGTGAATTAGATATTCGCGCGTGTTTGAATCATTTGCAATACAAGTCTCTCGCGAGAGGAAAATTTACCATGGCGGATGCTCCTATTTCCGGAGAAAGTAAAGACATTGGGGCGAAAGCGTTAGAGATGATGCGCGATGTATACAGAGGTAGACATACCTTCATGGAGAAGACGTATCCGGGACCGGCAAAGCATTTCAGCTGGATGTATGATAGACTTGAAACATTTGGAGATGACAATTTATTGTTGGAGTCTACTTTTGAAAATCTTCCCAGCGCGAAGCTTAATGATTCGACGATGGAAATGTTTGCTTTGGCGTCAAATGACATCTCTAACGCAGATGTTTTTAAAAGTTCAAAACTAGCAAACTCGACGGATTATTTCTACGGTCAAATCGCTTCCGTGCACCATCGCGCGAGCGGTTGTAGTACCATGGATTCCATTGAGTTTCCAAAAATCAAAACCGCCGAGAGAGAATTGCAAAGGAAAAGAGAAATAACGAAGGAATGGATGGAGAAAGCGAAGATCGATTCGCGATCTATTTCAATGCGCAATTCTAGTTCGGTTGACGTGTTACCATACGTTCTGACGATAATAGCTCCCGACGTGGGCAGAGCTGCCGGGTATGATTTCATGTCGCAAAATGAGTCGGAGGTGTTGAAACGGGCAGTCGACGTGACGCGTTCAGCCGGTTTGACGTATGCGAAAACATCGTCAAAAGGTTCATTCGATAGAAGTACGTACAGTGCTGGTTTACAGCTGCAACCGGCGATTGACGAACTCGTAAAATACGGATGTGGAGTTCCTGGAATGGTGTCGAAACCAATCTCTGCTAATGGTGCTGCGATACGCATGTCTCGCGAGGAATGGATCGCACAACGAAACGCATTGAACGACGAAAGAGACAAGTTAAGAAACGAAAAGCTCGTCGACCGACGCGAGCTCGGTCCTAACGCCCGAGAATTGGTCGCCCGAGAAGTAACCATGGACGAAATCCGCGAACGCGCGAGAAGCTACAATCCCGAAGGCGTATTCACACCAGAAAAAGGAGGCGAACGAGGTGTCGAAAAGAAGCAGTTTACGAATCAAAACGTCGTAAACCTGCCTCAGTCTGCCGCGTACGACGAGATGAAGAAAGCGAGCAACGCGAGACTCGAGCTTGGCTTTTCTGGCGGGAACAAACACAGAATAGCCGCGAGTACCAAACCAAAATCTTTGACGACAGTTGGCGTGACCAAGTACAAATACAACGAAGGCTTTACGAACGCCTTGCGAAGAACGGTGTACATGAAAGATTTATTCCCGGGAATGGTAGCCAGCAAAGATGTAGAGGAGGAAGAAGGGGAAAAGGAGGAGGACGAGAAAGAAGCAATCAATGCGAATAACAACAATACTAATAAGAATAGAGGAGAAGAGGCGATGATGGTGTAATAGTTGAATCGGATATCCTGCGGTGCTTTTTTTCTTCTTCTTCTCCTTCTTCTTCTTCTTCTTCTTCACAGATGTGCAAAGAGGAGCTTCACTTAGAGTAACGCGCAAAGAGAGCAAGAGGCGGGTCTCACATCTACACATAATAAAGACGACATGCTCGCACAATCTCGATTCTTCTGTACGCCATCGACGTCTTCTTCCTCTTCCTCTCATCGTACTCAACACACTTTATCGAGCAGAGGAAGACGACGTTCTGGCCTTCAGAATGAACAAAAACGTCATCACCCGAAACCGAAAGTTCATGAAAGAAAAAAGAAATGTACCCACGCGGCGTTGGCAAACGCAGACATTGAACGCGCTCGAGGAGGTGATTTTCGCGAAGCTGCAGAGTGCTTCGTTGACGCGTTCTTCGTTGACGGTAAATCGAATCCAGACGACCGAGAAATCGGCTCTTTAGAACGCGCCCAGGCGTCTGATTTATCCAAAAGATACTCAAATGCGAAGAAAGGGGCGATGTTCATCGTGCGAGACGACGAGACGTGCGATTTGATGGCGTGCGCAGGGGTAGAGTATCGACGATATTTGGGCGATTACGACTACGAAAACGTTCCGGAAGACGTTGATAGATTCGCGCTTGGGTCTTCGATAACGGTACCGATTATTGCAAACCTGGCAACCTCTCGAAAGGCTCGAGGGAAAGGCTACGCCAAGGCGCTGGTGAGAGAGTGTGAAAAGGAGGCGAAGGATAACGGTTTCGAAGAGTGCGCTTTAATTGTAGAAAGCACGAATAGTAAAGCTCGTTCGTTGTATAAAAAAATGGGCTATAGAGTTGCGAAAACGCTGAAAGATCAAAATGCGTTGAAGATGCAGAGCGACGGAAGAGCGAGAGTCGTGAAGGTGACCACGTTGCTAATGAGAAAGAGTTTACTCAATCAAAGACAGAGCATCGATTTGGAGAGTCTCGTTGTTCCAATCGGTGCAGTGGTAGCTTTATACGCGCTCAGTGCTAACGACGACCTTCGAGACGCCATCTTTGGCTTTCTCGGCACTTCGTAAAATAGTGTCACGAGAGGAACAACATCGCGACGACGAACTTGAGATAATAAAAAAGTGTGCGTACACTGTGGTGATTTTCATCTGTTTCAATATTTATAATTACGTTGTTAATATATTAATCTTTCCGGGGGCAATAATTCCCCGGAGTAGCTGCCTCTAAAGAGCTAAATTTATCCTTTACTTTAGTTTACTGTACGTACGTTAATCGTCGTCTATTTTCTTTTTATTTGTTTATTTTCTTTCGTGCTGCGGCTTATAGCGTATTTTACTCGTTCATCGCCATCATCACACCTCAATTTTCTTCTTTGCTCTTTCTCTCTTAAAGTCCTCCAACGTTTTGAACTTGGTTTCCATGATCTCTTTCAAGTCGTCTCTCATGGTTGGTTTCTCTGGGCCTTTGTAGTAAAAATGGAAAGCCCAAAACTTTTCCAAGCCGTAGAGCGATCCACTTTCGTAATCTCTTAACGCATACTCTTCAAAATCACGATATATCGCAGTTCGAAAACATGCTTCTAAACCGTAGGAATAGAATCTGAACAAGCATTGCAACCCGTAGTGGTGGTTTGCTCGGGCGTCTTCCTCCGCGAGGCGGCAGAACTCTTTGTACATCTTCACGTTGAAAGTTTGCCTCAAAAAGTAACTCCAAAATCGAAACAAAGTGTTCATTTCTTCTGATTGACCACAACCAACTCGCTTACGTTCCTCGATGCAACGCTCGTGGAAAGCTTTATACTTTTGCTGCTTAAAGCCATTATCTTCTAACAAAGCGTGCGACACATGAGAAGGCGAGTCTGCTGATCTTCTTTGCTGCGCAGCTTGATGCATTTGAGAGCCAATTTTTGGAGAAAACGAACCCATCAACCAGCCAATGTCTTCGCGTTGCGACTGTCCATCTTTAGGAAGCGATGAAGGGAAAAAGTTCGCCGTATCTTTCTTCCACGAGCCAGTGACAGAATTTTTCACCGGTGTCGACATTGCCGGCGTCGCGCCTGACCCAGTAATCGGTCTCGCTGCAGAACTCCCCGCGGTACTTCCCGGCCCGTGACGGGCTCCCTTCTGAGTGACAATCATAAGTCGGCCAACATCAGCGTCGTTCATATCATCCTCTTCGTATTCGTCGTCGGTATTTTCGTCGTCGGACTCGTTGTTATTGTTATCGCCAAAGTCTTCGTCCATCTCGAAATCGTCCGCCTTTGTCGGTGCTGAAGTCGCAGATTCTACTGCTGCCGCGTTGCTATCTGCTGATTGCGGCACGCTCGCTGATCCATCGGCAGATAACAACCAGTTTCGCCATTGATCGCCACCGACTCGAATCGCATCCTTAGCCTCGTTAAATTCAATCACCGTCGACCCTTGCAACGCTTCCGATAACGCAGTCGGATCAGGAGTAAGCATGCGCACTCTGTTGAAGGCGCCAATCACAGAGAGAGCAATCCAACCTTCCGTCGGGTCCATTTTTTGTCTAAGGAATAAGTCGCGGCATAAGTTATCGACCGAGAAGTAGTATTCAACTTGTCGCTTCAACGCCGCCAAAACCTGAGCTCTAGTCGCTACCGGGGCTGCCATATTCTGTGGATAATATCCATAACTTTGCGGCGGCATACCCCTTCCTCGCAAGGGATACCCTTGGGGCATGTAACCAACGTTGTATGGCTGTTGGTTAAATCCTCTTCCACCGTTGTTAATACTTCCTCGCCCTCTACCGCCTCTTCCTCTACCAGAGTTATCGTTATCGCCGCCTCCTCTGCCTCCTCCTCCTCTTCCTCTACCCCCGCTACCGTATGCATATTCGCCGCTGTGATCTGACCCGATGGATCCTACAGAACCATTTCGACTGTGTCTACCACCACCTCCAGTTCGTCCTCGTCCTCGGGCTTTAATGTTCGTATCGACACCGCCGCCTCTGCCCGGGCCGGTTCTTCCGCCCGTGGCGGCATTCGCCCGTCGATTGTTGTTATTGGTGTTGTTGTTGCTGTTCGCATTCGGATTGGTATTATTGTTATTGTCATTGCTGTTGTTATTGCTGTTGCTTTGATTGTTTTTGTTTTTGTTTTTGTTTTTGTTTGCTTCGCTATTTTCGCTGTTGCTGTTATTATTTGCATCTTTCGGCATCGCATTCGCGCCGTCCTCGGTCGATTTCTGGTTCTTTTTCGAATTCGAGTTTGAAGCGCCTTTCGTTCCGTTCTCCGCCGCTGCTGCTCTCAATAACTCGCTCTCTGCGCCAGTAGGCACCGCGGTTTCATCTCCTAATGACGGCCACACCACAGTTTCCGCGACCGCTGCAGTCGGACTCGACCCGGGCGTCCCTCCCCCGAGTTTCGCTCCTCCCCACGCCGGTTTTGAAGGGGCTTCCGCCGGCACTAAGTTCACTGGTTTCTCCTTCTTATCTCCGCCTTCTTTCTTGTTATCGGACGAGTCTTTATTATTAGCGCTATTGCTATCGTTGTTATTTTTATTCTTCTTCTTTTTGCCCGAAGATTTATTGTTATTGTTATTGTTCGAACCCGAGGAAGCTTTGTTGTTGTTGTTGTTATTGTTGTTGTCTTGTTGCGAGGACGTTGTTTCAATCGTATCATTTAACGTATCCTCAACTTTCTTCTTCCCGCCGCCGAACAAGGACGCGAACGATGTCACGGCCGCAGCCGCCATGCTCCCAACAGTCGTCGCGGTCGATTGGCCTTCGTTCGAACCCGATTCTTTTGTCTTCTCTTCCTCTGGTTTCCTTTCCGCGCCACCCAGCGGAACGGCCCCTCTTTCGATGTTATCATCTTTCTCTTTTTTCGTCCCTTGCTGCTCTTGGTGTTTTGTTGTTTGAGCGGAATTTTGAGCAGCTTGTCCCGAATTCTTTTTCTCGTCTCCTGCAGCTGCCGGCGAGCCGGAGGACTGCTTGAGCACGTTAGCCCACGGGGCGGACATTTTTCTATATCGCTCGAACACTTTGTCGCGAGAATCCACCTTTTCTCGATGCGTTTCTCCGTCGCTTCGAGGCGCTTTCCTCGTTTGGATTTACGTTTTCTGTTACGCGAATTTGCAAAAACACCGGGAACAAAATTTTGTCTGTGTTGTGTGTTTGCAATTTGCGCTCTCTCTCTCTCTTCGCGAAAAGGAGAGAAAAAAAAAATGAAACTCTCTTTTCTGCCTAAACGGGCGTCTCGCGAACCGTCTTCCTTCGATAACTTTACTCAAACGCGTTCGAAAGTATTCAACGTCTGCGTTTTAGAGAGAGGTACTCGGGATATTTCTACGCGCTCAGCACAAAAGCACCCCGATAAAAGTAAAGAAATGTATTTGTTCAAGGAACGAGGGAGGAAGAGAAAAAAGTTGCTTCGAGCTTTTTGTGTTTTTTTCTTATTTTCCTTTTTGGATTCGGTGTGGATGTCATGGATGTGCAAGAAGAACAATACGAGTAAAACAACAAAACAATTCAAACTATTCAATATTTCCTTTTACTCTTTCTCTTCCTCCTCGATCGCTTCGCTCTTTTTCATCTTTTTCATCTTCGTCGCGTCTGCTGCTGCTACTGCGTCGTTCTCTTTGGACGGAACGACTCTTTTTACGCGCTTGACGACTTTTCGAGCCTTGGGAGAACCGCCCTCGTCGGTTGGCGCTTCGACTTTTCGAGAGCCCAACTTTTCGGCTAAGCGTTTAGATTCTGCATCGGAAAGTGATGACGCATTCTTTGTCACTGATGATGCGACTCTTCGAGGGGACTTTGCAGACACTCGGCGAGTACCTGGAGCGACTGGTTGTATCACTCGAGAGGAGGAGGAGGAGGAGGAAGAGGAGGGGGAGGAGGAAGAAGTAGACGGTTTCTTGATACGACCACTCGTCGTCGCACGAAGGGCGCCTGTTGGATCACTTTTCTTCCGTTCCGGAGCCGAAGACGCCAAAGAACGCGAGAAAGATGGAGGAGAAGAAGGAGAAGAAGGTCTCTCGAAATCCATACCATACGGGCTGAACGTAGTTGACGACGGCTTTGTGTCAGGGGTGTTGAGTTCTGACATGAAAACGTCCGCTCCCAAATCTCTCAGAGACGCTTGTTCTCGCGCTCCAGCAGTCAACTGCTTCATGGTTAAACCAGCGTGCTCGTAGAGAAGATTCGCTATGTACTCGCGTCTATCTCTTTCTGGTGCCGTCTGCCAAGTGAACCACGGTATTTGAATGACCGTCCATCCTTGCTTTGTCAAGATAGCCTCTCTCAAGTTATCGCCACCGATCCGAACAGTTGGACGGTTTATCGAGTAATGGGTCGGTCCATCGGCTTCGATACAAATTTTACGACCTTTCAACGCAATATCTAACGAATACAAGCCACCTTCGGTGAGGAATTCGAGCTCGTGAGGGACACCCATTTCCGACAGTGTCGAAGAGACTTCTTGATGAAACCCAGAAATCGTCACGCACGTTCTCGTGACTTCCATCCAACTCTTCTTCGCCTCGCTTTCCAACTCCGGGTATGTTAATTTCCCGAACGGGGAAAGGATCTCGTACGCAAAATGAGCCTGATAAATTTGATTCAAGGACATTTCCCCCTTGCTCGCTCCTCCCGTCACGAAACGATAAGGATGATCCTTATCGGGATATTTTTTAAACTGTTCAATGTCAATCGTCGCTATCTTTTTACGAAACACATCAAAGATATTTTTTTCCTCGATAAATCCCATATTTGCAACTGCCCAAATACAAGTCGTTAATGATTGGGTGGTGGCTTGATCAACCTGCCGTATCATCGCTTGCACGAGTGCATACACCACGTCTTGCGGAATATTTAAACCTAAAATCGACCACGACCATAACATTTGCGAGATCCCCTGGGCTGTAAATTGGTCATTTTCGGCTTCCATTTTTGCTCTTTTACTCATTATTTCCACGAAATCATCGTTTGGTAAATACGTTAAGAGCGCCAAGCTTCGCATGTAATTGACGATTGGTTGCGTGCAATTTTTATTGTTCTGGTATGGATCGTACGTCACTTTAAGCCATTCGGTCATTTCGCTCAACACGTGTTCGAAGTATCTTCCTTTGTCGTTCGGATAGGCACCAATTTCCGCCATTCCGTAGAATGTATTCACGAATACCATGATCGTAAGCGTATCCTCTGTGTATTCATTTTTGAATTTCGTGGACTCGGATGTATCGTCTGCGTTCCACTTTTCTTTTACCATAATACATCGCGTTTGTAGTCCCGCGAGATAATCCACAAATTTCTGACTCGGTCGAAAATTTCTAAACTTTGTGTACGCCCAGAATGCGTTGCAATTTTCCACCGTCGAGCGGTTATGTAAATCATCGTCCCATCTGCTAGTCATTCGTCGTAAAAATTCGTGGTCTGGTTCGTATTCCAAGCAAGCGTAGGCCCAAAGAGTATTTGAAATGCCTTGAATAAACATCGTCTCAATTTTTGGTTCGATCATATCTTCGATTCGCTTGAGTAGACCGTGCGGTAGTGTGTAAACTTCACCGAGGCCTTGCTCTCTTAACGTTGCGAGAGCCCAGAGTATATTCGTGAGCGACTGAACCGACCACACTCTTGGATCGTTGAATAGGTTCTCTGTCATGCTGTGAAGGAACATGCTCGCAAGATCTTTTCCCATGTCAAATCTGAGTTGCGCACACGCCCACAAAATATTGGAAGTTTCTTGGGTCTTAAAGTTTCCAGCACCAAAACCATACGCTGAAGTCGTGCGAGGTTGCCCTAAATGCATCGCTATACCTTTTCTAAACGCTGCTTCAGATTCCGGCCGAAGCTTATAACCAAGTGTGCCATACGACCACAGACAGTTGGCGACACCTTGGGGAACGTAGCCTTCCATGACGTTCAAGTTCAATCTTTCGGTGGCATCCAAAAACTCAGCTCTGATACTCTGCGGAACTTGCTCCGGAGGAATACCCGAAAACAAGTCTTCCACGTTATGATCATCGCGTTCAAAATAAAGTACGTTTTCATCGTCGACAGAATCTTCGTATTTACCCGAAGCGCTCATGATTGTGAATGCCCAAAGCACGTTCGAAACGTTTTGTGCGGCAAATTTCGCGTAATTGTTCTCTCTTGCGCAGTTTATGTACTGTCGAAGCAAAAGTGTGGTGAATTCGTTTGCCTGCAACCGAGTTTGCACGCCGCAGTGCGCTAGCCCCCAAAGTAGATTCGAGTATTCGCGGCTCGAAGGCGTTCCGTAATCGAGTGCAAGTTCTCTCAAGTCGTTTGGATCGTTCGATCTCGGTAGCAACTCTTCAATACGCCGAATCAACCTTTGAAAGTGTTTGTTCGCCAAAATGTTCCGGCACGTGTAGATGAGGGTTTCGTTCGTTGCAAACTCGTCCTCGCCTTCGTCGCCACCTTTCTCCACTAAACTTCTCGAGTTTGGATTTACTTCTGTTAACGAAATCGGTTTTTTGTCGCTAGATCTTCGAAGATATTTGCTATCGCGAACAAAAGTCCCACATTTGTGAACAGCCGTCGAGCAGTTCACCACGCTAAATAATTCAACGTTACCATTGATGAAATTCAGCAACGCTTTCACGTTTGGTTTCAGTTTTAGCTTCTCGTTTTTATCTATTATAAGTCTTTTCGTTTCTTTTTTGTTATTCAGTCTGCCAACTTTTCTTCTTTTCTCGTTTATTTCGTCACGAGTGTCCGCGACTTTTTTATTCGGCGGTGGTTGACTCGAGCTTTTCTTCTGAGTGGACGACGACGACGACGACGACGATGATGGCGAAATTTTCCGCGGCAATCGCTCGTTCGAAATATCCCCGTACGCCCCGCTCGATTCTACTCGTCGCTGCACGTACCTTCTCGCGCTGACCTCCTTCTCTTTCTCTGCGTACGGTTTTCTTCTTCCTCCTCGTGGACTCTCGTCGTTGCTATTTTCACTCGTTTTTCTCTTCTTCTCATCTCCTTCTTCTGTACTACCACCACCGGAAGAGGAGGAATCGCGTATCGCGCGCGTCCTAAACGCTCCCAGGAGATGGCAACGCGTTGCTCTCAAATCCAACGATGCGTTCCTTCCTTTTCTCCCGTCATCGACAAAGTCTTCTGCGCCTAAAACAAACCGGAAACGACGCAGACGATGATGATGGTGACTCACGCATCCTCCCCCAACCTGGGTACGTCTTGCAGGTAGAAAATGAGACGACGACGACGACGACGAAGCGTGCGAAGAGGACATCGCCCTCGTGTTCTGGTTTCTTTCCGTTCTTTTCGTGAGCCCTGTGTTATTATTACTCGATGATGATCTCGTTATTGTTCTCGAAGACGAAGACGAAGACACCCCGACGAGCAAACAAGCGTTCTTCGTTTGAGAAGACCGAGAGAAGAGGACCGAGGACGCGTTTTGATGTTGAGACGACGACGACGACGACGACGACGACGTCGTTGCCGCCGCCGACGTACCGCGCAGCAGCAGCGCCGAATGAAACATCTCTCTGTCCGAGAAAAGAAGAGCAGAGAGAGAGAAAAGAGACTCTCACCAAACGCGCTCGTCTCTTTCTCTTGATGATGTCTTTTTTATGCCGTTAAGAAAGCAAGCTACGGCAGATTTTAAAGAAAGAAGAAGTGATGATATGTGCGCGTATTTACTTCAGAAGCGCACGAAGTCAATCAATTCAATCAATACGTTTTGATGTTTTGGACAATTTTCATTTATAACAAAGCTTTATATATATCTTTCGAAACTCTCTCTCTCTATCTCTCTCTTCCCATCTCTTTCTCTTTTACTCTCCTCTCGCGGAGCGCGTTCTTATCTCTTCTGTCAAAAACGCGCTCTCTTTCTCACCTCTTTCTGTTAATCTCCACGCATATACGCGCGCGCTTCTTTTCCTCTCTCTCTCCCTCTCTCACTTTTAGCTATTCTATTTGTTGTTTTTGATGACAATGCAATGATGTTTTTCGCGCAGCAACACTTATTATTATTCTCTTCTTCTTCTTAATAACTTTCGTCTCTGTCCAAACGACCGAGATAGTATTGCAACGTGTTCACCACCAACTGCTCCATATTGTCGTTCAACGCCTTTCCGTGGTACGTGCACAACGTGGTATCCACAGCCGCGGCACCAATCGTGTCGATTTCCGCTTGGACGACGTTCAAATTCAAATCCTTCAGCACGCGAACAATCTCAGACAACAACCCCGGTCTGTCCGTAGTTTCAATCAACAACTTGGACTTGGTCCCGTTGGAGACGGAGGTCACCGTGATTCTCGTCGGCACAATTTGTCTCTTCTTCTTCGTCGGAGTCACGTATTCGGTTTCCGCATCGTCTGCCACTTCGTACGGCTTTGAGTTTCTTGCCGTTTGCTGCACAAACTCTTGCGCTTCAGGGTGATAATAGCACATAGTCGTCAACACCGTTTGTCTCAAATCCTCCAATCTCGCCGACGCCGTAATCTTCTCCGAACTTTGGTGGTCCGTCACGTAGAAGCGGTTTTGGTTGCTTTCCGTAATTTCCGCTCGGGAAATATCCAAACCCAAATTTCTAATCGCTTCGCAGGTATCCGCGAGCTCCCCGAGTTTGTCTCCAAACTCAATCTCGAGGATAGTCGCCAACGGGTCCGACAAGTTATCGATGATAACTTTCGGGACGACTTTCTTCGCCTCGTCCGTCGCCGAAGCGCGCGTGACGACAAAGCTCGCTCTGCGGGTCGTTTTCGACGTCGATGTCGTTCTGTTTGTTATTATTGTTGGGGAGATTAAAAAAGAAGGCGATCGATGATGTCAGTATGAGCTGTTGTTGGTATTTTTTTTTTCTCCTTCCTTCAGCTGTTAGGGCCCTCTCTCTCTCTTTCTTTTCGTCTTATCTCAAAGAAAGAGGCACCTCTTTTTCTCTCTCGAGCGTTCGACACGTCGAAAAAATCGAACATTTTCAGGCGAGAAAGAGAACAATTTTTTTTTTTTTGACGAGGAAACGACACGAGACACGACCCCCTTTAACTCTCTCTTTCTCTCTCTCTGTTCCTCCTCTTTCAAGATCGTACCACCACATAATCGATATCGACGATCGATCGGGCGGGTGACCCACCCAATGCGAAGATCTTTCGCGTTTTTCGAGCGACGACGATCATCATCGTCGAGATCGACAACGACGAGAGAGAATAAGAGAGAGAGGAAAGAAAAAAAACATTCGGAAGCGACGCGAGACGTGACGAAGGGGTCCAAAAACTCGTGAGTCAGACACATTTTCTTCTCTTTCGTGAAATTTTTCGAAGCGCACAAACGAAAACGTACCTCGCGCATAACCCAACAACCGGGGCGCGCGCGCGTGCGGTAGCAGCGTGCATGGTGTGTGTGTGTGTGTAGATGTGAAAATAGAACCCGTGAAGGTTGCGTGTGTCGTCGAGTGTGTCTTTATAATAAAAAGCGTCTCTTTGGAAATTTTCTGGCGATAACTCTTTCTCGTGTTGGAAAAAATCTCATCTCGTCATCTCGAACGAGCAGAGAAGACACACAAAAGAGAGATGGATTTGTGACTGAAGTCTCTCTTATACAACAACAAATTTCTAAAACGAGTACTAAAAAAATACAAACTCTTCTCTCTTGTTTGACGGAAAACTAATACTCATCATCATCATCGTCGTCGTCCCAGGCAGATGAAGTGTTCCTGTTCGTTTTACCACCACCATGACTACTACTACTCCTACTACTACCACTACTGTTGTTACTGCTATTATTAGTATCCTCGTCCTCGTCCTCGTTCATGCTCACCGCGAACGAGGACAAGTTCTCGACGTCGGCTTCGTCGGCGTCGGACATTATTTCGTCGTCTTCTTGAGATAAACGCATGTATTCCACTCGTGCAAATCGATCCCACTCGGTTAAGTGTTTCTCTTCTCGCTCTTGACGAATCGTAAACGGATCTCGGGTTTCGAATAAGATGAATTTGTTCAGATTGAACAAGACGTTGAACGTGTTCCCACTCATGGGCAACGAGTGCACCATGTCCTCTAAAGTGATGAAACCTTCAATCTTTGGTTTTATCATATCCGTCAATTGGCACACGATATCCTCGAAGAACACTGGTTCTTGAGCCAAGCACTCCATTCGTTGCAATTGCTCCTCGTAAAAATACGCTAAATCACCGCTAGATAAGAACCCATCGTTATCGATGTCCACGCACTTGAACCAATATTTAATGGACAAGTCTTGAGATTTGTACTCTTCGGATAGGACGAACCAAACGAAATCTTCGTATCCCATTTTACCAGGAACGCCGGAAGTGAACGGCTTCACGCTTTCCGATAAAACGCGATCGACGATTTTATACGTCAAAGCGTGGTTCCCGTATCGCAACAAATCGTCTCGGTCGATTAAGAAATCGTGGTCGGTATCGAGCTCCCAGAATTTGCAATAAATCACGTAAAAGTGCTCGTAGCTGAAAAATCTCAAGACTTTGTTGATATCCTCTTCGACTTCGCACTGTTTAAACGCGCTGATCAAATCGGATTTCTTCAACTCTCTCAACGTCATTCGACCGTTCCAATCTTTATTTACCGTGTAAAAGATTCTATATATGACGGTTTCTAAATATCGATCTTGAAACTCCGCCGTGTGCTTCAAAAACTCTAATCCCGGATGAGTATCGAGCAACGCTCGAATGACTGATCTGAAATCGTTTTGCGAGACAAAATCGCCTTTTTGCTTCGGATCTTTCAAGATGTTGTAAATCATTTCCGTCTCGTCGTTATATCTCGACAACGTTTTCTTCCAAAAGCGCAAGAAGTCATCTCTTTTGATTTGAGTCACGTCTTCCGAATCCTCTTCTCCAAAGTCATCTTCAAAATCCTTCATTTCCGTCGTATTCGCTGATTTTGTAGACGATACCGACGATGTCGGAACATCCTCTACTTTACTACTGCACATATCCGTCGCGCGTTTGATAATCAACGGGCCAAAATAACTCGGAATGCCGATGCATTCTCTCACCAAACTCGAAAACGCTTCTTTGCTCAAAACGCCCGGCGTTTCGTTATGCAAGACGTCGTTGAACTTTTGCGTAAATTTTTCCATAATCTTTGCCGATTTGATCTCTGGAATCCACTTCTTGTTCGGGAAGAAGAACTGAGGAATCAAATAGTTCGGCGAAGGCGAAATCGCGGACGATAATGACGACGAGGATGCAGACGAATGAGAACTCAACGCGCCGTTTCTTTGTCCACCTCGGCTTGGACTCAAACCTTGTTGCTGTTTTGCAAACGGCGTCTTATTCTCCAAAATTAACGGTGAGGACTTTTGATGTTGCTGTTGCTTCTCCACTACGTTCTCCTTCTCTGCCTCCAAAGCTAACTGTTGCACGGAACTCGTGATTGTTCTCACGCTAAAATCTTCGCTATCGTCGCTCTCCGGGATATCAAGAATCTGCAGCTCCAAGTCGTTCCTCTTCTCCTCGTCGCGCGAAGAAAACGACGACGTCGATAAACCCTCACCAAACTTTAACTGCTTCTTTTTACTCTCTCTCGTCGGTGACAACATCGACCCGGGCGATTTAATCGGCGACTTTGGCGGTGACGCTGCCGTAACGCTCGACTTGGTATAAAAACTACTCCTCGTCGGCGACTTCGGCGGCGCGACGTTGGTATTGTTTTTATTTCGAACCGGCGAACCAAACGGAATCGACGACGACGACGTCGCATTCGCCGCTTCTTCCTCCTCGCGAAGAAACGCGTTCGATATCTGCATCACAGAAAAAACAGAGAAGAAGAAGAGAAGAAATGTGAGACGTTGTTGAAATATTGAAAGCGTTTTTGAAAAATATCAAGGCGAAGAAAACGAGAGTCGTCTCGATCCGATGAGACGATTTTTAAAAACGACCCGAAAGGAGACTAAAGGCAAAGAAGAGAGAAGCAAATCGTACCGCGATCCGATTGTTCGCCTCGTGGACCCAGTGTAAGAAATATTCTTCCATCTTTAACTTTGAGTTCGGGCGCAACGGCGTTTGAAGCATCATTTCGACATCAGTTTCTGTTTTAATAACGAGAGAAAAGTCAGCGGTGGGGAGAAAAGTCAAATGTGTCGAAGTTTTTAAAATCAGCGATGAGATTTACTACTAATGCTCTCAAACTCAGAAGAGAGAGAGAGAAGAAAAAGAGACGCGTACCTTTCAAAAGACTGGCGGCGGTCGAAACCGTCGTCGTCCCGCTCGTGGTTCTCTTTCTGCTCTCTTTGTCCTCGCTTGTCCTCGTCGTCGTCGTCACGGACATCTTTTTTTTTTGCTCTAGATTTCAAACAGCCGTCGTCTCTCTTCTTCTTCTCTCACTGGATGCCACCACACACACGTTTATAATAATAAAAGTTTTCGCCTGGCCTCCTCGTGCGCGTTGTATATTATCCGTTTAATAATAACACGCGCCTTGCGCTCAACAGTAGTAGTAGCAAGAGTAGTAGTAATGCTCTCTATTTCCACGCGCCACGGGGAGGAGTGGTGGTTCAACTTGTGAGGAGACGCAGTCTCCAAGTTGGCGGGCTTTTTGTTTCTGTAGTTTAGGGTTTTTGTTTAGGTAACAAAATTGCAAAAGAAAAAATATCGCAAATTGACCAACCTGCAACTGTAATCTTAATTTTCTCTATAAAACACACACACACTGCGCTTTTCATACACAAACGCGAAGAGAAATACGCGCATTTCTCGCTCGAAAAGGACGGAAGAATACTTTCTGCCTTTGTTTTTTTTGGTGTATTATCAATAATACTCGATACGCTTTGCTTCTTTAGCGCGCGCGTTTAGCGCACTTTTCGGAACGACGAAAGAATTTACGGACCGTGCCCTCACAAAAGCAAAGAAGTGACTGTACATTTGTTATACTGAAACGGAGAAGAAGAATGATAATAACGAACATTTCCAACGCGATTTTGCGAAACACGCAAAACTTGGCCAAAGTGTCCATTTTTGGCGGGTTTGCGTACGGGTTTATCCAAACCATGAAGAGTGGAGAGAGCGCGCTCGTGCCCACCTCGAGATGGGTGTCCAGTCACGTTTTATCGTCCAGTCAGCACAAAGGAGGGAAGGAGGAGCAGAATACTGCGGGAGAAGAAAAAGCCGAGGAGGCGACGACAGTTTTACGACGCCACCACCAAAACGATGGACCGAGCAGCAGCGCGAACTCCGGAGTGGAATCTTCGGATATCGAGCGGCGGAGAGTGAACGCGTCCGTGGCGTGGAGCAGCATGAGATGAGATACAAAACTATCTCTTGCGTGTGTAATTATACGCTTGTATTTTCATAAAAAAAAGGAAAGAGAGAGAAGGGCATGATGAATATATGTTGAATATGTGATGAATATGATGCTGTTTTCTGCGGAGCTTACTTTCTAGATTTGTACATTATACTACCTAATATACTACTACTCACTACTACTGCTAGTAAATACCTTTTCTTCTTCTTCTTCTTAATTGTTTTTCTTCCATATCTTCATCCCGTTTGATATGCCGTAAACTTTCGCCAACGATACGACGAACAAGACTCCACCTAAGACAATCCATAAAAGCCACCATAATTCATCCGCGGCGATTGCGGCAACAGACACGACTAACTGTACGAGTTGCATCGGGAAACCAAAATTTAAGAAATCTTTAAACACGTATCCTCCAGGGCCGTAGACCATCAAGTTCGTCTGGTACCCAAACGGCGACATGAACGACGCCGAGGCGCCGAGCATGAGAAGGTAGGACATTTTGAGTAACGATATGTTGGCTTCTGCAGCTGCTTCGGCGGCAATGGGAAACATTAAAGCCGCGGCGGCGTTATTCGTGACGACGTTGGATATCAAAAACGTCGCCAGGTAGACGCCAACGAATAAGCCAATCTCTCCAGTATTTGTCGCCGTGCCCAACTTCACGAGCTGTTCAGCCATAAAACTTGCCACGCCGGAATTTTGCAGCGCTTTAGATAAACCAAACGCGGCGGCGATGGTGATAATGACGTCCCATTTGATGGCATCTCGCGCTTCTTGTTGAGACAGCGCGCCCGAGGCAATCATGACACCAGAAGCGAAAATTGCGGCGACTAGTAAACTCATCACGCCAAATGTATATAAAGCAATCATCGCCACCGCGCAGGATAGGGCTGGTACTAACAGAGAGAGCCGCGGAGGTGCTGAATCCTCTAAAATGGAAACCAAAGCAAATCCTTCTCGAACTAAATCTGGGCCTGCGTCTAATAGTAACACATCTCCAGCGTGCAACACAACCTCACCCATTTTGGCATGGACTCTTTGGCCTTCACGATGAACTGCTAAAACGACTGCGTTGTAACGCGTACGAAACTTCATATCTCTGATACTTTTCCCAACTAAAGGCCCGTTTTTAGCGACGACGGCTTGAACAAGTCTTCGGTCCTGATTTGAAGACGATAGTTTGGATGCTTGGTCAGAGCCGAGCGTCGTCAAGCCTGGGATTTTTCGAAGGGAAGAAACTGCGACCGCCGCTCCCGCGTACCAAAGGATGTCACCGGGCTGTAATTGCTCCGTAACATCGATGGTCAACTCTTCTTGTAACACATTGCTAGCATCATATACGCCGCGCTCGATAGAGACGAGGAAAAGTTTCGGCAATGTTCTCAATCCGGCTTCAATCGCGCTCTTTCCAATGAATTGCCTCGCTGTGTCTTCAATTTGTACGCCGATCAAAAACTCTTTGGCGTCCTCGCCCAACTGCGCGACATCTTCCCAGGGAATATCAAAATCAACTTTACATCTATCTAAGCCGGTTAAATCCTCGACGTTCATCTCCATGTTGGCAACCGCGATGAGCTCGTTCCTCAACGCTTCGTTGTATTCGGCGTCCTCGTTTTCCTCATTTCCGCGTTCGACATCTAAAACCGCCGTCATTGTCGTCGGTAAGTCGCTCGAGCTCCGGTTTCGTCCCGCAGAGTTGAGTAAGTTATCGTGGCTATTTCTTCGACTATTTGAACCGCTTCCTCGCCCTCCGTCTTGCTTTGCCTTCAAAGCTGCGTTTCTGGCTATTTGTTGCAAGGTCACCAAAGGCGAATCTGGTCTGACCTGCACGACTAAACCGTCGTTTGCTTCTAATCGAACGTCTCGTAACTTTCCACTCGTTGCGCGTCCGTTCCTTTGAACAGCAACGATGGCACCACCGTATGTCGCGCGAAAGTCGACGTCTTTTACGAACTTATCCACCAACGTCGATCCATTTTTCACCTTGCATCTCATAACCATTTGGCCTCGTTCCTTTTGCGCTTGGGCGCCAGTGGGCGCCAGCATCGCTTGCACCACAGCTCGAATCTCTTCCCTCTTCGTATCAGGATCCAGCGCTACTATTCTCCATATAGAGACAGAGCGTCCACCAACCGCGCTTGCTTCGCTGTGTAAACATTGCACTTTGAGACGATTGAGACTCTTGGAGATGTCGTGTAATAAACCAGGTCTATCGGCTGCGCTGATTCCAAGTACCATTCGCGTGTGATCGTCGTCGGATGCGTCCGGGTCTTTCTCCACGGAAACTAAAGCTGGGCCAAGTGCTACGTTCATCTCCGCAGCTGAAACGGAAGCTTCAGCGCCTCCTATGGTATCGGACGTATCGCGACCATCTCTGTATAGATGCGCGGCTTTGTCTCTCCCGTCAATAGCTTGGGACCGCGCCAATGCCTGTAAATCGAGAATTTCTCTCATCGCTTCCGAGGAAGCAGTCTTCGATATGGACACTACATTTTCACCAGCGGTCAAAACTTCCGATGACGATGAATCGTCGTGGTCGTCGTCTTCGTGCGTCATCGCAGTCAAACCGTGGTCGCTACATATGCTCCCAAGAGATTCAATCAATCCGGTAAAGTATAAAATGTCGCCTTGATTAATGATGAATTCGGGCCCAACCGCGCGAATCAAACTTCCACTTCGTCTCACCGAAACGAGGTATAAACCTGGCAAACCTCTCATTCCACTCGCTTCGATAGTTCTCCCTACCGCGTCTGACCATGGCGTCACTTTTGCGCCAACAATAACGTCCTCGTTATCGTTGTCTCCCTCAGCTCTATTTGCTTGCGAAGACGACCCGGTTCGTCTTCCTCTTTGCAGATTCCCACCCGGCAACAAATATCGAGAAAATATAAGCACATACACTATTCCGCTAAATGCTACCGGTACGCCATACTTTCCTAAATCAAAGAGGCCAATATCCACCTTCTCAGCGCCTACTTTGTCTTTGTTCTCTTTCGCCCACGTCTCTAACATCCCGGCGACGACCAAGTTTGTCGACGTCCCGATCAACGTGCACGTCCCGCCTAATATAGAAGAAAATGACAGAGGTATTAAAACTTGTTTCTTCGATATCCCATTATTCTCCGCCCACCGCTGGACGATAGGAATCATGACTGCCACCACCGGCGTGTTGTTCAAAAACGCCGATATTATGGCGATTGGAATCATTAACCGAATCTGCGCCGACGCAATCGTCTTTGGCTTGCCTAAAAAGCGGCCCATGTACCAATCTAAACCGCCCGTTTTTGATATGCCCTGCGCGACGACGAACAAAGCCGCCACGGTGAGTAATCCTTCGTTGGCAAATCCTTGTATGCCTTCTTCCACCGTGATTACTTTCCCGGTCATTAAAAGAGCGAGGGCGGCACAAAACAGTAAATCAGATTGCACGTAGTCTTTCACCAAACACACGAAAGAGATGGAGACGATGAAGACGGTGTACCACGGTTGAAAGTATCCATTGCCGCTCATTATTACGGTGTCGATCGTCGATGTTTCTTCTTTGCGTTCATTACGCGTGTGTTATGATGATTCTATGAGTGCGAACAAGCGCGTCACAAATAAGGAAGATAGATTTTTCACGCAAAATCTTTTAAAGGAACCGAATGGATACGTTTACACACAAAAAACCACTATTATCAAGGCGCAGTACAGCTCAGTTTTGTCTATTCTTCCGTGTTAAGTTCAAACTTACTATCTGCTCCCGGTTTCCCAGATAACTCTATACTCTCTTCTACAGGCTCGAGTTTATGATAGTGTCGCAAAGAAACTTTGGACAAAAAACTTTGACTCCATTTACTGAATCTTGAAAACTTCAAACAAAACAAACATAAAATAATTGGGATTATAACTCCACAGAAAGCTTTCACGAGCAGATTATCTTTACGCACGGAGAGATGCCCAGAACTTGCATTGTTCCTCCACACATTAATTGCATCATTCCTTTTTAGCAAAAATTCTGAGTGCAAAAAAGAAGCTGACTCACCACCCGAAGCCGTAATTTTAAAAACAACTTCATCAGCTTCACTCTCCGTCAATTGTGCTGCCACCCAAATGAGATGGTGCTCTTTCAGAGCGAGACGAACGTTATAACGACGAAAGTCACAGCCCGTCCCGGGGGAGCCCGCAAAGTCTCCATTCAAATACGCGCCTTGTTAAAAAAACGTGCCCAGAGAAGAAGTAACCAAGAACTGCACACCTTTCACTTCATGCTCTATTGAAACTACCATGCGGCAGCCACTACAATACTCGAGCGATGCCAATTTCAAATCAGAAGATATTTTTCTGTTGGGATCGTTTTCGCTTTCATTAATCACGTGCGAAGCGTTTCGATTTGCCCACGATACATATACTTTGGTATTCGTAGACTGAGGCGTACCGTGCCCGCCTCGCGCAGTTGAAGGATGTGCGTCCAAACCACACCCACTCATTTCAGTTGGCCACGATTCACCCTTACTTTGAAATGCCAATGATAGCGCACAAAAATACGTCACTATTTAGACACGAAGACTCCTCATTGTGCTTCTCTCCTCCTGAGAATTTTGAGAGTGAAGGAAGCGATCCAACGCCAGGCAGTCAGTCAAAGCGAAAGCGAATTACGAGTACTTAGAAGAATAAAATTGAAACTCGTTCACTGCAAATTTGCCAATTTGTTGGGGTTTAGGGTTAGAGAGGGTGTCGTGTGCCCTTTTTTTGTTGGCTTTGCACACATCGCAAATGAGTGCTCACAACTATTCGTACGTGCGTCCTTACCAAGCACGTTTTATCAGTATTTCCGGTTTCTGTTAAAAAAGAATTACATATACAAGAAAACGGCAGCAGTACATTACATTCGAATCCAC
>Ga0209090_10000590_pt1 | contig 22676 bp, 21 predicted proteins | sample ArcticOcean_MG_C_9_FD_187432 | JGI IMG/M metagenome (GOLD analysis project Ga0209090, IMG submission 187432) | Marine microbial communities from western Arctic Ocean - ArcticOcean_MG_CB2_152 (SPAdes) (version 2) | ecosystem: Environmental > Aquatic > Marine > Oceanic | place: Arctic Ocean... | reverse complement strand
GAGCATCAAAATGCATATCTGATGCGTCATATTTTTGCCATTGCTGGGCTGTTTTTGTTGCAATCTCGTGTGACACTTGTTTCAACGCTTTTCCAGTCTGGTATGCGCCAATAAGTGTTTCACAGGACCTCTCAAAATAAAAAAGGTCATCAAATGCTTTGGCAACAGTTTTGGCGGCTGTTAGAACGCCATGGTTACCCATTAACATTACCGAGTTATCACCTAATATAGTGCTTAATCTCTCTGCTTCTTCGCCAAGACCCATTCCGCTGTATTCATAATCTATCGATACTTTTTCATAAAAGCGCATAGTATTTTGATCAATCGGCTTCATAGTTTTATCCTCTAAGCAGGATAAAATTGTTGCGTACTTAGGATGGACATGAAGAATACACCTTGCTTGAGGATTATTTCTATGCAAAGCGCCGTGTATTGCCCAAGCAGTTGGGTCAGGAGCATTAGGCTTAGACATTATAGATTCATCATTTGAATCAACAAGAATAAGGTCGCTTGCACAGACCTGCGAGAAGTGCATTCCAATTGGGTTTAAAAGAAATTTAGAGCCATCATCTGAAACTGCCAAACTAAAATGATTTGCAACGGCTTCATGCATATTTAGCCTTGCAGCCCAGCGAAAAGCTGCCGCAAGATCAGTACGCTCTTGCTTGTAATCATTTTTATTAGCAACTAACTTGGACTGAACGCAAGTTCCTTTTCCATGGTATCGTCGTAGAATATTGCTGTTCTCTAGTTTATCAATTGCCTTTCTAACAGTTCCAACACTAACATTTAATTGTTTTGATAGTTGAGATTCTGATGGAATAAAATCGCCAACCATAAGTTCTTCACTTGTTATTTTGGCGTTTATATAATCTATAACGTTTTGGTAAAGCTTTTGATCCATGTAGATTTTATTCTAAACTGTATGCTCTAAGTATACTCATATACATGTGTTAAGTGTGCGTATGCAGATGTCAGTCTATTTAGAATTAAAAAAATTTCGGGTAAACTATGATGAACTTTATTAAGGCAGAAAAATGGCGTTATTAGAAGACCTATCCAACAAGGCTAAAGTAAAATTTCCACGTATCTTATTACCCGAATCTAGTGATTCTCGAGTCATAGAGGCGGCTCACATTCTGACAAGTCAAAAAATTGCTCAAATTGTTCTTTTTGATACAGATTCAGACAAGTCTCTGGGTATAGAGACAATTAACCGTGAAAACGAAGATTTGAAGGCCAAGTACGCCCAAACCTTGTTTGAAATAAGAAAGCACAAGGGTGTTACTTTAGAGGTTGCTCTTGAAATGATATCAAACCCAACTGTTTTTTCAATGATTGCCCTTCATAGAGGCGATGTTGATGGCGTTGTTACGGGTGCCATAACTCCAAGCCAAGAGGTTCTTAGTAATGCACTTCGAATTATTGGCATTTCTAAAAGCAGTAAACTAGTATCGAGTTTATTTCTGATGGCGTTTGATCAGAATCACAAAATGTATGGTGAAAATATGATTTTTTCAGATTGTGCAATGAATATTAATCCCAACTCTGAAGAGCTTGTAGAAATAGCCCAAAGTGCCTATGAAATGGCAAAATTATTTTTAAAGGAAGAGCCTAAGATGGCTATGCTTTCATTTTCAACAAATCAAAGTGCCAATCACTCGGAGGTTGATAAAGTTAAAGATGCAACTGATACCTTAAAGTCTAGGCTTACAGATGCTCAAATAATAGGCAACATTCAGCTTGATGCTGCTCTTGATAACGAGGTCTTAAAAATTAAATATCCTGAGGCTTCATTCACACCACCTGCAAATGTCTTAATTTTTCCAAACCTTGATGCTGCAAACATTGGCTATAAGCTGGTTCAGAGATTTTCAGGAGCCAAAGCAATTGGCCCAATTCTACAGGGGCTGGCAAAACCAGTTAATGACTTATCTAGGGGTTGCAGCGTGGATGAGATTGTTAATACTGTGGTAATTACTGCAAATCAATGTAGTTAGCCTTACATCCCAATATAATTTGGCCCACCACCGCCTTCAGGAGGCACCCAGTTAATATTTTGTGAAGGGTCTTTAATGTCGCAGGTTTTGCAGTGAAGGCAGTTTTGCGCATTAATTTGGAAATAATCTTCACCATCTTTTTCAATTATTTCATAGACTCCCGCGGGGCAATACCTCTGAGCTGGCTCATCATAAAGTTTTTTATTGTGAGCTAAGGGGATTGATGCATCTGTTAACTTTAAATGAACAGGCTGGTCTTCCTCATGATTCGTTCCAGACAAGAATAAAGAAGAGGTAATATCAAAACTCAAAACGTTATCTGGAGCGGGGTATTCTTTTATAGGCGAAGAATTGCTAAGGCTTAATGAATCGCAATCCCTATTCTCGTCTTTAATAGTGAACGGAAGTTTATTTCGAAAAATATTTGACTCAATAAAGTTATAGGTTGCGCCCAAATAAAAACCAAATTTGTGCATGGCAGCGCTAAAGTTTCTAGATTCGTAGAGTTCTTTGTAAAGAGCACTATTTTTGAATAAGTCATCAAAATCACAGACTTCCTCTGAAAGAATTTTATTAATATATTCAGCAGCTAGTATTCCAGATTGAAGCGCACAGTGGCTTCCTTTGATTTTACTAGGGTTTAAAGTTCCAGCATCACAGCCAACAATCATGCCTCCATCAAACTCCATTTTTACAAGAGAGTTAATGCCGCCTTTGGTGATTGCTCGTGCGCCATAAGAAACACGCTTACCAGATTCAAGGAACTGTTTAATTGATGGGTGCTGCTTAAATTGTTGAAACTCTTGAAAAGGACTATGACTAGGGTTGCTGTAGTTAAGGTCAACAATCAAACCAACAGCAATTCTGTTGTTGTCGAAGTGATATAGAAATCCTCCACCAGACGTTCCACCCTTAAGTGGCCATCCCATACTATGTACAACGTCACCGGGACTATGCTTATCATTGTCAACTTCCCATACTTCTTTGAAGCCTATGGCAAAATGTTGAGGAGTTTTCCCCTCATCAAGATTAAACTCTTTTATCAGCTGCTTACCTAGGTGACCTCTTGCACCTTCTGCAAAAATTGTCTGTTTAGCAATTATGTCCATTCCAGGAGTATAGGTGCCTTTTTGATTCCCCTCTTTGTCAATTCCCATGTCGCCTGTTGCAATACCTATAACTCTTCCACTTTCATCAGTAAGGTATTTTTGGGCAGGGAAGCCTGGGAAGATATCAACGCCAAGCTCCATTGCTTTCTCAGAGATCCATTGACATAACTCACCAAGTGATATTATGTAATTTCCTTTGTTGTGAAGGCTTTTTGGCATTAACCAAGAAGGTATTTTTATACTTTTGTTGTTGCTAGTAAGCCAGTAAAGGTCGTCTTTGGCTACAGGAGTTTTAAGTGTTGGGCAGTCCTTGGCATCTTCTGGAAATAAATCAAAGAGGGTTTTAGGCTCAAATACTGCTCCAGAGAGTATGTGTGAGCCAATTTCAGCGCCTTTCTCAAGTAGGCATACCGACAGATTAGGATTAAGCTGCTTAAGCTTGCAAGCAGATGAAAGTCCAGATGGACCTCCGCCAACAACAACTACATCATATTCAATCGACTCTCTTTCCATTAATTAGCTTCCTAAACCTGATATTCGTTTAATTCTTTTAGAGCGCCAAATAGATCTGTCTGCCATACTAAATCAGCCATTCTTGACATCGGCGCATCAGGATCATTATTAATAACAACGATAACTTGTGAATCTTTCATGCCAGCAAGATGCTGAATCGCGCCAGATATTCCTACAGCTAAGTATAACTGTGGAGCTACTACTTTTCCAGTTTGCCCAACTTGATAGTCATTAGAGATAAAGCCGGCATCTACTGCAGCCCTTGATGCTCCAACTGCTGCATCAAGTTTATCTGCTAATTGCTCAATCAAAGCAAAATTCTCTTTTGAGCCAAGACCGCGACCTCCAGAGACAATTCTTGCTGCTGTTGTTAACTCTGGACGCTCAGATTGGGACTCTTGGAGCGAAATAAAGGTTGAGTTTGACTCAGGTATTGTTGAGGATAAAACTTCAACTTCTACTGAGCCTCCGTCACCAGAATGTTCAAAAGCTGTCGCTCTAACTGTCATAATAATTGTTTCATCTGAAGACTCTACTGTTGCCATGATATTTCCAGCATATAAAGGTCTGACAAATGTATTGTTTGACTTAATTTCGCAAACATCTGATATAGGCTGAACATCAAGAAGGGCACCTACTCGCGGCAAAATATTTTTACTGTAAGTTGAAGAGCCTGAAATTAGGTATTTGTAACCACTCATAACATCTGCAATTAACTTACTTGCCACTTCAACATTAACATTTTCAAGCGAATCATCAACAATCATTTTGACTGAGTTAATTCCAGCTAATTTAGATACAGATTCTGAGTTTGATAAGTTATTAGTTAGAACCAGCGCATCAATACTATCTGAAAGCTGCAAAGCCGCAGTAATAGCAGCTCTGCTACTTGCGTTTACTTCTGATCCATTAAGTTCAATTAATATAAGTGCTGACATCACAGAACTCCCATTTGATTTAATTCTGAAAACAACTCTTCAGCAGAACTGATCTGCTTAGAGGCTCTATCCTTAGTGCCTGACTCTACAACACTGATAACTTTAATTCGAGGAGATGTATCAATTCCAAGGCTATCTAGTTCGATCGTCTCTAGAGGCTTAGATCTTGCCTTCATGATGTTTGGAAGTGAAGCATATCTTGGTTCATTAAGTCTCAAGTCTACCGTTACAATTGCTGGCAAGTTAAGCTTTCTAGTTTCAATTCCTGAATCAATTTCGCGACTAACTTCAACACTACTCGCATCAGAACTAAGATCAAATTTAGAAATAAACGTGCCCAAAGAATAGTCCAAAAGACCCGAAAGAATTTGACCCGTTTGGTTATTGTCATTATCTACAGCCTGTTTGCCCATTATGATGAGCTCAGCTTCTTCACGCTTAATAATATTAGCCAGAATTTTTCCTACATGTAAAGGCTGTAAATCAAGCTCCGATTCAGTCCTAATAAAAATTGCACGATCAACGCCCATTGCAAGAGCTGTTCTAAGAGTATCTACAGTTTTATCAGTACCAATACTAACCGCAATAGTTTCAGTTGCAGCGCCACTTTCTTTTAGGGTTAACGCCTCTTCAACTGCAATCTCGCAAAAAGGATTCATAGCCATCTTCGCGTTGGCAAGATCTACTTGCTCAGTTTGCTTGTTAATTCGGGCTTGCGTATAGGGATCAAGAACTCGCTTGATAGGAATAATTATTTTCATAGTTGATTAAATTTCGTTACAAAACTCGCGAATAATACCATATAAATTACCTTTGTCTAGAGCAAGAAAATACAATTTTATTATAACTAAATAGCTTAAAGCTGAATGACAAAGAAAGCTATCTTTTTTGACTATCTTTTTCACTCATATTTGAGATTGCAAGTTACGGCTTAACTATGCCCGTAAAATACAACCATATTTTTTTTTGATGCTATCACATGAGCTTTTCAACACTTGGACTGTCACCACAAATTCTTGAGGCTATTGAAGCCCAAGGTTATTCTGAAGCTACGCCCATTCAGGAAAAATCTATTCCTATTGTTTTAGAGGGAAAAGACTTAATGGCCGCAGCTCAAACCGGAACTGGAAAGACAGCAGGCTTCACTTTGCCGATTTTACAGCTCCTATCTAATGGAAAAAGACCCTCATCGAATCACACTCGAACTTTAATATTAACACCAACGAGAGAGCTCGCTGCTCAAATACTTGAAAGCGTTAAAACCTATGGTCAGAATTTACCGTTAAGCTCAACAGTAGTTTTTGGTGGCGTTGGAATTGGTCCACAAATGCAGAAGCTGCGAAAAGGTGTCGATATTTTGGTAGCCACTCCTGGAAGATTGCTCGATCTTCATTCTCAAAATGCTGTAAATTTTAATGAATTAGAAATACTAGTTTTAGATGAAGCCGACCGTATGCTTGACATGGGATTTATTCATGACATTAAAAGAATTATTAAATTATTACCAAAAAAACGTCAAACATTAATGTTTTCAGCAACTTTTTCTGAAGATATTCGAAGACTTGCAAAGGGCCTTGTTCATGAGCCAGTTGAGATTTCAGTTACGCCTAGAAACTCTACAGTTGAAGCGATTAAGCACTGGATTTGTCCAGTAGATAAAACTAAAAAGACCGCACTTTTAACTCATTTAATTAACAAAGGTGAGTGGCAACAAGTTTTAGTATTTAGTAGAACCAAACACGGTGCTAATAGAATTGCCACAAGCTTAGAGAAGAAAAATATCAGCGCAACTGCAATCCATGGTAATAAAAGCCAAGGTGCTAGAACCCGTGCTTTAGCAGACTTTAAGGCTGGCAAAGTGAGAGTCTTAGTGGCTACGGATATTGCTGCGCGCGGGATTGATATTGATCAACTTCCGCACGTGATTAACTTTGATTTGCCTAGTGTTCCAGAGGACTACGTTCATAGAATAGGCAGAACTGGAAGGGCGGGAAGGGGTGGCGAAGCAATTTCTTTGGTCAGTGCAGACGAGGCTAAACAATTGTTTGATATTGAGCGTCTTATCCAAAAACAACTTGAGCGTGAACTAGTTGATGATTTTGTGCCTAGTCACGACCTACCAAAATCCCGCGAACTATTGCCAGCTAAATCCAAAAGACCAAAAAAACCAAACAAATCAGATTCACAAGGAAAAAGAAACAATAATAATGGCTCTCAGGGTCATGGCGCTAAAAACAACGAGGGCCGAAGAGAAGACCAGAAAAAACCAAATAAGGCAAAAAAGCGTGTGTTTTGGAACAATAAACCAAACAGAAAGCCTAAGGTATAAATTACTTTAAATTAATTGGAAACCTAAGTTTTGCTTCAGCGCCTTGTTGTATAAAGCGATTTTGAAGAGTAACTTCACCTCCATGAAGCTGCATTATCTTCCGAACAAATCGCAGCCCTAGTCCATTTCCTCTGACCCCTGTGTCAGGCCTAGAAACTGAGAAAAATCGTGTAAATAACTTGCTTAGGACATGAGGAGGGATCCCAGGGCCATCATCAAGAACTACAATTGAAATAGCGGCATTAGTTTCAGAAGCTTTAATGGTAATTGCTCCTGATTTTGGGCTAAAGTCTAAAGCGTTATTTACTATATTGCCAATCGCTTGCTCTAGTAATATTTTTTCAGCCTTTAGAAAAGATTTGCCGCCAATTTCAAGGACTATTTTAATATTTTTGTCTGAAATATTTTTTACTCGGCTAGGAGCTTTTAAAACGTTTTTAACGACTTGTAAAATATTTAGAGATTCAATCCTTTTAAGGGCCTCACGTCTTTCAATTCGTGAAAGGTCAAGAAGCCTATTCACAAGAAGGTCCATATGCTTGTTTGAGTCCAGTATGTTTTCAATAAACCTTTTTCGCTGCTCATCACTCATAGGGCTTAATAGATTTTCCGCAGTAAGCTGAATACCTGTAATAGGCGTTCTTAATTCATGCGCCAGGGTGTCTATATACTGCTCAACATCATCCTTAAGCTCAACCTCGGTTCTTGCTTTTTCTATAGTTTTGGCAAGTTTATCAAATTGATTGTTAAGATTTGGAATGGGCACGTCTTCGCCGCTAAACAGGCTCTCGGTATACTTTTCAATACGGCGAATATTTCTAGATATTCTATAGCTGCCTAAGGCGCCAAAAATTAACGCAAGTAAAAAAATATAAAAAATAAATTGCAAAAGATAGTTTTGATCCAGTAAATCCATTAGCGGCGCTACAACAACAACCGCGCCTAAAATTTCGCCATTATTTCCATAAATAGGGTTTGATGCGTTAAGAAACCTTGACTTGTATAAGTATTCAATCACCACTCCTCTAGCTTTTTTGGGACCAGGAATGGACTTTATAACTACTGTAGTTATATCTTGACCACCACTAAGAGCAGAGCCAACTTCATCATGGGATCTCAAATCCGTTCCCAATATTAACCCTCTAGAATCCAGAACAAGGAGGCCGTCTTTATCGGTCACATAAATTGCAAGGTTTTCAAGTTTTTGATTGTTATTGGTATCAATTGTATTTTTTTGAGAGCGCAAGTAATTGACAATTAAACTCTCGAAGGTTTCTAAATCAATTTCACCATCTTTATTGTTTTGCGAGGCAACTCGGCTCATTAGGCTTGAAACTTCTACCATGACTGATTTTGCAGATTCAAGGGCCGCTCTATGGGCAAATGTCCAAAGTAAAGCTGAACTTATAATGAAGTAGAGAAGAAAAAGCTTGGTTCCAATATTTAGCTTAAAGTGTTTCATTCAATTAGGCTATAACCGATTCCTCTATGCGTTTCAATGCATTCGCTATTTTCATCGATCTCATGGAGCCTCTTTCGAATTGACTTGATATGAGTATTAATTGTTTTAATATCAGAGCCGTGAGGTCTATCCCAAATAATACTCATCAAAAACTCTCTTGAATGAACTCGATTGGGGTTCTTTATAAGATGAGATAAAATTTTAAATTCAGCAGGCGTCAGCGTTAATTCAGTCTCGTTAAAAACAACTCTTTGCATGGCGTGATTGATGCTAAATTTTGAAGCATCAGCTCTAGTATTTGATTGGCCTGTTCTTAATTGAGCTCGAACGTGAGCAACAACTAGCCTTGGGCTTAGCGGCTTAGTTACATATGCGTTAGCTCCTAGACCCTCAAGGCCTAATACTTGGTCAGATTCATCATCCCTCGCTGAAATAATAATAACAGGGAGGCTGTGTTTTTCACGAACCTTTCGAAGCACATCGAAGCCACTCATATCTGGCAAGCCAACATCAAGAAGAATCAGATTAACTTCGTGATTATTGATATAGTCAAGTGCGCCTTGGCCATTATCAAACCACTTGCAGTTGAACGAGTCCTGTTCAAGGATAAAAGTAATGCTTTCGGCAATTGTTTTGTCGTCTTCGACTATTAAGATGGTTTGCATTTAAGTTAATTATTTCTATTAAAAAATGAATATTGTAATTCAAAACAAGACTAATGAAACAATCTTCATAAAGTCTTCATCAAAACTCCATATTTAAAACACTTGAAAGTTTGATGCGGTGCTTATTATATGCATATTGTTTTTAGTTTATTAGAGCCCTTGCAATTACAACCCCTTTAAATTGCAACTAAACATAAAGCTAAAAGTCTATCTATTTATAAATGGATTATACATAAGCAATATGAAAGTCTCTAATAGCTAAAAACAATGTTTAAGAATTGTAAGTTTTTTTAAAGAACCTCAGCACTTTTGCCACTCTCTCTCCGTTTGGTATAAGAGGTACCCTCTTTAGTTGGCAGGTTACTCCTTCCGGCCAACTAAAGAATTTTTCTTGGAATAACTATGAATCAAATGCAAAAAAAAATATCTATAAATTCTACATTAGCAAGTGCCACTAGGTCTTACTGTAAGAGAAATAATATCAATGAAAAGCAACTCTTAAGGGCAATGAATTGGTATCAAAGTGCTATGCTCAAGTCAAAAAAAACAAGCCTACCTAAATCTTTTGTAAAAAGTTTTTAATTTAAAAATCGCTCAAAACTAAAGTACTATTTACAAATGCACGCTAACTTTATCAATAAATCGTCTCTAATTTTTCTTTTATTAACCTTTTCTTGGGCAGTAAATGCTTCTTTAGAAGTTGGAGATACAGCGCCAAGCTTCAGTCTTGAAGATCAAAACAGCTTAACTCATCAATTAGGAGACTACACGGGCAAGTGGGTAGTATTGTATTTTTATCCTAAAGATGACACGCCAGGCTGTACAACTCAAGCTTGTGATTTTAGAGATGCTGTCAAAAGAATCATAGCAAGCAAGTCGGTTGTTTTTGGAATTAGTCTTGACAGCGTTGAGTCACACAAGAAATTTTCTGACAAAAACAATCTACCTTTCTCACTATTGTCTGATAACAAAGGAAAAGTAGCAAAGCAATACAACTCACTAAATAATTTCTTAGGTTATAAGTCTGCCAAACGAAATACCTTCATCATAAGCCCAGAAGGAAAAATCGCTAAAATTTATCTATCTGTTGACCCCAAAACACACTCAGAAATGGTTTTAAGTGATTTGTCTATCTTGCAAGACTAGCTCTTAAGTTAAATTCAGTAGTGTTTCCTTATCTTTTTTAGTCATTTTTTTTATAACATACTCTCTTTTTAGGGCCTCACTTCTTGTTGCAACTTCTTCGGTATAAGCGACACTAAAAGGCTGGCGCGACCTTGTATATTTCGCTCCACCTTTGATCTCACCCCTGTGTTGCCTCATTCGATTATCTAGATTATTTGTAATTCCACAATAGAGTGTTTTATCACCACATTCGAGAATATAAATGGTCCATATTTTTTCATAAATTTCAATCATTTAAACTTTTTACCATATTTGTAAAAACACACTTCAAAAATACATTAAAATCCGCGTTTTCGTGAAAAAGTGTCATGATAAACTGTTTATTTTTTTATCTATGATTTTTTTATTTTTTATTAGGATTTAAATTGTTATGTTGACTATCGTTATGCGCGCTATATGGCCATTATTCTTAGGAATACTGTTCATTAGCCTAGGAAATGGTTTGCAAGGAACCTTAAGTAGCTGGAGGGCAGATTACGAAGGCTTTTCTGTACTTACAACCGGCTTGGTAATGTCGGGTTACTTTTTGGGTGCTTTTGCAAGTTCTTTAATATCTCCTGGTCAAATTAAAAAGACGGGGCAAATTCGAACTTATGCTGCCTTCGCTTCAATCGCATCAACAGCAATTCTAATCCAGCTTTTATTTATTGAGCCCCCAGTTTGGTTTGTCGCTAGGTTTTTGTCTGGCTTTTGTGTTGCTGGAATCATGATAATTGTTGAAGGATGGTTAAACTCAATTTCTTCTAATGAAAATCGCGGGCAATTATTCTCAATTCATATGATGGTTGTTTGGGGTGGCCTTGCAATGGGCCAGGGCTTGTTTGTTATCGATAGCCCGGCAGGAGTTAATTTATTTCTTCTTGCCTCCATCTTGCTTTCAATATCACTCATCCCCATTCTTTTAACTGAGATAAAAGCCCCTGAAGTAGAGATGCAGGAACCTTTGGGCTTTAAGGCGTTGTGGAAGGCCTCACCTTCAGGCGTTGCAACGATTGGTATTTCTGGTCTTGCTTCTGCGGGTTTCTTTGGTGTAGGAACAATTTATGCAATTCAATCGGGGTTAAGCATTTCAGAGACTGCACTTTTTATGACTCTATTCATTGGTTTTGGAGCTTTATCACAGTGGCCATTAGGCTGGCTATCTGACAAGATTGATCGGAGAAAGGTAATTTTGCTGTGCTGCTCAATAGTTGTAGGAGTTTGCGCTCTCCTTGCAATATTTGATTTTTCTAAAACCACCTTCTTAGTTTTAAACGGATTGATTGGGGCAAGCACTTTGCCACTCTATTCACTCGGAGTTGCTCAAACCAATGATCGCTTAAAGCCAAGTCAAATGGTAAGCGCCAGTGGCACAATTGTTTTTGTTTTTAGTGTCTTTGCGGCATTAGGGCCATTTACGATGAGTTATTTTCTTAATCTATTTGAGAGCCTTGGTTTTTTATTGTATCTAAGTCTAGTACATTTAATTATCGCAGTGACAGTGTTTGTGATGATGTTTATTAATGAGGACGTTGATGAGTCTGATCAATCAGACTTCCAGGTTATGGCACAAAGACCAAGTATGGTTGCAATGGAGGTAATTGCAGAAGAGGCTATAGAGTCACAATCGGATTCATAAAACTAAAATTTAGTAGCTTATACGTTTGCAGGATTGTCGACATCGTGACCCAAATCTTTTAAATCTTGGTAACGATCACCAATTCTATGATGAGGTCTACCGCCAATTGAAGCGCCTAAGGCAATTACTAATTCATCGTCTGCCGGAGCATCAGGAATTGCAAGTTGGATTGTTAAGTAATGAGAGCGTCTCCCTGCATCATTTTTATCCATTAAAGGGATCATGATTGGCGCATTTGCCCCACCTCGAGTATTACAAAACGATAGATAGGATTGGGCTCCTACAGCCTCTCTATAGTAGTTACCAAATCGAAGTGTATGAATAATGGCAGAGGCATGCTCAATCTCTCCTTTAAGCCCAACTATCGCAGATTTACCATACCCCTCTACTTTAGAGCCAGAGCCAGCCTCCTTAATAATCATAGCTGTTAATATTTCCCCAAGTTCTGGCGCAACGTCTAGTATTCCAGGCTTAAGATCGTCAATAAATTCACCGCCATTTTGAAGATTGACCCAAGGATTTTTTATAACAGCAACTGCCGCAATCAAGATAAGAGGGTTGTCTGCTTTTTTATGGCCTTCAATAAAGGTTTTTTCAACGTGTAATAATGTTTTTCTAATTTCTACAGGCATCTACACTCCTTTGATTGGCTGATTGATGCCTCTTTGAAAGACTACTATCAAGGCACCTTTTTCAGATAATGAAGAATGTTTACTTCCAGGCTCAAAAGACACGAAATCACCTTTATTAAAGACAGCGCCATCCGAGTCTATTAGCTCACCCTCCACTATAAAAAATTCTTCAAATCCAGTGTGGGTGTGAGGGATAGTTTGCGCACCTGGATCCATTTTTAAAATATAACTACCATAGCCTGTTATTTGATCATAACTAATAATGTGCCAGCTCATCTTTGGAACTGGCTCACCATAACGATCAAACGGCTTGAAATTAATGTTGTGAATATCGGTTATTTTTCTATCATTCATATGCTTGAATACTTTATAAATTTAAAATTCAGACTGTAACCAGTTATCTTCGGCGTAATGGCAATCCTGATCTACTAAATGCAAACTAAACGCTTGTCGAGAGCGCTTTGATGTATTGGCAGCGCTGTAATGAGGCAACTGTCCGTGCAAAATAACTAGAGTCCCAGCCTTAACTTCGAGTAAGTCTAGCTGCTCATCAGGGAATGGACTATCATCTAAAATTTCGAACTCAGTGCCTCCACCAGAAGACAACTTGAAGCGCTTTTTAAGGGGAATAGAATGACCTCCCGTAATAGCTTGTAGGCAACCATTCTCTCTATTTGCGTCCTCAAGTGCCACCCAAAAGCCGATACAACTCATTGGGCTAGTGTATAAGAATGTTGAGTCTTGATGAAGACCAACCTCACCTCCAATACTCGGCTGTTTAAAGATGTGCATTGACTGCAACTTTCTTGGTTTTTTAATTCCCAACTGCAAACCTATTTCTGGCAAGTTAAGTTCATTGATTACTTGCTTATAAACAGGGTCTAGTTCATGCTGGGCATGACCAATCTTATTAATTGATTTTTGCTTTGGAACTGTAAAATTTCCATTTTCATCAATTGCCTTTTCTTCAAAAAAAAACCGAATCTGATCTCCAGAGCTTAAAAAATATTCATCACTCGATCTTTCCTGCTCATCGGTTGTAAATACTGAATGGGAGGAGGGAGGCTGAAAATCATCAATTAGTTTTTCAGCGCGATCCATTAGAAGCGCTCTTTGTCTTTGATTAATAAAGTCTTCTACCACTAGGTACCCGTCTTTATTAAATGTGTTGATTTGGTGTGAAGACAGCATGAATTTTTTAATAATTTAAATAATGAATTAAATGCATTATATTAGTATTTAAAAATTATTGGACGTATGTTTTATAAACTCTACTGGTAATTTTAGTAAATATTTCATAAGAAATTGTATTGCAGCTTTCTGCAACTTCATCCACAGCAATGTTTTCACCAAACAGCTCAACACGATCGCCAATTTTAGGGCTTGGTACATTGCTTAAATCAATAGTTATCATATCCATCGACACTTTTCCAGCAATCTTACTTTTAACGCCATTAATGTAGACAGGAGTGCCATCTTTTGCGCTACGCGGATAACCATCTGCGTAGCCAATAGCAGCCACACCAATTGTCATGTTTTGTTTACAAATATACCGGTTACCATAACCTATCGACTGCCCAGCTTTAAAATCTTTGATTGATATAAGCGCTGAAGAAAGGGTCATCGCTGGAGTTAATTTATCCAGATGAGATTTATCAGAAAAAGGTGAGGAACCATATAGCATAATCCCAGGTCGGATAAAATTATTATGGGACTCACTCCACCCCATTATTCCTGCTGAGTTAGCCAATGAAGTAGGGTAGTTTTTTGAGGGCAGGGCGTTATTAAAGTCATTAATTTGAGTATTCGTTGTTGCATCTTCTAGATTGTCGGCACTAGAAAAATGAGTCATTAAAGTTATGTTGCCAATGTTTTTGTTTTCTTCTAGTAAATTTATGGCACTAGTAAACTCATCTCCTTGAAAACCAAGGCGACCCATGCCGGAGTCGTATTTGACAAATACATCAATTGGGCTGCTAAACTCATTGTCAAGGATCCATTGAAGCTGTTGAGAATTACAAACTGTAACAATTAGATTGTATTTTTCAATGAGACTAATTTCAGATAACTCAAAAATGCCTTCCATCAGCAATATAGGGGTTTTATCAATTTCAGAATCCCTTATCTCTATAGCCTCTTCAATGCAAGCCACTCCGAAACAATCTGCACAATCTTCAAGTTGATTTGCTACTTCAATTGCCCCGTGACCATAGGCGTTAGCTTTAATTATTGCTATAGCTTTTGCATTAGGCGATAGTGATTTTGCGTATAAGTAGTTTTTCTTAATTGCACCAAGATTAATGGTGACATTACATTTTCTAGCCATAACTCAAAGAAGTTTTATTTGCATAGTTATAACGACTCATGTCAATGCCCTCAGTAGATATTTCAGATTCAATGCCTGAAATTAGGTTAGCTAATAGTTTGCCAGAACCAGCAGACATTGTCCAACCCAAGGTTCCATGACCAGTATTAAGAAATAAATTAGGGTAGGGCGTAGAACCAATTACAGGCGTTCCATCAGGAGTGCTGGGCCTAAAACCTGTCCAAAATTTGAGATCCTCAGCCTCTTTGGTTGCGCGAGGGAAAAGGTTATTTAACCCCTCTTTCAAAGAGTGAAGAGATTTTTCTCTTAAGTTCGAGTTGAAATCCGTTAAGTGTGCGATACCAGCAACCCTTATATTTTGACCCAGCCTCGTTATACCAATTTTATTTTTGTCATCCATTATTGTAGATTGAGGAGCATCATGATCATTTAAAACTGGAAGGGTCATTGAGTAACCTTTGACTGGATAAATAGGAATATCAATGCCAACCTTAGAGAGAATTTGTTGTGAATAACTTCCGAGTGACACTGAAAAACTATCTGCTGAATATTCTCCACGGTTTGTTTTAATTGCGGACACTTTGTTGTTATCAAGAAGAATAGATTCGACATGCGTGTTTAATTCAAATTTGACACCCATATCCAAGCATTTTTTATATATTTCATTCGTAAAAAGATAACAGTTTCCTGTAAAGTCGTTTACAAATCGAAGGCCACCTGAAAGCTTATTTTTAACATACTGAAGCCCAGGCTCAGCTTCGACGCAGCCATTGGCATCTAGAAATTCATATTGAATATTAAATTTATCTAAAATTAAAGTATCTTGCTTGGCCTTATCAATCTCTTTTTGGTCCCAAAAAAGTTGAAGCGAGCCTTGTTTTCTTTGGTCATAATTAATGCTTATTTCGTTCTCTAAGTCTATTAAAGTTTGTTTAGAATAATTTGCTATTCTAAGCATGCGGCTTTTGTTGATTTCATAGCTATTAACATTGCAGTTTTTATACATTCGATACATAAACTTAATGGTGTTGAGGCTTATGTTAGAATTAATAACTAAGGGCGAGTTTCCAGTCAAGCCCCATTTAATAACGTCTAATGGAAGTCCAGGAGCAGCCCAGGGAGATGAAAATGCATACGACAGCTGCCCTGCATTTCCATGACTTGTTTCCATAGCCACATTATCCTGCCTATCTATAACAGTGACATTATGTCCTTGCTTCGCAAGGAAGTAGGCGGAGGTTGTGCCAATAACTCCGGCACCCAAAACTAGCACATTCATTGTTTAAAAAAAATTATATATAAAAAGGTAATTTTACCACTGGGAAATATCAATGATTTGTTCAAGAATTGAACTTAATTTTAAATAATAAAACTACATAAAAATCATACTGTAATCTTTTAAAAAAAAAGAATAATTTAGTGTGGATATTGCTAAATAAAGTGTTTAAAATTAATGCTTTAAGATTCTATTTACGGAGCTATTATGTTTGATAAAAATCTAACATTAAATGATGTTGACCCTGAAATTGCAAATGCAATAAGCGCTGAAAATGCAAGGCAGGAAGCACACATTGAATTGATCGCATCTGAAAACTATACTTCACCGGCTGTCATGTTTGCACAAGGCTGCCAAATGACCAATAAATATGCTGAAGGTTATCCTGGCAAGCGATATTATGGCGGCTGTGAGCATGTCGATGTTGCTGAAAGCTTAGCAATTAGTAGGGCAAAAGAGCTATTTGGAGCAGCGTATGCAAATGTTCAGCCCCATTCTGGCTCTACTGCAAATGCAGCGGTTTTCCAGGCACTTCTTGTTCCAGGTGATACCATATTAGGAATGAGTTTAGCCCATGGCGGCCACCTTACACATGGAGCCAAGCCTTCATTTTCAGGTAAAAATTTTAATGCTATTCAATATGGCCTTGATGAAGCGACTGGTGAGATTGATTATGATCAAGTTGAGCGTTTAGCTTTAGAGCATAAACCAAAAATGGTAATTGCTGGCTTTTCAGCATACTCAAGGATTGTTGATTGGGCTCGCTTTAGAGAAATTGCTGATATGGTAGGAGCCTACCTACTTGTTGATATGGCTCATGTTGCTGGTTTAGTCGCAACTGGTGACTATCCATCTCCTATTGAATTTGCTGATGTATGTACTACAACTACTCATAAAACCTTAAGAGGTCCTCGTGGTGGTTTGATCGTAGCTAGAGCAAATCCAGAAATTGAAAAAAAACTCAACTCTGCTATATTCCCAGGAATTCAGGGCGGTCCATTAATGCATATTATTGCAGCTAAAGCCATCGCCTTTAAAGAAGCCATGAGTGATGAATTTAAAGCGTATCAAAAGCAAGTTGTTATTAATGCTAGAGCTATGGCAAGCGTTTTCCTTGAAAGAGGGTATGACGTTGTTTCAGGCGGCACCGATAATCATGTTTTCTTAGTAAGCTTTATTGAGCAAGGACTAACAGGAAAGGCAGTTAATAATGCGCTAGGTGACGCTCATATTACAGTGAATATGAACTCCGTTCCAAATGACCCTCAGTCACCTTTTGTTACAAGTGGAATACGAGTGGGAACTCCTGCCGCAACAACTAGGGGTTTCGGTGAATCAGAGTGCAAAGACATTACTAACTGGATTTGCGACATTTGTGATGACCTTGAAAACACCTCTGTTGTGGACGAAGTTAGGGCAAAAGTTGAAGAGCTTTGTTCAAGATTTCCAGTTTATAAGTAACCAGTATGAGATGTCCTTTTTGTCAATCTGATGACACTAAGGTGCTTGACACAAGGCTACTTGAAGATGGCTCTCAAGTTCGTCGAAGAAGAGAATGTATCGCTTGTGGGGAAAGGCACTCTACTCGTGAGACAGTCGATTTAAATCTACCTAGACTTATAAAAAGTGACGAATCTAGACAAACTTTTAGTGAAGAGAAGCTGCGCTCTGGTTTGTTAAAAGCACTTGAAAAGCGACCCGTTGAAACCTCTAAGATTGAAACTGCGATTCAAAAAATTCAGCGCAAATTGATGGCTCAAAATGACAGCGAGGTTTCATCATCAATCGTTGGTGAGTGGGTTATGGAAGAGTTAAAGGCTCTTGATGAGGTTGCATACATAAGATTTGCTTCCGTTTATCGTCAATTCCAAGACATTGAAACCTTCAAGAGTGAGATTGATAAATTAATGAATAAATAACTCCTAAGATGGCAAAAACTAAAATTGAGTTTGTTTGCAGAGATTGCGGATCATCACATCATCAGTGGGCTGGGCAGTGTTTAGATTGTAAAGAGTGGAACACACTCGAAGAAGTTGTAATTTCACAGGCAACTTCCTCTAAACCTGAAAGCCTTAAAGACCTTCCTGCATCTAAGGTTCAAAACCTATCTGAAATTAAATCACAAAACAATAATCGCCTCTCAACAGGCCTCAGTGAGCTTGATCGCACGCTCGGTGGTGGCTTAGTAGATGGCTCTGTAGTTCTTATTGGCGGTGACCCTGGTATTGGTAAGTCAACTTTGATTTTGCAGGCAATAGCGGCTATTAATGCGTCAAATACAACTTTGTATGTCAGCGGTGAAGAGTCAGCTGAGCAGGTGAGTGATAGAGCTATTAGGCTAGGAATTAAGGAAGATATACTCTTTATAGGTGAAACCCATCTAGAGAAAATAATAAAGATTTCAAAAGACACAAGACCTAAGGTTATTGTTATTGACTCCATTCAAACCATGGTTACCGATCTTTCAAATTCGGCGCCAGGATCAGTTACCCAAGTTCGTGACTGTGCAGCACAGCTAACTCAATACGCCAAACAAACTAACACCATACTTTTGATGATTGGCCATGTAACGAAGGGTGGTGCGCTTGCAGGCCCAAGAATCTTAGAGCACATGGTTGATGCTGTACTATATTTTGAGGGGGATGCTGGCGGTCGTTATAGAATTATTAGGGCGGTTAAGAATCGCTTTGGCGCAGTAAATGAAATCAGCGTTTTTGCAATGGGTGAGAAGGGACTTCAGCAAGTAAGCAACCCTTCTTCAATATTTCTTTCAAATCAGGAAAATCCCTCATCTGGCTCAATGGTTATGGTCACAAGAGAGGCTACAAGGCCTTTACTGGTTGAGATACAAGCGCTCGTGGACCAAGCTAATGGAACTCCAAAAAGAGTCAGCGTAGGGCTTGATCAAAATAGATTATCACTCCAACTGGCAATTCTTCACAAGCACTCAGGTATAGCAACATTTGATCAGGACGTTTTTATAAATGTTGTAGGTGGGATAAAAGTAAGTGAAACTGCATCAGACTTAGTTGTGATGCTGGCAATCGTTTCAAGTTTAAGAGATAAGGTAATTCCAAGTAAATGGATCGCTTTTGGTGAGGTTGGTCTTACCGGCGAAGTTCGTCCTGTTTACAACTCAATGGAAAGGTTATCAGAAGCTCAAAAACAGGGCTTTGAATTGGCAATCATTCCAAAAGGTAATGCGCCTAAGAAGGCGATAAAAGGAATGAAGGTTGTAACGGTAGGGTATCTATACCAAGCAATTCAGTATTTACTAGAGAATAGCTAGTCTTGTTATAGATCTATACCTTTTTGAGCTCTTATATTAGCCCTAAAGGCGTGTTTTACATCTTTAACTTCACTTACAGTGTCAGAAGCCTCAATAATGCCCTCACTGGCAGCTCTTCCAGTAATAACAACGTGTTGACCCTCTGGCCTATTACTGAGAGCATTAAGGATTGATGTTTCATTAAGATACTTGTAATTAATCATGTAGGTAATTTCATCAAGAACCACAAGATTAATTTCTGGATCAGCTAGAAACTTTTCAGCTTCTAACCATGTTTCATTTGCTAACTTTTTATCAAGTTCTTGGTCTTGAGTATTCCAGGTAAAACCGCTTTCCATATGTGCAGAAACAACATGGGGGTTACTATCAAGAAAAAGATCTTCTCCAGTCTGCTGCTCACCCTTTAAAAAACGCACGAGAGCTATTTTCATTTCATAACCTAGCGCTCTGCAAATCATTCCCATTGCTGAAGAAGATTTGCCTTTTCCATTACCAGTCAAAAGAACAATGATTCCTTTATCGATATTAGCCTCTTCGATGCGGGAATCAATGTGTTCTTTTTTACGCTGCATGCGTTTTTTATAGTTACTATCGTCCATTTACTAAGTCATAATACTGAATTAGAACTTACGTGAGAATGATAGTTTAATATTTCTTGTATAGCTTGCTGGGTATATTGCGTCATCTTGAATAATTGTTCCATAAGATCTATCAAATAAATTTTCGACATCAAACTTAAGTTCTAATTCTTTATCCGTTGTATAAGAAAAATTGAAATCTGTGGAATTATAAGCCATCTGCTTCTGGGTAAAGGTATTTGAAAAATCATCGGCAGCAAATCCCTTGCTTCGGTACTTCTGAGTCAAGGTCATATTAACTTTATCATTTAAGTAATAGATTACTGAAGCTGAAATATTATGCTTTGATGTCATTGGCAATGTCTTGCCATTAAAGGCGCCAGACCCTCTATCCTCAGAATCAATTTTGGCTACTGTATAGGCATAATTAATATTCGTTGAGAGCTTGGAGTTCACATTATATTTATTTTGCAGCTCTAATCCATATTTATGAGATTTATCAAGATTTAAATTGTCACCTAATGACCCACAGTCTGATGCAACAATCTGCTTACATAGGTAAATTTCATTAGTTAAGTTTGTTCTAAATAAGGTTGTCTTTGTTTTAGAGTTATCAGTTAAGTAATTTAATCCAATATTGATCGTTTCACTCTTTGGAGCTTTCAGATCAGGATTATATATTAATGCAGGCCATGTCCCAAATTTAAAATAACGATCTACATCTGGTGATTGAAATGCTTGATTAAAATTCGAGAAAATAGTGGTTGCATCGTTCAACCTAGTATTAAATCCTATGTCAAATGCATTAAATTTATCTTCTTTAATAATACTCACGCCAGAAGTTGGTTCATACTTATGGTCGACTACTTCTCTGCGAGCACCAATGCTATAAATTGTATCATTACGAGTTAATTGAAGTCTTGAAAAAATGCCCATATTATCTTTTGTTAGAGTATCAATTGATCCCTTTCTATTTGCTTTAAAAGACTTTATCCCACTATCAAGAGTGAGATTTCCACTCTTATATCCAATAACTAAGTCATTATTTCTGTAGTCGTAATCATTTCTTGAAAAGGTACCATAATTTCCAGTATTGTAATAATCATCTCTCCTGGTTTGACTAGTTTTTGAAATTTTTGATGTATCAAACGTCACGCTTAATGAATCAGTTATTGGTGCTTTAATGCTAAAACTTTTGGTGTCTGAATTAGCCTTTCGATTTGTCCTTACCTTTGTTAAATTGTCACGGCTAGGATCTAAATCAAATTGTGCCCTAGTTATATAGTTTGGATATCTATTGTCTACGTCATATCTACTTAGTTCTAACTGAAAATCAATTCCATTGTTTAATTTATAGCCTAGCCCAACATTTGAATTTGTTTGTTCACCCTTGTCTTTATTTCCTAACGCGTCACCAGCTCCATATCCGCCATGCTCTAACCTACTATTTGAAACGTTGAAATTAGCATTTTGATTGGATATGCCGTATGAAATTGTTCTATCTTGATGCCCATAATTTCCAAGAGATGTTGAGGTATTAAATCCTTGATCTTTCTTTGTAAAGATATGAATGACTCCTGCAGAAGCGTTGTCACCGTAAATTACTGAACCGCTTCCTTTAGTTATTTCAATTTTTGCAATATTATTGATATCAATAACACCTAAATTTGAATTTGTCATATCAATATTGTTTAATCTTCTTCCGTTGAGAGTAATGACAATATTCTGATATCCTTCGGTTAATCCAAAACCTCTTGTTGAAATAGATTGAGAAAATCTGTTTCCACTTGAAGGCGCAAGAGCTAAAGAAGTATTTTGAGATAGAAAATCATACACATCATTCGATTTTGAAGCTTTAATATCATCCTCAGTATAAACCTCAGATGAGAATGGAGCTAAGGTATCTACCTCATTAAAATAATTAGATGAAACTTCTGTTGGATTTAGAGTAATTTTAATTGGCCCAATAACAGCATTTGCTGAATTAGAGAATAGAATTGCTGACAATGAAGCAGCAAGGAATAGATTTTTAGTAAACATTATGACCCCTTATTTAAAATAAAAAAGAGGGATTTAGAGAAAAGAATTACAAGATATGTAATTCAATAACTCACCACCCATCGTAGCTTTTAGTAAAACTAAACTTGCTATGTATCGGACTTATCTTTATCAGAATTACCGTTGCGAGGGCAGTGTTGGATTTAAACCAACTTCCATATTGCAAATTATTTTTGAATTATAGCGATTTTTTATAAAACTGCAATAACTTTTTTTTATTATCTTGTTACTTAATAAAAACAATACTTTGATGTCCGAATAGTCTTAGGTAAAATACCCCCTAAAGAATATCTTTTAACTTCTATTATGAAAAGTGATTCACTTGAAAATTTAAGAAATGATATCGACGATCTGGATCAAAAGATTCAGCTTCTAATATCTCAGCGAGCAGACCTAGCTGCTAAGGTCGCACTTGTAAAGCAGGAATCGAATGCGCAAACAGCTTTTTATAGGCCTGAGCGTGAGGCAGAGGTTTTAAGTAAAGTAATTCAAAGAAACAAAAGCCTTCTTAAAGATAAGGATGTTGCCCTTATTTTTAGAGAGATTATGTCAGCCTGTTTGGCGCTTGAACAGCCCCTAAAGATTGCCTTTTTAGGTCCTGAGGGAACGTTTACTCAAGAAGCAGCACTTAAGCATTTTGGTCATGGCGTCTCACCGCTGGACTGCGGAACGGTTGATGAGATTTTTCATCAAGTTGA
>Ga0209090_10000586_pt1 | contig 22779 bp, 28 predicted proteins | sample ArcticOcean_MG_C_9_FD_187432 | JGI IMG/M metagenome (GOLD analysis project Ga0209090, IMG submission 187432) | Marine microbial communities from western Arctic Ocean - ArcticOcean_MG_CB2_152 (SPAdes) (version 2) | ecosystem: Environmental > Aquatic > Marine > Oceanic | place: Arctic Ocean... | reverse complement strand
TGTAAATCCTACTTATGGCGTAACTAATGGAGATACATTATATGAAAACATTGAAATGACAGATTTCTTTGACGGTGGAGATGAATTTTATTTCTGGGCTGTTCCTACATCTGTTTGTAGCTTTGGTTTTAAAGAAGGAGAAATAGACGGTGATGGCGAGATTAGTAGCGCAGCTTGTGTGGCACCGTAACAAGTAAAAATGATATAAAACAAGTGATAATACAAATATACCCGGCTCGGGAAGAGCAATAACCAAATGTTAACTTAAAACCAAAACCAATGACATTTTATTACCAGACTAGTTCGTGGAGTAGTCAACCACAACCACAAGAAACACAAGAAACCATAGACCTTTGGAAGCATGTAGCTGAGAAGAAAAACTGGCGTATTGTGCAATTACCAAACGGTTTCTATCAAACCGAACACCAAGATCAAAAAAAAGAAGATACTTGGCACGACGTTACGAGACGTGAAACTTTAGAAGGAGCAGAACAAGCTATTGATTCGTCAGTAGAACATTATGCTAAAAAACTAGAGTTCATTAACGGACCTAAAGTCGTAAAAACTTTTAAATAAAATAAATTAAATCTAATCTAATTAAATTATGTCAAATGCGATTGTAAAAAATCTTAACTTCGGTGACGAAGCTAGGGAAAATGTATTTAAAGGTATAACAAAACTCACAAAAGCTGTTAGCTCCACTTTAGGAGCTAGCGGTAAATGTGTGATGTTGGAAGATGCTACTGGATTACCTGTTATAACAAAAGACGGTGTTACTGTAGCAGATTCAATAATACTTAGAGATCCAGTAGAAAATATGGGAGCTACGCTTATAAAAGAAGCAGCTCGCAAAACAGTAAAAGAGGCTGGTGATGGCACAACCACAGCTACAATACTAGCTCACGCTATATTAGAAGAAGCTTATAAAGTTTCTGATAAAACTAATTCCAGAGAATTAAAAAATGGAATTAACAGTGCCGTTAAAAAAGTTGTTGAATATTTAGAATCTATAGCTGTTCCAGTTACAGGTAACATGATTGATCAGATAGCTACAATATCCACAAACAACGATAAAGAATTAGGGGAAATTATTGCAAATGCTTTTAGAGCCGTAGATAACACAGGTGTTGTTATGATGGAAGTTTCTGCTTCAGGTAAAACTGAAATAGAAGTTATTGAAGGAGTTCAATACGATAAAGGCTTAACAAATTCTCATTTTGTAACAAACAAACAAAACAAAACTGCGGAACTAGAAAACCCATTAGTATTATTGGTTGAATCACCTATTGAAACAATAAGGCAAATTCAATCAGTGCTAGAGTATGTAATAAAAAACAGCAAACCTTTGCTTATTATAGGCGACTTAGAACAAGGTGTTTTATCAGCTTTAGCCATGAATAAAATGAAAGGTAACGTTAAAATAAACGTTATCGACGCTCCAACATATGGTATCAATAAGAAACAAACACTAGATGATTTGGCATTATTAACCGGAGCTACTATTGTTAATGAAGACTTAGGTGATGATATGGATTTAATTCAAATAGAGTACCTAGGAACATGCTTAAAGAGCGTAACTTCACATTCTGATACAATTATACAAGTAAAAGAAACTTCACCAGAGGTTGAAACTATTATACAAGGTATTAAGGATAAGTTAAAAGAAGATAATCCTTCTCACGAAGTAATAAAGTTAGAAAAAAGACTAGCAATGTTAGCGGCTAAAATAGCTGTTGTAAAAGTTGGTGCTAATTCTGAGATTGAGTTAAAAGAAAAAAGCGATAGAGTTGAAGATGCTATCTGCGCTACTAAAGCCGCTATAAAAGAAGGCATAGTACCAGGTGGAGGAATAGCTTTAGTAAACGCTGCATCAAAACTTAATAAAATAGAAATAGGTAGTAATGTGCTTGCAGAAGCTATATTATCTCCTTTTAAAACAATACTAAGTAACGCTGGTTTGAGTTATGACACTCCAATTGGAATTGCTGAAGGTATTGACGTGGTTACAGGAAAAATGGTAAATATGATTGATGCTGGGATTATAGATCCTTTGTTGGTTACAAAAAGCGCACTTCAAAACGCGGCTTCTGTAGCAACAACAATATTGTCAACTGATTGTGTAATAAATAATTTAAGAATCGATGAAGGCAGTAGGTAGAAATTTAATCATACAGAAAACAAAAGAAGGAACCACCAAAACAAAAGGTGGTTTACTTCTCGCAGAGACACACAGGGATGACATTAGATATGTAGAAGCTAACGTTATATCAATTGGTGAAGAAATAAAAGGTATAGCCGAAGGTTCAAAGATATTCTTTGATAGACATGCTGGTCATAAAATAGAAATCGATAAGGAATCTTATCATGTTATAAAAGCTCAGGATGTAGTTGTTGTTTTATGAAACTAACAGCTGGTGACATTAGAGACTTAAATATTTTAAAGCACTACAGAATAATTAGAAAGTGGGCTTGTAAAAATAATAACTTAACCGATGCTGATTTAGAGGTTTTGATTTATTTAGACTGCATGGATCTTTTTAGTAAATACGATTTTGAACAAGGTGTTTATTCTTATAGTTGGGACAACAGAAGATGGAGTAGGTTATTAAAAGATGGTTGGATAGTTGTATGGAGACATAGAAATAGAACCACTCAAAAATATAACATATATAAGGTTTCGTTTAAATGCAAACAACTCATTATGAGAATGTATAGAATAATGCTAGGCCAAGATGATATACCAACCAGTGAGAGAAGAAATAAACTAATAAAAGGCAATAGCTACACGGACAAAGTAATGACCCAAGCTATATACAATGTAAATAAAGACAAACAAAGATGAGTAAAAGTCCAATAAATATTCTAGGTGCTATAGCCGGTGGTTTAATAGCTGGTAGAGGTAAGAAGAAAACCGCTAGACAACTTAAGAAAATGAACAAAAAGCTAGACTTAATTGTTTCTAAAGTAGACACAATGAGCGGCGAAGGTAACGGTGCATTAGTTGGCGCAACAGGTGCAGAAGAAATAAGCGATCAGGATGCTGCTTTTTCTAATGAACCTGGAATTGGTAACGCTATAAGTGCTGTAACTGGGAATCAAGATCCAACGCAAAATGCTATGGTAGATCCAACGGAGGTACAAGAGTCAGCAATGGGCGATGATAACACGATTGACAACGGGAGTAGTGTGTTAAGTATGTTAAAAAAATACAAAGGAAGATATAAATCCAAAAAACAATAAGTTATGCATAGTAATAAATATGATCCTTCAATGGAAAAATTAAAACCAGGTACTAAAGTAGGAGTAGTAGGTGAATCTCATATATGGGATGGACCATTAGACCAAACTGATAGACCTCATGGTTCGGGTTCAAGTTCAGGTATTACAGGAATGTCAATACTAAAAGCTCCAACGCCTTACAAAGCTGGACCAATAACTATGAAAGCTCAAGGAAAAGTATAATGAAGTCTCCTTTTTATAAAGCTGGATTTCCTGAAATTAAACCAGAGAACAAAGGCAAGTTTACAGCTTGGGCTAAAAAGAACGGTTTTAAAGACGCTTGTTCTGCTGCATCATCTGTAATGTCTAAGAAAGATAACTATAGCGAAGAAGTTGTTAAGATGGCTAACTACGCAAACAACTTTGGTTGTAAAAACAAATAAATTATGAGTTCACCATTTCAAAAAGCATTTAGTGCAAAATCACCGTTACACAGTTCAAGTCCTGATAGACCTTTCACGGCTAGAGATACTAAAAGAAAAGAAGACAAACTTATTAAAACTGGAAAGCAGTTAGAAGGAAATATGTCTGATAGAAAAAGAACTAGAAAAGAAAATAAACTTCTTAAAACAGCAGATCAATTAGAGAGAAATGCTAGTGGAGATAAAACTCCATTTTACATGGAAGACACAAAGCTAAAAGCAATGAATGATAAAAAAATTGCTCTTGAAAAAAAGATAGCTGATATAAAGGCTAAAGCTAAAAAAGAAAACAAAATAGGTAATTGGGACGGTGCTTCTGATGAACTATCTAGGCTAAACGAAAGAATAGCAGAATATAAATCTAAAAACCCAAAATAAAATGAGTTCACCATTTCAAAGAGCATTTAGCTCAAGGTCACCTTTAAACGAAATAAAAATAAGTCAAAAAGAATTAAATAATCCTAAGTCGGCTTCACCAGAACCAGCAAAACAAATAGGCTACGAAGGTCAAGGTGGTATTGATTATGAAAACCTTCCATCAGATGCTATAAACCCAGAAGGACAAGGAGGTAAAGATTACGAAGCTGATGATTCTATGGCTAACATGAATTACGAAGCTGTACCCGCTAAAAAAAAACTGAAAGCGTAGCACAAATGAAATCTCCATTAAATAGCTATGCTAGTGGTGGTAGAGGTGAAATTTATGTTTCTAGTGTTGGAGCTATTCAGCAAGCTGTTGGCGCGGTTCAAGGTGCTATTAATTCTTACGTTAATGAAGATGCTTCACACAAGGCTGATAGATTAGCTGGAAGAGTTGAGAATAGAAAGAATAGGTTAAGCCATAAAGATGAAGAAGACAAAAACAGTGAGTATTACAAAAAGACTGAAAGAATAACAGCAAGAGCTGCAGATTCAAAATCAGAAGCTAGAAATAATCAGCAAACTGAAATAGAAAGATTAAAAAAAGAAAACGAAGCATATAGAAATAAATATAAAGCATAATATTATGGGTCACAAAGGACATTACGGAGAATACACAGGTAACGCAAGACACTCAAAAGTTACTTCTAGTAATATGGGAGCAACAAAAAGAGATGATGAAGCTCACATGACATATCTTAAAGAAGATATTAATTACGATAGCAAGCATGGCGGAAGTGATTCATCTATGACTTCTGATGAAAAGCATATCTCTAAACTAGCTGGAGATTTAAAATACGATGAGAAAAAACATGGTTCACCAGCTAAAGTGATAGGTGATAGAAAAGCACATAAACAGAGTGAAAGTGAATACCAAAATCATTTACAAAGCCCAAGGGGAAAAGAAGAGCATGGTTCTGCTGCGAAAATGGTTTCACCTTTGCACGCGGGTACAGGTGAAAAAATAGGCAAAGCAGTTGACAAAGGCCTTTCTGCAATTTCAGATGCTGCTAAAAAATACAATATAGTATCAGTTACTAAAAGAGCTCTAAACTCTGATACTGGGAAAAAAGTACAAACTGCTGTTAAAAACGTAATCGGTAAAAACGTTACTAGAGCAAACTAAATATAACAGAGAAAACTGATAAATCAAGTAAAAAAACTAACTAACTAAAAATATAACAATGAATTCACCACTAAACAACCTAAATAAAGGTTACGCAAAACAAGAAAAAAAAGATTTACTAAATGATAATCCAATAGCTAAACACGCTAGCGGAGGATCATATTTATCTAAACACATGTCAGGATCACCTTTACATTCATTTGAAGGAGGATTACATGCGAAAAACGTAAAACACGCTAAAGACGGTGAGCATTTAGGAAAAAAATAACAGAGAAAACTGATAAATCAAGTAAAACACAAACCAAACCAATAACAAAAAACAATTATCATGGTAAACAAGTATTTAAAATTTAACATTAGAAACAACACAAACGCTGCGGGATTATTAGCCCAAGGAGTTGAATTAGTAAACGCAGATGATATCGAAAGCGTAGCATACGCTGTAGGAACTGGTATCTTAACATTAACACTAAAAGGTTCTGTTGGAGTATCTGGAGCAACAACTGCTGTGTCTGGATTAGATAGAGCAGCATACACTTTAGCAGGCGGTGGTGACGGAGATGTCGCTATTCAAAATGCTATATCTGGTGGAGTTGGAGCTGCTGGAAATGTACAAAGTAGAGTTATTTCTATTCTATGTAGTACATCTGTAAGCGCTGCTGCAATCCCAACAATTACTTTAGGAGGAAGTTCTCCAAGAAGTGCTGTATTTGCTGCAATGACTGCTAACCCAGGTGGAATTCAATCAACAGTTCAATTAGGACTAGATGATGCTGCTACACCAATACAAATGTATTTCAGATCATTAACTGTTGCTACTGCTGTAATAGCATAATTAATTTATGAAATCAAGAGGTCTAGGAGACGACATAGAGAAGTTCACTAGAACTACTGGTATCAAAAAATTAGTTGACAATGTATCAAAAGGTTTAAACATTCCCTGCGGCTGCAAAAGTCGTAGGGATGCTTTAAACAAAATATTACCCTACAACAAATAATATGGCATTTACACTTAAAAACCCACCTTATATAGTAGACAATACTCCAATATACAAAGTAGATATGGAAGAAGGTGTAATGGGTAAAGCCAATAATAACGGTTCTATCGTTATAAATAAAGACTTAGATCCCAGTCAAATAGACGAAGTTATCTCTCACGAGAAAGTTCATTTAGATCAAATGAAACGTGGTGACTTAGATTACGATAACGAAAACGTTTACTGGAAAGGAAAAAAATATTCAAGAGCTGATATGGAAGAAGGTGCTAAAAACCTACCATGGGAAGCTGAAGCATATAAAAAAGGATAATGAAAAAGAAATTTAATGAAACTAAGGTTGGTGCATTTTTAAGTAAAGCTGCTCCTGGTATATTAGATATAGCTGGTGATGTATTACCAGACGCTGGTGTATTTGGTTTAATTAAAAATCTTATCCATAAAGATCCTGTGCTTCCTGCAGAGGATAAAGAAAAAGCATTAATGTTATTAGAACAAGATATGACAGAAATGCAAGAAATATCAAAACGCTGGGAAAGCGATATGAAAAGCGATTCATGGTTAAGTAAGAATACACGTCCAATGAGCTTAATATTTCTTACTGTAATGACTATAGCTTTTATATGGGTTGATAGTCATGAATCATTATCATTTACAGTAGAACAAGAATGGATAAGTTTATTAAAGACATTGACAGCAACAGTATACGTGGCGTATTTTGGATCACGTGGTGTTGAAAAATATAAAACAATTAGTAAAAAATAAAAATAAAAATGGGAAATTTTAGTAGATCACTAAGTATCACACCAAGTGACACAATCAACGCATTGCCGGCTTGGGAGTTTATGAACCAAACAGGTACATTAGGTACTAATTTAAGAGGTTCTCTTATATATGTTGGAGGTACTGCTGCAGCTTCAAACGTTAGCGTTATAACAGCTGGCACTGTTGGTGTTCAAAACACTGTAGTGGCTTTATCAATAATAACTGCTGGAACTGGTTACGTAACAGCTACTCCTTTAGTTACTACTTTCACGAGTATTGTTCCAATTTCAAATGGACCAAAAGTAGCTAGTGGTTTAACAATAGGTATTACGGCTACTGCTGGCGCAGTAACAGCGGTTACACTTGTTGTTGCAGGAGAAGGTTATTCTATAGGAGATATAATAACAGTTGTACAAGCTGGCGGTGCTAATTGTACTCTTAGAGTAGATGCAGTAAGAAGTTTATTACCAGTAATAGGTGACGCTGTAGTGTTTAACAATGTTCCAGTTGGAACTGTATTGCCGGTTTACGTAGACTACGTTACAGCTACAGGTACTACCGCAACGTTGCTAGTAGCAGGTGTATAATTAACAAAGGGTAAATCACTTTAAAACAAGTAACTATATAACTAAGAATATACTAACAATTAAATTAAATTAAATTATGGAAGAAGCAAAAAAAATGATTACTGAAGAACAGTTAAAAACTATTAGTGATCAGCAATCTAAATTAAGCGCATTACTAAGAAACATAGGTGTTGTAGAGGTGCAAAAACAAAACATTCACAGTCAAATAACAGAAATTTCTAAAGAAATTGAAGCTAGTAAAAAAGAACTAGAAGACGAGTATGGTCAAGTAAACATTGATCTTACAGATGGTTCTTATACTGAGATTGAAAAAGAAGATGCAGAATAATATAAGAAAGATTAGTATCGGGTCTGATTATAAAAATGACGCTATGCATTATGCTATTGGTCAACAAGTTTATGGAGGTCATGAGATCTCTCATATTCTATTAGATGATACTGACAAGTCCTATAATATACACATCAAAAAAAACAATGAAATATTGCCATGGAAAAAATTTAATTCTAACATGGCAATATCAGTTGAATATGATTTAGAATATTAATGAAAAGTTTATATGATTTTATTATACAGCCTATGGGTGATAAGTATAGTAACACTGTTAAAATTGGTAACAAAGATATAGTAGTTAATACTAAAATAGAAAATTGGAAGTTTGTTAATAGATTAGCTATTGTAAAAGAAACTCCTTTGGCCTTTGATACTAAAATTAAAAAAGGTGACATTGTGATTATACATCAAAATGTTTTTAGAACTTTTTATGATATGAAAGGTAGAAAGAAAAAAAGTAGATCTTATTTTAAAGATGATTTATTTTTCTGTGCTATTGATCAACTTTATCTATATAAAAATAAAAACGGTTGGCATAGTTTTGGCGATAGATGTTTTATAAAACCTATCAAAGATTCTAATGATTTAACGTTAGACAAAGAAAAAAAGCTTATTGGTATACTAAAGTATGGTAATAGCTCATTAGAGGCACTTAATATGAACCCAGGAGACTTAGTAGGTTATACACCTAAAGGTGAATGGGAATTTTTAGTTGAAGGAGAGCGTCTATATTGTATGAAATCAAATGATATTGTTATAAAATATGAATACGAAGGAAACGAAGTTGAGTATAATCCAAGCTGGGCACATAGCGGTTGAGGAACTAATTAAGGTTGCTAAAGAAGCTATTGTAGATACTGCGGATGACATATCAGCTGATAGACTAAAAAATGCTGCTGCTACAAAAAAACTAGCTATATTCGATGCTTTTGAAATTCTTAATAGAATTGAAGAAGAGAAAAATATGTTAGAGGAAAAACCTAAAGAAGTTAAAAAAGAAAGCACGTTTCGTGGTTTTGCTGAAGGAAGGTCTAAGTAATGTATATACAAACTTTATATAAAGTATTAAAAAACCATATAAAACCTAAAGTTCTATCTAGAATGAATAGGTATAATAAATGGGAATATGGATATAACCAAGATCATGATATGATTGTTATATCTAAGACTGGTCAAATTGGAGAGGTTTATGAAATACAAAACCTTAAAATAGCTTTACCTAAAGCTCAAGAAGTTCATGAGTTCAAAGAAAACAGATGGACTTTGTTTAATTATCCTAAAGAGTTAAAAAGAATAAAAACAGTATTCGACTGGAGAGAGTATCCAGAAGAATTTAAAGAAAAATATTACGACTATATTGATAATGAGTTTAAACGCCGTGAAGAAGGTTTTTGGTATAAAAATAAAAATATTCCTACTTACATCACTGGTACTCACTACATGTATTTACAATGGTCGAAGATTGACGTAGGTCAACCTGATTTTAGAGAATCAAATAGATTGTTCTTTATATTTTGGGAAGCTTGCCGAGCTGATGATAGATGCTATGGTATGTCTTACTTAAAGAATAGACGTTCTGGATTTTCATTTATGGCATCTGGTGAATGTGTTAACATGGCTACAATATCAACTGATGCACGTTTTGGTATTTTATCTAAATCTGGATCTGATGCAAAGAAAATGTTTACAGACAAGGTAGTTCCTATTTCGGTTAACTATCCTTTCTTCTTTAAACCAATACAAGACGGTATGGATCGTCCTAAAACTGAACTAGCTTATCGTGTACCAGCTTCTAAATTCACAAGAAGAAGTATTGTATCAACTGAGAAAGCTGAAGATCTTGCTGGGCTAGATACAACTATAGATTGGAAAAACACTGGAGACAATGCTTATGATGGAGAGAAACTAAAGCTTTTAGTTCATGATGAATCAGGTAAATGGGAAAGACCTAATAACATATTAAACAATTGGCGTGTCACAAAAACTACGCTTAGATTAGGATCAAGAATTATTGGAAAGTGTATGATGGGATCAACATCAAATGCTCTAGACAAAGGTGGTAGAAACTTTAAAAAACTATACGATGACTCAAACGTTAACAAAAGAAATGCAAATGGACAAACTCGTTCAGGACTCTATTCTTTGTTCATTCCTATGGAATGGAATTACGAGGGATACATTGATTCTTATGGCTATCCTGTCTTCGACACACCACAAAAACCAGTGTTTGGACCTCATGGAACGCCAATCAAAATCGGGGTTGTTGAATACTGGGATAATGAGGTAGAAGGTCTTAAGGAAGATCAAGATGGTTTAAATGAATTTTATAGACAGTTTCCACGTACTACAAAACACGCATTCAGAGACGAGTCTAAAATGTCTCTATTTAATTTAACTAAGATCTATCAACAGATAGATTTTAACGAGGATTTAAAAAATTCACTCTCCGTAACTCAAGGAAATTTTCAATGGGAAAATGGACACAAAGATACTAGAGTAATATTTTCGCCAAGCAAGCAAGGAAGATTTTATATAACATGGGTTCCACCACTTAATCTACAAAATAAAAGATATTTAAAGAATGGAATAAGTTATCCAGGTAACGAACACTGTGGAGCATTTGGATGTGATCCATATGATATATCGGGTACAGTTGATAAAAGAGGTTCTAACGGATCTTTACATGGCTTAACTAAGTTTAGTATGGAAGAAGTTCCTCCTAATCATTTCTTTTTAGAATATATAGCTAGACCTCAAACTGCTGAAATATTCTTTGAAGATGTACTTATGGCTTGTGTGTTTTACGGAATGCCAATACTAGCAGAAAACAATAAACCTAGATTACTTTATCATTTCAAAAGAAGAGGTTATAGAGGTTTTGCAATGAATAGACCAGATAAAAAAAGAAATAAACTATCAGTGACAGAGAAGGAAATTGGTGGAATACCTAATTCAAGTGAGGATATAAAGCAAGCTCACGCTTCAGCTATAGAAACGTACATAGAAAACTTTGTTGGTTTAAAAGAAACAGGACACGGAGATGTATACTTTCAAAGAACTTTAGAAGATTGGGCTCAGTTTGATATAAACAACAGAACAACTCATGATGCATCTATTAGTTCAGGACTAGCTTTAATGGCTTGCAACAAACACAGATACGCGCCTTCTAATAAAATCGAATTAAAACCAGTTGATCTAGGTATAAAAAGATACGACAATAAAGGAACTTTATCAAAAATAATAAGTTAAATGAATATATATACTAATACCAATAGCGCTTTCCCTAGTCAAGTAGTTAGTGATGCAGAAAAAGCAAGTGTTGAATATGGAAGTCAAGTTGCTATGGCTATTGAATATGAGTGGTTTCGTTCAGGAAGAACTTCTGGTAATAGATATCTAACTAATTGGAATCAATTTCACCAATTAAGATTGTATGCTCGTGGAGAACAAAGTGTACAAAAATACAAAGATGAGTTGTCTATTAATGGCGATTTGTCTTATCTTAATTTAGATTGGCAACCAGTTCCTATTTTATCTAAATTTGTAGATATAGTTGTTAATGGTATATCACAAAAAAGTTACGACATAAAAGCTTACGCTCAAGATCCTGCGTCCGTTAAAGCTAGAACAGAATATGCTTCTAAGATACAAGAAGATATGATAGCTAGAGAATATCTTGATGGATTAAAAGAAACTTTAGGTATAGATTTATACCAAAGCATTAATCCTTCTGAGTTACCTGAGTCACCAGAAGAACTAGAACTTCATATGCAATTGTCATATAAGCAATCTATTGAAATAGCCGAAGAAGAAGCTATATCATCTGTGTTAGCTCAAAATAAATTTGATCTTACTAGACGTAGACTTAACATGGATTTAACAGTTATTGGTGTTGCTGCAAGTAAAACAAGTTTTAATACGGCCGAAGGAATTACTGTTGATTACGTAGATCCTGCTTACATGGTTTATTCATATACTGAAGATCCAAACTTCGAAGACATATACTATGTTGGTGAAGTTAAATCAATAACTATAGCAGAACTTAAAAAAGAATTTCCAGATATTAGCAAAGACGAACTAGAACGTATACAAAAAATGCCTGGCAACCGTCAGTTTTTAACTGGTTGGGCTGGATATGATGAGAACACTGTTCAAGTTATGTATTTTGACTATAAAACATTTTCAAATCAAGTATTTAAAATCAAACAAACTGATCAAGGTTTAACAAAAGCCTTAGAGAAAGATGACACATTTAATCCTCCTGAAAACGATAGTTTTGAAAAAGTATCTAGATCTATAGAGGTTTTATACAGTGGAGCAAAGGTTTTAGGTACTGATACAATGTTAAGATGGGAACTAGCTGAAAACATGTCTAGACCTTTAGCTGATACTACAAAAGTAGAAATGAATTATTCTATTTGCGCTCCAAGAATGTACAAAGGTAGAATTGAATCTTTGGTAAGTAAGTGTATTGGTTTTGCTGATATGATTCAACTAACTCATTTAAAACTACAACAAGTAATGTCTAAAATGGTACCAGACGGTGTTTACTTAGATATGGATGGTTTAGCTGAGGTTGATTTAGGTAATGGTACAAATTACAACGCTGCAGAAGCTCTTAACATGTATTTCCAGACAGGTTCTATAGTTGGTAGATCACTTACACAAGATGGAGACCAGAACGCTGGTAAAGTACCTATTCAAGAACTTAGCAGTTCTAGCGGTCAAGGTAAAATACAAAGTTTAATACAAACTTATCAATATTATTTACAAATGATAAGAGATGTAACAGGACTTAACGAAGCAAGAGATGGGAGTACGCCTGATAAACAAACATTAGTAGGTTTACAGAAAATGGCTGCTAACGCATCTAACACTGCTACTAGACACATAAAACAAGCAAGTTTATATATAACTTTAAGAATAGCAGAGAATATAGCACTTAAAATTGCAGATGCATTAGAGTTTCCGTTAACTGCTGAGTCTTTAGTTAATACTATATCTAATTATAATGTTAACACGTTAGTAGAAATAAGTAACTTAAACTTACATGACTTTGGTATATTCTTAGAATTAGAACCAGACGAAGAAGAAGAACAACAATTAGAGCAAAACATACAAGTTGCTTTACAAAGTGGTGGTATTGATTTAGAAGATGCTATAGATTTAAGGCAAATTAAAAACCTTAAGTTAGCTAATCAAATGCTTAAAATAAGACGTAAGCAAAAAGGTAAAGAAGAACAACAAAATGCTATACAACAGTCGCAAGCTCAAGCAAACGCTCAAGCTGATGCTGCTGAAAAAATAGCTATGTCTGAAGTGCAAAAACAAGAAGCTATATCAGGTTCTAAAGTACAATTTGAACAAGCTAACAATCAATTAGAGATACAACGTATGAATTTAGCTGCTCAATTAAAGCAGCAAGAAATGCAAATGCAACATCAGTTTGATATGCAACTGAAGCAAATGGACATGGAAGCGGTAGGGGAAAAAGAAAAAATGATTGAAGACCGTAAAGATAAGCGTATCAAAATGGAAGGCACTCAACAAAGTGAAATGATAACTCAAAGAAAAAACGATTTATTACCAATAGATTTTGAAAATAAAAATCAAGGTCAACAAGCTCCAGTAGCTTAATTTATTAACTATTTAATTATATTATATTATGTCAGAAATTAAAACAAATGCACCTGCTAAGCAGGAGGGTGACTTTAAAGTAAAGTCTAAACCTACAAGACCTAAGCAATTAGGTGACAAAAAACAGGAAATCACAAAGGTTAATTTAAAAGAACCTTTAATAGAAGTTCCAAACGATATTATTAAGGTTACAATACCTAACGAACCAGCTAAAAAAGAAGAAACAGATGCCATTCAAATCGGAGAAACAAAGGAAGTACCTGTGGGCAAACCATCCGAAGATAGCGCAAAGGTGGGAGAACATATACAAGAGTCCAACGAGACTGTTGAAGGGTTTTCTCCAATCAAAGAAATAACTCAAGAAGAAGTTAAAGAAGTTAAGAAAGAAGTTAAAGAAGCTATTAGAGATGAAAAACTATTAGGTAAACCATTGCCTGAAAACATTGAAAAATTAGTTAACTTTATGGAAGAAACTGGTGGAACTATAGAAGACTACACTAGACTTAATGCAGATTACTCTTCTATTGATGAGAATACTTTACTAAAAGAATACTACAGAAAATCTAAACCACATTTAGATTCTGAAGAAATAGATTTTATAATGGAAGAAAACTTCCATTTCGATACAGATCTTGACGAAGAGCGTGACGTCAAAAAGAAAAAACTCGCTAAAAAAGAAGAGATTGCAAATGCCAAAAACTTTTTGGAGGAAACTAAGAAAAAATATTACGACGAAATCAAGTTGAGACCCGGAGTAACTCAAGACCAACAAAAAGCTACAGACTTTTTCAATCGATATAATGAGCAGCAAGAAGTAGTTGAGCAAAAACATGATACATTTCAAAAAAATACTCAAGATTATTTCAGTCAAAATTTCGAAGGTTTCGATATTTCAGTTGGCGAGAAAAAATTTAAGTATAACATTAAAGATGTAGATAAAGTTGCTGAAAACCAATCAAACATTAACAACCTAGTCGAGAAGTTCTTAGACACAGAAGGTAACGTTAATGATACAAAAGGTTATCACAAAGCTATATACGCAGCAGACAATGTCGACAAAATCGCAACTCATTTTTATGAGCAAGGAAAAGCAGACGCTGTTAAAGAAGTGGTTAATAAGTCTAAAAACTTATCATCAACAAAAGCTAGATCCTCACAAGGGGAAGTTTTTGTAAACGGATTTAAAGTTAAAGCAATTTCTGGTGCAGATTCTTCAAAACTAAAAATAAAAACAAGAAAATTTAACAATTAAAATTTAAACAATTATGAGTTTACAACCACAATTTGGTGGTATTGTACCAAGTCCAATTCAAACTCCATCTCCTTCTGCTTATTTAGCATTTAATGGTGGAGCAAATGATTTTGCACAACAATATTTACCTGAAATTTACGAACAAGAAGTAGAAAGATACGGAAACCGTACTCTATCTGGTTTCTTAAGAATGGTTGGCGCTGAAATGCCAATGACGTCTGATCAAGTAATTTGGTCTGAACAAAATAGATTACATATATCTTACGATAGCTGTGGCGTTGGTGTCGCTGCTGGAGGTAACAATCAATCAATAGTTTCTATTGGTGGTGGTGCTACTGCTGTCAATGTTATATCTATAAATGATACTGTTGTACTTTTAGATCCTGTTTCAGGAGCTGAAGCAAAAGGTATTGTTGTAGCTAGAAATGCTGGTACTGGTGTTGCTGGTGGTGGTACTGTAACGGTACAACCATTTTTTAATACAACATTCCTTGCACAAGGAATTACTCAAACTGGTGCTGGTTTACTAGGAGGTATCAAAATGTTTGTATATGGTTCTGATTATACTAAAGGAACTACTATTGGAGCAGGTGTAGGTAACTCTGCTGCTAGAATTAGTATCGATCCTTCTTTCACACAATTTGCTAACTCACCAGTGATCATAAGAGATCAGTACGTTGTTACTGGATCTGATATGGCTCAAATCGGTTGGGTTGAAGTTGCTACTGAAGATGGTGCTTCTGGATTCCTATGGTATCTAAAAGCTGAATCTGAAACTAGATTACGTTTCGAAGATTACTTAGAAATGGCTATGGTTGAAGGTGAATTAAATGCTAACGCTGGTGCAGCTGCAGGATATAATCAAGCTAACTTACCAGGTACACAAGGTTTATTTGCTGCTGTTAGAGCTAGAGGAAATGTAGAAGTAGGATTTACTGCTGCTGCTGGACTTGATGAATTTGACGCAATTCTTAAAAACCTAGATACTCAAGGAGCAATTGAAGAAAACATGTTATTCTTACAGAGACAAACATCTCTTGATTTTGACGATATGTTAGCTTCTATCTCTGGTGGATTCTCTGGTGGAACTGCTTTCGGTTTATTTGAAAATTCTGAAGAAATGGCTTTAAATCTTGGATTCTCAGGATTTAGAAGAGGTTCTTATGACTTTTACAAAACTGATTGGAAATACTTAAATGATGCTTCCACTCGTGGTGCTATCGTTGGAGTTAATTCTATCGAAGGTGTATTAGTTCCTGCTGGAACAAGTACAGTTTATGATCAAATCTTAGGTACTAACATTAGAAGACCTTTCTTACACGTAAGATATAGAGCTTCTCAAGGTGACGACAGAAGAATGAAATCATGGTTAACTGGTGGAGCTGGAGGAGCAATGACTTCTACGCTTGATGCAATGCAAGTTAATTTCCTTTCTGAAAGATGTTTAGTAACGCAAGCTGCTAACAACTTCGTTTTATTCCAAGGACTATAACAAGTCAATATTAATGTAATGCTTACCCTCGTTGTATTAACGGGGGTAATTATTACTCTTATAAACTATTTAATTATATTATATTATGGCTAAAAAAGCTCAAGCAGAAACTATAGAGGTTGCACCTCAAACGGTAGCTACAAAAGTAGCACCAGTAAAACCAACTAAACCAAGTTGGGAAATAAAAGATAGAATTTATTATTTAAAAGGAAGTAAATCTCCTTTAACTTTAACAATACCTGGAAGACATACTAGAAAACATTCTTTATTGTATTTTGATTCAAAATCAGGAATGCAAAGAGAATTAAGATATGCGACAAATCAAGATTCACCTTTAGTAGATGAACAAAAAGGAGAATGCACGATGGGTCATATAGTTTTTAAAGATGGTTTCTTAAAAGTTTCTAAAGAATTAGGAAACTTACAAAGGTTACTTTCATTATATCATCCTTTGAGAAATAAAATTTACGAGGAATATAGTGCGGTAGAAGAAGCTAAAGATGATTTAGAAGACTTAGACCTACAGATCGACGCTTTAAACGCTGCACGTGCAATGGATATTGATCACGCAGAAGCTATTTTAAGAGTTGAAAAAGGTTCAGAAGTAAATAATATGAGTTCTAAAGAAATTAAAAGAGATCTATTATTATTCGCGAAAGATAACGCACTAGAGTTTATTAGTTTAGCTAACGATGAAAACGTTCAGCTTAGAAACTTCGCAATAAAAGCTGCTGAAGCGGGAATAATAACTTTATCTCCAGACCAAAGAACTTTCAACTGGGCTTCAAATAACAGGAAACTAATGAATGTTCCTTTTGATGAAAACCCTTACTCAGCTTTTGCTGCGTTCTTGAAAACAGACGAAGGTGTGGAAATTTACAGATCTATAGATAAAAAGCTATAAAAACAAGTGATACTAATATAGGGCGGTTTCGGCCGCCTTTTTAGTATAAAAAATAAAACCAATGGTAAATATAAATTCAGTATATACAACAGTCTTGTACATATTAAACAAAGAACAAAGAGGATATGTAACTCCAGCGGAGTTCAACAGTCTTGCTGTTCAAGTTCAAGATGAAATATTTCAGTCATATTTTCCTGACGGTAATCAATTAAATAGGTTTAACCAAAACAATCAACAAAACGATACAGAGTTTTTTAACATGTTTAAAGGGCAAGCTTACAAGTTATATCCTTTTGAAAGAGATACAACTTTTACATTCAATACTGTTAACGATGGTTGGATATATACTGGTACTTCTGATTTATTTAAAATTGGAGAAGTTATATCTACTTACAACACAACAAATCCTCAGTTTGATTCCATTACTCAACTCTCGAGTAAATCAGATTATTCAAAAATAATAAGATCAAACTTAACTGCACCAACAAATCAATACCCTATTTGTTATACTACGCAGACAGAAACACTAGTAGCTCCTTCTACTGTGCAACAACTTTTAATCAAAGTTAATCCTCAACCAAACATTTTAGTTATAAATTGTGTTTTTAAACCAAATGATCCAACTTGGGCTTTCACTGTTGGTACATTAGGTCAATACATATACAATAACACTACATCAGTTCAGTTTGAACTAGACACTTCAGAACAAACAAATTTAATATCACAAATCTTAAAGTATTGTGGAATAATTATAAATGATCCAACAGTGATACAACAAGCCGCGCAAGAAGCTCAACAAGTATCAATTAACGAAAAATCTTAATAAGACATGGCAATAACTGAAACAAATCAACAGTATTATCAAGGCTCACAAGGTTTTAGAGGTAATGTTGGTAATGATCCAAACCAAGCGTTTTTAACAACATTTGATACTAGTCTAGTACTAGGATCTCTTACTAGCTGGAGTCCAACAGACGCTAACTATGGTTTAAATAATTTCAAAGCATACACTAGTGCTACTGGTCTTCCAGGAAGCTGGAGTGAATGGGTTACTCAAATGCTAGTCACTAATAACACTATAACATTAGTTGCTCCACCTGGTGCTAATATATATATAGTTGTTCAACTAACAACATTAGATGGAGGTCAATATGCTACTACTCTTCCTGAAGAAGCAAGAGGTGAAGCTGTAGAAGAAAACTATGGATCTTATCAATACGTTAAACTAAGAGATATTATAGATAACTACATGGTTGGTTACGTAGGTGATGGTAAAATTATTCAAACAGCTAAAAAATCTGATGTATTATTCTTTGCTAAAAGATCTCTACAAGAATTTAGCTATGACACTTTAAAAAGTATTAAGTCTCAAGAGCTTACTGTGCCAGCTTCTTTATCTTTAACAATTCCTCAAGACTATGTTAATTACGTGGCTTTATCTTGGATAGACATACATGGAATAAAAAGACCATTATATCCAAACAATAACCTAACCATAAACCCTTACCAAACTCCACTACAAGATCAACAAGGTCAACCAACTCAAGATAGTTTTGGTGAAAATTTAGAAGGAGAATCTATAACTATAGAAAGATGGAGAGAGACAAATGCAAATAGACTATTAAACGGACAAGCTTTAAGAGAGTTTGATAATTTAGCATATGATGTTTATGGAGATGATTTTGGTTCAGGTCCTTGGAATTGGGGAAGACTATATGGTTTAGATCCACAATACTCTAACGTTAACGGTTGGTTTGGAATAAATGACAGAGACGGAACGTTTACTTTTTCTAGCAACTTAGCTAGTAGATTAATTGTATTAGAATATATATCTGATGGACTTGCTTATGACTTAGATACTAGAGTACCTAAGATGGCCGAGGAGGCAATGTATTTAAGTATATCATATAACATATTAGCTAACAGATCTGCTGTCCCAGAAGGTATGGTAGCAAGATTCAAAAAAGATAAAAGAGCCGCGTTAAGAAACGCTAAAATAAGATTATCAAACATTAAACTTGAAGAAATAGTTCAAGTAATGAGAGGTCAATCTAAATGGATTAAACACTAGAACTTAATGGCACAAGCAAGAAACACTTTTGTTAAAAGCAAAATGAATAAAGATTTAGATGCTAGGTTATTACCTCCTGGAGAATATAGAGATGCTCGAAATATTCAGGTTAGTAGATCCGAAGGCGCTACTGTTGGTTCTTTAGAAAACATACTTGGTAATGAAGCCGTATTAAATATAGACATTTTAACAAGTTCAGTTCTTCAAAAATGCATAGGATACGTTACTGACGAAGCTAATAGCCACGTTTATTTATTTATAACAGACAATGTTGCAAATGCAGGTTTTGATACTGGTGGTAAAAACTTTATAATAAGATACGATTCAACGAATACTGGGCAAGCGTCTGGAATTATTCTAGTGTCAGGTGCTTTTTTAAACTTTGACCCTGCGTTTCCTATATACGGAGTTAATTTATTAGAAGGTCTTTTATTTTGGACAGATAATAAAAACCAACCAAGAGTTATAAACGTTATAACAGCTGCTAGTAACAATACTTATTATTCTAGCGAAGATCAAATCTCAGTAGCTAAATACAATCCTTATCAAGCTATAGAACTATGGCAAGAGGTAGATCCTGTTACAAGTCCTGCTACTTACGAAACTACAATGCAAGACGTAACAACTCCTTATTTACCTAATGGTGGTAGCGCTGTAAATCCTACTGCTTTTGCCGGAGGAACTTCTATAATTGTAAATCAATTTGAAAATAACATATTACCAGATCTTTTATTAGGTACTGGTTCTTTAATTTCTTATATAAATGGTGCTGGCAACATGGTTAGCACAGGAGCAAGAGCTGAGTTGTTTGCGTATAACGGAAACCAAACATGGACTTTACAAGCTTCTTCAAGTCTACCAGCTCTTCCTGTAAACACTACTTTGGTCTTTAATCCTAACCCTTACTATGATGGTCAATTTGCTGGTGATCCTAATTATTTAGAAGATAAATTTGTAAGATTTTCTTATAGATTTAAATTCGATGATAATCAATATTCTATATTTGCTCCCTTCACACAGATAGCATTCATACCAAAACAAGATGGTTATTTTTTATACGTTAAAGACGATACTTTAAATTATCCAGAAACAACTGATCAAGACGCTGCGTATAGAAGTACTGTTGTTAGTTTTATGGAAAACAAAGTAGATCTTGTAAAGCTAAGAATACCTTTACCTTTTAGCAAATCAACATTGCTTGATGACTTAAAGGTAACTGAAATGGATATTTTGTACAAAGAATCCAATGGTTTAGCGGTTAAAGTTATAGATACTATTACTATAACAGATATAGAAGCGCAAACAGTAGAGCCAAATGTATTTACTTATGATTATATTTCTAAAAAACCTTACAAAACTTTACCTGCAGACAATTTAATTAGAGTTTATGATAAAATACCAGTAAAAGCTTTATCACAAGAAATAGCAAGTAATAGAGTTATTTATGGTAATTTTCAAGATAAACACACTCCGCCCGCTACTTTAGATTATAGTGTTAATTCTGGTGCTAAGGCAGATTTTGATTTAAATATTATCACTGCTGATAATGATCCAGACTTTGGTATTATAACCGCTGGCACTAATATAAGAATACAAAACGCTACGGGTACTCCTGAAGTAGGAAGTATAGTAACTGGAGCTGGAATACCTGCAGAAACTTCTGTAGTATCAGCAACAACAACTATTATAACTTTAAATAAAGATACCACAGCGGCTTTTATACTTAATACCACTATAACTTTTAATTTAGTAGGTCCAGATACAAACACTGTAACTAAAATAGAATATCCTAATTCAACATTAAAACAAAATAGAAACTATCAAGTTGGTGTAATGCTTTCAGATAGATATGGTAGAACCTCTACAGTTGTATTATCAAGCAACAAAGAAGAAGTTATTACTACAAACGGAACTTTTATAGGTGACACTATTTATTCACCTTATTTAGCCGAAAGTATAAGAACTGATCAATGGCCTGGTGATTCTTTAAAAGTATTATTCAATCAACCTATTGGTCCATCTTCTCCTGACCTTTCAACTGGTTGGCCTGGTATATATAACGGTGACCTTACTAGTAGTCTTTACAATCCGCTTGGTTGGTATTCGTATAAGATTGTTGTAAAACAAACAGAGCAAGAATATTATAATGTTTATTTACCTGGCATCATGGCGTCTTACCCTGAAGAAATTTCACTAGAACTTGGTCAAACTTCTCACGTTGTATTAATTAACGATAACATAAATAAAGTACCTAGAGATTTAACTGAAGTTGGACCACAGCAAAAGCAATTTAGAAGTAGCGTTAAATTATGGGGTAGAGTTAACAACACTACAACAGTTATAACTTATGACCCAACTGATGGAGATTATACAAACATAGCTGAATCAAATGCTCAGTACTATCCAAACAGAGGCGATGATGTAGTTTCTACTATATCAACTATAGGCGATCTGTTTGATTACTTACCATCTGAAGCACCTCAACCTGATTACTTTCCACAGTTTTATCTTTATAAATCAAACCCTTTAATAGCTAGATTAAGCACGGAAAAACAAATAGGGCAAATAGCTACTACAAATTATTCTCCAGTAAGTGGTGAAGTTGCTATAAACTCTACTAGTGATGAGATATTCTTAAAAAATGTAATTGGCGAAGGACCTTCAGTCACTGGAACTATAAACGGTCTTCAAACCAACGTCCCTGCTGGTACCCCAGCAATTTTTAATACTTTTACTACTATACCGTCAGTAGGAAGTGTAGCTGTTGGGTTAGGTATTTTTCCAGATACTAATGTCACCGCTGCAACAACTACCAGTGTTACTTTTGATAAAGCTACTCAGTTTGTTAACGGAACAACTGTAACTTTTACTTTAGTTGAAATAGCTTTAGGTGATAGTGTTAGAGGAGGTGGTTTACCTAGCGATACTATTGTAATAACCCCTGGTTTTACACCAGCTACAGTAGCTGTAAATCCAATTCCAACAACGACAGGCGTTAGTGATTCTAATATTATAATTGTTAATGACGCTACTGGTATAGAGCCAAACCAATACGTTACGGCTACAGGTGTACCAGAGGGCACAGTTGTAGATAGTATTAGTGGCTTGAATGTGACTCTTAGTAATGTTGTAAATATTGGAAACGCAGTACCTGTTACTTTCAACACTCCTGCTAAAATAAAAGTAGGAAGACTAAATGACTCAGATCCTCCAGTTCCTGTTGCTACTCCAGTTACGGTTACTTTTGATAGTCTTCTTACTATAGTTAACGAAGAAACTCCAGGGTTACAATATTTAGCTGTAATGGAAACTGAAGCTGTAGATAGTCTTTTAGATATATTCTGGGAAACAACATCCACTGGTTTAATAACTGATTTAAATACATTGATATTAAACGCAAGTGACGGCGCTGCTAATTTTAGTAGTTTTGATACTAGTACTTTTAAAGAAGATTTAGCGTCCGGAACAAATATATTAAATGCTAATTTTACACTAGTG
>Ga0209090_10000581_pt1 | contig 22849 bp, 37 predicted proteins | sample ArcticOcean_MG_C_9_FD_187432 | JGI IMG/M metagenome (GOLD analysis project Ga0209090, IMG submission 187432) | Marine microbial communities from western Arctic Ocean - ArcticOcean_MG_CB2_152 (SPAdes) (version 2) | ecosystem: Environmental > Aquatic > Marine > Oceanic | place: Arctic Ocean... | reverse complement strand
TTAATCTAAAGTCTAGTAACCATTCCGGTTCTTCTTTAATAGCACTAATCTTTCTTACAGTTTCTTCGTCTAATCCAGGCGGCAAACTATCCGCTTCTACTTTAGTATCGAAGCCTTGTTCGTATTTGCTAGTGTTGAGGTTATCGATGCTCATCCTATTCTCTCAACTTTAAGTTGTAGAGGATGCCCGGCTGATCTGGATACTGCAACTGCTTCTAAACATTTCTGTTCAGCAATCTCTGAGTTATATGTTCCGGCTACTGCTTGTCCATCTGAATGTACAGTTTGTGTTAATGTTTTTGCTGAAGTAATATTTTTATTAAATATCTCTATTAACAATGTTATAACAAACTCTACAGGAGTAAAGTCATCATTGTATATAACAACATTAAATCTGGAAGGATATCGAAGTTCCGTTGATGTTTTTGTTTTAACTGCCTCTTTAGCCATTTGTTACCTTTTACTATGTTTGTGTTTGAATAGTATTATACACTAATTTAAACTACTAAGCAACCTTTTATGGCTGTAATAGTAGGTAGCAGTTAAATTACCGCTACCCACATATTTACCACAAATCTTAAGATATTTTAATTTTTTGCGGTTTCATTGCATCAGGGACATTGCGTTCTAGTTGGACTCTTAGTAAACCATCTTGTAGTTTAGCATCTTTTACTTCAACGTATTCTGCAAGTTTGAAAGTTCTAAGGAAATTTCTTTCTGCAATACCTTTGTGTAAGTACTCAGTCTCAACTGTCTCACCTTCTTCAGCATCTAGTACATTTGAAGTACCAGTAATTTTGAGGGTGCCATCTTCAAGTTCAATCTCGATATCTGATTTTTTAAATCCTGCAATTGCAAGAGTAATTTCATAGATGTCGTTTTTGTTCTTAGTGATGTTGTAAGGCGGATAGCCTGTACCGTTTTGCGAAAATGAAGGGTCGTTGAAAAACTGCTCTGCCATTCTGTCGAAGCCGACGCTCATTTTATATAGTGGGGATAGTGAATCGGTTGTGATTCGGATCTGCTTATTCATAATTTTCTCCTTTTAAAAGCAAGTTAATTTCTATCTCTTCTTTTTAAACCCATATGGCGAATAAAAAGATCGCAGATTAGAGGTACATTCGATAGTGTGTGTCCTGTTCCTCTATTCTACTTGACTGTTCTTGTAAGTTATTTGAGGTGTTACCATCTCAAAATCTTTTAGTGGACAATCCCAAAGTTAATTTTTCGTGTCCTCCGAAAAGGTATCCTATTAACTAAAACTGCTACTTAAATTTGCAGTTGGGCGTTTTAGTATCTATTCTTCTTACCATTCGGTTTGTTTCACTTACGATTCACTTACCTTGTGTAGGAGTCCTTTCCTTTAAAACGGCAATTTATTTTACAGTATGCTTTTGTCTCTTACGATTCAATTGCACTTGTAGTTTAAATTGCAAAGTTATTTATGTAACTAGTATAATATATAGTGCTTTTTTGGTAAATTTCAAGTCAAAATATACATCTTTTGTTAATTTTTTGCGTTCTTGCGTTCAAAATACATTCGTACATACGTTTTTCTCACAATAGCAAATATGGTAAAGAAGAACGTTAAGAACACTGATGTCCAAAAGATTCTATCGCCTTCGCTTTCTAAAACCAATAAAAAAGTTCTATTTGCTATGTACAGCAATAACATGTTCAATGGGAAGTTTATAATTAATGCTAACCCAGTATCTTGTATTGATTCTTTAAATGCTCTAGCTCTACTCTCTTTCTTCTCATTATTAGTCAATCTCTGCATCTCCTATTATGCCATCGTATCCTTTGAAACGATAGTAAACTGTAAGTTCTTCACCTTTAGCAACTGGAATGACAGTGTGTAAATTTCTGTCGCCTTTGTCTGTGCTAATATAACAGTTAGGATTTTCTGAATGATTAATAAATCCACCTAATGGAGTTCTAACCCATTCGTGTCTATCTCGATTGTGTACTAGTACATGCGTTTCTCCTAGCACCTGACCAGCTTCTAACTTTGTAGTTGCATGTAATCCTAGTCCATGTGTAATACTATCTTTGATGGTCAAACCTTCCGGTAATGGTCTATATGTAAAATCACTAAATATTTTTTTACTGCTCTTGCTCACTTTCTGCTTCTCCTATTCTCTTCATACCTGCTTCTATGTATGGACCCAAATTAGTTATTGGGAATTTGTTTAAAAATTTTAATTCAAATATAATTCTCTCGTCTTTTGTCATCGGTCTTTTATCTGCTCGTATGACCACATTAACTGAAAACTGGTGTGAATTCTCTAGACTCCACGGATCTCCGTAATTCATTTCTACTACATGCGGTATATCATTATCAACAAACCAACTTGTAACTTTAGTAATTGCTTCATTGATACCAACTTCAGTTACCCACTCATAGTCTGCATCGTCATTTGCTGGAGCACACACAATCAAATGCGACTGTGTGTGATCCGAATTATGGTGAATACTTTTACTAAGAAAGTTTTTCTTATTGTTCGCCATATGAGACCGCTGTTACATTTTTAATAACAAAACTGCGCCAGCCTTTAGCATTAATATCGTATACTGATAAAGTGTTGTTAGGATTTTTAAGTACCCTAGGCTTCTTAGGCTCCGCACCTTCTTCAAGTTCTACTACAGGTACTAACGTGTTATCCAGTGTGCAAGTCATTATGCGTTTGTCACCGTCTTTCTTAGTGAAAGTAACTTCGCAAACATGTTCTTTAAGAAATGTTTTTAAACTAGTTCTGAATGTTACCCATTGATCATCGTTCCAACTATCCCAAATTTTCAAATCATGTTTCATTGTTTTGCTCCGTTTTTGTCTCGTTGAGTTTTTTAATAATACCTTCGTAACGTCTTATGTCTTCGTGTGTAGCATCGTTCTTTAATTTGTTACATTGCATACATATAATCCAAAAGTTACCTATTGAGTCTACCCCACCTTTGCTCTGTGGTATCATATGGTCCGTACTAGGAGTAGCCTCTGATGTCTTATCTTCATTGTTTTTGCCTAGCCCATAATCTAATTCATGTCCACAGTTTACACATTCTGGTTTGCATAGTTCTAAAAACTCATCGTAATCAACATTCCATTTCCGTGCATTTACATAGGCCCAAACAACTCGCAAGTCTTTGGATTCGCATACTTGCCTATAAAGTTCTCTAGTATGATATGTGCCTGGATCGTATTTAGGATATATCATCTTCATCTCCCATCATAGGTATATCAATTGGGAATGGCATAGGCACAAGTGTTTCACCAGTTGCCTTCTCATACACATTTATTATACCACTTGCAACTTTTTCTGTGTTAGCCATACCTTGATAGTTTGTAGGATATTTTTGCGAAAATTCATCTTTTATATCCAAATGCAATCTATTCATATCTTCAAAATGTGCATTACACTCAGCAAAGATATCATCCATTAAATCATCTGTGTACAAATTTGCATCTTCTAACAGTTGCTTAACTTTTAGGAAGCCCATCATAGTTGCAGTATAAATCTTCTCATTGGGCCAGTATATTCTCAGTCTAGTTAAAACTGTATACAAACTATCCGACTCCCATTGTTCATGACTATTATATAAATCTGTTATGTGAGTAATTGAGCCTGGGCGTCTAATCTTATACCCTGTTTCACAATCAGCACTAGTGACTACTCTTTCAATTTCTACTGCTTGTTCATGGCCCATTTTAATATGTTGTTCATGTATAAAGTATTGTGCCATTGGTGCCGAATCAACATTTAATGCTAACAGCATTTCTGTTTCTACATTAGGGTCATCGCTTTCTACATAAAACAATGGAATAGGTTGTCCTGGATACTTGTTTATATAAACTAAAATATGTTGTTGCCCGTCTGCTACAAAGTAATTACCTTCGCTATCTTTACGAGCTTGTCCACATGTCACTACATTAGTATTCCATTTCCTATCTAACTTCTTTTGATGTGTAGGTTCTGGATAACGTTGACGTTCGTAATTGATATATACAAGTTCTGGATCTACCCAGGCAAATTGTAATACTTGTTGTGGTATGTCTGTGCCAGGTGTAAATTTACCTGTACGTTGTTTTACCATTCTTGCAACTTTAGTTGCTTTTACTGACCTTACTTTACGACCTTGTGAAGGATCGAAAGGTGCCATTGATAGTTTTTTTCCTGTTGCCATTATTACTCTCCGAGTCTTTGACTGTTAATATTAAAACTAGTATATACTACTTTTCCTTTTTGTCAACCTTTTTAGATTGTCTTTCCCATGCCGCCTTTAATCCGTTAGGTATAGGTGGCCCATCATTATTAACTGGTGCTGGCATATCTGCATTTAATACAGATAGGTCATCTGCTTTCTTTCCAAAGATTGCATCATAGTTGTCAGCATACTTCTTTTGGTCTGTGTCTTTGGGTGCTGAGCCTTTTCCGCCATGCCAAGAACCATGCCCTTTTGGTATTTCAGTGTCTACCATTTGTCTGTATTAACTCCTCGAGTGTTAAAATTTCCTTTAGGTGATGATTTACTATAATTAAAAGGTACTGATACTGCAAATGGATCTGACATTCCTTTACCTATCCACTTAAATTTGTTATAAACTGTGGAAGGATTTACATGTCCTAAATATCTATTAACGCATGTATCTTCTTTTTCTGCGTATGCTTCTACTTCTTCGTATGTGCCATACACAAATTCATTGTTGTCTAGTTTTGCTAGTTCTATATTATTTTTCATCCTATGTTCTTAAATATTTGTATGTTGTCATAGTACATTGGGGGATTATCAAAATTATAATAACTATGTACTGCAACAAATATTGCGGATAGTACAACCAATGTAATTATTAAGTCTGGTAAAGGATTTCTCATTACTTGCCTATGTCCTTAATGTTTGCTTTACCAATCACTTGATATGCACCTTTGTTATATGCTGGTGCAATAGTGTACCCTGAACTAATTTGCTTCTTCTCTTCTTCCCACTTCATGTCTATACCGCCACTACCAGTGCCTGCTTTAGACATTGTCATACTTGGGTACTTGTCAGTATGACATTCTACAGGTGCCACTACGGGCTTCCTGTTGGGCTTAAAGGCCTCTCTACTCCTAGGATCAACCCTAGGTGATATACCATGACAATAATCAACATATTGCTCGAATGTCAGTTTGGGAATGCCCATACGTTTATTCTGCTTGTTTTTAACTCGTAAACCTTCAGACCACTTGGCTATGTTAGCCTTAGTCATTTTAGGCTTGTACTTTTTGTTCTTAATGGTCGTGAGACCTTGAGCTAAATGCATTGTCATAGTATATATTATACCGGATTATCTGGTAAATGTCAACCTATTTTATTACTTAATACGTCTCAGAGCACCCATATTGTATGCCGCAAATAATACTAAGGGCAAGAACAATATAACTGTTTCCGCTGTTTCTGTGAGGTTAAACAGGCTAATAAGGTATCCGTATCCAACTACGACTACTGTTAAACCTAACAATATGCTAAGTCCCATAAGCATGTTTAATGCCATTTCTTTTATATCTATCATATGTACTCCTATGATTTTGGTTAATTAAAGTAATATAATACACTATGTTGTGGTTGTTGTCAACCAAAATATGCATATAGTGTGTTTTAGTCAAGCGAAAAGGTAGCACTAAGTACTACCTTTCCTGTTATTAATAACTAAAAGGACTTTCTAAATATCTTTAGAATGTTTTTGCTAGTGAAAATACAAATGTATCCTCATCAGCAAGTCCTGATCCGTCTTCAGCGGAAAAGTCTACATAAGCAATAGTTCCTTCTATGTCATAAGGCATATCAAAACTTCTACTTACTGACCAATTATCGCCTATAGTGTCCCAAGTACCGTAGGATATGTCAAGCATACCTAATACATTGTACTGAACTTCACTATAGTCTTTGAAGCCATCTTCGCCGATAACATGAGTTAAACCAAAGTCAGCATAGCCAACATTGATGTAGTACTCAGTACCATCTAGAGATTCATCTCCGGAATATGCATAGTCCATGTAGCCAACATCAAGACTTACGTCTCCCATTGAACCACTCCAACCAACATACATGTCAGTTTCTCTGTCAGCATCACTGCCAGCAAAGTCTACTTCCGAAGCCCAAACGCCTGTATAGAAGCCACCGCCGATGTCTAAATCTAGACCCATTGATAACGCACTATCGCCTTGTGTTTGAGATTGTCCTCTGAAAACATAGTCTGAACCCAGACCAACGTTTCCGCTCACTGAAGCCGCATTGGCTCCGAACGCCATTATAGATAGCAATAATACAACTGCTACTTTAAATCCGTTCTCTATATTGAATAAATTTTTCATCTATTCCTCCTTTTTTATTATTATATTACTGATATTAACAGACAGATATGCCGCCTGTTTTGTCACAGTAATTAACTATTATATGTTCTTTAAGGGTAGTTGTCAACCTTATATTTCAAATACCTCGTCATTTGGGGGATCAATATCGTGGTCAATGACTTCGATTTCAACAGATTTCTCTCTGCGTCTTTTAAAATTTGTTAGCTCTATATCACCATCCGACAACAAAAACAGTAGGCAAAGGATGATATTTAATTCCAGAGGCTTTTTAGGTTTCCACTTTCATTTTAACATATTTTACTCAAAAAAAATGCACACCTAAGTGTGCATTTTTATTTAGCCTACGGCTAAATCAGATACTTACGAAGTGGCAAGTGCTCTGTAACCAGCGGCAATAACAGCCTTAGAAGCTGTACCTAAACGGTATTTGCTAGTTTGTCTACCTTTAGTATCAACATGATTGTTGAGATAGATAGGGTATCCTTTGAAGCGTAGTGATTGAATCACTGCTTGTGGGTTACCAACGTTAAACCTTGCGGCTATTTGTTTTGAAGTAAGTTCTGCACCACCTGTTAGGGCGTTTAGTACTTTAGTTTCTTTGCTTACGAATGTAGTAGTCATATGACCTCCTATATACATTTTCTTTATGTTAAGGACAATTCCTTAACTTACATACTATTATACGTCTTTTTGACTAGAAGTCAACCTTTTTTTGTATCTAAATACGTTTCGTTGTGAATCCAACGGTTTTTCTTGATAAATCCCCATTCTCTAACACGTGGACCTACAAAAAATAGAGTCCAAGTATCAACAGTAAGGTCAAGTTCAATACGATGCAGGCTACGGCTACCAGCAATTTTAATAGTGCCCGGCTTACGCCAAAAACGACCTTTAGGAGTATGCTCCCAATAGCCGCCCCTAAGAATAATAGTACAATAACTCCAAGGATGGTCATGAAGGTCATCTGGGTCTCCTTTGTGAAAATTGTGTATGAATACGTTAAATGGGAACCATTTCCTGTCTTTGAGGAATAGGTAATATCTTGTTAAATAAGGCTCTTTGTCTACTCGGTCCAGTATTATTCTCTTCCTACCTAACCTATCGAGCCAATTAAGTATCTTCATTCTGAGCAACCCTCTTCCTTAGACTTGTACTACTAAAACTATGGTCTCTGCCATTATAGACTATCTTGCAACCACGTACTTTCGCAATGTCTTTGCCTGTGAAGTCTTTAGTTTTATATTCATCCCCTAACACTCTAACATCTATTGGGAGTGTTAAGAGCAAATCTGTTAAATCTTGCTCTGTTGTATAGACAACTATCTCATCTATATATTTGACTGCCGCCAACTGAATCTGTCTTTCAACAATTGATTGTATTGGTGCGTTTTTTGAATCTGGTCGATCCACTGTTGGATCTGTTTGTAAGCCAACTATTAAGTAATCACAATGATGCTTGGCTTGTTCCAACATTGTTATGTGTCCTGCGTGTAGTAAATCAAATGTACTACAAGTAAAACCTATCTTACCGCAATCTTTATAATTTAATCTCATTCTTTGCGCCTGCTTCTATTAAGTAAATACTCTTATGCATAATCCTTTAACATTTTTTTAATCTCTAATGCATGTTGTTCTTCTTGTCCTATTTGTCCTCTGGCATACTCTTCCAGGTATATACTAGCGTCATAGACTTCTTCTAACAACTTTTTATACAAGTTTACTGCATGAGTCTCATGTTCTAAACTTTCTTGCAGTATCGCTACTATAGAATGGTTATGTGACTCTTCAATTGGTGCTATAACTTGACTAGGATGTCCGTCTAAGCCTGTAATTAATTCTCCGGCTTGTAAGGCATGTGTTAAACTTTCATTTGCCTGTTCTTGTAGGAACTGCACAATAGGAATTCTGTAAGGGCCTGTAATCATTAATGAACTGTGTGCGTATCTAACAACACCAGCCATTTCATATTCCACAATCTCATTAAGTATATCGCATACTACCGGTTCGTTCAGTTCTCGCATTTCCATTTATTCTCCGTCATAATAATATAGGCGTTCTATATCATCTTCAGTTGTTTCTTCGCCATATTGTATCTCTATAATATGACAAGGTTCATTACTTCTATTTACTACTTGATGCCATTCATTTGCTTTAATCTGGAAAGTTTCATCTGTTTTAAGTGTAAACTCTGTAAAGTTATCTGGGTTACTAACACTATATTTTATATCGCATTCACCCTTACTTACAAACCAAATTTCGCTTCTCTTAAAGTGCCGTTGATAACTTATGCCTTTCCCTGGTTCTATTATCAACTCCTTCACTCTTACAGCATCATCTTGGAACAAGTCACTAAACTCGCCCCATACTCTACGCTCTGTTGGATATTTCCATTCCTTTAGTATCCAACTGCTTGAGTTTGCTTTGTCTTCGCCGCCGACTCCAAATGCAAACTCTATACCTGCTATATCCATCTCTGGTATATTGTCTTCAGTTCTATCACCTCCGTTACAAAAGACTATTTTATAGTCAGGGTAGGCTTTCTTAGCCTGTTCAAGTGCCGCTTTGGCACTACCGTCTTTATCATCGAAACCCCAAACACTATCTACCATGTCTAGTCTATCAATAATACAAGCTCGTTCTTCAAAGGACATAAAAGGTCTACCTTTTTTCCTTGTTAACCATTCGTCACTATTAAGTGCCACAACTAATTTGTCGCCTAAACGTGCCGCTGATTCTAAATATTTAATGTGTCCGCTATGTAGTGGATCAAATCCACCACTAACTATGACTACAGTTCTTTGCATTATAAACCACGTTTTCTCTGCATTGTCGCGATCCTATCATTATAGTCTCTGACACGTCTTGTTTTACGTTTAGATTTTAAATACTTTGTACCAGTTGGCAAGTACTGTTTCATTGTACCAGCGGCTTCCATTTCACGAACCGTCTTTTGCCATCTTTTAACTGCTTGTTTTTTCTTGCGATTACGTTTAGCACTAGGCTTTTCGTAATACTGTTGTTTTGCTAATTCTTTTTGAAAGTCTGATTTTTCGAGTCGTCTTTTTAAGATTCGTAATGCTTTACCAACATCACCGTTCCTAACTTCTATCTCGCCGTTGTAACGTTCCAAGTAGTGTGGTTCCTTCTTTGGAGCGAAATCTCTTTTCTTATTGTTCCACTCTTTAGTGTAGGATTTATTTCCTTCTCTACCCTTGTCTTTGTTCAACTTTTACCTCTTAATTTAATTTTATATTCAGAATCAATCTTTTCATTACCGTTAGTATATACTAAAGTAGGATATGAGTCAACCGATTTTGTGGGATATTGCTTAAAAAATATATTTACAACGCCTTCTTCCTTTAGTTTAGGTGCTCTAAACATAAGATTGTGCAAACTATTCTCTACAATTGATTTAAGACCTCTAGCACCTGTTTTACGTTTTGACGCAATGTTGGCTATGTCTTTAATGTATTGTTCTTGAAATGTTAATTGTATTTCATCGTATTCTAACAACTTTTTAACTTGTGGTATAACACTTGCTTTAGAGCTTGTTAGTATTTTTACCATGTCAGTTTCTGTTAGGTCATCTAGAGTAACAAGGTTTGGCAACCTGCCTACTAGTTCTGGTATAAGTCCGTAACTTATTAAATCATCATGGGTTACATGTTCTTGCCAGTCATTTTTAGTTTTGTCTTTGAGCGTAGAATTAAACCCCATTGCTTTCTTTTGTACTCTAGCATCAACTTGTTTGTCTAAGCCTACAAAGGCACCACTACATATAAACAGGACATTGGTCGTATCAAACTCTATGTTGTCATAACGTTTGCCACTGCCACTGCTTACTTTAATTGTAGTACCTTCTATAAGTCTCAATAGTGCTTGTTGTACACCTTCTCCACTTATATCCTTTGTATTGGCGTTAGACTCACTGCTACGAGCCTTCTTATCTATTTCATCTATGAATACTATGCCTTTTTGTGCAAGTTCTACATTCCAATCACATGCATTAAGTAAACGCTCTACAACACTTTCAACATCTTCGCCTACATAACCTGCTTCTGTTAGTGTTGTAGCATCTGCTATTGTGAATGGTACTTTTAATTTCTCTGCTAGTGTTTGTGCAATAAGTGTTTTACCTGTGCCGGTAGCACCTAACATTATCACATTGCTCTTTTCTAATTTAAAATCATCTGTTTGATAATATATTTTTTTGTAATGATTGTATGCACATACACTTAGAACTTCTTTTGCGTATTCTTGACTAATAACTGTTTCGTCTAAATGTGCTTTAATCTCTTCTGGGGTAGGAATTGTTTCAAAATCAAACTCTTCTGGTATTTCTTCATCATTTAATATTTTATAACTAATGCTAATACATTCATTACAAATATAAGAGTTTGGTCCTGCTATAAGTTTCTTAACTTCGAAACGTTTTTTACCGCAAAAACTACATGATAAATTTTCTGTGTCTTTTGTGTTTGCCATTACTTTTTAATATACCTCGGCTTTCCATCTTCATCTGAATCTGTGTCGCCACCGTTGGGTAGTGGTATTGCCCAGAACCCTAATTGTTTATTTACTTCATCTTCACTTAATTTACTGATTATATCGAATATCTGCTCTTCTGTTAAGTCATCTTTGTTTAATTCGCTTCTTGCCATTAGTTGTGATGCGATTCTAAGGTCGCCTGTTGCTGGTGCTTCTACTTGCACTGGTCTGCTAGGACCTTCAACAGTTTTTTCTATTACTCTAATAACTTCCTTCTCTACTATCTTTTCTACTGGAACTTCTACAATCTTCTCTACAATTCTTTCTACTATCTGTGGCTTCCCTGGAACAACATGTACACGTTCTGGGCCTTCCTTAGTAATAATCTTTTCTACTATTTTTTCTACAGGTACTTCGACCTCAACGATTTTTTCGATTTCAACTATCTTTTCTACAATTCGTTCTGGTCCGGGGACTTCAACTTCAACGATTCGTTCTGGTCCGGGAACTTCGACTTCCTTGATAACCATTGTCTCCTTTTCGACCTCGACTGGGACTTTGATCTCAACAATCTTCTCGATGACTTTCTCAACTTCCACCTCCTTAGGTTTGTTTTTAAGTTCTGTTTCTAAGTCTTCTATCATATCCAAAGCATCAGCCATCATCTCTAATGTCTTTGCGTACTTTGTATTCAAACTGTCTAAGGCTTGTTTAACTGTTAGTTTTTTTCTTGCCATCTTTAAGTTTTTTCTCTAGTTTCTTTTCCAATGCCCTAATGGCTGGAGGTGTTGATAAATCTACATCTTGTTCAACTACCCTTTCGACAACTTTTTCAACTTCTTTGATGACCTCAACAGGCACTTCCTTAATAATTTCTTTTGTGATAATTTGTGGAGATTGTTCCACTTGATTGGGTTTGGCTTTGTCCTTCACTAATCCGTAATCTTTAATGTCATCGGTTGTTGTGTCTTTTAGTTGTTTTCTAATGTCCGGACCTGCCTTTTCTAAATTGATTCCATAACGTAATAACGTTTGGTTAGCCGCTATAACTAGCATAACTGCAAGTGGATCGAATACAAAAACAAGCATTAGTATGAATACTTGTACTGCTTTGTCTAATAGGTCTTCGCTGTCACCACCAAATAGTAATTGTGCTACATACTTGATTGGTCCCACTTCTTTTTCTAATGTTCTTACAACACTTTCTGCTTCATACTTCTCGTCTTTTAGTGTTGAGATCTTTACATATATTGTATCTATTTGTTCGTTGAATTCGTCTATTTTTACAAGATTAGTATCTTGCTGGACTGTATTACTGTTTCGTAATCTATTAATTTCTGAGTTTGCCTGGTCTATAGTTTTCTGTGCCTGTGCTCTATAGCCATCTATGTTTGCTTGTTGTTTATCAATGTCTACTTTAATGCCATCACGTTGTTCTTTCTGAGACGCGAAAAGAGTGTTGGCTTGGGCAACATAGTCTATTGTTTCTGTTTCAGCACGTCTAAACGTTCCGCCTGCATCTGTTTCAATTACTTCTACACCTTTTTCTCTAAGGTTATTTACTGCTGTATCTAATGTTGCTAGTTGGTCTCTTAGACTTTGTATTTGTCCTTGGGCATATTCTATATCGCCTTGTACTCTTTCCCAAGCACCATCTCTAATAGATTCTTGTTGCTGTATGCTTTGACTAACATCTACTGTTCCACCTATACCTAGTATACGGTCTTCTAGTGTTGCAATTTTATTTTCTTCTCTACCTATTTGTCCGTCGATACGTTCTACGATAGCAAAAGCATCTCCACTTTCACTTGCTTGATCCAAATGTGCTTTACTAAGATATCCAAAGATACCCATACTTGTAATAAGCATTAAAATAAAGACTGCGATAGAAAGATATGTTCTAAGTAGTATGCCTGTTTCATTCCAGTATCTGTAAAGCCAACTCGCAGTCAGCAGTTTACCTACCTCCAATGTTCCAGCCATAATGGCTATGGGCATTGCGGCGGCACTGAAGATTGCCATAAGTCCAGCTATGCTAAACCAGGCGGCTACTCCGGCGATGGCAAGAGCAGTTATTAATGTAAGGATACCAAATAACATGCAAGTATTTATCGGTATTTCGCATATAGTTGATACATCTTGAACATAAATATCAGTATGCAATTAGAATGGAAACACAATCAAGAGCAAAACCTCTTAAAAACAGTAATTTTTAACGAAATGAATCAAGAATTATATTATACTACCGAAGATGGTGGAACTACTATTAACAAGTATTTCAATGATAACCATATTCAAACAATTAATAACACTAAACATGCAGATGAATGGGAAGATGAAAAGCATTTTTTATCTATGCATCATTCTAAATATGTAGGTGTGTATAAACCGTTATGGCATCTAATAGATATGACCGATGAAGAATATCATTTATGGGTAGTAGATAATAACTGGCAAATGGCTATGCCTTTATATGGAATCAGTGATGATGGCGTTTATTTAGATAGACTGCAACGTCATGCTTATGTACAAGAAGGACGTGACATGGAAAATGTTGTACAAAATGAATTAGAAAAACTTTGGATTGAAAAGGATAGTGAAGGAAATTATTACCAACGAGAATGGTGTGAAGAAAATAATAGTTTTTACAATGTCCAACCATGTTGTGTGTTTCCACACAACCCAGGTAGAACTCTACTTAAAGACTATTCTACTTAATTTCTTAATTCAGTAAATTCTTCTGCAACAGGCGAATCTATAAATCTCACCTTTCGATGGTCATTAAGTTCAACAGTAGCACTATTATGTTCATGCTCTCTAACTGTAACTCTTTGTACCCAACATCTGTCGCCATACATTGTGCTAATAATATCTTGAGCTTTATCAAACACCATTTCAGCAAAACGTTCACAGCCAACTGCTGGCACAACTCTCAAATCAATCATGTTTTTATCTTGTAACAGTAATACTGTTTCCATTTCTGGATCATCTTCTGCTACTAGGTATGTGTGGTCAAACATTTCACCTAACCATTGCTTCAAAGGTTTTAAAGCACCAAAGTCAACTACCCAATTCTTTTCATCTAGTCCGTCACTGCCGAACTGTAATTCAAATTGTAATGCATAACCATGTATTAAGTTACAATGGCTATCTGCTCGCCATTGTCTAAATGCACAACTATGTCCTGTTGAGTGTGAATAGGTTTTTCCGCTATAGAATCTTTTGCTCTGTGTCATGTAATTATATCCGATGTTTGTTTCTGATAGCCTTTACTAATTTCTTCATTAGTCTTTGCCATTGTCATAACATGATTAGCTGATAGTGTTATGGTTGCTTCTGGTGATACCGTCATCATGTAAGGCATTAAACCAAACCCACTTTCGCTTCTGCCGACAATTAACGGCTTGGACAATTTCATAGATCCTTTAGAATCCAAATCGTCTTTCTTTAGTATTGCAACAAGTTCTTCGCCAGTGCTTAATCTCACACTAACAATCTCGCCTTCTTTAATAACTTCTAGTAACATATTTTATTCCTCTAATATATGCATTATACAGATTATATATTAAAAGTCAAGTATTATTTTAAAGTTTATTGGCTAGTGACAAAACCGGCTTGTTCTAAAGTTACATCAACTACACCTTCTTCGATTAATCTTCTACGATTAACCATGTGTGCTTCGATTAATTCTTCTTTGCTACCGCCATAATAATCAACACAATGTCCAGCTTCTAATAATGCATCAACTACACTACATTGCTCACCATCTTTATCAATTATAAAGTCACCAAGGATTCTTCCAAACTTACCTTTCATGTCTTCGCCTGATTTATTGATTTGTGTTTTAAGAATTGAAGTTTTACCCAACATTGCCTGAAGGGCCTTTTTTGCGGCTAAGCCAAATTTCTTTTCTATCTTATCTCTTGTTCGACTCTCTGGTGTGTCGATACCCATAATCCTTACTCGTTCATCGCTGAGGATCACACCGAAACCTAAATCTATATCTACGTCTACTGTGTCTCCGTCAACAACTTTAAGTATTTTACATCTATACTCGTACATTGTAACTCCGTGTTTGTATCCTACATGATACACGAAGTATTTATCTTAAACTACTGTTTTAATCGTTTCTAACTAAGAACGTATGATTGCTCAAAATAGCAACTACTGGATACACTTGACCCCAGTTAGGACTACTGATATTATGGTTGTAATAATGTGTCGCACCACTCGTTGGATCTATGGTAACACCTTTTAATGCTAACAATGAAACTTGTACACTTTGTTTCCAGGCTTCCATGTTAGGAGCAATCTGTTTTCCTTTGGCTTTACCTTTTTCGTATATAACTTGAATGTTGTCTGACTTGCCATCACAATACCAACTGAACTGGCACATACCAATGATTGGTACTTCATAGCCTTTCCAATTTGTTCTTAGTTTTGCTTGTTTAGTAACACCACATACTGAACCAGGATATTTTTCGTGTTTAACTCTATTAAGAGTAACATGTGCTACAGCACTTTTGCCTGCTAGGTTTTCACCTTTGGCTTCCATAAAAACATTTTGTGCTAGACAAAACGCTTCTTCCTGCTCAATTTCCACACCATTTACATTGTATGGAGCATAACTTATCATCATGCTTGTTAAAACTGCTATTAATGTATCCATATTCAAACCTTCTCTTAATTAACTAGTATATTATACCGGATTTACTGGCAATTGTCAAGTGTTTGTGTAAGAAATATTTAGTCGATTGCTACGAATGGTATTCTGCTAACTTTACTCCATTGTTCATCAGCAGTATATGATGCGGCTTCTTCAAACGTGGGCATTGGTGGTTTTACTTTAGTAATCACAGGAGATTCTGTTCCGCCTGATGGTGACATTTCTTTATTAAAGTCTAACCAATGCTGGTCTTCTGGTTTAAGTTTTCTATCACTTACAATAGCATTCACTGGACACTCTGGTTCACAGATAGCACAATCAATACAGATTGCAGGATCTATTACTAGTGTATTTTCTAATTCAAAGAAACAATCGACCGGACACACCTTTACGCATGTGGTATGTTTACAGTCTACACATTCTCCTTTAACAACGTATGTCAATTACTACTCCTTTCGTTTGATACCATTATTTAACCAAAATCAGGCTTTTCGTAATGGTTTTTCCGTTTTAGTGTAAATATTATTAACAGTTTGGTATTGAACCGGTTGATGCAAAAATATTTCGTCACTCATTAAGATACGATACATAGTAAAGGAACTCGGTGTTCCCCAAACTGTAACACTAAAAGACTCCGGAGTCACGTTTGTGTTAAACTTTGTAGATACAGTTGTTCGCTGGCTAGATTCTTAGCTTTTGCTTCGCATTGGATATCGAAATCCTGCCAGAAGGTCAAAGCCCATTCATTAACTTTTTCATTAGGATAGTAATCCGAGTGTGCTCGTAGCTTCTGCTTCTTACAACCCAATTCTAATAAATCCTTAATGTCGTGCATATCTCCATGCTGATGATTTGATTCAAGCAAGGATGGCTCAGGCAACCAATCATCTCTACTGTAACTATAATGACAAGCAGGACGAACTCCTCGCCAACTGTCTATAACTTGTTTAACTCTGTCATCATCTGGTTGTATGTACTCTTCATCTCTAATCCAGTGATGGTGTATATCTAGCACAAGAGCAACATGGTCAACTAGTTTGAGACTTTCATCTAAGCCATGACACATTTCGTCATTCTCAATAGTCATAATGTTTCTTGCTTCGGGAGATAGTTTAGGCAGTATGTCAATAATACCTTGAGCACCTTTCCTGCCTGATATGTGTACGTTACACTTGAAGTCTTGGAACTCTTTGCCATAGCCCATCCACCTTGCCATGTTCACATGATACTCAAATTCATCAACACTACGCCTAATAACATCTTCATGTTCAGAAGCAAGAACAGTAAACTGACCAGGGTGGAAACTGAGACGTACATCTTTCTCTCTAGCAAGTTCGCCTACTTTAGCAAAGCCTTGTTCTAGCATTTTAATATTAGTTGGATCTTGCCACATGTATGTCCAATCTTCTTGTGTAGCACCTGGCAGTTGATTACTGCCTAGTCTAACCATTCTACGATTCTCAGGTAGTGTGCTAACATACTCTATTAAGTTATATGCCGCCTGCATGTTATGTGTAACAAGTTCAAGCATACGTTCTTCTGCTACAGCCTTGTCTTGTCTGTTAAGCCATGTAATAGTAGTCTGGCGTTCTGTAAAGTTCTGCTGTATTTCCTTGAGAACCTTAGGTGTTTGTGTTTGATCAGGGTCCATGTATTTGCAACAGAAACCTATACGTTGTATATCATTATCGAACATAAGTTACCTATGAGTTATGTAAATGTGTAAACATTGCTAAATTATACTACCATCCTAACGCAATGTCAACTAAATATTGCTATGAAACACGATTTTATTTTAACATGCGGAGATAGTTGGACTGAAGGGCATACAGACATATTAGAATGCCTACCTGGTGAAACCTGGCCCCACCTACTTGCAGATATGTATAATGTACCTTATGTCAATGTAGCATTTGGTGGTGCGTCTAATACTGTTATTGCTATGCAACCTGTACAAGAGGATTTAAGTGATAAACTAATGGAGGCTAAAAATCCACTAATAATATTTAATTTTACTGTTCATGGTAGATGGACATTCTTTCATCCTATTAAAGGAAGATTGCATTCACATTACTCAGTTAACCCAGACGATTATACAGAAGAGAGTGGGTGGATTGTACAAGGACAAAAAGAGGTGGTTACTAGAAGTTTAATATTAAATGATGCGTTCATTGAAGACAGTTGGACACGACCTTGGCCCTTGCAAGGAGGATTCGATGACCCTGGGGGTCCTGTGGATTATCACAACAATATTTCTGGAAACAACAAAGATCCTCTTTTCCCAGAAGAAGATGATGAAGGGTTTAATCCAAACACTGGACTTGACAGGAAAAGTAAGTATTGGTTGAACCCATGGATGTATGCAACACATCAAGCAATCAGAATGGTACTAAACTATAAAAAACTAATGCCACATGCTACTATCATGTGGGGATTCATGCATGAAAGAAAAGAAGAACTTTGTTTCGGCAAAGACATATTCAGTATTGTGGATCAAGACCAGTGGATGCAAGACGAAGAAGGTAAAAAAGTACTATACCCTGGATTAGAAAATTGTTACAACAAATACACAGCATGGGAACCACTTGAAAGATGCGTAATAGGAAGATACAATCTAGAGGGTGATGAACATGGCAACCCTATGAGAGTTAGTGTAGACGATACTCATCCTAACAGAAAAGGCTTGAGAGTTATTGCTGATGCAATGTATAACTGTGTCGAAGGGATACACAATGAAAAAGTTTGACGGCATTATAGCATGTGGAGACAGTTTCACTTGGTATAACAAAAATGTATTTGAAGATACTTGGCCCTATCTATTAGGAGAGCATTATGGTGTACCTGTTGTTAATTTAGGCAGAGGTGGTGCTAGTAATTTTGAAATAGCATTTCAGCCATTACAAAGTGATACATATCAAAAGAATGAAACGTTTATGGGAGAATTTGCACCTAAGAATCCATTAGTAATTTTTGGCATAACAACAATGTACAGGATTCCTATGTTATTTCCTAAAGAAGGTGTAATGGGAACTATCTCATCAATACTACCAGAAGATTTTGGGCAACCGGGCACAAAGTCTAGATATGGATTTGATGACAAGGCATTTCTACCAATGGCTATGCAAATGTTAGCAAAGGATCAATACAATATTGCAGACTATCAAGCAGTAAAAATGATGGCTAGATTGCAAACACTTATGCCACATGCTACAGTTATGTGGGGTAGTATTCATACACAAACTTCAGAACCATATGTAGAAACTGATGGCAACATTGACCAAACAAAAACAGCCGGTATCGGATTTACAAAAGATATAGAAAGACTTAAAGATTATCATAACAGATTAAATGAAGAAGGTATAAAAAATATATGCTTTAATCAGGCTATGGACTGGTTGCCATTATCCACAGTACATCATACTACCAATGACGGCTGGAAAAACTTTATGCCTAGCGGTGACTATTTTATTAATGATGGACGGTTCGAAGATATGCGTAAGGACTTCCACCCAAACAGCAAAGGAATACAAAGATTTAGTGATGCTATGATAGATTGCATAGATTACTTTATTTCCTAGAATTAGGTAAATACATACAGTAGATAACTTATCTACATAATCGATTATATAGATATTGGAGTAACCAAATGGCAGACATTAATAATTTCGGATTGAAGGGCATTGCTAATTTAGTACAGTTCGGCAAACGCGGTTTAAAAATTCTCACAGACACATCAGCAAATGAATTTACATTCACTGATAATGATGGTTCTACTCTCGTTGAAGTTAAAGGTGCTGATGCATCTCAGGCTACAGCATTTCTTACAAAAGGACAATTTGATGCGGCAACTGGTACAGTTGCACAATACGTTAGTACTGAAGTTGCATTTGACACAGGTACTACAACATTGTTTGAGGCTCCGGTCAATAGCATGATTTATAGTGTTGCTATAGATGTTGGTAGTCCTTGGGTAAGTGCTAATGATAATACAACTATTATTGTTGGAGACGCTGGAGATACTGATAGACATTTTGGTTCGGGAGATGCTGATATGACGCAAACATTCCAATTTCAAAGTTCACATCAACACATTTATACATCTGCAACTAACGTTACAGCCACTATAGCGGCAGGTTCGGCATCTTCGGGTGTTGCTACCGTAACAGCGATTGTAATTGTACAAGCTGGAATTACTAGTGATATTGCTAGAGATTATGGTTCTGTTTAATAACTAGAGTATAAGTAGAAATAAATTTAAAGCACATCTTAGGATGTGCTTTTTTTTGGTTAAATATAAGGATAGTGATAAATACATACATAATGTTTAACATTTTTAGGAAAAAAAGAAGTATGAACAGAGATGCAGTTTTTGAACAATTAAAAATAGACGAAGGAGAAGTAAATGAAATCTATCTCGACCACCTCGGGTATCCCACCTTTGGAGTCGGTCACCTTATCCTCGAAAGTGACGAGGAACACGGAAGGCCAGTTGGAACTCCAGTTAGTGAAGAGAGAACACGGGCGTGTTTTCAAACAGACCTTGACATTGCCATCGGAGAGTGTGAGTTATTATACGAAGACGGGGTATTTGGAAAATTACCAGACGAAGTCCAACAGATTTTGGTTAACATGATGTTCAACATGGGAAGAACTAGATTAAGCAAATTTAAAAAAATGCACAAAGGTATACTTGCAAGTGATTGGAAAGAAGCCGCTGTAGAAGGTAGAGATTCTAGATGGCACAAACAAGTAACTAACAGGGCTGAAAGATTAATGGAAAGACTAGAGAAAGTATAATGCAAATAAATGATATCGTAGAAGGCAAGAGTAAAAGTAAGAAACCACAACTGCCAAAGCAGAATAATCCTGTAGCAAAACACTCACGCAATATGAGTGGTGCTGGTGCTCATACCACTAAAAAGGATTATGACAGGAAAGCATACGACATTAAGAATGATCCAAGTATGAACGAAGGTGAAGAAAGAAGTATTATACGTGATGCAGTAGTACAAAATTTAGTAGATACATTTGGTGAACAACCAGGCTTAGTTGCAGACAATCAAGAAGAACTTATAGCAAAAATGTATGCTGAATTAGAATCGATGTCAATTGAAGATGTAGTAGATACAGAAATGGAAGTAGGCGGACAACCAATTGGTAACTTTGCAAGTGGCAGAGTATTAGATGTTGTTAGTGCTAACGAAGTTATAGAAGACGCATTACAAAATGTAAACTTAGCAGATTTAGAAGAAGGTACATACGTTGCTAGAAAGAATGATGTCATTGATAGTATACTAAAGCAAATCAGAGACAAAGCAATAGATGACGATGAACTACTTAGACAACTAGCATCTATGATAAACAAAAAAGCAGATCCTAGACAACATAACAACCCAACAAACATGTGGCAGTTAGAGCCGCTAGAAGAAGGTGCTGGTCCAGATGAGATTAAAGCACAAATACAAAAATTACAACCTATTGCAGACAAATTAGAATATGGCCCACAAGAGGCTAGAGAGATTACTAAACAAATTAAGTATGCTGATACGCATATGACTATTATTAGTGAGCTTAACAGTTTAGCAGATAAACTAGGTATTGCAGAATCAGAACTAGACTACTACGAACGTCAAGTATTTGAAGCAAAGAACAAATTAGAATCTGCTTGTTATGAAATGGAAGAAATATTTCAAGACAAGTACAAAGAAGTAGCATACAAAATCGAAGAACTCGAAATGGACTTAGAAGACATCGAGTACGCAAAAAGAGAGCAGTAATGAATTGGTTATTAATATTAACACTAAAGTCTATACTTGGTAGCATCATTGGTAGCAGTTTTTACCAGTGGTTTAAGAATACTAAAGTAGGTGTTTGGTTCCAGGTAAAAATGGACAACACAATGGAATGGGTAGCACAGAGATACGATATTGAAATTGCTACTAGAGAAGAAAAGTGGTTAGCACAGTATCCATTACTTGCAAAAAGATTAGTCACTCTTGAGAAAGATGTTGCTAAAATCAAAAAGTCCAAATAATTTCTAATTAAAACTATTTTTAAATAAATAAATACATCAATTACAACACTGATGTATGTGTTGTCACTTCGGAGAGAGATGGCAAAAGCGGCAAAAAAATCCAATAGACAAAGTAGTAGAAAATCTAGTAGTCAGGGCAATGGAGGACGTGGTAGACGTTGTAAGATATCAACATCAACTATGAACAAATCGAAAAGACTATCTACAAAGAAGTACAGAGGTCAAGGGAGATAACAATGCCAGTAAAATTCGGTCCATCAATGAAGAAGTTTGAAAAAGGTAGTCGTACAAAGTTCTATATGGAGCATGACTACATCAAAGCAAAATCAAAAGAATTCTTAATAGAATATATCAACAAACCCAAAGAAGATACTGTGCCTAAAAGACGTATCAAATGTATCAAAGAACTAGAACGTAGAGGCATAGACATTAATTGGGTACCTAAAACACAAGAAGAAAATACCTAAAAAATATTGAAAAGTGATAAATAGTTTTATGAAACTATTTTCTTTTTTTAACGAATCATTCCAACACTATACTGTTAAGCATAAACCTAGTGGTAAAACTTATAAAGTTACTGCTTTGTCACAAGCAAGTGCTAAAACTAAAGCCGCTGTACAACACGGTGGTAGAAGTGCAAGTGCATTTTCAGGTACATCAGATGACCAATTTGAGATAGAAGAAGGAAAATCCCCACATAAAAAAGGTACTGCAAAGTACAAAAAACATATGGCGGCTATGCATGCCGAAGAAGTTGAAGTAGACGAAGTAGCAGGTGCTAAAGATTGTTGGGACGGTTACAAGAAAGACGGTACTCAGGCTGGAACAGGCAAGAACAAAGGCAAACGTGTTAATAAATGCGTTAAAGAAATGGATCAAGATGACGTAGACTTAGGTCCAACTTGGGAAGATGATTTAGAAGCGGCATTAGATGGCTACCCAGAACACTTACACGACACAATCAAAGATGGTGTATGTCCTGAATGTAGTGGTAATGGTTACATGGATGGCGACTACGAAAATGAAGCCGGTGAAGAGAATGACGAGTGTAGTGGCATGTATAACTATGATTGTGATGAAGGCGAAATCAGAGACAATACTTGGGCAGATGAATTAAAACGTAAAGAACCTAAACAACCAGCACCAAGCAAAGAACAAATTATGAAGATACTTCCACGTTTACATGATGACTATGTAAAGACAGGAAGATACAATGCATTTGCATTAACAGACATACTTAAACAAATGTATCCAGAATTAAATAAAAGAGAAGCAAGTGGTTATGTAGCGGACTTCTTATCAAACTTCAAA
>Ga0209090_10000580_pt1 | contig 22863 bp, 18 predicted proteins | sample ArcticOcean_MG_C_9_FD_187432 | JGI IMG/M metagenome (GOLD analysis project Ga0209090, IMG submission 187432) | Marine microbial communities from western Arctic Ocean - ArcticOcean_MG_CB2_152 (SPAdes) (version 2) | ecosystem: Environmental > Aquatic > Marine > Oceanic | place: Arctic Ocean... | reverse complement strand
AGCAAAAGACTTTTGAGAAAAAAAAAGTCAGCTTCCTCTTCCTCCTAAAACGCCTCCTCGGTCAAAAACGAGTCTTTCCTTGCACGAAAACCAAACGCGCGGGGGGTCGAGAGAACGCGCGATGCGCGCGCTGATGTCGACGAACAACAGCAACAACAACAATACGAGTAGTAATAAAACGACGACGACGACGAAGACACGACATCAGCTTCAACCTCCGCAACGCGCGCAATCGACGATAGGAGTGCCTCCTCGACAGAAAAAAAACGAGAGTCTCGGCCCACCAAAACAGCACCCGTCCCGTTTCGGCGGCGGAGCGAGACTACCACCACCACCACCGTCTCAAAAGCGAGAGGTAACAACAAAGCAAAGGAGTACAAACGGCAGAGAAACGGCACCACCGATAGCCCCTAGGCTCAAGCCGAGAGAACCGCCGGTGTTGGCGAAGTATCCGCCAACCGCGACGGCGGCGCAAGGACGAAAACGCGGCGACCAACGCGTACTCGTTCGAGGAGGACCGGCGAGGACGAAGACACCTTCTTCTTCTCTTCTGGTGACTTCAACTTCAACCGCCGCCGGCGGGAGAAAGATTACGAAGACGACAACAATGACAACGTCGACTGTTTTTGGGCGTCAAAATGGTACAGAAAAACAACGACAGGAAACGATAGGGACGAGCGAGCTCGAGTTGGAAAAACAGTTGAAGAAAAAAATCGAAGAAACGACCGCGTCGCCGGGACGGAAACGAACGCTGTGCAAAGAGGCATTCGACGACGTCGTTCAAAAATCTAACCTCTTTCGAGGACGTCTGGAACTCATACGCGACGTCATATTTAACGATAATAATAATGCCGAGGATGAAAAGGATGAAAACGAAACGAAAGTAGTAAAGTGCCTGGTATGCGCGGAGAATACCCCGACGATACGAACTCTCGAAGACTCTTTACGAATAGAAAAGTTAGAGAGATCAAATGCAAAAAGAGAGAACGCGAACGCGATGAAAACAATCGCAGAGCTACGAGCTGACGTTACGCAGCTCGGTAAGATAATTTCTCGTGTGTTTCGAAATGAAATCAAACCGAACGAGTTGAAAGAAATAGCGGCGAGGTTTCGCGAAGCTGCTGCTTCGTCTGCTTCGTCGTCGTCCGAAGATAAAAACGAAAGCGAAGAAGAAGATGATGATGAAGAAGACAATCAATGGACACCATTACCAAAAACCTCCGAATTTTACGGTCTCCCGGTCGAAGAAATCAGTTGGGGACGAACGTTAACGCCCAGAGTCATGTCGCCGGGATACCCAGTCCCGAAGCTCGATTTCTCGTTCGTCACGAATAGCGTCGACGCCGAAGACGAGGATAGCTTTTGCCGAGAGAGCGCGAGCAGTAGCGTGGTAAGCGACGATAGTTTTTACGACGATCAAGAAGAAGAAGAAGAAGATGATGATACTGTTAACAATAATAATAACGCTGAAAAAGGAAAAGAGGAAGATGATGATGATGATGAAGACGCCGAAGTCGATCGATGGTTGAACAGTTGACACACCAAGACGTGTTCTCTCGTTAAAAATTTGTCTCGTCGTATTCTGTGTTAAAATAAAACCACATCTGAGGAAGATATCTCCCGTTCTCCTCCTCATTCAAGATATCTTCTTCACGCGAGTATAATTATTCTTCAAATCGAAAACGCATTTTCCAAAGTAAACTCTCTCTCTCCACTCGACGACGACGATTGACGCGCGTTGAAAACAGAAGGAAACTTGGGTGGTGTTTTATTATTAGTGCTTTTAAAATAGTATAATTATAATTGGTAAAGAATGGCTGCAATGATGACATCGTCCTCTTCGTCATCCATGATGACGATGGGAGGAAGTATCTCGTCCCGACGAGGATTTACCTCCTCCTCCTCTTCCTCTTCCTCCTCAAGAACAACAACAACAACATTACAAAGACGACGACACCAACAACAACAAAAGCAATTCATTCACGCCGCCGCGTCCAGCGAATCCATAGAGAAAGCCAAAGAATCTGGGTTAGTTTTAGCCGAATTCGATAAAGAAGAAGTGATTAAAGTGAGAGAACAGTTGAGAGGAAATCACTCGGAGGAAATCTCGCGAGTCGAGAACGATATCGTGGACTGGTTTGTTCGAGACCGAAAGTTGGACGGCGAAGCGGCGCTGAAAAAAATAGTGAAATACCAAACCTGGAGAGAGGAGAACTTCTCCAAGGAAAGTTTAAACGCACCGTCGGTGATTGAGGAAGGGAAAACAGGGAAAGCGGTATTGATGAAAGAGAGAGACGTGTTGGGGAGACCGGTGGTGTTGGTGACGTTGATAAAGCACGAAGTCGCGACGAGAGTGTTGGAAGATACGCAGAAATTGTGCGTAAAACTGTTGGACGAAGGATTGGAGGAGCTGAAAAACGAAGGTTTCGAGCAAGAAACGGTGATGTGCGTGTACGATTTGAGAGGATTTTCCATGAAGAACGCCGACATCGACTTTACAAAGTTTTTCATCTCGTGCATATTCGATTACTATCCGAAACGTATTTCGCAAGTGTTGTTGGTGGAAGCGCCGTTCGTGTTTAAACCGGTTTGGGGGATCATTAAGCCTTTGATGGGTAAATATTCCTCTCTCGTGAAGTTCGTGAAAGCGAAGGAGGCGAACGAGTTCTTCGAATCCGAACCGTTTTAATGACGCGCGATGATAAATATACGATTTTTATACGACGTGATTACAACTGAGCACTTAATTTATATTTTTTTATTCCTCTTCTCTCTTATTAAAGTTTCTTTAACTGGGCCGCGACTCCTGCTGCGTTTGCAGCTTCCTTCAAAGCGCTCGCGGTAGAGACGTACGCTTTCTTCGCCCCGTTTGCATCGCCCGATGCGCACGCTTTCTTCAACGCTCCCACCGTCGAGGTCAACGCATCCGTTCCAAACTCAGACTTGGCCAACTCTTTCTCCCAATTCCCAGACTCCAACTCCGCTCCAGCGCCATAAATCGAGTCTTGATCGATTAAACTACCCGCCTTCGAGATTTTATAAACCGCGAGTTGCAACGCCGCGACGTCGCCGGTCGATCGACCGAGTTTCTCGCCCGCGTATTTCGCCTGCTTGCTTCTCTCGTCCTGTAATTTCTCGAGTCTGTTCGCTTTCGCCTTGGCCAAGAACGCTTCGTCTTCCTCGTCGTTCCCTTGCAAAATAGCCATGGCCGGTAAGGCAGAAAACAACGCCGGCGCGAGCGCGGCGAATTTCATCACCTCTCTTCTCGTCTGTTGTTTCTCTTCATTGAAATTGTTTTGTACTTTATCCGATCGATGACGACGCTGAGACGATTCAGACGACGACGAAGCTGCGCATTTCACGTTGCTTCTTCTTCTCTTGATGGAAGAGGAGGAGGCGACAGTTGCGACAGTTGTTCCCGAGGCGTTTTGCAACGTATTCGTTCCGAGTGCTGCAAACATTATTATTTTTCTCTCTTCTTGTTTATTATTCTTTACACCAAATGCACGTCGTCGTGTCTGTCTGTCGTGTTGTGGGAGAAGATGAAAGATATGACGAGGCGATGATGAGAGTGACACTTACAGAAGGAGTTTTTTGTGCTTCTCTGTAAAGCCTAAAATTTTCCTCTTTTTTCGTCAGTGAAAAAGAGCTAAAACTGCTCGTCAAGGGAAGACAAAAAAACTGCAAAAAAACGCTTCGTTTTTTATTAACCGCGCGCGATAATAATAAAATCATATAATAATGGACATCGTGGGCAACCCCGGGGAAGGTGGCGGAGGAGGAGAAAGCATGGGTGGAGGCATGGGAGGCGACCAAGACGCGTTCGCAGAACAGTTCAAACAGTTTTGCATGAAACCGGAAAACAAAGAGAAAGTTCAGGAACATCAGAGGAAAGAAGTCAGGAGAGCGGAAAGAGTCGGACATCGCATCGAGGCGTGTGGATTTCGAGAAAAAGTGTTGGAATCTGATTACGAGGCGCAACAAAACATAGCGCCTTTTATGGAACACAAGTTCTTGAGGAGAATTATCCAGACGTTTTGTAACGACGAACAAGGTGATTTCGGGAAGTGGGCGAAAAATCCTCGCGTGATTGAAATGCTTCAACATGCGAAAGATCTCGTCGATAATGGCTACGTCGACGAAGAGGAGTTGCAATATCGCATGATCGAGTACTTGAAAAACCCAAACGCGGAAGGGCACGCTCAGTTCGATAAGAAAGTCAATCGGAAAGTCAACGTCGAATCGAAAGATTTAGTCGGCGCTTTGAACGAACAGTGCACGTTACGACACGAAGGTAACTTGCAGTACGCGAAGAAAAATTTTGAAGAGGCGAAGGAGAAGTACGAACAAGCTTTGTCGATTATGAATCTCATCAAAGCCGCGGACAGGCAAATGGGCCAATTTGAAATCGAGCAAAACAAGTCGCTTTGTTTGATGAACATCGCGTCGGCGTGCATTGGGATGAAGGATTACGGAGAAGCGATCGAGCGTTTAAATAAAGCCGAGGAGGTTTGGCCAGAACCGCCGGGAAATTTCAAGCTGTACACGAGAAGAGCTCGAGCGCACGTGTACAGAGCGAATTTTACCGAGGCAAAGAAAGATTTACAAACCGCAAAATCGATCGATCCGAACCACGAGGAAATCGAGGAAGTCGAGTGGATGATTGACGCGTTCAAAAGCAAATACGCCAAGGAAGAGAAGGAACGCGCGAGAACTATGTTCAAGTTCCCGAAGGTTTTAATGTCCGATCAAAAGACAAAGAAAAGACCCTCGAACAGATGGCCGCACTCGTACGGATGGTAAGCAGAAGAAGAAGAAGACAAAGGAGACAAAGAAGAAGAAAGAGTTGGACGAAGGTAGTAGTAGTGGTGGTGGTTAGATGAGAACGAGTATCGAAATTTTATATGTTTTTAAATAATTCTTTAAACGACTTCCCGCCAAAAGTTTGTTCACAAACAGCACGATGGCTTTTAGAGCAGTCGCGCATCAAAGCACCTTCCTGTTGCGCAGATGTATCGGCAGAAGCAGTAGAAACACTACTAATTATAACAACAGAAGAGCGATGATATCCACTCGTTTTTCTTCTTCTTCTTCTTCTTCTTTATCGTCGTCGTTCCTCCTAAAAGGGCGGACAAGCGGAGGTGTCTGCAACAGAATTCGAATGCCGCAACACACAAAACACATTCGTTTGGGAAACAAAAATCACATCTCGACATCGACAACAGCCGCGATAGGAGGGGGATCCTCCTCGTCCGCGGGGAAGACGAAACAACGATATTTGTGTCAAGATTGCGGCGAAGATTACTCGCAGTGGTACGGCCAGTGCCCCGGGTGTAAAGCGTGGGACTCCATGAAAGTCTTTCGAGAACCGATTTCAAACGCGAACGGGGGGTCGAATAAAGGAAAATCTGGAGGCGGAGCCGGCGCGGCGGCGGCGCAACGCGCGCAATCGAGCAACACCGACAGGGAACTGAAATCGTCCTCGTCTTTGATTTTCAAAAGAAATAGTAACAGGAAAAGCACGGTTAATGGTGGGTGGGTTTCGGACTCGAACGCGCCGCGCGCGTTGAAGGAAGTATTGAAACCGGAATCGAAAAACTCGAAGAATATGCGTCGAGTACCTTTGCCGGGTACGTTGGGTTCGGAAATTGAACGCGTTTTAGGTGGCGGCGTCGTGCCAGGTGGTTTAGTATTAGTCGGCGGTGACCCAGGCGTCGGGAAGAGTACAATTTTATTGCAGTTGGCGGGACTTCTCGGAAAAGAAGCGACCGAGACGGCGAAAAAAGTAAAGAAAGCGACGAAGACGAACGAGGAATCCGATGCGGGAGAGGAATCCATCGAAGAAGTAGAAGCTCTGTTCTCTGGAGGTGGCGTTTTGTACGCGAGCGGCGAAGAATCCGTTGAACAAGTCGCGTCGAGAGCTGAACGCATGGAGATTAATCAGGACGGCGTGTATTTATATTCCGCGACGCGTTTAGAAAATATCTTAGATGCCGTGAACCGATTAGAACCGTCGGCGTTAGTCGTCGATTCAATTCAGACTGTATTTTTAGAAGATGCTACCGGGTCTCCTGGATCGGTGAGCCAAGTTAGGGAGTGCGCGACGGCGTTGCTACACGCCGCGAAAACGTCTGGCATGCCCGTGTTCATAGTTGGTCACGTGACCAAATCCGGAGATATCGCCGGTCCTAGAGTTCTCGAACACATCGTAGATGTAGTTCTGTACTTAGAAGGTGACGCCGACAGAGCCGTGCGTATTTTGCGCGGCCATAAGAATAGGTACGGTAGCACAGACGAAGTTGGCGTCTTCCAAATGGCTGATCAAGGTTTGGTCCCGGTGCCGTCGCCATCCGCTCTCTTCTTAGGTGAACGTATTATTTCTGACGACGTTAGCGCGGCCCCGACTGTTACTTTACAAGGATCTCGACCATTCATGCTGGAAGTTCAAGCGTTATGTAACGATAGATCTTCGACTTACGACGATGAAGAGGGCAATAACTCGGGTGGTGGCATGGTCGCGCCGGCGGTACGTACGGCAGTCGGCTTGAAGTTTGAGCGCATGCAGCTACTTCTCGCTGTGCTAGCAAAATTTGTTTTAGGAAGGAGAGTTCAACGCAACGATATTTTCGTGAACGTCGTGGGCGGTTTGAAACTAGACGATCCCTCGACCGATGTTGCGGTAGCCATGGCGATCGCTTCTTCCTTTCTAGAAAGGCCGTTGCCGTCTGATATGTGTTTTTTTGGCGAAGTTGGTTTGGGAGGAGAATTGCGGCCCGTTATGCAAGCAGAAAGACGCATCGCAGAAGCCGCGACGATGGGTTTCAAACGAGTGCTCATGCCCTTTACTGGAGCTAACGAAGAAGCTGGAAAAAAACAAGGCATGGAGATCATCAAGTGTAACACTCTCGCAGAGGCAGTAAAAGTTGCGTTAGGCGCAGATCCCGTCGGTAGAAAGAAACAGATTCCATGGAAGAAAAGTAAATAAACAAAAAGATGATAATTGAAAGGAATCGGTTGTAGGTACAATGTAGAATAGATTTAAAATGTTGATTTGTGTGTTATATTTTTGCGCGCGAAATTACTTTCGCGTGCGGGAAGATTTTCTAGTTGCTTTCACGGGAGTCGCCGCGCTCTTCTTCTTTGCCGTGGCCGCTTTTGGCTTTTTCGCTACTTTTGTTGTTACTGCTGTTGTTGTTGTTTTCGTTGCTGTCGCCTTCTTCGCCGCTACCGCTGCTTTTGGCTTTTTCGTTGTCGTCGTTTTCTTGACCGGGACCGTTTTCTCCACTGCTTTCGCTTTGGGTTTGCGACCACGCTTCTTCGGCTCTGGGGCGTCTTCTTCTTTTGTTTTGGGGTCGATAACTTTCTTTGGCGACGGTTGCGCTGTCGCCAGAGCTACTGCCTTTGCGGGCGCTACGTTCGAGTCGTCGTTCCCCCAGACCCGCGATTTGCGTCTTTGTGTCGTGGCCGTAGAAGGAGGAGGCGTTTTCTTTAAAGCAGAAGTTGGAATAGGAAGTTCCATGGATGCGCGACGCTTGAGCGAAGGAACCTCTTTCTCTTTCTCAACTTCGGAGAGAGGAGAACTGTTGGTATCTTCTAATCTCTTCATCGCTCGACTCAGCGGCGACTTGTTCTCTTCAAACGGTTTCTTTGCCACTTTTGCCGCGGTGGACTTTTTTACTAAACTTTTTTCCTTCGAAGCCGACTTCGGAGCGGCGGCTTCCGGCGGTGAAAACTCTTCGTGCGAGCCTCCAATCATCGGTTTCAAAAAAGAGTACGTGGCTTGCCCGACGCCAAGCACACGAGCACTCGTGGCTTTCTTTACGCTTTGCAAAAAGCCAGTTCCCATGGTAGCGGAGGCGTTGTTTTCCACCTTGGCTTTCTTGGCGTCCACGGCATCGACGTGGCTCCTATTTTTCGGTGTCTTCTTCATCGACGTCGTTGGACTAATCGCCGGCGTTGTTGATTCTTTCTTGGCGGTTGGCGGTGTTGCTTTCCTCGAAGGCGATAAAAGCGATGAGAAAAATGTTGGCGAAACCGGTCCGGAACTCTTTCGTAGTTTTGCTTTTTCCTTTTCGAGCTCTTTCTCCTTCTCAGTCAACGCGCGCTTTTCGAGCTCGACGGCTTCACACGCTTCTCTATGTTGCGCCGCTAATTTTTCTGCCGTTTTCTTCTCCTTCTCTTCCAACTTTTTCTTCGCGTCTTCCTCCTTTTCGCGAAGTTTACGTTCCTTCTGTTCAGCCGCTTTCTCTTTGGCGGCTATCTTTTCAGCGGCTTCCTTCTCTCTCGCCTGCAACTTTCTTTGGACTTCCTTCTCTTTTTCTGCAATTTCTCGCTCTTTCTCTGCGGCAGCTTGCGAACTCGCTTTGTCTTGAGCGGCCAATTTACGCATGTGCTCTTTCTCTTTCGCCGCAATCTCTCGCGAGAGCTCTTTCTCCCTGGCGTTAAGCTCAGACTCCTTCTCCGCTGCTTCCTGCAAACGTTGATCTGCTTCATATTCCAAGCGTTGTTCTAACTCCGCCTGTTTCTTTGCAAACTCTTTTTCTTTTCGCGCCAGCTCTTTCGCATCGATCTTCTCTTTCGCTAAATACTTTGACTCGAGCTCTTTTTCTCGAACGGCTAAACTCTTCGTCATTTCCTCTCTTTCTTTCTCTAAAGTTTTCGCCGTGTTCGAAGTCTCTTTCTCTTTCTTTCCGATTTTCTCGTGCAGCGATTTCTCCAACTCGGCGTTCTTCTTCAAAAGCTCCTTTTCCAAGTTTTTCTCCTTCGTCACGAGCTCTTTCTCTCTCGCCGTGAGCTTTTCTCTCTCGCTCTCCAGCGTCTTTGCTTTTTGCGCGACTTCTTTCTCATTTTTGGCAATGTCTTCCTTGACCAATTTCTCCAACTCTGCTTTCTTCTTCTCGAGCTCTTTCACCATCGTCTTTTCCTTGGTTTCGAGCTCCTTTTCTCGCGCCGATATCTTCTTCGTCGCCTCCCCAACATCTTTTTCTCGTTCTTTCGCGGTTTGCGAGCTTTGTTTTTCTTTCTTTGCGACTTCCTCTTTCAGCGCCTTCTCTTTCGCGATAAAATCTCGTTCTTTCGCGGCGAAATCGCTGAGTGCTTTCTTGTGCTTTTCCTCCACTTCATCCACGCGCGCTTGGAGTTTCTCCGCTAACTTCTCTTTTTTTCCCACCTCTGCCTCGCGAAGATTCAACTCTTTCTCGAACTCTGTCCCAGCTTGCTTCAACTTTTGAAGTTTATCCGCCTCGAGCTTTTGGATTTGCACATCCTGTTTATGAATTTCGTCTTGTTTCGCGAGGATGTCTTTTTGCACGCCATTCAACAGGTTCGTTTGCTCCTTGCGCAAAAACGCCTCTTGCTTCAACTCTTTGCTCTTATCTTCCAGCTGCGTTTCCAATTTCACGATTTGTTCTTCTCTGTACCCGATTTCTTTCGCAAAATCGTTCATCTTACGTTTTGCAGTTTCCAAAGCCGGTCGTTGCTCATCGTTCAATTTTTTCAGCTTTTTCTTCTCCGCCTCGAGCGCCTCCGCTTCCGCCGTTTTCTCCTCCAAAGCTTCTTCCAAATCCGAGAGTTCGTTCTCCAACTTCTTCATCTCTTTCTTTGCTTTGGTATTTGCGCTCTCCAACACTTCCACTTGATGCGAAATCTCTTCGAGATTCTTCTCCAACTGCGCGTTTCTTCGCGACATTTTCGTGACTTCGTAGTCGTTTGACTCCAACGAACGCATCTCGTCTTCCAGCTCTTTCCTCCGCGTTCTCTCGTGCTCGTGACTCTTCTTCATTCTCTCCAGCTCCTCTCTCGTTTTCAGCCACTCTTTTCTCTTCTCTTTGAACTCCTCGTCCGCTTTCGCGCACTCTCGATCGAGCGTCTCTTCCATTTCTTCCCAGTCTTTCTTCTCTTCCAACAACTCCTCCACGTCCAAACGAAGTTCCTCGTTTTCCATCTCCAACGCTAAACACCGTCTGTTTAATTGCTCGCCTTCGCCTCTCGAGAGATGGTTCAAGTCCATGGAAGGCGTGTTTCGAAACGCTTGCATCATTTGCAAAGCCATGTCGTTTTTGTTGTTGTTGTTGTTTGGCGTCGTGCTCGTCATTTTGTTGGGAGAAGAGAGAGAGAGAGAATGGGGGGGACAGAAAGACGTTTGAAATTCAGAGACTTCAATTCGCTCTCGCTTTCTTTTCTCTGTTGTTGTTTACTTTTCGAACGAAAGAAATTTGTCGTTGTTGAGAGTCTTTTTGGGTGGGTACTTTTCCGTTCTCTGTTTGTGTGTGCGTGTGACTTCACTTCGTCCCCAGGCGTGTGTGATACTACTCTAAATAGAGAGATTAATTTCAAGCAGTGAATGATATGAAGAGAGTTGAGGAGAAAGAAGAGCAAAAAAAGGGGAGTTTTTTGGAAAGGAAGGAAAGAGTGACAGAAGGAAACAAATCTAACGAACTACTCGTAAAAACTATTATATACGACTACATCGACTAAGAAAGACTACGACTTTAACTTCTATACTTTGAGGAGGGTACCAAAAATTCGGTCCGGCCATTGGAACGGGAACGCGTAGTTGACGTTGAAATGTTTATGATGCAAGTCATGAAACCTCGCTTCGTAGGAGAAGAGAAACCAAGGCAAGCGAAAATCCACGCCCGAATGGTCGAGAACGCCGAATACACCTACTATCGCCATGTACAACAAGAACGACTCTTTCGGTAAGTTTTTCACCACAAACGCCGGCGAATATAAAATACAATAATACCCGATAGCCTCCAAAGGGTGAATGAACAAGTCGCAGTATACTACCGGGCTTTTGTAATCGTGATGGTATTTGTGCATACGCGTATAAAAATATTTGTAGTGCATCAATCGGTGCCAAGGATATTCCAACGTCGACTGTAACAGCAGCGCATAGAACAAGCCGATACCTATTTCAAACGCGCTCGTATCGGTACCTATAATCGTGGATTCTTTCAAGCTCGATTTTCCCCGTACGGTGAGCTCTGTAACCACCAACGCGAAGAGACTTGAAATGACTAAATTCAGAGTTGCAAACGTCTTGTGTTTCGAGTGCCTCTGCGTTGTTGATGTTGTTGTTGCTCCTGCGCTCGAGAAGAAGAAATCCAGCAAAGGAATAGAAAGTACAAAGAAGCTGTTGTTTTTATGACTTTGTTTAATCCCAGGCCATTTGTTCCGTCCGTTAGGTTGTATCTTCCACGAGCTTTCCTCTTGGCTTTGCATTCTGTAGAACCACACTTCAATTAAAGCGCTTAGAATGAAGTATCCAAAGAACTGCGCGAAGAACGCGCAGTAACTCAAAGCGTTCAGAGTGTGGTGTTCTTCTCCTTTCAACATTTTCTTCGGGGTTTCATCGAACAAAAAGAGTTTTATGCGGCAGTATTTAGGTTGTGTCGTTGTTGTTGTGTGAAAAGTGGTGTAAAGTAAGTTGTGAAATTCGCGAAAAATAAGAAGAAAAACATCACAAAAAACTCACCGGACTTTTGAAGAAAAGAAGAGATGTTGTTTGAGGTGAAGGTTTCCGAGCCAGTCGCAAAGTCGGTGAACAACAAAATCGTACAGTTCTATCCCGTGAAGACTGAAATCATCTGGGATGAGAACGAAGATGCTGATGATGAACTTTATCGCGCGATGGAAAAAGAGTATAAAAGTCAAAGAGCATCACCGTTCGCTTGTTTTCGAAGATTCTCTCAGTTTCGAGAGTTGCACGCCTTCTCTTCGACGAAAGGTGCACGATTACCTCCGTTTCCTCCGAAAGTATTAATCGTCTCTCCGCAACACTTAGAAGAGAGAAGAGCAGCTTTCGAACAGATTTTGAACATAATCATGAACGACAGGACGTTGAATACTTTGCCAGAAGTCTCGTCGTTCATTGGTGCCTTGCAGATATTGGAAAACGCGGGAGATACGAACTGGACGATACCGAAGGGTGATAAGAACGGGAAGAATGGTAGCACTGGTAATAAAAGTAACGGTAAAGCAAGTGGGAACTACGATACCACGCCTCAGGGAAGAAAGAGCAACGGCTTTGATGGCTACGATTCGTGGGAGGAAGAAACGCCGATAGTAACGAGTAGCTCGCGTTCGCAACAAAAATCGTTGGAAGAGTTTCACCTTTCGAGCGCGGCGCTTCACAAGACCATAGCCGCGTCGCCGAGTCCGCTAAAGTTTACTCCAGCGAGTGAAGATAAAAATGGAAGTAGTCCAATGGGAATGACATCAATGTTGACATCACCAGCAACGACAACAACGACAACAACAACATCGAGCGAGAATCCGGTTACTTTGGAATCACAACAACAACAACAACAACGCACTTTTGATGGCCTCGAGGCACGCGAAACGATCAAACTTGGCGATGTTGCATCTTTAGAAACTATTATGAGTAGCGGACAAGTCGATCCGAATTATCGCGACGGGCACGGATTCACCCTTTTAATGTTGGCGGCAATGTTCAATAAGAAAGAGTGCTGCTTGGCATTACTCGCCTCGGGCGCTAGAAAAGAGTTAGTCAATAGGGATAACGAAACTGCAATAGATTTAGCTCCAGTTTCGCTCGGGAACATCATTAGGCAATATAAATAGCAAAACGAAATAGAATCTCTAGTTTACTACAACGCGCGAATCTAATAATACATACAATCTTCCTTCTTCTTCTTCTTCTCCTTCTTCTTTAAGCGAGTCCTAATAACTTTAAAGTCGCCGCTGAATTTTTTTCCATGCCGGAACCGCTGGCGATAGCATTCACATATTCTGTTTCGAAAGCTTCTTTAACGATATTAACGAGTTCGTCGCCTTCGGAAAGGACGAGCGCGAGTCTGTGATTGTTCACCGGATGCATCTTCGTCTTTATTCTTTTCTTTCTTTTCGTAGCCGCATCCTCTGCTTGTTTTTCTGAAGCATAAACTACAATCGAAGCTTGATCGACGTCGTGTGTCCAACTTCCGGTGTGGATAGTGATATCTGCTTCGCTCTTCAGCGCTCCTTGAAGTAAGAGCGTCTTATATTGTCGCATCCAATTTGCACTCCTCGATGGTCGAATACTCGCGGCGAATAAATCTACTTGCGGGCAAAACGCTAAAACTCTCGTCGCGTGCTCGGCGAACGCTAAAGATGCAGTCGCGCCCATCGAGTCGCCGAGATATAAAACTTTCGAATATTTCGAGCATATATCATCTAATCGTTTGCTCCGTTTACTCACTTCGTCTTCAACGTTTCCAGTCATTTTGTTCCCCGCGTACCAACTTCTTTCCACGTCGCAGACGTACAAGACGTCGTAGCTCTTTCCCTCGCTTTCCCCAACTCTTTTCCGCAATTTCTTCAACAAACCGCCCCAGTTAGGCACTCCTGGCGCGCTACCAAATGATACGATCAAGACAGGGGCTCTTTTGGAATCATCTAAAGCTGATCTATTACCATCCCATTTCACGAGTTTAAAATACCCCGCGTTATCGCTTCGATTCGGAACTTCCGCGACGGTAATTGCGCTCATATTTTCGAAACCACCGCCTATTTTTCGAGCTTGCTCTGTATCTATTCCTAAAGTCTTCAGCATTCTCGCATCTTTCATGTTTTGAATAAACGCTTCGAGTTCACTTTTATCTAAATTTTCGTTGTTTTCAATCCACAACTGTCGCAAAGATTGGGATTTTTGAAGTTCTTTCGGTAGGGAACGCAAATCGTTCGAGTACAACCACACGGACGTGAGAACTGGTAAATTCCTCAACTCTTCCGGCACGTGTTGAATTCTGTTCTCCGCAAGGTTCAAGCTTCGTAATCGCTTCAAATTACCCAACGACCCAGGAATGCTTTTCAACCTGTTTCCTTGTAAACTGAAAGTCTCCAACGCTTTCAAAAACTGAAAATCGTTCCCGTTGGCGGATAGATCTTCGATGCAATTGCCGTGCAAATCGATATCGGAAAGATTAAACATCTTTCCTAGGTTTGGTAATTCAAGCAGTTGATTTCCAGGTACGCTCAGTTCTTCCAAAGCGACGAGTTGGGAAAGATTTTCTGGTAACTTTCGTATCCGGTTCCCGGCGACGGAGAGGTTTCGCAAAGATTGGCAACTGCATATGGACTCCGGTAAGCTCTTCAATAAGTTTCCGTGCGCCCATAATCCTTGCAATCTCTTCAATTTTCCTACGGATTCCGGCAGCTTCGTCAATCTATTCCCGGCTAATCCTAATCGTTCGAGCAGTTGCAAATCCCCTATTTCATCCGGTATGTGGTATATCCTGTTGTTTGATATTTGCAAGTCCGTCAAAGGCGCGTCGTCGTTCGTAACGTCGAATATTTCCATCGGAAATTCCGTCAAGTCCAATCCCGTCAAGTCTAACCGCCCAGTCGAACGAGATTTCTTGATTCGTCTGGAAACCAGTTCGTCCAACTGTTCGTTTTCCTCTGTGTCCGCATCGTCTAAAATGCTCACTCGTTGCACAAAGGAAGTTTTTGACTTTTCTCGTCGTCCTCCTTTTCGTCGTTCGTTGGCGACGCGATGATGCCGTTTGTTCTCCGTCATCGTATGCGTCGTCGTCTTCATCGACGACATCGTTGTTGTTCGCATTCTCTGGCTACTATTACTAATGCCTCTCATCATCGCGTATATAATGGATATAAAAAGTAGAGAATAAAACCTGAAATTCTCTCTTTCGAGCACAGCAGTTTTCCCACAAAAGCAGAAAACAGCTTCCTCCTCCTTCACAGGCGAAAGGAAGTCATCTGAAAAATTCGAAAACTCTTCAAAACAGAAGCGAAAATAATTAATGTCTTCTTCGGCTGCTCTTCGAAAAGACTCTGGTCGAACGGCGACGACGACGACGACCGCAGGAGGACAAGGACAAGGAGTGAAGACAAAGTCATCATCATCGGGGGGGGCTCCCTCGCCGGCGGAGGTGTCCACGCCTTTGGAGTTGAACAAGTTTCTCTCCTCCTCTAGTTCTTCGTATTATTTGCCCGAGTCGATTCAAGCCGTGGAGAGATGTTTGAAAGAAAACCGAGAGAATTTGAGAGAGTTTTTCTCGACGTGTTATCAGACGCTTCTGTGGCAGATATTCAACTTTGACGAGAGCGGGAGCGGATGGTTACAAAGCGTGTACAACATGCGATTGCAAGCGTTGAATTATTCCGCGACGAGCAGTGCGCCCGGGACGGCACCGGGAGGAACTGCGGGAACGAATAGCGGCATGAACGCATCGACATCTTCTTCCTCGACTTTGTTGAAGAAAAAGAGAGAAAACGAAGCAACGGTGCATCTTTTGTTGAAGTTTTTGAGTCCCGACGGACCTTTGATGAAGGCGATATTCTCGGCAGATTCGAATAATTTGGTCCAATTCGCGTTTCCGCTGGAGCGCTTGCCGTCCAAGACGCAGAGAATGTTGCAAACGCAACAAGGGGCGATGGAATTAAATCGCAACCCGTTGTATAGGGGGAAAATAAAACAGGATCAAAACGGACGGTTTCAAGTGCATTTGGGACTGTATCACTACTTTCTCTTTTGGAACGCGTATTTTGTCCAAAGAGTAGGAAACATAACGAGTAGGTCGGGAGGTTCGTCGTCCTTACACCGCTCGTCGTCGCTTTCACACCAACAACAATACATGCAGCAACACCAACACTCGCACAGACCGACACTCGTGCAAACGCACGACGTACTTACTCCTGCATCCTCTTTGAGAGGGTGGCCAAACTCAACGTTATCATCGATAAAAAATTCTGCGCTGCATCACACGATAAGGTCTGGTAGTGGGAACGGTGCAAACGGGAGCGGTGGCAGTGGTGGTGGTCCAGCCGGTTTGAACGGTAGTGGAGGAGCATCGACGAAAAAGAACCACCATCCGTATCAAGACTTGCTCATTTCGCACCTCGAATATTTCTTCAAGCCTCGACAAACGGACGATGCAAACGAGAAACTAGGAAGTAATGTTGTCACGGAAGGTGAAATGATTGTAAACGTTCTCATTGAGTTTTGGTTGAGTGAAAGCGACATCTCTAGCGGGTCGAGGTATTTGTACAATCCTCCAGACGACAACTTAGTCAACGCCGTCACGCTTTTGGTTTCTTATTTGGGAGAAAAAGAATACAGTTCTCCTGCATTTTTGCGCACACGAGAGGGTTTGAAGCGTCCGTTGTATAGATTTTTACGCGAAGCTTTCATGTTGTGGCCGATTGAATCGACGAAATCGCTCGAACCGATCACGAATTTATGGGCCACTTACATCATGCCTTGGTTCAAAGAAAACGTTCCTTTCTCGCACAAGCCGCTGGATTCAAAGTACATGTCTCATCTTCTAGGGAACGTTCCGTTTTACCATTACTTGATGAAACACTTTCTAGAACTGTGTTGCAAGCTCGTACCGAGCGATCCCGAAGGCACGGCGCTCATTTTAACGCGAGTATTTGAAAATCTCGTGCAGTCTTCAGACTTGGTTCTCGTTCTCAAAGCTCTCGAGGAAGGCTTTAATAAATACATCGAGGATCCTTTGAAAGCGACTGCCAATCGCATCAACAATCAAGAAACGTTGACTCCGTACGATCACATGTTTCCAATCATTCAAAATCAGCTCGAATATTGGGATCCCCCGGCGTTAAAGCCGGAAAACGAGCTCGGCGGTTCTAGAACCCCCGCGGGAGCGCAACAACACACTCCTCTTAGAAATAGAAGTAGCCGATTAGGGGGTAACGCTGGATTATTCAATTCTCCGCTATCGAGGAAGAAGCTTGGCATGATGGGCACACAGGGAGGCAGAACGCCCATGAGAGGCCAACAAAATCAACACGACGAGTACCAACTGCAAAAATTGATCATGTTTGATTTAGGTCCCGAAGGTTTACCTCAAGTAACGATTGCTCTTTTGGTACGTCTTAGTCGCGACGTCCAGGAATCCTCCTCGGGTAGCATTCTCAGGAAGCTCGTGCCACAATTTCGCAAATCAGCCTTTGCTGTGCTTCCCTTGGAAAAGTTGGACGATGTCTCGCTCCTCAAAAACTCTGCCTCGCAAGTTTCGGCATCGGCAAAGAACGTCGCGAAAAATGGCGGTGCTTCATCGTTCGAATGGAATAAAAAATCGAATATCAAAAGCGCACGCGATTTATACGTTGGCGATTGGATGCAGCGACCTATTGGTGAGACAGAGTTTGGTCCTCTGGTGAGAATACTCGTGTATCTTTCTCAATTTCTGAACACCATTTTACACTTTGACGGTACGCGAAATGAAACCGTGGACCAGGAAGATATTTTCGCGCTCGTCACGAAAACGTGGAACGAGTGCCCGAACAAGAAAGACTATTGGTGCGTAATTAAAACGGTCTGTTCAATTGCAAAAATCGGAGCCCTCGGTGTTATCGATCTCGCTCTCGGTCTTTTACGCCGAAGAGGTTTTCGAGTCAACTTGAGATTCATGGCAGAGTACTCCATGATGGTTCTGATGTTCATCGGGTATTACATTCTCAAGTTCTTGTTTCGAGTGCTATTCTTTTAAAACTGCCGTAATTGATCGTACCATGGTACCAGTAATTCAATTGATAATATACATTCCTATTGTGCGCATACATTTCTAAATAATCTAATAATATTACTACAATTACGCTACAGTGTGCGGTATGTTTCTTGATCCTTGCTTGCCCTCTTTTTAAAAAAAACTATCATGCGCTTTTCTTCACATCGTCCTTTTTCCAAAACTGCACTTTCTTCTTCAGTTTCTTCGCCCACTCCGGCAACTTTCGAGGTGGCGGAGGTGGAGGTGGGATCCAGCGATTTGCCACCTCGCGATGGAACACGTATATTAATTGTCGAAATCCAAGAGTAAAGAAGAAACTCAACACGACGGCAATCATAAGTAAAAGAATAGTTGCCGACCGCTCGGTGACAGTTCCAACGTCCCAGACGCGCTCGAACGCGGTTCCGGTGACCAAACCCTGCGCGGCACCTCCAAGTGATGCGGGATCAGCACCAACCGGCGGAAGCAAGACAGTCGCTAAGCTTGGCACGAGAAGGGAGAATAATCCAATAATTAATCCGACGACGCTCGATGCGATTGCAGATAAGTAAAAGAACGTCTTGAGAAGCAAAATTTTCCGACCGAGCATGAGTTCGGTGCTCCGTTTCAAATTCTCTCCGCCTTGTTTACCTTCAAATATTCGAACGGGAACGCAAAGAGCCAAGTCTAAACACCTCATTAACCCCAAATACGGAATAGGAATGGTAATCATACCGTTCCACGCGATCGAAAGCGTTCGGCGCAAGTCTATTATGAGAATCGATTTGTACAGCTCCAAACCTTGCTTCAAAACGCCGTACGCGTACTTTGGTTTAACTTTCGCGTATTTATCGTCGTCACTGTTATCATCTACTTTTTCTATCGTTCCATCTTCTTCCTTATCACCAACGTACGCGTTTTTAAACGTCGCAATACGAACGAGAAACTGACACAGAAACTTCCACGCCTGCGTGGCGACGACGAACGTCGCCGCGATAACTTCCACCTCGTGCACCTGTATCAAAGCTAAGAGGAACGTCCCCCCGAGATTCAACGCTTGCGCGAAAAAACCAGCGACGAAGACGAGCGTCACGGTCGGTAAAAAATCTCTCGAAGACATTCTCAAAGCTTCCCCGATGATTGCTTTCGCCGTCAACTCTTTCATACCGTTTATTTGTTCTCCTTCTGCTGTTTTTAGGGGAATTCGTGGTTCCGCTAACGGATACACCTTTATTACCTCTGAAGAAGGTATCTCTCCTCCCGTTTTAAAAACTTCCGCACCATCTTCGTCACCACCCGCAGTTGTTGTTGTTGCTGCTGCTCTTGCCGCCCGAGCGATGATGATCATGCTGTTGGGGACATTCGTCCTCCCAATCATCAAAGAAAAAAGCTTCTTCCCCTCTCTTCTTCTGGAAAAAGATGACGATGTTGTTGAAGATGATGAGGATGATGACTTTTGATGATGATGAGAGCGACGATGATGATGATGACATTTTTCCATCATCGAAAAGGAAAACGAGGATTTTGAGGAAGAGATCAAAATGTTCTCTGTCATCGTCATCGTTATCTTCGTCGTGGCAGTGGTGGTGGTGGTGGTTATGGTGGTTATGATTTGTGATGAGTACTCTGCCTCTTTAATAAGGAGCCTTTTTAACAAAAGAAACTGATGAGGATGAAAAAAGTTCAAAAATACGAAAAAAGGTGAGTCACGCATCAGCCAACATTTTAACACAAATTTCGATTTTAAGACCCCTCGTTATTATTTTCTCTCTCGCGCGTCCTTCTTCAGAGAGAGAGAAACACACACAAAAACACACATCCGTGGCATTCGCGCATAAAGAGCGCTTTAAAACGAGTTTCGTCTTTTTTTCTCCTCCGTCTTCTCCGTCGTTGCTTTTTCTTTCCGTCTGAATAACATCAGAAGAAGAATAAGAAATCATGAACGTTCATCACCGAACAACGATGAACGAGAACAACAACAACAACAACATCTTCTCCTCGCTCTTAGGAGGAGGAGGAGGAGGAGGAGAGAATTTCATCAACAAGAGCAACAGAGCGCAACAAAACAGAGGCGCGTTAGGCAACATCACGAACAACATCAACGACAACAATAGCAGCAGGCACAAGAATAGTACTAGTAATTTTGCGACGACGACAACAAAGAAGACGAGCAACAACAGTATTCAGATTTTACAGAGAGACGTGGAACGATTGGCTCGACTGGAATGTCACGAGTTCGAGTCCATCGCGGAAAGGAATAGCACTAACAGTAACGCCGAGGATCGAATCATTTTAGGTCAGATAATGGAAGAACTCATCGTGGAATACTCTGAGAGAGAGCAACCGCACTCGTATTACTACAAAACGTTGCGCGAAGCGTCGAGCCGAGCGAGTAGCGAACGCGATTACATTTGCAGATTCAACTTTTAATTTTGTTATACTATACAGCGAGTATTGCTACGATTCTTATTAATTATGTTATGCGCTATTATTTCCTACTTTGAATCCGCTTCTCTGCGGCGTCTGCTAACTGAGTCACTTCGGTCAATAATTTTTTCAGCACCGCTTTCTCCTGTTCCGCGTACACGAGCTTTGCTGTCGATTCTTCTTCCGCTATTTTGGCTATTTTATTGTTATTCGATTTCGACGGTGACTTTGTTGGTGACTTTTTCGCGGTAATCTTCCCACTATTCGTCGAGAGTGGCGGTGGCTGCGGCGTTCTCCTCTTCAAAGCGTCGTACGCCACCTGGTCGTGTGCTCGCTTTCTCGCGACTTCTGCCGCGCTGAGCAAAGCTTCCCCTAACTGGTCCACCGCGTTTGGCTTTATCAAGCCGTGCAAAATCGGTTTCTTTGTCTTTAAAAAGTGAGGGCTCGCGCCTCCTTTCGCGGCGAAACCCATCGGAGATTTCTGCGGTACATACGCCTCTTGTTTCATCACGCCTCCGTTTGTTTTATTGACGTCCATCTGCAACCCGGGCGCGACTAGTAAACTCGCATCCGACCCGGCTGGCATGAATTCTTGCTGACTCGCGATCGCTTTGTGCGCGTCCGACCCTTCAAAGTTCTTACAGTCCAAGCATCTGCACATGTCCGAACAGAAAATAGACGCTTGAAAACACTCGCAATACTTCTTCAAGCAGCCAGATTTTTTACAGTGACACCCTTTATTGTGCTTCTCGTCGCCTTCTCCGCCATTAAGAGTCGGCAATACTTTCGGTCTGAACGCGTTTGGGTTCCTCTCTAAAGTCGCCTCTACGGCTTCTTGTCTTTGCACCGAGTTTTCCACGTTATTTTTACATTCTACGCAGTTGCAGTTTTGCAAACAGTACTGCCCAGAGGCGAAACACTCGCAGTATAATTTCAGACACCGAGAGTTTCTGCAGTTGCACGTCTTACGATCGGTTTGAATGTTGGCGTTATTCAACGGCAAACCACCCTCTACAGGTGGAATCATTTCTCTCGATTTGCTTCTGCTTCTGCTTTAAAAGCGTTTGATCGTCCGTATCAAAACCTTCTCTTTCTCTTCTGCAAGAGGTCAGGTTTTTCGAAATTCAAATTTCACCTCCGCCTCCCAATTCTACCCTCTTGTCTCTTCCTCTTTTCTTCTTATATTCCTATGTATTTATTTATATCTTAAGAGATCTAACACCAACTGAGAGCAGCGCTCCTCCTTCTTTCACCCTCTTTCACTCTCTCTAGTTGATTTCCTTCTCTTCTCTTATTGAGTTGAATGAGTTTCTTGTTTGAAGAATAATAATTTTCTTTTCGAGAGAAGACCTTTGCGTAATTCCCTCCTGCTCTGCTGTGTTTTCGTTTTTGGAGGAAAAGAAAACGAGGAGGAGGAGTGGTGAAAAAACACTTTTATCTTCTGTCGTCTGAACAAACTGCTAACTAAGTAAACTACACACCCTCTCTATCTATATTCTCTACATTCAAAAACGATCAATCTCTTCTTTTGCCTCTGCCATCCCACGTCTTCTTTTTGGATTTCTGACTAACAGAGAAGACAAGACCGTCGCGAACTGCGCGTCGTATCCTGGACCGCCCTCCGTATTGGAGAAGGACAACGGATTCTTCGCCTCATCCGCCTCCTCCTCGCGTAATATTCTCTGATACGTATCGTACGAATTCCCTGTCTTGTAATGATAACCTCCCGTCCTCATCGCGTGAAAAGACATGCCTACGCTCCAACTATCCGCCTTAAAGCCATCGTACGGTTTACCTTCGCAACATTCAGGAGCCGTGAATGCGGGCGTACCCGGCGTTTTCAGCACCGTCCGGGTATCTTTCGAGAGGATAACCGCGGTGCCAAAGTCGCCAAGTTTTACGGTTCCGCTCGCATGTACAAACATATTTTGCGGTTTGATATCTAAATGAGCTATGCATAAGACCTCGTGTATGTATGCAACTCCGGAAAACACATCTCGAGCGTACCGAAGGCACGTCTTCCAGTCGACCTTCTCAAACGTTTCTCGTTCCTCGTCTAGTATCGGACCGAGAGCGCAATATTCCAACACAAAGTACAGTTTCGGGCTCTCTTCGTCCCAGAGAAACTCGATGAGTTTCGTCACGTTTTCGTGGTCGAGTTGAACTAATATTTGCGCTTCGTTAAACGCGTCGTCCAGAGCGGTGCGTTCGTTGTTGGACGAGCGTATTCTTTGCAATCGTTTCTTGTTGTAAATTTTGATGGCGCAATCCGTTTCCTTCTCATCACCGTTACCCCTGTAACGATAATGCATGACTTTCCCGAACGAACCTTCGCCTAATCGCTTCACTTTTCTGTATTTTTCATTGATTGTTTTCACATCTTTGGATTCTTTTATCAGGGATACCTTCCGAGTTACCTTGTTCGGATACGCTAGGAGAAAGTCGTAAGTCGTTGAACAAATGGAAGTTGTTGTTGTTGTTGTTGTCGTCGTCGTCGTCGTTGCACCTCTCTCACTTCTACTTCTTCTTCTCGCCATCGACTTGACACTGAAGACATCCGCGGGTTCCTGCTTCAGATTTTCCTTTTCATCTGTTCTCTTCAGAAGCGTCGACTTGGAAGGAACACACCCCATTCTATGTGAAGAAGAAAGAACGAAGACGGAAAATTTTAAGTAGGTACTTTGTCGCTGGAAAGCATAGATGAAGTATATGTGAGAATCCTGAACAATATAGTTGGCAAATTAATTAAGAGTGCTCTATTCCGACGGATTAGTACAATTATATCAGTAATTTAAACCTTTAAATTTTATTATTTTATTATTTTATTAGGAAAAATAAAACAACTCAATTCTTTTCTGACTTTTCAGATTATTTGTCCCGATTTATTTATCAAGTATAAATAGAATAATTATTTTTGCGCATGAATGTATAATTTTATGTGACAAAATAAGTATAA
>Ga0209090_10000579_pt1 | contig 22891 bp, 21 predicted proteins | sample ArcticOcean_MG_C_9_FD_187432 | JGI IMG/M metagenome (GOLD analysis project Ga0209090, IMG submission 187432) | Marine microbial communities from western Arctic Ocean - ArcticOcean_MG_CB2_152 (SPAdes) (version 2) | ecosystem: Environmental > Aquatic > Marine > Oceanic | place: Arctic Ocean... | reverse complement strand
TTCTTTAATTCTTTTTCTATTATAGATTTAAGTCTTGCTTTGTTTTTTTCTTTTTGAACTGTAGTTCCTTCTTCTGCTGATAAACCTGTTGCAGATAATCTTGTTTTAATATCCTGCCCTTCAATATTTGTTTCTTCTAGTATTTCACCCAAACCTAAATCTTGTATTTTTTTATTAGAATTAGTTTTAACAATTTGATTTATTTCAGTAGGAGTTAATAATGAATTACCATCCTTGTCTGTTTTAGTTGAAAGTCTAGCTTTAAACTCTGCTCCTGTTTCAAAGAATGCCTCACTGTCCATGAGGTTTTGTTTTTGAAATTGTGTTTCATTCTCTACAGCATTAGTTTTGCCTCTTTCTTTAAAGAATTTATATTTACCTTTGTCTTTACCTGAGTTAATTCTACTAAGCCTTCCGCTATCAACAAGTCTTTCTACCATTTGATTGGTAGCATCTTTATCTATTTTGTTAGGAGTAGATGCAATCTTTTGTATTTCTTCTACTGTGTATGCTTGATTGTTTCCTGTTTCAGTATAATTATTATCTTGGGTTTCAATAACAGCTTTAACATTCCCTGAGGAATATTTACTAGTTGTAACATCAATCATCTTTCTTTTTTTCTTAGCTTTAGGAAGTTGTTTAACTCTAGCGTTTACATATTTCTTTTCAGATTCATTTAGCTTTGACCATCTGTCTTTACCTGTCAAAGCCTTTAGATAACTATGGAAGTTAGTTGACCCTGTAGAACCTGATCCTACTTTCTCATCTATGTTTTTAGATTTTAAAGTTTTGTTTAAAGTGCCAACAGATGAATTAACCTTACCAACATTTATGGCTTCTGTTTTACTGTCTATAGTTTCGTTATATTGTTTTTTAGTTATGATTTTATCAGCAAGTAATTCTGTTGGTGTAAAATTATTTCCATAAATATACTTTTGTCTTTTAGCTTGAGCTTTTTTAGATTTGCCTTTAACTTTTTTCTTAATATGACTTTGCCATTGATCATTAGGGGTTTTTTTTATTGTTGCTCCTTCAGGAACAACAGTATTTATAGCTTGTGATCTTGAAATTTTATTAGAATTATCAGAATTAGCTTGAATAATAGCTACTTTTCCTTGAGCATCTCCTGATCTACCTTGATCATTTGCATTACTTTCGGTTTTAAGAAGTAAAGAAGTTTCATTCTTTTGATTATCTAATATTGTTTTTTGCTCAGTTGCTTGATCAGGTCTTTTAAATGTAGGGCTAATAACCATACCACTATTTTTTTCAATAACTTGATAACCTACAGGCTCATCTACTGACTGTCCTTCAACCTCTACTACTTCATACTCTACTTCGGTTGCATCAAGATTGTTATACTTGTTAACCTTTTCTGTCTGTTCTTCGTGTTTTTCTTCATTGTTTAATGATGATATCTTGTTTCTTTGTTTGCCAGGAATTATTGCATTAATAAGTAAGTCAGAAGCAAAACCAACACTACCGCCTACTGTAAAGTCATCCCAAGCACTACCAAATACTCCTATACTTGAATCATATATTCCTTTACCAGCTACTTCTTGAGCTATACCTGCTCCCATTTCTTGAAGGGCTTCTTCTCCTGCTGTTTGACTTGCTCTTTTTATGGTACTAGCTACTCCTTTTTCTGCTACATCTTTAACAACTTCTTTTCCTACTTTACCACCTGAAGTTCTAACTTTATTAAGGAACTTACCCATATGTTTTTCAGCTATATCTGAAGCAACTTGACCACCAGGAATTCTGCTAAGAAGACTAAATATAGGAAGCATTTCAGTAAAACCAATTCCAAGACCTGTTAACTCAGCGGCAACTTCTTTACCTAAGGAAATATCTACACCTTTTGCTTTAGAGGTTTCCATTTGATCAGATTGTTGAGATACACCTGCTGTACCTGCAAGACCAAAACTTGTTGCTGTTCCTGCAATTTTAGCACCTGTTCCTACTTTTCCTGCTGCTCCTGCTATTTTTAAAGCTACGCCAGGTGTAGCGAATGTAGCAAAACTACCAAGCCCTTCACCAAATTTAGTTAAAAACTTATCTCTGTAAGCATCATCTGCAGCTAAAACGGACTCTTCGTTAATATACTTTCTTGCATCTCTTATTTTTTTTAGAGTTTCACTGTCGTTACCTTTATCAAATAAAGATACGATACCTTCTCCTGAGGATATTAAACTTGATGTAAATCCTCTTGGTATTGCTTTACCTGTTTCTAATAGTTGACCTATTACACTAGTGTCTTCGTCTTCTTTAGTTGGTAAACTTTCTATACCTCTTTGAGGTGCTGTGAAATATCTTTCATTAACATTTCTGATTTGTTCCTGAGTTAAGTTATCAGGAAGCTCTAAGGTCTGTCCGTTAGGAAGTTTTCTATATTGAGGCATTAACCTACCTCCTAAACACCTGACGGAGCAACTGGTGAAACATCAGCTTTAATTGTATCTATTCCTGTTGATTGAGTAACAGAAAGTTCTTTGTCAAGTTTTCTTAATATTTCTAAATATAAATTATGATATTGACTATTTGGTTGATCAAAACCTAATGTTTCCATTTCAGCTAAAGAACCTGTTAAAGATTTTACATCACTAGGATCAGATAAACCTTTAAGTCTTAAAGCCGCAAGACCCATATCGTCTTCTCTTCTTTGTTTATCGAGTGCCATTCTTGTTGTAAATACTTCTGTATTACCTTCTACAACGTCACTAAATTCTTCTGCTCCTGCAATGTTAGAGCCTAATTGCATCATCATTAACATTCTTTTTTCTTTATCAAATTCTTCTTGATTTTGATAACCATATGCTTCCCTTAATTGTTCTAAAGGACTCATGGTTGTTTTACCCATTAATTCTACTTCACCTTTATTGTTGTATTGCTGAACCTGTTCGTTTTGAGAATCTAATATATCTTGTAATCCACCTGCTGGTAATCTACCCATTAATTGATCTCTAGGGATGCCTGCTATCCCTCCACTGCCTTGATTCGAGAGGTTGGGGGAGGTTGACTCAAGACTAGCGGAGGGCGCAACTGAGGATACAATATCTTCAGCTACAGTTGGGATTGGTTGAGATGTTTTAGCACCATCTGTTAATGCTTTTCTATTTTGAATCTCTATTAATGTTAAAGAACCATACATTGAATTAGGATCATCTACTAAAGAAACTAACTTTTCCATAGGCATGTAACTTAATTCATTTTGTAATTCTATTATATTTTTTCCTATCATCTTCCACCTCGCATAGCATTTGCAATGCCTAGAGCGGTTAAACCGCCTCTTTTATTTACTTGTCCACCATTTGCCATGCCCATCATACCTGCGGCTTGAATGCCTCCTCCTAAAAGACTACTAAATAAGTTAGGACTTCTACCAAATGTACTGACTGTTTCATTAGGTTTAGAGTAAGTTCCTTTAAGAATATTTTCATAGAAACCAAGTTGTTGTTGTGGATAACCCTGTTGTCGTAAGAAATCATTATATCCCATATCAAGACTTGCTTGTTGCATTGATCTGTCTTGTTCACCAATTTTTTGTAATTCTCTAAGTCTATCAAATGACATAGCTTGTTGCTGACTACCTAGAGCTGAAAGTCTATCTGCTCTTTGGAACTGTGAATTTCTATCTTCTTCAAATCTTCTTGAAGCATCCATAAATGCATCTTGTCTTCCTGTTTTATCAATATCAGATAACTGTCTATTTAAATCTCTTTGTCTTTCAGATTGCATTATAGCTTCTCTATAACCACCTAAACCACCTGCTGATGATGCTTGATCTCTAATTCCACCAGCTTGAATAGCTGAATTTCTTCTTGTTTCATCTTTTAATGGATCAAGTGCTTGTGAAAAATAAGGAGACATATAAGCATTTGCTATTTTACTGTCCATAGCATTAGGTGCATTCATAACCCTTGATTGAGCCTGTCGTGTGGCTACAGGGTCACCAAACATTCCCATAGAAGCTATACCTTGTTGAGCCATTCTTTCCGCAGGTGCAAATCCTGCTAGTCTCTGTTGTGAGTAAGGTAAGTATGGTTGGTTGCTTTCAAATTCTGATCTTGCAAGAAGACCTGTCATTTGAGGTCTTAACCAATCAGGAATATTCTGATTAGTTACTGTAGTCTCTGAAGGTCCTGAAGAACCACCTTTAAATCTTCTTATGCTATTTCTCATCGTCAAACCTTTTTTGATAAGCTACCGCTACTCTATCCCAATTATCATCTTTAATCCAATTCCAAAATCCTTCTCTTGCTAAAGATTCTATACCATCGCAATTGGTGTCTTTAGCAAATCTTTCTAATACATCTAAAGCACCTTTTGTCCACTTCTCTTGATGAACTCCTGCTACATGATCGATGTTTAACATTTTTAAACCTGTGGGATAATGGTTTATCTGAGTTATACCACACCCTAGTAGATCAGGAAACTCTTCTTCTTCATAAACAATCCATAAACTGCTAGTTCCTTCTATACATTCTTGAAAGATATCGCTTGTGTTAGTTCTTCCTTCACTTCTCTTTGCACTCTTCTTTAAAAGTTTCTCTGCAAATACCCAAATATGACCAATATCCTGAGGTTTAACTAATGTATTAATAATGGTTTTTTTCTCACTCATGATGGCATCACATTATTTAAATTAACTGGAGAAGGTTGTTGATCTGTTCCGTGTTTTTCTGTTCTTACTCTTGATAAAAAGTCATCCATTATTCTTGCTCCCTGTTCACTATTACCATCTCCTAAATCTCCAACAACATCAGCAGGAACAATATATTCGCCAGGACTTACAGCTACTCTTTCTTGATCGCCAATAACTCCATCAACCATATCATCCATTCCACCGCCTTCGCCTTCGATCATACCTTGTTGTTGCATATTAGGAAGTAATTCCCCTTTTAACATATCTAAAGCATCGCTTCCAAATTTATCTACGAACTCTGAAATAATAGAACCATCATCATCAATACGACCTAGTAATACAAAAGATGCTTGTTGTAATAAACCCCTATCTCCTTCAGACATTTTTTCTTGTATTACAGGATTTTGCATAAGAGCGTCTACTTTATCATCTTGTACCATTCCACCTTCTGCATACATATTCCCTAGAGATATATTATTTAAAGACATATTTCCCATAGGTAATGGTTGAGCATATTGATCTAAAGTATTAATAGAATTTTTTATTTGACCACCACTTGCAAAAGTAAAGTTGCTAGGATCAAATCCATATTTATCCATCATCTCTTGTTGTAATAGTTCCTGTTGAGTAAGAGAAGGAGTAGCAGAATCTTCAACTGTTGTTATTGTATCGGTTGTCGCAGGAGTAGTATTTGATGTTGTGCCTGTTGTTCCTGTAGATGTGTAACCTGCGTCTACCAGAGATTGCGTTAATGGAACTTCCACATCATCACCAAGACCACCTAAACTAATAGTTGTAGTTTGTCCTTCATAAGGGTTAATAATATCTTCATCACCACCAGCATTAATAGTATCTTCACCACCACCAGCTACAGTTATAATATCTTCACCACCACCAGCTACAGTTATAATATCTTCACCACCACCAGCATTAATAATATCAGTAGCAGATTCAACTGTTGTTATTGAACCAGGAGCAATCAAAGAATTTCCCTCTGCGTCAAAGTAACTGCCTCCTGGTATTAATGGTCCTACTGCAGGATTTCCGTCTGCATCAAAGTATTCTATTGTAGGAGTTTCATCAGAAGAATCAGTGCTACCTGATGTTGATTTAATAGTTGTATCATCATCATCAGTAGTAGTTTCACCAATCAAAGACCATTTACCATTTTTATATTCTTTAGTTACAGCACCCTCAATTTCTGTTTTTGATTTTGTAACATCATTTAAATCTGTATATGTAACTAAGAATGTTCCATTTGGTTGTTCTACACGATCTGACTGTTCCCAAATAGATTCTTTTTTCTTTTCTTCTTTCTTTTCTTCTTTCTTTTCTTCTGTAGTTTCTTCTTTATTTTCTGGCGTTACTGTAGGAGTTGGATTTAGTTGAGACATTAAATCTGATATTCTTTGATTAAGAGCAGTTATTTGATCGTTATTTGATTGTTGAGGCATCATTGGTTGGCTACCATCAAAACCAGGAGTTCCGTAACCACCGCCACCATAAATATTATTTAGCTGTTGATCTTGATATTGATAATAAGGAGTGTTCTGCATGTAAGAACTTAGATAATCAGGCATACCTTTTTTTGTATTACCTAAAAGATATTCATTGTAAGGAGTACCACCTGCAAATAAATCAGGATCATAAGAACCTTTGTAAAGACCTTGACCACCTACTGTTATATTAGGTATTCCCATACCACCACCACCACCACCTATTGTAACTGTTCCATCAGTACCTGTAGCATTTAAGGTTGAAGATGTTGGTTGAATATTAGAAACATATTGATACTCAGGCATAAATCCTGCCATATAATTATAAGGAACAGGAGTTATTCCTCTACCCCTAACCATTCCTTTTAATTGTTCATCGGTCTTTCTCTCTCCTGTTGCCATATCAATAGAACTAGGATCATAACCCATAGAGAATTGACTAATATCAGGCATCTCAGGAGTAGGATCAGGTATAGGATCAGGTGTGCCAGGATCAGGTGTACCAGGTACGCCAGGGATTGGAAAATTACCTATTTGTGAATAATCTATAGTTTGAGTTACTCCATTTTCATCTACATATGTAGTGGGAAGTCCTACATCACCTGCTCCTTTAAATCTTCTCACTCTACCACCTGATGCATATCTATTTGCATAAGGATTTTTCATGCCTGTTCCTTGTGGTTGCATTCCTTGTGGTTGCATTATTCCTTGTGGTTGCATTCCTGGTGAATACTGAGCATTAAAAGGTGCTTGTGCCATACCAGGTCTATTCTCTACATAGTTTGCAAGAGCTTGTTTACTTTCTCTTTCTTTTCTGTCCTTCATGCCTTGTATGTTTGCATTAGACTTTTCTATATCTTGTTCTACAGCAATACCACCTAGACCTGTTGCCATTGGTACTAAGTTTTTCATTTTTAATGCTTCAGTTCCAAATGCTTTTAAACCTTCTGAACTTCCTAATATATTTTTTGCTGAAGAACCTCCTGAAGCTACATCTGTTATAGGATTAACAAATTGACCGAAACCACCACCGACTGGTGTAGCAGGTGTAAGAGGCGGAAGATTTAAACCACCTACAGGAACACTTTGACCGACAGCACTAGATGCTAATTCAGGAGTTGGAATAATTGCATCACCAGGATTTAAAGCTGAACCTGCTCCCTGCATTGCTGATCCTAAACCAAATCCTGTAAGACCTGCCATCAGACCTTGTTCTACACTACCTGTTGCTAGACCTGTTGCTAGACCTGAACCTGCTGCACCTGCCGCTGTTAGACCTAAACCTGTTGCACCTGCCGCACCACCTAGTGCTGTGCCTGCTAGTGTACCTAAGAAAGGTGCTAATAAAGGTAAAAATGCTTCAGGATATCCTGTGTCAGGATTAATTGTTAATTGTGTAAGACTTGCTAATCCTTGAACTTCAGCAGGATTAACGTGCATAAGTGTTGTATCACCATAACGACCCCTACTTGCTACTTGGTCTGCCATGCCTTGGTAAGGTAATTTGTTGTTCATTATGTTGTCTCTACTCCAAATAAATTAAAACTTAATGTTCCATTTGTTGCATATACCTCAATAACATCCGATTCACTTAATGTAATTCCAATGACTGCGGCTAATGTATCTTGTCCACTTACACTTTTGTTATAATATATAAATTGTTTGCTGTCGTCACCAGCATTCTTAACTTTTATTCTAACTCTAAATGTATCTGCTGTAGTTGCATTTTGATTACAAACCACTAAGGAGCTTATGGTAGTTTGAGCAGGATACTGAGAGTTAACTCCTGTACCTTCTCTTCTAGGAACTGTATACAAAGTTGTAGCGGTTGCTGAAGAAGGTTTTAACTGTGCTAATACTTTAAATGTATCTGCCATTTATGCTGTCCATTTAGGTGCACCAAGCAGTAGAAGTTGCATTCTTCTCACACTTTTGGCACTTATTGTTGTATTTACTTTTTCTACTTCATCTACTTTTGTGCTTATTTCATCCATAAAACTAGTAACCTGTTCACGAAATAAATTTTCATTTACAGAGTTATATTCTGATTGTGCAGGTCTTAAAGGTTGTCTAGCCATTATCTCCTCCCATCAGGATAAACATTCATTCTTATGCCAAACAACCTAAAACTAGAGTCTTGGTCATTGTGTTCGTACTTTAAAATAGCAGCCCTTCCTCTAGCCCTTAAATCAGTTTTTGTAGTAGATGATGACAGAATATTACTTGATGACAATAATGGTGATTCGGATGGATAGTTCCGAATATATATATCGTTAGTTATATCCGAAATATTCCCTGTTAATTCAATATCATTTATTATAGATGATACGGCAACAAAATCTTCTCCGTCACCTATAGTTATATCTCCACTCTCTAGATGAGATGTAAAGTTGTTTCCTACAGGATCAGCAGATAAACTGTTAGAACTGTCTCCATCATCTTGCCTTACTAAGAAACTATTAATACTGTTAGATTGTTGACCTAATAACATATAATCTTCTTCGTATGCTGTAGCACCTGCTGAACGCCACATATTGTTAAGAGTCCATGTATTTTCTACATAATTATAAATTACACATCTTGTTGGATCACTAGAATTTGCTGAAGAAACAAGGTCTGAATTTGCTGTTCCACTGCCTGTATATAAAGTATTCATTTCATTACTAGGATAAAACCACCATACCTCATTGTACCTAGGATTAGCTACAGCGAAGACTTTTTGTTGTTCACTAATATCTAAGTCATCAAAGATATAATCTTCTACAGGGCAAGGTATGGGGTCTACAGCACCTGAATATTTGTAGAATCCTCTCTCTCCCATAAAGTATGTATTAGCACCTGCATTTGCACATGCTCTAGGAGATATCATTGTTATTCCATCTTGTACTTCAGAGAAGTTAAAAACAAAATCTCCGCCAGCAAATCTCATAGAATAAAGAGATGTATCAGTCCATATCAATATTTCTTGTCTTGCCGATAAAGCACCAACTATTTCTGAACCACTACTTAAATCAACACCACCTGCTGAGTTTGTAGCACGAGGAGTCCAATCCATAGCGTTTTCAGTTGCTGACCATCTAATATGCATAGGATTAATTGTATCTTGTAAATAAGGATTGCAACCAAAAGATATGCAATGACCATCTTGATCACTAGTCATAACTTGTAAAGAAAAGAAAGGAGCATTTGACTCGTATTGTATAGTAGAAACACCTGATGCATGTGCTTTTGCAATAGTATTATTTTTACCTCTTACACATCCTGTAAGTTGAGTTGCTGTAGAACTAGCATAATAAATAACTTCATCGCCAACAATAACATATCCATTTTGTTCATAAAAACCATTGGTTGATACAACATTAATTGCCGTAGCTGTACGAGTTAAAGCACCATTTAATGTAGTAGAAGCAATATCTAAAGAAGAAATAGGAGGTGTTGTTTGTGATTGTGTTGATATTAATCTTGCTCTTTGACCTGTTCCTAAAGATTTATCCCAATAATAAATAGGACCTCCTCTAGGGTTAATAAGTAAATCATCACCGAAATTATCTTCTGACCAAAGTCTTAATTGATTTGTATAATCAAGAGAACCTACACTACCCCAAGCAACATTGTTTATTGTTCCTCCCCACTCACTAGAACCCCATCCTGTACCTTGAACAAAGCTGTTTGAACCAACAGCTAAATAAGCACTTATAACTACACTATTTCCTCCACCACTTGCAGTCGCATTAGCTGTGGAACTTGATAATGTAAATGTTGTGGTGTTAGGAGTTGATAAAATTTCTCTAGTATCATATGTGTCAGAGGCAACAGAATTATATGTTGTTAAATCTATACCTCCTATAGTTCCTGTTAAACCTGATATTCTTACTAAATCACCTGATTTTAATCCGTGTGGATCAGTACAAGTAAATGTTATAAAAGCATTCCCTGATACACAAGCCACAGGATTATTTCCTAAAACAAGTGCTGTTACAGGAGTTATATCTGAAGGTAAAGTTCCCTCTATAATACTGTAATTTGATCTAGTTCCTACACCTGTATACCTTGTATTATTACTAGCCCTGTAAAGAAATATAGACCTAATATTGTTAGTTGAAGAAGGGTTTGTTGAGGGTGATGAAGAGGTTGTTGGAAGACTTACCCAAGAAGTCCACCCTCCTAATTTTTGAGGAACTCCATTAAAAAATCTAATAAGATTAGCGTCATACCATTGACCTTTAGCGGTATACTGACTACCTACTTTATTTAATCCTGCTGGTGGTGTTAAATCTTGATAAGGCATTATCTAGACATCCTTTTCATAGCTCTATTACCAAACCAAAATGCTATAATACAAGAGAACAATCCTTGTGTTTCAATATCCCATGCATTGACAACTCCTTTAAGAGGGTTATCACCATTCTGCACTGATATAACAACTTCAGTTATTTTAACAAAAGCAAACAAACCAAATAACAAGTAAGTTATCACAGGTCTAACAGATGCCTGTAAAGATGCAATAAACTTAGATTGATTTGCCTTACTTAGTTGTTGGTCGTGTTGGTATATTGATTTTGATTCTTCTATATCTGCTTGAGCGTCTAATTCTTTTATTTTGTATTTAGACATTTGCTCTGCATATTTAGCTTTTGCTTCTAGCATTAATAGGTCTTGTTTGAACTTAGCTTTCTTTTCAAAGAAACCTAAGACGGATGGAAGAAACGATGTTCCAAATCCTAACAAAGAACCTAAAAGACTTATCATTATTAGTCCTTAAATGTAAGATAAATAGTGTACCCTGCCAACCCTATTGATATCAAAAGAAATAAAATACTCTCTATTGAATAAGCTACTAACAAAGATATATAGGAAAGTATTCCTATAAATATTGGTGATTGAAAACCTTCTACTAATGTATTAAAATTTGACTTTACTGACTCTATTATTTTATTTAAAATATTCATTCTTTTCTCCTATATTAATAAACTTGTTACAACAACTACTGTTCCGCTAATAACTGAGAACAAAGTTGCTATGATAAAATACTCTATTCTTTTAACCCTATTCAATGTTTCATCTCCTACTTTTTCGCAAGCTATTACATGATCAGTTAACTGTTGCTCTATTACTGCGAGTTTCTTATCTACTTCTCCAACAGTTGGTCTAACCATTTTTTTTAACTCCTAATAATTACTTGCTTCTACTAAATAATGACCTGACACAACATTCGCAGGAGTTACAAATCTTAATCCTCCGAATGTGTTCCATGATCCATTGGCGGCAACACCCATACCAAAATCTACTACATTTGAATTGTTTGTGTTTAACCCTGATCTTGAAAATAATTTACCTTTTGCGTAATAAGGAAATCCATAACTTGATTGATAAGAATTATCTCTATCTAAAGTAATCTCCCACCAAATATCTATTTGGTTACTAGAACCTGGAGATGCTAAAGGTAATGTCCATTGAGATGTTAAAGCATTTGTGACCTGAGATATAGTAGCTCCTGTGGATGTATCTACAGCAAATCCTGATGAATAAAAATTACCTACTCCTGTAGCATTTGCAGTTGTTACAGGTATTATTCCAAGATTTCCTGAACTACTTGTTCCTACTTGCAAAGAACCTGTAAACCTATACCTATTATAATTAGTTCCGTGAGAAAAATTATTAGTAACAGTACCTGTAGTAGCATTACCTGTTGCTATTTTTCTAAAGATACTTGCGTCTAGACTTAATCCAACATTACCTGTGGTAGGACTCGATACAATTTGATTAGCAGTTCCTGTAACTTGTGTAACACCTGGCGAAGCTGACTCAGATTGTTTCATAGCTCCTGCACCTGTGGAATACAATAGTGCGTCTTTTCCTGAAGCTATAGTAATCCCTGAATCACCATTAGACATTTTTATTACAAGACTTTGAGCAGTTGTATTTTTTATTAACCACATTTTTTTAAGTGTAGATGGTTGTAATATTATGCTTCTTGTAGTTGTAAGAACAGTTCCTGTATCAGTAAATTCTAATATTTGTTCACGACCACTTGGAGAACCTGAAGAACCTGTAGTAGCGTTTCCTACTGTTATTGTTAAGTTTGCATCAGAGGTAAAATTTTTAGAATTATATTGAAATGTTTCATCAACAATATCTAAATTAGTATTTGTACTTGTACCCCATGTACCTGCTTCGTCACCTTGAGTGATTAATTTTAATCCTAAATTACTAAATGTAGCCATTTACTTCTCCAATTAAATATTCCTCAAGGAATACTTATGCTGCTATTTCTACCCAATTTGGGTTTTGACTTGTATCAATTTCACTCCAAACTAACACATTCGATGTAGATACTGAAGCAGAAACTCCTGTAACATCAACTTCTGCACTTAATGATATACTTACAGTTCCAAGTGCCGTTGTTCCAAGTGTTCCTGATGGGAATACTGTGACACCTGCACTTACTATAGAACCTGTTCCTACAATGCCACTTCCTTTAATTTCTACATTTACACCTATAGTTACAGCGAATCCCATTCCACTGTGAATATTGCATTTTATATATAAAGGATTAGGTGCATCGTTTGCTACTACAATTTGAGTATAAGCTCCTGATTGACCTGGTGTTCCTACTACTGTGACTCCATCGCTATAATTTGAGCCGTCTTGTGAAGTGCTAAATCTTAAAGGATGCCCTGTATTACTTGAGTCAGACTGATCAAACTTATAGGTAAATCCTTTATGTAATGCTGTATCAATTGATTGTTTTGCACCATTAATGTAGTATTTGTTGCCTCCTCCATCATTAGCAACAGTTACTGTAAAGTCTTCGCTTTGTCTTGGTTTAGCTACAACATCTATTGCAACCGCTAAAGTTCCTACAGAACCATTAGCACCAACTCCTGTTACTCCAAATACACACTCTAGACTAAGAGTTTCATTTCCAAGTTGAGTCGTTCCTAATACATCGTCTACAATAACAAGGATATTTCCTTCAACAAGAACTGAATAAGGACCTATAGAGGTAGTTCCTTGTACGCCATTAACAAATTCACCAAGATTTCCTAACTGCGATTGAGCTTGTACACCTGTAGGTATAACAGTAATAAACTGTCCTGCTGATACGTTTCCTAATTGAGAAGTGCCAACTACACCTGTAACAGATACAGCTACAGATACAGAGCCTTTATCTGAAAAAGGTAATTGAGAATATGTACCTACACTAAACATATATTAGACCTGTGTTATATTACTTCCTGATGTATGTGCTGTAGCAGTTGTACTGTTTGAACCTCTTGTGCAACCAGTTAAAGCTGTACCACTTACACCTGTATAAGCAACTTTTTCATCACCGATGGTGTTGTCATTTACCTTAATTTTAACTGTACCAGCAGTAGTAAAAGGATTTGAATTACCTACATCAATAGTTGTATCTAGCGAAGTAATATCGCTATTTAAATTTTGTGATCCTTTAAAATCAGCGTTAGCAGTTAAGGTAGTTCCTGAAGTATTTTTGTATTTCCAGCCCCAATAATCGCCTGGGTCTGTAACACCTGACACAACAGTTACATTAGAACTGTTACAATCAGATATAATAAGAGTTTCAGGGTCTCCTATCACAGTTTTGTCAGATTGCACATCAATTGCTGTGTCATCTGCGAAGAGGTAAATGACAACACCATCGTTGTCTCCTCCATTCCATTTAATCGCTTTCATAAGTTTCTCCTTTATTACGATCTTGTTATTAATAGTGTTGTTGCTGAAGTCGCAATTCCAGCGACAACAGACGGACTTCCTGCCGTGGTAGACAATGTACCATTTGTCTGAACATAATACAATTGTGCAGGTGTTAAACTGCTTTGATCAGGGTTAGCAGCACCTTGTGTGTCTATTAAGACGTTTTTATTGTCAGCTACTGTATCAGAAGCTACTCCTAGATAGTTTTCTGCGGTGAGGTTAGTTGTAGTAACAATTGTTGAAGCTCCATACAAAGAACCTGCTATTTTCCAAGGAGTGCTTGATTTTTCTACTACAATAAAAGCATTGTTGGCGTTTTTACCTGTTGCACCAGTAATCGCAGAACTATTTTCAGTTGTTGTTGAATACACTACTTGATATGCACCCCATGATAATGTTCCATTTGAGACAGTTCCGTCATTAGTTACAATATCATATCTACCACTAGTGGTGTATGTGTCTTGATATGCTAATTGAAAAGTTTTAGACACTGGGTTGTAATTAACACTTTGTGTCCCATTAAAACGTGGGTTGGTGTTAGGAATTGATGTCATAGTAGAAACAGTGCCTATAGTTATTGCCAAACCACTAAAGGTCGGAGTAGCATATCGCAATACGTCAGAAGCACTTGTTTTATACACCATCACCACGCCATTACCATCTGCTGAACCTTCTGCAACACTAACTGTACCACCTGAAGCTGTTGATTCCATTGCTGTTGGAGTTCCAAATGTAAAGGTACTACTTGTTACAGTATACGTTTGTAGGTAGGGATAATCGCTTATAGATTCATTTCTGTATGTAATATAACCTATATTATTTGTATTATCGTAGACCATATTAAAATATTTTGGAGCAATAGATGTACTTGCATATAGTCCTGATAAGGCACTTTGATTTATAGCACTTCCTGAGACGCCCACGGTTAGCATCTTTCCAACAGTATTTCCTATTGCAACATAGCCCATATTGTTTGTTGTATCATAAGCAGAAGCTAACCAATCGGATTTGGTTGTTGTGGCTAGAGTTGAAGATTGCGTTCCTCTAGTAGCTGTCGTTCCGCTGTAAGAAACAATTGTTGATTTTACATAAAAACTACTTTCATTCATGCAAGTCACAATGAATTTATCTTCATCAGGGTCATAATAAACTGTAGCTCCACCATCTGCTCCAGTCAGCATATTTACCTCAGAACCCCATGTGATGCTTGTTCCGTTATCTACGCCAATCATAACGTCATGTCCGCCACTGTATTCAAAAACGACACAAAATGTCCCTGCACCATTATCGGCAATTCTTTGTGCTGAAGCACTAGAAAGGTCAGTATTACCTGCTGAAATTTGTTGTGTGCCAGGATTATATGCAGGATTTCCACTACTTGAACCAGAAACCTGTGCAACATCACCATCAGCTTGTATTACAACAGGCTTGCCCTTCGTAATTGCACCATTGGAAAAACCAACCATAGAGTTTCCTGCTTCTTCCTCTAGTAATAGTTGTGTAGAAGAAATAGCTCTTCCAATAAAGTTAGGAGAAAGTGTTGTTGAGATAACGCCAGAGCTAGAAGTGTAATAATACTCACCAACAGTTAAACTTGTTTGATCATTATTTATACTACCAATCATATTGATATTAACAGTTTCATTGGATGATGCACTCGTAGAAGCTACTCCTAGATAATTATTATCTAAATTACCTGAGACTTGCGTAACTGTACCTGCACTATTTAAAATTACAGGTTTACCTGCTGTTATTGATGCTGTCGCTGTAAAAGATTTGTCTATGCCTTCGTCTGATAAGTAGGCTTTAGAAGCAGGGTAATCAACCCAAACACTACTAGGTGAAGTAAGGCTAACTAAATTGCCAGAATTAGAACTAGCTAATACTGTAGTTCTTGTAAGAGTGTTGGCATTATACGTTCCTAAACCTATTTCAAATGCATTATTAGCATCTTGAATGCCGTAGTAAGTAGTAGAGTTATTTCCTAGTGTTGAAAAGGCTTGAAATCCATTAGGAGGTGAATTAGCAAGGGTTATAGTTCCTGTACCAGTCGTGGTGCTGGTGTCTTTTATGCGGTCTTTTACAACTAAAACCATATGCCACCTCCTACGATCTTGATACTAATAATTGAGTTGAGGCTATCGCTGTTCCTGCTACAACGGAAGGACTGCCTGCGGTAGTAGAAAGAGTGCCATCAGTCTGTACATAATAAATTTGAGCAGGTGTTAAGCTAGATTGATTAGGATCAACGCCAGATATAGTTGTTACCTTCACATCATTCCCTGTTGAAACTGTCTCTTGTGCTATACCTATGTAGTTTTCTGTTGTGAGGTTTGTTACACTATTATCATATGCAGAAGCATAAATTCCTCCTCTATTATCATTAACACTAGTATTTCCTAACCAAAAATTTCCTGCGGCATTACCTGTTTCAGTAATAATAGCTGTTGTCCATGTGTAACTATTTCTATCTAGAGCAATCGGTGAACCCCATGTTATTGCACCTGATGAATAAGTACCGATAATAATTTGAGGATAATCATTTGAACTAGTTTTATAAATTACAGTTAAATAATTTTTACTTACTTTATTGTATGTTAAATGTTGATATTGGTGAAGATAAGTGTTTGCAAGAATACTAACAATCGCACCATTTGTTATTGTCGTACCTGAATAACTTAAAACAGTTGATTTTAAGGTAGTATTATCTCCATTACCAAATACACAAATTGTACCCTTGCTATCAGCTTCACCTTCAGCTCCATTGATGTGAAAACATGCTGAGCTTTCTAAAACTCTAGCAGTTCCATAAGTAAAAGAATTTCCACTTACAGTGTAAGCCATAGCTGTTGGATAATCAGTATTGCCTTCATCCCTATAAAAAATAGTACCTCTATTGTTGGTATTATCATAAACCATATTACCAAATTGCATTCTTCCTGAAGCAGAACCAAAGGCATAATTACCACTAATTGCACCATTAGTTAAAGTTGTTCCACTTGAATTTGTAACAGTCGACATTGCTGATACAGGTTTTCCAAACCATACATACGCTTTGTCGTTTGTTGTATCATATCCAATGTCTATACACTCAATATCTGAAGTGTTTGTAGTAATAGGAGTAGAACCATTATTTGTTATTGTAGTTCCACTGTAACTTATGCCAAACGTAATGGATTGACCAACGGAGTTTTTTTGTGCAGAAATTATAAATCCACCTGCACTGCTATTATAATCAGGATTATAAACAATGCCAGCATGTCTAAAATTATACGTTGCAGATTCTAGCACTACTTGTGTACCATAAGTTATAGCACCTGCTGCGTTTGATGTGCCTAATTGAGCGACTGGATAAGAAGTAGCAGCAGCATTTTTATAAACAAAACAAAATGTACCTGCTCCATCTGAAGATGTAGAAACAGCAGTTTTTGGATTTGAATTAGTTCCACCACCTGCAGCCGTTGATGTAAAAGCATTTATTTCTGTTCCTGAGTCACCTGTAACTGAAATCTGAGCAAAATCTCCATCCGCTTCTACAATTACAGGCTTACCTTTGGTAACAGTACCATCAGCTTTACCTACGATTGTACTTGCAGGAAATGTTTTTAACTCTAGTGCCGTTGCGCTTAATGCTGTTCCGACAAATTGAGTTGCTTGAGCAACTCCACTACCATTTAATCTTGTAACAATGCTTCCTGCACTTGTGGTGTAATAGTCTTTGTCAACAGTCAGTGATGTCTGAGCGTTATTTATACTTCCATTTACATTAATCTGTACTGGATTGGTCGTGGTTGCAGAATTTGATGCTACCCCTAAATAATTAGTAGGAGTGAGGTTGGATGATGTTGTCGTACCAGTAAAAGCTGAAAGCCATTGTGAATAAGCTGTGCTTCCTCCGTATTGTCTACCTCCCAACACTGTACCATTTGCAGAATTATATACAGCACCATGATTATTCCAAACTATTTGATCTGTTGAATCAGGTAAATTTGCTAAAGTTCCCATAGTAAATGAAGACGTTCCAATAGCAATTGTGTTGTATTTCATAACACTATTTTCTCTAATCCAAATATAACCTTTATTAACACTAGAGTCGTAAGTTGAGGCAAAGGTTGAGGCATTACCACCTGAAGGTTGCCATACTATTGATTGAGCTGTCCAAGAAATACTATTTGTAGAACCACCTGTAACTGTTCCAATACAACCTTTCCAATAATCTACACCACTTTCTTGTTTATAAGAACTTACAAACATTCTATTATTAGCGGTATCATAAATTACATCATTTTTACCTGTTCCTTGATCTGCCCATACAACCTCAGAACCAAGTGTAAGTGTTGGACTTCCTGCACTTCCTGTTGATTGTATAACTCTTGATGTACCTTTATCATTGTTATTTGAGGCACAGTATATAAGCACAGTTCTTTGTGTATCAGGATCGTAAATTAAATTAGTTCTATTTGCTCCTACATTACTAGTATAAACATTATATTCTGTTGAACCTACTGTTAATGTAGTTCCACTTGCACTAAATGGTATAACCCATGTTCTGTCTCCACCATAAGAGCTATCATTATAAGAATAACAAGCAATTATATAACCTGACGCTTTATCAAAACCAATAGCTCCTTCAGCAAAACCACTGTGACCAGAATCAGACATAAATTCTGCTTGTGTACCAAAAGTAAAGGTTGTACCACTTATTGTGGCAGCTCTTGCATACATTTTAGTGCTACTTCCTTGTTTATAAATAAAATAAACTGCTCCATTACCTGCACATATAACAGAATTATTATCACTAGCTGCACCTGCACTTGCGACAACAGTTGGAGTTCCCCATGTCATAGCTCCATTTGACCACACTCCTGCTACAATAGTATTGTAACCTGAATTTCCAGTATCTTTGTAAAGGTAAGCGTGTCTGCCTGAAGTTGCTTCATAAGTAATAGCACCTGTTGAAGTATTTGATGAGGTTGTGATATTTCCTCTTGCAAAAGTGGGATTTGCATTAGGTGTAGTTGTCTCAGCAACCTGCGTAACTGTACCATTTGTATTCTGTATGACTGGTTTGCCTGCTGTGATTGTACCTGAAGCGGTAAGGGTAGGAGAAAGACCCTCATCGTTAAATCCAGCACGTTCAGCAGGATAAGTTACAAAAGCAGTATGAGTTCCTGAAGTAAGACTAATGGCATTACCACCATTTGAGCTTTCTAAAATAGTTGTTCTAGCAAGTGTATTGCCTGTGTAAGTTCCGATCCCTACTTCAAAAGCAATTCCGTTAGCGTCTTCTATGCAATAAAAAGTTGTAGAGCCATTTCCAAGAACAGAAAAAGCCTGAAAACCAGCTACTGAGCCAGATAAAGTTATAGTTCCTGTGCCAGTTGTGGTAGAGGGTTGTTTTATACGATCCTTAACAATACGAGCCATGTAGGTTTACCCCACTAAGCTATGCGAATTATAGCGTTTGTTGCGTCAGGAGTTGGAAATTGAATAGTAAAGTCACCACTTGTTGAACTTTTATCAGAACCAAAGTCTAATACAGCAACAGAACTATCTGCGTTAGTGTCATTAAATATTAACGCACCTCTTGCAGTTATTGTTGAACTATTCCATGTAGTGTTACTAAAATCTACAAAAGCAGTTGTACCGCCTGTTGTTGGTGTAACATTAACTAGAACATTTCCTGCAGCAGTATATCCTGTTCCTGTTGCTTCATTAGCAGTAGTGTAACCTGTTGTAGACGCATCTAAAGTAGCTGAACTTGTATAAAGAGCTATGTTAAATGCATTACCGCCTGCACCACTTGTTTTAAAATTATGACCGCCTTCTAGAAGCTGTTGCTTGAATGAAGTAGTCATTGCTTGCGTTATCGCCATTATAGTCTCCTAATTATGTCTGAGCCACATTTGTGACCTTCTTTTTCTAAAGTATATACTAGCGTAGTTCTGTCAGATTGAATAGCTTTTTTCATATTATCAAGAACAACATTATATATAACATTTTTAAACTCTTTTGCTTGTTGTTGCAAGACAGGATCAACATTATTAGAGTATTGAATAATTCTATGAGTTGCTTGCTCTGCCCAATACTCTACAGGATGCCCTGAATTACTTGTAGTATCAACAAAAACATTTCCTAATGACACTTCTGAGTTTACTGTAATCGGCATTAATCTTTCTCCACTACTGTACTACTTGTCTTGGTTGACCAAATCTATAGCTATCTTGCATATCTTTACCTGCTGATTCGTTTCTTAATCTAGCAAGAGCTTCTTGGTATTGTTTTTCATATTCAGCTTGCATTTCAGGTTGACCTTTTAAAAATAAATTTGCCTGAACTAAAGCACCATATAATAAGCATTCAGGTGCATTTGTTCCTAACCATGTCTTTCCACTTGCATCTTCTGTAATAGATGGTGGATTATAAAAATAATGTAGTTCTGTTGTGTAACCATTTGTAGGTGTAGGAGCTAACATAAATGAATCATCATCAAATAAAGCATAGTATTTAGGTTCTTCTTCAGTCGCTGCGTTAGGATATGCTTCTCTTAAAAAAGCTACTTCCTTTAATAGCAAGAAAGATTGCTTGTTATTACTAGTAACAGACAAAGAAAAGGGTGCTAAAAAGTCAGAAGGTGTTGAAAGGTATTGTGTACCTGCTGACATTTGACCTACTACATTTTTTCTAAAATTAGGTAATTGACAAGTTCTAAGTATTCTATCTTCTGCACTTGTTATAAAATTAACTATATTGTTGTTAAATGTAGTTTCATTTGTATTTGCGTAGTCTTTAATTGCTTGTGTTAGTGTTGCATAAGTATATGACATAATTTAACTCGTTACTATTGTTACAGAACCAATTGATCCATTCATTATTAAATTTCCTGAACCTCCACCATTACCATTACCAACAGGATTAAAGGCGAACATTCTTCTACTTGCGGCTAAATTAGAATCTGGTCTTGCAAATGGTAGTGCCTGTGCATCTTGGAATGTATATCTTCCTTGAAAATTCTGAGCCGCATCTTTATCCCAAACATCTCTTCCAACTAAAAAACCTGTAGGACTTCCTCCTACAAATTCCCTTCTTAAATCTTTTAACCTATACCTAAATCCTGTTCTGTCACAAAATCCAAAAGCATATTTCCCATTAGCATACTTAACCATTTACTGACCATAACTATAACTATACGGAACAAATTGAACAGTTGCCTTAACTCTGTCTTCTTCAGAAGCTAATTTAAATTGTTCTTCATAGTATTCTTTTAGTAATACTACTCTTTCTTGTGATTCAGGTCTTTTAATAGCAATATGCAATGCTAAACCTGCAACTAAAGCAGGAAGAAAACGAGAAGGAACATCAGCATCTAAACTTGCTACATCACCTACATCTTGAATTCTTCTTAAATAATAGTAAACGAATTTATAAGATTGTGTAGCGTCAGGAACTGGCCAGAGGTTAACCTCAGGTCTTTCCCTCTGTCTATTAATCCATACTTGTATAGGTCTTCCTGTAGTTAATTTATTTGGAATTCCTGAGTAAGTGGAGTTACTAATTCTTGTTATAGGTATATCTGATTGACCTGTAATACTACCTGAATCTGTTCTAATAAATTGCTCAATTAAATCTATAGCATCTGTTTCTATATTATATAAAGCAGTACCTGCAACAATATCTATTTCTTTTTTTGTGACTGTCCAAAGATTGATACCTCTGTTTTGCCATTCCAAACAAAGTAAATTTAGAGATCGCCTAGCAGTTTTAAGATCGTAACCTGTACGCATCTCTAATCCTGCTCTTTCAAATGCTTCCTCGCAAATCTCCCCTATGTCTAAGTTAAATGTTGAAATTCCTGAAGTTGCCATTTATTACCTTTTAAATTGTTTTACTTATCCTTTTTATCAGAATATTTGTCTAAAAGAAACATAAGAAATTCTTTTCCGTATTCTATATCAGAAAAACAATGCGTAAAACTAGTGCCTTCTGAAAAAGGATCAATCACTTGCATAATAGCTTGACCATTTCTTTGTTCATCCATACCAAGATTTCTTGCGTAATCATCAAAAAATTTATAACCACGAGCACGAGCTAACCAATGGATTTTTCCATCATATAATTCATGCTGTGCTAATGCCCAATTATGTTTGTGACCTGATATATATAAATCAGCATCACTTTGCCATTTAGCTTTTTTCATCTGAGCATGAAGCGGATTCCATTGCGAATGTCCTGGCATATCATGAGCTGTATAAATTTTACATTCCTTTCCATTAGGAAATTCAAGACATATTCTAGCATCCCAAGGTTCATATATTGTATGTTCTGACTTCATATATGTAATAGGATCACCTGCTCCTGACCAAAGATCGTGATTACCTCCAACAAGTAACAAGAAATCTCCTTCTTTTACAAGCCATTCAACTAACTTCCAACTAGTTTCAGCAGAAGTGTCTTGATTTGCATACAAACGACCTAGACGACCCACCCAATTATTTTGTAAGTCACCTAAAGAACACCCTTTTATATTAGGATGAGAATTAATTATATCTAAGTCTCTTCTAAGAGTTACCCAATCACATCCATTATCATCAATATGAGGATCACCTAACCAAACTAATCCGATAGGTTCATTTTTTTGAATTTTAATTCTGTGCCATTTAGATTTTTCTTTTTTATTCTTAGCTCTAGTAAATCTTTTTGTAAGATGTTCGATATATTCTTCTATATCATCTTCAGCGTCAGGATTAATGCTTTCAAACTTTGGAGAAAAAACATCCTCTGAATTAGGAACTTTATGTGTAAAGTCTTTGTTCCAAAACTCATCTTCAGTAATATCCCATCTCTCTCTTGCCATTGTACAATGAGAACGATAAGTAGTTAAAGCCATATCTAAATCTAGTGCGGCTTGCTTCTGTGTTCCTGATAAAACGAATTGGTCTAAAGCATTAATTAATACTTGGTCTTTGACTGCATGATTTCCCATAAGTCCTCCCTTTTAAATGTTACTTATAAAGAGGTTTTTCCTGACTGT
>Ga0209090_10000576_pt1 | contig 23022 bp, 32 predicted proteins | sample ArcticOcean_MG_C_9_FD_187432 | JGI IMG/M metagenome (GOLD analysis project Ga0209090, IMG submission 187432) | Marine microbial communities from western Arctic Ocean - ArcticOcean_MG_CB2_152 (SPAdes) (version 2) | ecosystem: Environmental > Aquatic > Marine > Oceanic | place: Arctic Ocean... | reverse complement strand
ATTTTTGGTGTCTTTTTTTGTTTGCTCCGACATAGCTTGCCTTCCATTTTCCAGTTCTTTTAAGGAAAGAAGGCATTTGTATTGGGTTGGAGGTTGGAAACGCTCCAATAACTGTCCAATAAATGTCCAATAAATGTCCAACAATTGAATGTGGCAAAAAAAACAATTTAAATTTAGATTTTAAAAGTGTTAAAATTACAAAGTGTATGCTTTAATTCGAGATAATCAACCCAGCTGTCCGGGGATTTTTTGGTGCCTCCATCGTATTTCACTGCAAAATTATTTGTTAAAAGCCATTCGTTGATCGATTCATCAGATCCTTCGAGATATACATCACAAAGCAAGCGGCCGTATTTCTCCAATTCAACGTTTTTTAAAGTAACAAATTTTCCAAGTAATCTTTCTTCAAGTTTTTGTTGGACGAATTGAGCAACTTTTTTTTCATCCAAATTTTGCGTTCGCATCTCCGGTGTATCGATGCCGGTCAATCTCACGCTAAAGCGATAAATTCCCGCGTGGGCACTGTCTTTGAACATCGTTGCAACTGTAATGGAATCGCCATCATAAACTTTTATTACTTTTCCAAAGTCGACCCGTGGTACAAATGTTTTGCAATCTTTCCATTGAATTTCGTTTAAAAGTTCTTTGACCGATGCCATTTGCTATCATTGTTTATTACATTTATTATATCATACTAAACTTTTGCGTTCATTTACGAAACGGATTTATATTATCAGTATTAAACCAAACATAATGTCGGTTTTCGATCCACAAATTCAAATCCTCGCTTCGCTTCAACAATACGCAGATTGCGCGTTAGATGAGTTACACGGAATCGTCGGGAATAATATCGAAAAATGGAAAGTCGGTTTACGAGATATACAAAATTGGGACGACACGATCATAGGAGAAGAGGTAGCTAGTTTGCTCGAGCTTGATTACAACATAATGCAACTCTTGTACGAAATTGTTCATGAACCACCGGAACTTTCTGAATTTCTACACGTTTTCATGATGGAGCTCTCAAAAGTGTCATGTGTAAGAAACAAGGAGTATTTTGCAAAATTTGGCCATGTTGATCGGTCCAACGTGCAAAAATCAGTTCTGACAAGAGTGTTCCGAAAACTTGCCCTGCGTCCTAAACTAAGAGAGCCGTCGCTAACGCCGTTGTCGCCTTCGACAACTTCCAGGGCAACTTCCAAGGCAACTACAAAATGTTCAAAGAAAGACAGTCGTTCTTGTACTAGTAGACAATCTAAGGCTCAAAAATCAATGGCTAACAACAATTTGAATCAAATTTTAGAAGATCAAATCTCTTTAGCGCCTTCCGATTCAGTCAGTTGTTTGCCAAAGCAGAATACACCCAGTGTAGTAAAGGAAGTTTCTAAATCGAGAATTTCAAGACAGTCAAGACAGTCTCAGATGAAACATCGAGACATAACTCCCGAAGTTCCAGAAGATAGGGAAATTTCGTTAGCATCAGAAATTCCTGATTTTCAACGTGGGCCAATGTTTTTACAGACCCAAAAAAATGACTTATCTAGTTTTGCAAGTATGCGAAGCCAAGCCCAATCTACAGTGTCTTCAAGATTTCCCAGCGCGCAACCGAAACCGCATAATGACATGATGTCTGGAGTTTCTTTGATCCGATAATTTTAATAAAATCGAATCGAATCTAAACTCTTTTCATCGTCGCCCGGGATGGTTGTTTTCAATTCTGAAATTCTATTTTTTTTTAGTTCGTTGATGATCTCGTTGAGTTTTTTGTTCCATTTCGGATTTTTCGGGACAACTTCCCCAAATTTAGAGATTGTTAAGGAATCTTTATCGTTACTATCAAAACTAACAAAACTATGTTCGCTCTCGTAATCATCACTCTCGTAGTCATCACTCTCGTAATCATCAACCTCATATTCGTCATTTTCTAAAATGTTATTTTTCTCAATCGCTGCTGGGGACCAGGCTTGCATGATCGAATCATTGGGTGTTTTTGTGCCGTATACGTTTTGATCTTGATATAATATCTCATTTTTGTAAGCGGTTCTTACGTTTTCAACAAGGGTATATTCGACACCCATCACCCAAAATTTGTATTCGATAATTCGTCCTCCAATGGGAAACTTTGAAAATTCTACCAAATCTTCAATAGTGCTTACTTCCCTTTTGTTTATGGAGAGCAAGTGTGCGCCAGAAACGATACCGAGTTCCGAAGCTAACGAATTCTTGTGCACGTGGGTTGTAATCAAACGCTCTTTTTGTCGGTCGCGTTCTCCAATTTTCATGTATAATGCGGAAATCGCCGGGGACATACCCACAAAATTTGCACGAAGAGGCGCAAACGTCATTCCTAAAATGTTGACAGATTCTAGTTTTTCATATGGAAAATGAACATAGTAAAGTGCGCCCGTGTAAGGGTCGATGGTCTTTCTGATAATCAAAGTTGATGATTCCGTTTTAACAGGGCCCCCTCCTCCAATCGAATGTGGGTATTTAATTTTTTGAACGAAAATCTTTGAATCCGCATCAACTGGCGCCCTAAGTAAAACTTCAGCAAATCGCACAGGCTGTTGGGCCCATTCAACAACGACATGTCCGGATTCTTTCGTAATTACATATTTTTTACTGCCATATGAAATTCCCGTGATTAAATCTCCTATTTGAATACCAGAATCTAACGCTTGGCTATTTTCAAGCACGTTTGTTACAATTACCCCACCTGATATCTTTTCGCTTGAAGACTCGTTTATTATGTCCATTGTTGCGCTATCGAGAGCCCTATAGCAAATTCCGAAAATAGGATTTCTAACCACCTTGGTGATGCTTTTATTCGTATCTAACTCTAAATCGGCATTTACATTTTCAGACATCAAAGACTTCATTTGCTTGTAATATTCGATAGGTACTCCAAAGGAAGTGTTTTCAACACCAAAGGCCGCGAGCTTACTGTCTGCTATAGCAGAGACTTTACACGTCGTTGCGTTGATGATTGGTCCGCCGCTATTGCCAGGATTTATCGCGGCATCCGTTTGAATTCTTCCGGTGCCAATTTGCGATTCCCAACCAGAGACAAACCCAACAGAAAACTTGACATCGCTCGCAAGTGGAAACCCGGCCACAAAAACCTGTTCGCCCATTTTCAATGAATCACTATCACCAAGTTCTAATGGCGAAACCGTCCAGTTTTCGTTTGGGATAAAGGAAAGAACTGCAATATCATGTTCGGGGCATATGGAAATAATTCTAGCTTCAACTTTTGATTTTCCGAAAGTTGGCATTTCTAACAAAACTTTAGTTGCTTGTGATACTACATGGTAGCATGTTAATGCTTGAAAATAATTTCCCTGTTTTTCAATGACAAAAGCAGAACCAATTCCCCTCGAATGATCTCCCAATTCGTTTTTATCTATATTTTGAGCCTGTTTCTCTACAGTTACCTTTAAAGTTCCATTTAGAACTTGCCTAACGTGCTCTTGGTTGAGCGATTCTCCTCCGGATAACATATTTTTTTTTGAACCTGCAAACATGGATTAAGTCTTATTCTTATGTAAGATAATTTTAAAAAAAACACAATCTACTGGGTATTACGTTTAAATCTCAAAAAAAAAAAAGAATCCTATATTTAAAACATAAATCACAACCATAGGACATCGTGGCCGAGCGGTTAAGGCGATAGACTTGAAATCTATTCCCAATTGGGTCGCAGGTTCGAATCCTGTCGATGTCGTTTTTGTGATCAACCCATCTCTCATAGTGTAGTGGTTATCACTCTAGGTTTTGATTCTAGCAACATGGGTTCAATTCCCATTGGGAGATTTTTTTTTTCAATCTTTTAAAAGACTTTTGATAAACACGTCTTTCATTGTTTCCCGCTTGTATGTAAATATGAACTCCACAAGCTCCAATCCTTGTGATTCGGGAATACAATCAAAAATTTCTTTGACGTACAATCTCCACGCGTTTTTCATGTGATGTGAATTCATTCTAATAATCTCACGAACAAAAGGATTTTTTTCCGATGTGATTATGTTATTTCTTTCGTTGGGAATAAAAGACATAATTCTTCTAGTTATATCCCTCGGTAACCCATAAAACGTGAAGCGACTTTTTAAGAAGTTCTTGGTTTTTAAACGGCTGTTTTTCTGAAGCATTTTTAATACTAACGTTTTTCGAAGTTTGTTAATTTGCTTTGCCACGTATTTAACCACGTTTCTTTTATGATCTCGGAAAGCCAAGTTGGTCTCATGGTTTCTCGGATCAAGAAAATAGAAATACAAGAGAACAAAGTGGCCTCTAATTTTTTGTCTACTTTTCGATAGATTTTCGTCATTCGGAATAAAAATGGAACTGTCTGTTTCTGGATTAATAAAAATTTTGGAGTCGCGAATTATGTTGCTTATTATTTTTACCAAAAGCGAATTTGTCATTTCTATTTAATTATATTTTTGTATATTAAATATTAATATGTCGATCATTTATCCTTCAACTATTCTATTAACAAGTCCAATCGTTTTCGTTTTTCTTATTGCGAATGACCGCGTTTCAAAGAGGTTTTTCGAGCCCAACGAATTCTTTTCTTTAGAAGAAAATGAATTTAAAATAAGCAAACTGTTATTTTCATTGTTGTTTTCTTTTGTCATAACATGTCACGCTGTGTCTTCTCTGATAGTTCTAAAGAATTGCCGAAGTTGTCCGTGTTACCCGCTCTTACTACATGCCGCGTTTTATTTGTTTTTACTCACCGGGTTAAGTTGTCACATGCTTTGGAACTTAAATGGTTTAGGAACCCTTCTCTTATCGCTGTCCTTGGTTTTATCTCTTGCGATTCTGGTCACGTCTTCCAAATATGGGACGTTTCCCTTCTTTTTAGCGTTGCCTTTACTTATCTGGAATTTGTATTTGTTTAAATTTGTTGAAGTAAATAAAAAAAACGAAGACGGCACCTGTAGCTTATCGTGTGGTTCCGATTTTGTAATGAGTTGATTTAGTGATTTAGTGAATCGCAACAACGCCCTGTGATAATTTTACAAAGTCTTTAATTTCTTTGCGACTATTATAATCGTAAGATGAAAGTGAACTTAACGATTTAAAATTTCGAGAATAATAGCCCCAATGGTTTTGTTTTTTAGTCTTGCGACGTATAAGAGATCTATTTTTTCCTTAAGCTGTTTTGTTAAAACATGTTCTATCTTCGTCTTCATCAGTTGGGTTGTTTAAGAATATATATAACAAAAAAAGAGGATTTTAAACACGATAATCTCTATTATTTCTTGTTCAAGGAACTCGCCGCAAGTTGACATAAATCGTTTAAAGATTTCGGATCGTTCACCATATTAAGCGCGAACTGTTGAATATCTTCATGATTTACGTCCTGTAGAATGCTTTTACTCACATCTCGCATATCAATATCCTTCTTTCCGTTTTCGATAGAGGATGCTGCCGATCCAATCGACTTCAACAGATTTTTTGGAATATTTTTGTAGACACTCCACATAACCGCTGCTTGGATCATATTCTTTAAATATTCGCTTACCGCATCGTTGGTGTCGGGGTCGTCGAGCGCAAGAATTTTATCTAGCCCTAGATCTTTAACAAATTTAACATCTGTTATACTCTTAACATTCCCCTTGTTAATTTCTGCAAAATGGGGTTGCAATTGTAAGTAAAATTCTCTGACTAAATCTTCCTTTTTCGTATCTTTATCTAACTGATCGGAGTTGTGGGTAATCGCGATATCGTACTTTAATTGCGTTTCTCTGAAAATACTTTCGTATTCCGTATTTTCATATTTGTCTAGAAGAGCCTTCAAAAAATCTATACAAAAATGATGATAATTTTCAATTGCATATTCTAAAATTTCAGCCGGGTTTTTGTCTGTTTCTTCAATATTTGCCGCCATTACTTTTTTAAATAATGATAGAAAAAAAAAACTTGTCATAAACGCAAACGCATTTATAGTTTATAGTCAGATGTATTACGCAAAAAATTATCTCCAGTATTAATAAATGGAAAATCTAAGATTTTTGAACCCCTTTGACGAGAGATTTCACAAATCAAAAGATGCGGTTCCACTGGGATCACTATCCGAATTTCGCTCATCAGCAGTGAAACAACCACTGAAAGCTTCTCTCAAAACACAGCTTCTTTTTGATAACTGGAACAAATCAAATAAAAAGATCGCAACCGACAACGAAAGCGACAAGATAATCAAAACGTTAACGGAACGAAATTCGAACGATTTTCTTATATATCTCTCTTTTGGTTTGTTTATATTGTTTATTATTTATTGTGTTTTTAATACAGGAAAAGACGAGTTTATACAATCTATTGATAACGTTGTTGCGACAAATATATAGAAAGAAAAAAACAATTACAAATCTTTTAGCAAATTTCCAGTCTCGATTGTATGTGCCATCATTTCTACAATCACTAATTGATCCTTAAAACCAAGTCCTTTTTTTTGGTCACGAAGATTCGTCAAAACATATTCAAATGTATACAAAACAATATCTAAAAACTTTTCCACCCTTTCAGAGAATAGAAGGCTGAAGTAGCAATATAATCTTCTCGCTCCGATAAGCTCTGCGAGTTTGTTCTGGGGTGTAAGTTGTAATGAGCAATTAAAACATGGCAATGTAAATTCAAACTGTATTTTTTGCATGAATTCGAAAAAAACCTTTCTAAATCCATCGTCTTTTGCTATTGTCTTTTCAAACAGATATTCCGCGTCTTCCGAGCCAATATGAGTCCCAATAGAACAAATATAACACATGTATATTGTATTTGGTGTATCTCTGTCCATAAAATTTGTTCGCGGGAACAATTTGTCAAATTTGATCCAAAACACAAGCGACTGTTCAATAATTAAACCGATTGACGCTAGAACAGTTTCTTTATTTTTAATGCATTTGATACATGGAATATATTCTTCTTGAAAATGAACAAAGAAATTTTTTGATACGTTTTTAAACACTTTGAATTTTTCTTTGAACATGTCATCTTTGTTTTGACACACAAGCGCTAGGTCTCGAAGCGCTTGGCCCGGGAGCTCCACGGTGTGTTGTAACCTCTGCCTTTTCATTTCACGGTGTTCCTGTTCCTGTTCCTGTCTGTAGTCGTCGTCGGAGAATTCTAGAAATCTAGAATTAAAAATTTAAACTGCAATTAAAGTAAAATGGATACAAAAATTAAGATTGTATATTTAGAAGGAAACCTTGGAGTTGGAAAATCTACGTTATTGGACAATTTGAAACGAGAATTGGAATCTGATCGCGTTTATAGTAATATTATAAACTTTATATTTCTCCAAGAACCGGTTGATTTATGGAGGAAATCGGGTGGTTTAGAATTGCTATATAATAAAAAAATAAAGTCATCTTTATTTCAAATGATGGTTCTAGCCACGAGAAGTACGTCTCTTTTTTCAATAACTAGTCAATTGAAACGAAATAAATGGAATATTATTATTACCGAGCGCAGTCTGAAATTTGGAGACAGGGCGTTTTCCAACCTGTATATTTCAGACCAAAACGAGCTCAACCTGTATAACAATTGCGCACATGCTATTGGAGAGTCTTTTGACGACACCTTGAAAACACTCGATCCTAATTTTGGGGAAGTTTATATATACTTGAATTTAGATACTGACGAATGCCTAACAAGAATTAACACGAGGAAAAGACCAGAAGAACATAACTTATCCCTACACTTGTTAAACAACATTGAAGATTCTCACAAAAAATTGATGAACACGATACATCCACTAGTTCATATTAACGCCAACAGAAACCAAGCTGAAATTGTAGATGACATTTGCAATACTGTTATAAAGGAAAGTTTAGCACATTTTGAGTCAAATTGTGAGTAGAGTTCTGCGGTTTCTAGACCTCCTTGATACGTTGTAGTATCAAGTAAAAAATAATTATAATTACAAATCATAAATAGAGAGAGCATGATCATCAATTTGAAAAAGGCGTTTGCTATCTACGTTTCTTACTATACGCGGTCGGAAATAAACAAGCCATTTTGCGCGATTCCACACAGAGTCGCCAAAAAAGATACTTGTTTTTTACAAAAACTTGAAAATGCAACCTCTCTCGAATGTTCCTGTGAAAAACACTGCACATTCTCCCGTACGGTTCGCCCAAGTTTTCTAGATTAATTAGCAGGATATACCTACTGGCTATATAATAAATTCACTTCTAATCTCTTCTCTAACATACGACCACCAATCATGTTTAAAATACCACGATGGCATAATCTTTAGATAAGATTGTACATTTTTTTCACTAGCAATAAATTCTTTGCAAAAGTTCTCCACATTGTTGTTACTTAAAAACTCTTCCGAGTCATCAAGGTATTTAAGAAAACGACGAGGATTCAATTCTAATTCCATTTTGCTAAACCCCTTATATTTTTCCAAGTTGACATAATAATTAAGTTCGTCTCTCTGTTTAGCCGCAATGTTTGCTTTCAGATATGACGACACCTTATTGATGTAAATGGCAACGTCGTGTGATGCTGCCTCGTCGTTGCTCTCTATATAATTTCTCATCAATAATCTCAGCTGTTTTATTTTCTTGAGTTGGAATGTAATTTCATCATTCAATACAATGTCGTGCTCGGCAAAACGTAGCTTCTTCTCAAAACTGCGCGTGTCAATTTTCCATGGTGGTTTTTCTGGGTACCCTGTGCTTTGATGCGCCTTCCGTGATTTTTTGCCCATCGTGTTGTCGTCGTCTATGGCGTGCTCTTGGTGGTTTCCTGATTTTTTTTCTAGAATTTTCTAGAATTCTCTAGAATTTTATATAGACAACGGGATCCAAAAGAAGCATGCTCCATGTGGCTCATCTTCACAACGACACAAGTACAACAAAAGGCTTTTTTAAGGCAATGAGAAACAAAATATATGCATTTATAACGGTATGCGTTTTCCCACAAACTCTTCAAAGAATAGTTCTATGTGCCTTAAATACCCGACCAACCAAACTATACCCTACAAAAGAAAAAAGTGTAGAATATAGAATATAGAATATAGAATATAGAACACGTTCAAACCCCTTTGACTAAATAGTTAAATTAAAATGTTTTAAATGTTTTAAAAATGATAAGAACAAATGAAGAAATAAAAGACGTGCTTCGCGTTGGAGGAGATTGTGAAGGAGTTATAGCGTTAATCTTAAATAGAAGAAAGGAGGTATTAGAAAATTTTCTAGCTTGGGACGATGATCAAAAAATATTTTCTGAGGAAAAACTGGTAGAATCTTTGAAGTTCATACTAAATGACATTCGACAAGGAATTTATGTGTTATTTAGACTAGGAAGACCAAGACTGATTGTTTCAATGTGCAATACGCACTACAAAAACAAATTTATACCAGCTGCAAGATACGTAAGTGGTGAAACATATGACGAAAAAAGAAGTAAACGCAAAAATTGGGTGTCGTGGGACCGGTGTTGGGCTTCAAATGGTATTTTATGTACTACGGCGGTTGATAATGATTTAGGGTGGGGTTCTGGTATGTTAGTTGATATCAGAAATACGTTAGAAGGGGTATCTCGTGAACATGATATAAAAGACGATGAATTTTTTGTCAATAGAAGAGATTTACCAATGTTGAAAAAGGACAATTCGTCTTGTTATTCGTGTTCGGGATCGAACCCACCAAACCACCAGTGTTTCTTGAAGGTGTATTCTCTATACCAGGGCAAGGAGTGGTTAGATTTGCCTTTTTTAGAACCGTCTATTCAAACAAAACTTAAAAAAGTGGATTGGCTCGAAAAGAAAAACACTGCTTTTTTTAGAGGAAGTTCAACTGGTTTGGGAACAAACGAGTTTTCTAATAAAAGAATCAAGTTGGCAGCAGTTGGTGCGCGTCATTGGCACGACGGTGTTTTCGGAGAACCATTGATGGATATTGGTATTGTTTCGCTGAGCAAACGCGAAAAAATTGTCTCTGTTTTTGAAAAATATGTATTGTTAGACAATGATAATATACGAAATGTCCCGTATTTGAAGGAAAAGGTTCCTATTGTCGAATGGAGTAATTGGAAATACTTAATTTATGCCGAAGGCTACTCGGCCGCGTTGCGGCTTTTCCCAATGTTGTCTTCAGGATCGGTCATTGTATTTGTTAAAGGTACATCAACCGCAAACCAGCTTTGGTTTTTTAAATACCTTGGATTTATAGACTCTTTCAACATAACAGATAAAGAAGACGGGCATTTGATTTTTTTAGAAGACATTGAAAATTTAGAGAAAGTCATTACTTTTTTGAGAGATAACGATGAAGTTGCCAAAAAAATAGCGATGAATGCATATAAACTGTATGAAAAGTTGTTAAGTTGTAGATACGAATTTTTGGCTGATGTCATAAACAACTAGGTTTTTACCTACTTAACGAATGCACTACAATAACCGCACTATCTACTACATTTAAAACTCGTAAACTAGAACACTAGAAATTTTTCAAAACAAATTCTAGAAAAACTTGGACCACGCGAAGGTGCACGGACCATTGCACGGACCACTGCACGGACCACTGCACGCACGGACTGTACGTGCGGACTACATACAAGACTCTTCGACTCTATATTGGAGCCATGCTAGCCACGAAGACTGAATCACCATTTCTTCATACAAAAGGGCTTTTTCTTGACAAACAGACCAATATATGGTCTCCTAAATCTTCTGCATCTTCTATATTCTACAACTACAATAGCACCAACTTTAAGTGGCATGCTCTAGAAAATTCCACATTGTCTTATTGGTGCTGTGGTGCTTGCTCGTTAAAAAATTCCGCAACGCGATTTAAATGCAATAAGTGCACCAGTTCTCGTAGCTTTGCAACAGCCTTTTTTTATTTCAACAAGCAACATGAATTAGTAACGCAAAATCCGAACAATCCGAACAGCCAACATTAATTCAATTACGATTTGATCGATTTGATCGATTTGATAGACCTGAAAAAGTTTTGACAATCTTTATTGCCACCACAGGGTTTTCTTTTTTTGTCAACTAGTTGTATTTTTTCCGGCATATGTTGACGAGCTAGTGCTAGTCTAGAAGCGGAGGTTGTAGAGAAATCTTCTTTGTAATTTTTATACAACACTTTAAACGCTTTTTTTGATGGAATATTGTATCCCATCTTTTTAATTTGTTTTACATCTTCCGGGTTTTTGTAAAACACAGCCTTTGCGGCTGTATGTGTAAAATAAACAATTGAGTACCTCGTTCCAGAATACGGAAGCGTCATATGTGGGACGTTTCCATTGAAGAAAATGAATTTATTTTGCGTTTTTAGAGTTCCCGCTTCATGAATGTACAGATTTCCGCCTTTCATATCCTTTCCAACCGTAAGCATCATTGATGGTCCAACGTTTCCACGATCTACGTGAAGCGCCCCGGCAAAGTTTTTGTTTATTTGAATCGAAGTATATTTAAAATCCGGCACATATTTCTTGGCAATATCAAGACAATACGATTGCGCATCTTGAAGATGCGGCCAGCTTGTTTTCACGCCCACGCGGGGCCCTTGTCGAAACGAGTGCAATATACCAACGCAGAAGGCTTCTCTTTGGTGTCCATGTTCCGTCATATCTGATGTGGTTCTAGTATTATATCTAGCGCTTTTCGGGAACGGACTTGTGTTGTCTAATGTTGAAACCAAAGAACGACTATCTTGCCTGGAAATTTGAATTCCTTTCATGAGTTTTATATTGATATCTTGATAATCATAATATTTTTTGCATATTTTTTTTAAATTTAAATTGTTTTTTTTTGGCAAAAAAATGATAGTCTTTTCGTGTTCTCAAACAAGATGTCCCCGCAAGCGCGAGCGTCCCGAATCATTCGCTCCCGCGCGGGGGGCGAAGAGGATGAAAGATTACGGGGACGCTCTCAATATTTTAAATACGGCCGATACATTTATGACGGCGTTGGAATTGATCAAGGCCGGGAAGGTTATTGAGACCCTCCGCTGCAAACGGTGTAATGTATGCCGCCAGTCTGATAAAAAAAGCAATGCGAAACCCGAATCGAAGAAGGCTATTTGCAAAGCATTTGTACAAGAACTCAAGCGCCGGCATCTCGGAAAACCCTGCGCTTGCGGGTGCGGCCTCGTCTTTACCGAGGAAAATCTCACGATCCTAGAGTTCGACCACCTCGATCCCGGGACCAAAAAACATATCGTATGCGACTACGCGTTCTGGGCGCGTCCAGTCAACCGCTGCACAGCGGGCATGGAGGAGGAATACGCGAAATGCCGCGCGATTTGCATGGCGTGTCACAGAATTAGTTCGGCGGCGCAATCCGCAGCCAACGCCGCGACCAGGCTTCTCCAAATGTTAAACAAAGGCGGCTACGCCACGAAAAAAAAAGAATACGAGGCTAAACTACAAAGGCAATACAAGGACGAAAAAATAGCTTTCGTGAACAAAAAAAAGATGGACATCAAACGATGTGAATGCGACGACCCGACCTGCGACCGAGTAGTAACCCCGGTGGATTGCTGCGCCTTCGACTTTGCGCACAGACCCGGCGCCGGCGGCGACGGGGACAAATTGTACAACATTAGCTTTCTCGTTCGCAACACGATGTCCCTGAAAACAGCCATTCCGCTCATCAAGGCCGAAACGTCGAAATGCAGGCTCATGCACTGCCATTGCCACAAAATTCAAGAGACAGATACCGATACCAACACAGCGAAGTAACTTGTTTTTAATTGTAACCAAAATAATTTATTATTTTTGACAGAACAAAGTCGGGTATTTTAAATTGTTTTTTAACCAAAAAAAAAATGAACGAACCAACTACAGAAAAGAGTTTCTTAACATCTCCAAATAAGGACATTCTCATAGATTACAACAGAGGAGATTTAGAAATTACACAGGAACTGCGTTTACAGCAAATTTCATGTGTTTTGAAAAAAGATTATATTTTAAAAGTTGTAAAACCATTAATTGAAGGGACGCACACATTATCACTACGGTTATTAGACTTTGTATGTGTAAATTATTCAAAGAAAAAACCGATATGTTTAAAATTAACCATGACGAGTGGCCATCAAGTCCTTTGGAATCTACACCAATCTTATAGAGAATGGTTAAAATGTTGGAGACGAAAAAATTTTGATGTATTTCGGCGCAGTAAAAGAATCAACTTAACTTTAGAAAACCAAAAAATAGTAACCACATGCGGTCAACTAAACTTTATGACCTGGCTATTTAAATACGATGTCATCGATTATTGCACAAAAAACAAAGTTATCATTGAAAAAGATATGATAGAAACGTTGAACGAAGCAAAAGAAAAAATAGCTAAAAATGAAAGAAAACGAAGACAACACATTACAGAACCAACTAAAATGACCGTAAATATTTACAAAACTCCCAGACACGTTTTGTTTGACGTAGACTTATCTTCAGATGACGGTTCGTTGTCCGATTCTTTTGATCTTGACGATTCCAATGATTCGCAAGAATACGATTCACAACCATTGCGAGAATATGGTTGAAAACACAAACTATTGCTCAGTTGATTCAAAATTACTGATAAGCGTCTTCCAAAATTTTCTCTCATCTTTTCTCGTCTTCCGAATTTTTCAATAATAACGCCATTATTTTGAAGCGCGTTTACCAACTGCGGTACGCTAAACAACCCAATCGCTGCTTTTTCAGTAAAGCTTCTGTCACAATGTCCAGTTTCCTTGTTTATACTCGGATGCTTCCGATCACAGAACGAGGCCCTTAGTCCGCTATTTGATAAACGTTCACTTTCGGCGGTTGCTCGCGCGTGGGGGAACCTTTGCGTAAGCAATTTCATTACATGTTGAAATCTTTGTGGAATAGTAGGATCCCAGGGAATTTCGTAGACATATGTGACATATTTTGACCCGTAATCGTTGAACTCGATCTTAAGTATAAAATTTTCATTTTCAAGATCCGACATCAGAGATTCATATCCCGAAACCGGTACATTTTCAAATTGATTTCTAAACTTTACGATTGCAGCTGTCTCTTCCCAAGCTTCGCGCGCTGCTGTTTCTTCTGAAGTTTCCTCCACGCCATTTGTTGTTTTCGTACTTCCACTAAAATCAGCCCACTGATCAGAATCTACCCATTGTGGATGTCTTCTTTCTCGTCCCAACAGAAAGTAAATATTTCCGTATCGACGATCTCGACATATAGGTAATAAACTGCTTCCCGCACACCTCATTGGACATTTTTATAAGTCCATTTATTATAATAAAAGATTGTTAAACGCGATTGCGTTTCCGGTTCGCGCAAAAAAATAGCCCATACTTTAATTGTATATGAAAGATGGATGAAATACTGGGCGGAAATGTGGATATTTCCGTTTCTTCGCAAACAACCGACGAAAAGTGTCTTCGTCTAATCCGCGCGTTCTCCCACAATTGTATTAATGCTAGAATTACACCGACTATTTCTGTCAATGACAAAGAAATAGAAAATGGTTGTTTAATCCGTTTAGCTGGACCGGGGAATAAAAATAGAAAGTACTTAGTAAAAACGTGGCACGTTATCAGCAAGACTGGAGATTACGAGTGTGCGCATCTAGATATCACCGGAAAATTTCATGGTTGTATCCTTAATTTTATTCATAACAAAGAGTTTTGTCCCGGGAAGCTTTAAGGTTGCGGGGAATTTGGTGATAATGGAAGAGATAGGCTCGACAAAACTTGAATTCGGCTCCACAGATCTAGAATGCTTTCCATGATGACGAATTCAGTCTGTGGAATTTCAGCTTCAATCATTGTCTCAAGATGTCTAGATTTTTAGATGAGATTTTTAGATGAGATTTTATAATGTCAGAGGTATTTCCTTCGCAAAAGATTCGAAGAGGAAACATTTTCTCGGACGACCACGAGGCCTTTTCGGTACATTTTTTAGAGCCTCTCGTTTGAGCCTAGCTTTTTCAAATCTTCCCTTGGTTGCGTATTTTCCAGAAACTACGTATTTTCTCTTCAAATCGACACTTCCCGTCGGATTGTTCCGTGTTTTAGCAGGCTTGTAATTATCCGGTGGGGTTAATCCACATTCTCTTAATTTCTTATTTCTGTAATAAGTTTCTCTATAAGAAATTCTGCTTTTTTCGGTCCAATTATGTTTCCTTTTCGCACTCGATGGAAATTTACTATAGGTTTTAGTACATTTTAATATATTATCAATGTTAATATTCATCTATTCTAATTCTAATTCTAATTCTAATTCTGATTCAAATTAATCTCAATCGAATTGAATTAAAACAATTTAGAATTAAAAAATCCAGATTTTTTTGGGGAGAAAAAAAAATCGGGTTTAATGGCGCAATTAACAGCAGAACTAAAAGTTGAAACAGAAGTTGAAAAACTTCAACGCAAAATCAGGTTTTCATCCGATTTTGCGTCTTCCAAGGAAGATTTATATTACAAAGATGCCATATATGAATATAAGCACGCTATTATTCCATCTCGATTGCTTAAATTGAAATGCGTAAAAATGGAAATGGAATCTATTCAGAAAAAAATTAATTCTTACGAACTTCTAAATGAAAAGGAATGGAAGGATTTTGGAGTTCAGATGTCAAATGACTGGCAACACTATATGTACCACAGCCCAGAACCTCATGTTTTGCTTTTTCGACGCCCTTTAAGCACGTGCCCAGTTACTGGTAAACTTGACCCAGAATTGGAAGCTGATAGCATATGCCAAAAAGACTTTTGTTTTTGAAATATCAAATATCAAATATCAAATATCAATCTTCAGATATGTTTCCACAAATCTCTTCATCTTCGACATCTTCTTCGACATCTTCTTCGACATCTTCTTCGACATCTTCTTCGAAAGTGTGAACTGGACGATCGTTTTTCTTTTTTGAATGAATATAAGTATAATTGGACATTTCGACTTTCCCGTAATCGCAAATAAGTGGACCACCACAGAAACCGGTCACTTCTGTAGCCTGAGCTTGTGGTTTACCGCTCTGTGGCGGAGTTTTCTTGAATTCGACAATTTCGCCAGTAATCAATTTTATTAAATGATAAGGTGCTTTTGTCGCGCGAATTTCTGATTTGTGTACAAAAACATCTTCAATGGCCTGTCCCGTGCTGGGATCAATCTGCTGAATAAAACCCATTGCCTTATCCCAATCAAACCACTTCACCCGGCCAATACACATGGCGTTTTCCATGTTCTCCATTTTTATAATAAAATGCTTTTTAAATTCAGTTTTTGAACGAGGAATTTAAAAAGTATTTTATTTCCGGAATATTACTCAACTGGTTTTTAATTATTTCACAATCCATAAATTGTCTCGCAAGAAAAAAACCAATAATCATAAAAGTTGTAGAGATCACTCCAATACTAATAAACGTCTCTTTATTGAGAAATGTTTCTTTAAGGTATGTTTTATGAACCTCGTTTTTTTGCTCTGCGTCTTCAATTCCCCGGATTTTAATGTATGATTTAGATCTGGAAATAGAAATTGTTAAAAGCAAAATTAACACTAAAATAATACTTAGATACCAAAAACTAAAGCCTAATCGCCAACGGTAATTTGAGATTAATTTGAAAAGTTCCTTGTCCGGACAATTCATTTACTTTACTTTATAGTTACGAAACAATTTTTAAATCGATCAGAGTTTATTGACGAACAACTTGAACAACTTTCGTTTTTAGAAGCATTCGAAGTGGAGACTTCAAATTCATCCATTTCTAACGGAGTTGGGGGGATTGTTTTACCTTTAAAACTATTCAAAATTGATATTATTCCTATTAAGAACAATAGTGATAAAAGGGCTACATAAAAGTATTCCATGGTTTCTAGCGTTATCCAGTCTAGAAAATCTTCGTCATCTGTCGCATAAAAATTTTTGTAAATCCCAAATAAGGTAGCAAATCCTATGATCCAACAAATTGTAATCGAGGGAATACCAATTGGGTTTTTGGTCGAAACCTTCAATGTCATTTATATTAAAAATCAAAATCTTCTCCACAGCCAAGATCTGTAATATTCGACATATCTGAGAATATAGATTCTTCTTCTTCATCTTCATCGTCCTCATCTTCATAGTCTTCGCCTTCGGTTTCGTATGCATTCGCAATGTCGTCTGGATTAATTACAATATCCGTTTCTTCGGATTCGTCTTCGTTTTGTTTTTCACCATCTAAACCTTCGTCCAACGAAAACGCCTCTTCGCTTTTCGTCGTCGTCAAGTTAGATACTTCGGCACCACCAGTGTACACGGATTGGCTCAATTCACTCAATGAAAATTTAGATTTCAATCCCTTTCTTCGTATTCTTTTATTCTCGCGCTCAAAATTCAACGGAAGTAAAACCCCCCCTTCGATTCGCACAACCACACACGGTAACATAACGGTCGCTCTATATTTAATGTCGCCAATATTTAAACTCAAGGTTTTGAAAACAGAAGTCGAAGTCTGAGTTTCACATATATATAAAATTTGTTTTTCGTTCCGATCTCGGAGTTCCAACTTTCTTAACGGAAAGTACTTTGTTTTCTCATGAACGAGCACAGAATTTTTATCGAGACCAACGTTCACCCGTTTAAGTTGTTTTGAGCTGTCAATTTTTAAAGACGAAACGTTCATATTAATTTTTCATATACATAACATAAATTGTTTTTAAATTTGAATTTTTAAGAAAATCATTTGCAAATTAAGAATGAATAGAAATATATGGAATTGTTAGAAGGAGGAAGAAAAAAAACACCAGCGGGATATAAAATTTCAAAACTTGTTAACAAGGGATATCCACATAAACAAGCAGTAGCAATTGCATTAAACTTGGAAAGACGGGGAAAACTTGGTCCCAGGGGTGGGTATCGACGTTCCTCAAAGAATATGACAATGAGCGGAGGTTGCTGGGATGGATATGAAAGGGTTCCCGGAACAAGAGAGTTTAGCAGGGGATCTTGTAGAAAATATCGTCGACAGTCTCGTCGACAATCTCGTCGACGATTGAAAGCTGGATCAATATGTACACCACGAAGAAGCAAAAAATTTGCAAGAATCGTAAATGGAAAATGCATTAGGTTTGGCGATCCTAATATGACAATTAAAAAAAATCAACCCGGAAGAAAGCGTTCATTCTGCGCCAGGCATCGTTGCAGTCAGAAAAAGAACAAAGCTACACCTGGGTATCAGTCCTGTAAAAAGTGGAATTGTTAGACGGTATCAACCAACTAACCAAAATTCCTTCAACCAGCCGCTCCATGCTCCTTGGTATCATGAATAGTCGAGTTCATTTTTAGCCGACGCGTCTTTATACGCTATGTGCGCGCTGGTGCCGTGCGTGGATGCCGCGTCCATTTCTCGCGTGCGCACTTGTATCTCAAACCGGGGAAGGCGTGTCGACGCCGGCGTGATCGTCGCATGTAGGGAGCGATAGCCGTTGCTTTTGGGTGCACGGACGTAGTCCTTTTGGTTGCTTATATCAAAAACAAACGGAGATGTCGCCAGGCAGCGTAGCACTCGATAACACAGAGCGTAACCGGCCTCGTCGTCTAAAATACCCGAGCCCTCGTCGACGACGACGCGTATGCCTGCGATGTCGCGCAGGTCGCCCACATACTTTAGGCCTTTACTTCTCAGTTTTCGGTCCGTCGACCCAGTTGTCTTAATCCGCGTCAATATGGAAAATGACGCAGCGTTGGACAAGACGTCGTCTTCCCCGAACAGCTTTTGAACATGACGACTGATGCGGTCCAACACGACCACATCGCCGGTGCGACGTGTGGCCAAGTCCCTGGCGACTTGTACCACGCTGGTCGCGTCGAGGGGTGTTTGTAAGGCAATGGCTAATCCAAGACTAAGAGCCAGAATCGGCATCGCGATTCTGGTCAAGACCATCGTGGGTTAAGTGATTAATTATAAGTAGGCGTCATTTAAAAAATCTAGAGTTTTGCTAGAGTTTCCTCAAATTAATTTGATTTGTCATTTCTTGCACCCGCGCTTTAAAAAGCGTGTCAAAGAACTTCCAAAATTATGCTCGAATCCCTACTTGAGCATAAATTAAAACAAAACGTAAAATGGGTTACAATTAAAAAAAAAAAGATTGCGCACTATCTTCTTCTGAACAAAACGGATATACGGTGTAAATTTGAAGACATTCATGATTCGTTTCCAAAATCATCCAATAACAAATTCAAAGAAGTGTATCGTAAATATTACAAGTCGAGAACTCTGAGAGAAGCTCTAAAAGAGACAAACCAATCGTTTACCAATATAAAATATGCTATTATACGAGGAAAATGCGTTTTTCCCCGAGAAGATATTGAAAATTTAGATATGTAGATTTACATAAACATCAAAAAATATATTTGTGTAGTAAAATATGCCCATGAAAACGCTACAAGAGCGAAAAAGTTTAACCCGAAAAACCAAAAAGACCAACACCACAAAAAGAACCAAAAAGAACAGGAAATATTTGAGTGGTAAGAAACGACGCAACCGAAAAAGTCGAAGAAGCGCAAGGTATGCGATGGCCGCGGCGGGTGCTGCTGCTCTAGGAGCTGGTATTTATATGGCGTATAAAAAAGGTCAACAACCCGCCGATTTTACGTCTGCTCATACAATTCAATCATCGTTTCCAACTGATTCTTTATCTAGGACTCAGAAAGCGGGTAAGGCAGCCCTTGCCGCGCAAAAGAGGATTAAAATTACTAATAAAATAAACACAAATAATCTAATCAACTTAGAGCGACGCGCAAAGAATTTAGAACACGAGGGCAAAAAATGGGCCGAGGCGCGAATGCGATTATCAGAACGGAAAAAAAGTTGGTGGTAGATTAGAATGATCGATCAGTTTGAGAGTAATAATTTCATTGTGTTAAATAAGGACAATGGCTAAAAAAATTCTTAAACTTAAGACATGTAAAAAAAGTCCAAAAAAAAGTATTAAAAAAAGAGGGAAAGGCAAAAAAAGAAAATCAAAACGACAGAGAAAGATACATAATTATTCTGCAGCCACGGCCGGCACCCTTGTGCTAGGATCGATTGTCTACATGGCATACAAAAAAATAAAAGAATTGAACGGGGAAATAGAAGAATTAAACTCAGAACTTAAGAAAGATGTTAGCAATCTAAACGCATTAAGGCAACGAGCCAAATCATTGCATCTCCAAACACAATGGGTCAAACAAAGTTTACAAGGCATCGAAGAAATCGACAACAACGAAATTGGACGGGTAAGTTTAGAAGAATTATCAAAAATCAGATCGACAAGGAGATGAATATTTGCAAAATAACGATTTGTTTACAACGCAACTGTTATTTTGCAAATATTCTGTCCTAAATAGATTTTACTTAAAACACGATAATCTAGATTATTTAGACCGTCTGTTTTCCAGGTTTTATTGTGTTCTGCAGCACTTTCCCATTTTTTAAAGTTCTTCAAATTCGGATGTTTCCTCAAAAAAAGCAACTTCGTTTCCAAGTTCAGTTTTTCCAAGTCAAAATAATATCCGTTGTCTGGACAATTCGGTGGAATAGGGCCTACATTTCCCGCTTTGTATCTTCGCATTAATTCGTCATCTTCTCCGCCCCAGCCCCAAAATGAATTAGGATATCCGTTAATTTTGTAAAAGTCTTCGAAGCGGAACGAAACAACACCTCCAAAATACTCAGGATTTCTAGAGTATCTGTCCCATTTTCTTGCAAAATGCAGTGGGTTTTTTGGATAATCTTGGTATGAATTCGCCAATTCCAAGTCGGGTAACAGATCCACATCGTGGAAAATAAAGATATCAGTTAAGGACCCTGCGGCGATTTCGAAACCAATATTTAAAAGTTTTCCACGGTTGAATTTTTTTTTATCGTTGCTTTGTTCAATAACTATAATTTTACAACCACGAACTCGTCCAGTTATGTGGTAAATGAACCTTTTAAGATGGTAATTTCGTTTTTTCGTAACATCTTCTCTAAATGGAACGATGATAAATATTTCCTTTTTTTTTGGAAAACAAAACATTTTAGTATTTCGTTTATAACGTTAAGCAGCTTTTTTTTTCCACTTAAAATATTCAACATGATGTTTCCAGCCATCTTTTGTTCTAAAACCCCACTCTTTGTAAGTTTTACCCGGTATAAATAATGTCCAGCAGTATGGGATGTTTTCATCTAATTGAATTCTATGAAAAGTATTTGCTTCCGCATATCTATAAGACATTGGACCACACCAGACTGACGCATTCTCTGTAATTTCCCAGTAACCTCCATAGAGAATTATAGTTCTAAAATTCCATGGATGGTCGTGTAGATCATCGCTGTCTGATTTTATAAAACGATGAAGAAAAATATTAAACGGGAAATTTTGCCTGTCTTTTAAAAAAATGTAAAACCTTTCTAAATATGCTTCGTTATCAACCTTTTCTCTAATGATACGATACCGACCAAAGAAGCTCATTAAAGATACAAGCAAGTAATGAAGAAAATGCATTGTTTTGGTAATTAATTTAAATCATTTAAAATTATTCAAAAGCAAGTACATCAAAATATTTTTTAAACATTTCTTTTAATTTAAATTGTTTTTTTTTTGGCAAAAAAATGATAGTCTTTTCGTGTTCTAAAAAAGGATGTCCACGCAAGCGCGAGCGTCCCGAATTCTTCGCTCCCGCGCGGGGGGCGAAGAAGATGAAAGATTACGTGGACGCTCTCAATATTTTAAATACGGTCGATACATTTATGACGGCGTTGGAATTGTTCAAGGCCGAGAAGGTTATTGAGGACCTCCGCTGCAAACGGTGTAATGCATGCCGCCAATCTTATAAAAAAAGCAAGGCGAGACCCGAATCGAAGAATGCTATTTGCAAAGCATTTGTACAAGAACTCAAGCGCCGGCATCTTGGAAAACCCTGCGCCTGCGGGTGCGGCCTCGTCTTTACCGAGGAAAATCTCACGATCCTAGAGTTCGACCACCTCGATCCCGGGACCAAAAAAAATAGCGTATGCCATTACCCATTCTGGGCGCGTCCAGTCAACGGCGACACAGCGGGCATGGAGGAGGAATACGCGAAATGCCGCGCGATTTGCATGGCGTGTCACAGAATTAGTTCGGCGGCGCAACGCGCAGCTAAGGCCGCGATACGTTCGGCCGCGCAACGCGCAGCCAACGCCGCGGCCAGGCTTCTCCAAATGTTAAACAAAGGCGGCTACGCCACGAAAAGAAAAGAATCCCAGGCTAAAAGATACAAGCAATACATTGACGAAAAATTAGCTTTCGTGAACAAAAAAAAGATGGACATCGAACGATGTGAATGCGACGACCCGACCTGCGACCGAGTAGTAACCCTGGTGGATTGCTGCGCCTTCGACTTTGCGCACAGACCCGGCGCCGACGGCGACGGGGACAAATTGTACAACATTAGCGTTCTCGTAAACAACAGGATGTCCCCGAAAACAGCCATTCCCCTCATCGAGGCCGAAACGTCGAAATGCAGGCTCATGCACTGCCATTGCCACAAAATTCAAGAGACCGATACCGATACCAACACAGCGAAGTAACTTTTAATTTTAATTGTAAACCCAAATATATTTAAAAAAATTCAATTTAGTTGTGTAGTTTGTTTGTTTATTTCAATCATTACAAACTGCCCCCATTCCGTGTTGGAGACAACGGAAAACTTTTCGTCTATCAATGTACCCTCTTCCTCGAAATCTCCGTATGCATCTTCGTTACAATAATAGCAAGAAAAAGTCGAACTCATTTTAGAAAATTTGGAACAAGATGATGCTATCAATCTTTGAAAACTTTGAAAACCGTTTCTTAAAAAACTTAAAGCGACCGCGATTGTATTTCCCAGATTCAGATATTTAATCACCATATAATTATATTTATTCTTTATTTTTGTTTGGAATTGGATTTGGAATTGGATTTGGATTTGGATTTGGAATTGAACATGCAAATTTGTAAAGGCACAAAAAGTCAGAAAGTGGATTTTTCGGTGGGGGATATTTTTTTATGTTAAATGAACATGATCTGGTGTGTGATATGGCTGCGGGTGCATG